>ERZ777305.510-NODE-510-length-63485-cov-9.452846_pt1 | contig 63485 bp, 47 predicted proteins | sample MGYA00374965_ERZ777305 | MGnify/ENA primary metagenome ERZ777305 (study PRJEB29328, sample SAMD00013331) | mouse gut metagenome | study: EMG produced TPA metagenomics assembly of the Metagenome analysis of fecal microbiota from mouse which was promoted...
TTCCTTTTTCGTCCCGCTTTTCCCGAGGCCGCAGAGCGGTCCTCGAGATCGAGCTACGCTCGATCCCGGTTAGCGGATACCAAGTTCGGTATCAGACTCCGTCGTATGGTTGTGAGCTTTGATATACTCTACAATTTCATCAAGTTTCGTAAAGGCAAGTCCCACATAACTGTCCGCGCAGCCATAATAGAGTGCAATCTTACCGCTCTCGGAATCATGGATGGTAGCACAGGGGAAGCATACATTGGGAACAAATCCCCTCTCCTCGTACCACTCTTCCGGTGTCAGCAGGAAATTCTCACACCGATACAGCACCTTCGACGGATTATCAATATCCAGAATCGCGCCGCCGATGGAATATACAAGACCATTACAGGTTCCTGACACCCCATGATAGAACAAAAGCCATCCTTCCGTGGTCTCAATGGGAGCCGCACCGCCGCCAATCTTGACAGATTCCCACCACTCGCTGCTTCTTCCCATCACATGTCTGTGCCTGCCCCAATATACCATATCCGGACTCTCACTTAAGAAAATATCGCCAAAAGGCGTATGTCCGGAATCAGACGGACGGCTTAAGAGCATATACTTGCCATTGATCTTCCTTGGGAACAGCACCGCATTCCTGTTAAAGGGGATAAACGGATTCTCAATCCTGGTAAAGGTCTTAAAATCCGTGGTCTTTGCCATACCAATGGATGCTCCATAAAAGTCCTGGCACCAGATGATATAGTAAGTGTCCTCCACCTTCACCAGACGGGGATCATAGGCATAAACCGGCATAAAATCATTGCCATCCTCATCCTGAAAGGGAATCTTCTTATCCTCAAACTCCCAGTGGATTGCGTCCTTGCTGTGGCCCAGATAAATATACGGTATACCGTTTGTTTGTTCCCCGCGGAACACCCCGATGAATTCGTCGCCGTAAGGCATGACTGCACTGTTAAAAATCCTGGCAACACCCTCCAGCGGATTTCTCCCTATGATCGGATTCTCACTGTATCTCCAGATTGGAGCGCCCTTAAGCCCTGCGGGTTTCTCCTGCCAGGGTACGTTCTTCACCACCGGGCTGATCATCTTTACTTCACTCATTTTTTCCTCATTTCTGCGCTGCTTTCTGCGCGTGACGAGTTTGTGTCAGGCAGCACACAGACACAAATCCCGCGATTGAACGTTTACACTTTCAATCTTTCCGCCTTCATCGAAACACCCTGCACTTCCCTACTGTTTCCTCAGAAACTCCAGATTCTTCTGAATCAAATCACATCTTTGTGCTACACATTCCACAGAACGAAGGGGATCTGTCGGGGTGTTGAACACATAATCCAATAATTTGTCAATGGTGGTCACTGCCACATGCATTCTGGTGTCGCTGGCAGCATAGTAAATATACACTTCCCCATTGTCCCTGGCGATTGCGCCGTTGGTGAATACCACATTAGACACATCTCCCACACGTTCCCAGTCCCTGGGACCAATCAGCATGCCGGAAGGCTCTGCAATCACTTTAGAAGGATCCTTTAAATCCGTGGCAAAGGCATAAATCACATACCGCAGACCTGCCGCTGTGTTCCGCACCCCATGGGCAATATGAATCCAGCCTTTATCGGTCTTAATGGGCGGTGCACCTGCACCGTTCTTAGCCTCCGTAATCGTGTGATACCTGCGGATGGAAGTCATCTTTTCCTCATCAACCACCGCATGGGTTATGTCATCGCACAGCCCGAACCCAATGCCGCCGCCAGATCCGGTCTCAATAAAATCATCCATGGGTCTTGTATAGAAAGCATATTTGCCGTCCACGAACTCCGGATGCAGCACCACATTCCTCTGCTGCGGAGAACGCAGAGTCACCAGATTGGGCAGCCGTTCCCAGTCTTTTAAATTCTTAGTCCGCACAATACCTGCCGCTGCCACCGCCGCCGACAGATCATTGACAGAAGTATCCTTACTCTCAGAACAGAACACGCCATAAATATAACCGTCCTCATGCTTGGTCAGACGCATGTCGTAGACATTAGTCTCCTCCGGGCAGGTATCCGGCAGAAGAATCGGATACTCCCAGAACCTGAAACCATCAATTCCATTGTCGCTCTCTGCCACGCCAAAGAAAGATTTCCTGTCATTCCCCTCAATTCTTGCCACCAGATAATACTTTCCATCCAGTTCAATGGCCCCGGAGTTCATCACCGCATTGACGCCCAGCCTCTCCATGAAATAAGGATTGGTCTCCGGATTCAAATCATACCGCCAATGCAGCGGAATATGCTCTCTGGTAAGCACAGGATACTGATACCTGTCATAAATCCCATTGTAGCTGTCGGCTTTCACATTCTTCCTCCCGATCAGCTTATTATACTTCTCCAATTCCACATAATACTGTTGATGTAACATAGCCTCCTCCATTCTGCTCCTGTTTTCTACCCTTACTCTTTTACTGTAAGAATTCCTGCTTTTGGAATTCTTACGTACAAAACTGGAAATTCCCGGTGCTTCGTCCTATGGCACAACGTCTTTAGAATTTCCTCTTATACACCTCAAGACACATTCTCCCATTATGGTAAGGGCACTTCCAAGGCTCCACTATGGGTTTCCCGCTCACAGCCTCTCCGTCCTTGGTCACATCCCAGAACCACTCAGACCCAGGCCTCTTATCGATCACATGCGCCTTAATAAACTCCCATTCTGCCTTCGCAGCATCCAGATACTCCGTATGCTCCGGTGCCAGCTGATACCCGTTTAAGAAGCCCACCAGGGCCTCTGCCTGCACCCACCAGATACGGTTTTCATCCACAACACCTTTCTCGCACTCATTGGCAAGCGAGCGTCCGTCAAAGGCAGCCCGATATACTTGACCAGTTAGGTCAAGTATGATCGGAAGCATTTTATCCTCATATGTTTTATCCCCTAACACATCTGTGCCTCTGCGGATCAGCCATGCCGTCTCGATGTCGTGGCCATAGGAATGTAAATCCAGTATGGAATGCATCTCTTTGTCAAAAAACACTTCCTGTCTGTGCAGTTCGGGATTATAAATCTTGTCTGCAATGGTATCCAGAATCCATGTAAGCCTCTTCTTCACCTTGGCATTACCAGTCACCCGATATAGTTCCGTGTAAGCCTCAAACACGTGAAGCAGGGTATTCATGGTCTTGTCTGCGATTACACCGTTTTCAGAAAGTTTATCATTCTCAATCTCATGAAAGTCTCTGTCAAAAGCTTCCTTATACCCAATCTCATCCATACAGCGTTCTTCAATGATGCGGAAAAGCTCCATAGCCGTCTCAAGAGCGCTTTCATCCTTCGATGCATTATAATAAGAAGAAAGAGCATAGATGGAGAAAGCCTGATTATAGGTATGCTTGGTCGTATCTTCCGGCGTACCGTCGTATCGAACTGACCAGTAAACACCGCCCCTCTCCCTGTCCACGCAGCACTTCTGCATGAATTCATACCCGTGCTTTGCTTCCTTTAGCAATGACTCCTCTTGCAGCGCGAGATATGCGTTCGCAAAAAACCATGTAATACGGCTATTTAAAATACAGCCCTTTACCGCTTTCTCATCCACTTTCAGGGCATGATCCACATACCCGTAATAACCGCCGTTCACATCATCCCGCAGCTTTTTCCAAAAAGGAATGATACACTCTGTCAGATGACTTTTGATTTCCTCCACCATCATACGCCGCTCCCCCTTCTTTTCCTTCCTAATCTTTTATTCATCATACCATATCTACTATGGCTATGATATAGTTTTTACATATTTTGCAAGAATGCGTGATTACCCTTTTACCGATCCCGCTGTCATACCACTGTAAATCTGTTTCTGGAAAAGAATAAACACAATCAGCGCCGGCAAAAGCGAAATGATAACACCTGCACAGATCAGATTGTACTTACTTCCAAGCGGCCCCACAAAGGTATACAGGGATGTGGCTACCGTAGGCAGAAGCTTTTTATTCTGCAGATACAGGTTCGCACAGTAGTATTCATTGTAGGTTCCCACACCCTTCAGGATACAGGCCGTCACGATAGCCGGGCGAAGCAGCGGCAGAAGAATCTTATAATAAATCTTAAAGTATGATGCACCGTCAATGATTGCCGATTCATCCAGAGATACACTGATGTTCTCAAAAAACTGAATATAAATATAGATGGCAATGACATCCGTACCGCACATCATGATGATATATCCCATCAGAGAATTGATAAAGCCCAGCTTATACATGATCTCATAAACCGCAATCTGCATGGCGATACCGGGAAGCAGGGTTGCAAAGAGGAACAGATTCCTGATCAGACCATTGCCCGGAAACTTAAAACGGTTCAGCACATAGGCCAGGGATGTACCCACCAGCACACTTACCACCAGCACACTGATCAGAATGACCGTGGAATTGATAAATGCTTTGCCCATGTTTGCTTTCATAAAAGCCTGCGCAAAATTTTCAAAGTTAAACCAGCTTTCCGGCGGTGTCATCACATTGGTGTTCTGATACTCAGCATCCGTCTTAAACGCTGTGATTACACAGGATACCACGGGAAGCACTGCCACAAAAGCGAAAAATACCAGTGAAACATATTTCATTACGGTTACCAACGAATATCCGATTTTCTGCAAACCTGTCATCTATCTTCCCGCCTTTCTAGCCGCATATTTTGCCAGCTTTTTGTCCCGCCTTGCTGTGGCGTTCATATCCTCGTCCTCCGCACTCCTGAACACATACTTGAAGAAAAGTTTTTGCAGGATTGTGGCTGCGAAGATGATCAGAAGCAATACCACCGCCATAGCAGACGCCAGTCCTACCTTCTGCTGAGTATGCGCAATCTCATTCATGACCACGAAGTAGGTGCCGGTTCCGTTTGCACCGCTGGTGATAACATAGGGCGGCTCGAAAGCGCTCAGCGACCCGGTGATAGACAAGATCACATTCAACGTTACGATCGTCTTGATACTGGGCAGGATGATATACCTGAACTGATGGAACCGATTAGCCCCGTCCAACATCGCCGCCTCATACAGCTCGGAGTCCACCGACATGATAGCGCCGATAAAGAGTACCATATTCTGTCCGAAATACCGCCACACACTGGTCCCCACAAGGGAAATATTGTTAATCCTCTGGTCTTTCAACCAATAAGGAAGATTGTCTAACTGAAAGCCGCACCACTGGAGCACCGTGTCAAACACAAACCCTCTGGTGTAAAAGAATTTGAAAATAAAACCAATGGCAATACCGTTGATCAGATAGGGGAAGAACATAAATCCCTTAAAGATATTGCCGCCCTTTACCTTAAAACTCAAAACCGTAGCCAGATATAAGGCAAGTACAAGTTGTACCACGGAACCGCCCATATAATACAGACTCAGCTTCAATGCCCCAAAGCAGTCTTTCCTGCTGAAAACACTGGCATAGTTTTTCCATCCCACAAACGTCCTCTTGCCCACATATTTCATCTTAAAGAAACTGTATCCCACCATCTCACCGAAGGGAAGATATGTAAATGTAAATAATAGTGCCAACGGAATAATCATAAACGCAATGATAATGATAACCTGCTGACCTCTTCTGCTTCTTGCCCAATGCAGGAAACCCTTTTTACTTCCCACAATATTTGCCTGTGCCGCCATATGCTATCCTCCTGATATTTAGGGCTGACACATTCATGATGCATCAGCCCCTGTTTACCAATGAAACTTTTACAAATAACCAATCGGGAAATGTCCTAGTAGAGAACCTCTATTCCGCATTCCTCCTGTGCTGCATTCCATGCTGCTGTCCAGTCGGCCATGATATCGTCAAAGGTTTCTGCACCTGTAGCTGCCGCCTCAACGATTCTCTGCACCTTAGCATCACCGCCTGCGTTAAAGGAAAGCTCGGACTCCGCATTCATCTCATTCATCAAATCTTCCTCTCCTTCTAAAGCCGTAATATTGTTCACAACGTTGACACCGTCGAATACGAAGGAAGTAGGCGCCGTCTTGGAAATCGGATAGCCGCCCTCAAAATCACACCATCCTGATTCTTCTACCATCCATTTTACAAATACCATCGCTGCCGTCTTGTTATCCTCAGAGGCTTTCGCATTAATACCATAGCAGTAGTCCGGACCAGCAGTCGCATACTGTTTGCCGTTTACCGTAATCGGGAAAGGCATGTAACCGATATCATCAGGATGATCCCCTGCCGCTTTCATCTGTGCGATTGCCCAGGAGCCAAGTACCATCGTACCAATCTCACCGTTATTGATCATGGGCTTACATCCTTCCCAGTCTGTGGTTGTATAGTCGTCCTCAATCAAACCCTGTGCAGTTGCATCATAAAGAATCTTGTATAAAGCATAGGCGCCTGTACCATCGCCATTATCTTTAAAAGGCTCTGCCGTATGTACAAATTTCTGGTTTAACCATGTCTCATCACTGGTGGTAATCGCACCTAAGTAGGCATCCCACTGACCGCCCATGGTCCAGCCTGCGGCATAATTTGTATAAAGCGGAATCGCATCTGTGTTGTCTTTGATTGCCTGCAGCGCCGCAATAAACTCATCCGGTGTTTTGGGAAGCTCTGTAATGCCCGCATCAGCAAAGACCTTCTTATTATAAAGAATCCCCTGTGCATTGCCCATGTAGCCAACACCATAGCACATATCGGCATTTTTCCACTGATCCGCAAAGTTTACCAGTTCACTCATTTCAGATACGGTTCCGTAGGGAACAAAGTAAGTAGGAAGTTCAGCTGCGTCTACTGCCGGGATAAACATAACATCTCCCCATTCTCCTGTAGAAAGACGAAGCAGGGAATCTTCCTGATAATCTGTGATTCCTTCTGTTTCTACCGTGATGTTCGGATATACAGCATTAAAGTTGGAAATCAGATCAGCCATGGTGCCATCCTCTTCACGGTCTGTCTTGTGATGGATGAACTTAATGGTTGTGGTCAGATCCTTATAATCCTCACCAAGATTGATGGATGCATAGGTCACGCCTGCTTCTGCCGGCGCTTCTGCCTCTGTTTCAGGTGCTGCTTCCTCTGCCGCCGGTGCCTCTGCTGCCTCGCCCTCATCGGTTGTTGCTGCCGGTGTTTCTGCCGCACCCTCATCGGAGCCGCCGCATGCTGCCAGTGAGAAAGTCATTGTTGCTGCCAAAGTAAGTGCTATTACTTTCTTCCGCTTCATAATACTATTATCCTCCTTTTTTGACTGGTTTTTCTGCGAATCCTTTTCTTGATTCTTACGCTTCGCTTCAAACCGTTAGTTAATTGATTAACTTTAATTTAAGTATACATAGCTTTATTTTTTAATCATCAATCATTTTTGCATCAAATATTTTATTATTGCTGTTTTTTTATTTTTCTTACATTTTTACAATTTTTATTATTTATTTTTGTCTATTTTGCACATAGATTTTTCCATTATATCTATTATAGAGTTAAATATGTAAAATTAATTTAAAGCAAACCATTACCGATTGAACTTAATTTTTTACTTTTGTTTTTGTAATAGGATTTGGTTCCGGAAATAAGATCTACGAAACTTTTTCGTATCAGAACATTTAGAAATCTATCAAGATTGATTGACACAGATGTATAGAGGTGATTTTTAAAAATACGCCGGCAAACATCAGAAGGGAGGACATTCATGACTTTTGCCAGACAGTACGAACAGGCCCTGACCGTCAAAGCTGCCTCTAATCAGGATGCCCTGCCCCCGCAGTATTTTGCAGGGCGTTTCTACGAGCTTCTTGACTCCACTGCCTGCTGTCTTCCAACTGTTTTAAGCGGCGGCAGCATTGAGCTCTCTGTCCCCTGCACACTCCACTTCACCCCTCTGGATTGTCGGATGCTTCTGTATACGCAAAAAGGAAGCGGAACCCTGGAAGTACGCGGTGCTTCCCATATATTACAGGCAGATTCCCTTCTGTATCTTAACTGTCAGGATTCCGCATTCACCTTAAGTCCTGCACAGCCTTCCTGGGATTTTATCTGTTTTTCGCTAGGGGGGGGGGGGCTTTTTAACGTTTATGAATCTTTTGTTCCATTTAAATCCTTTATTCAAGCGAAGCTTGACGTCTTTTCCCCGATTTTAAGGGATTTAAAAAAACTGCAGGCCGGTTCCGGCGCCGCTGTCCTGTCAAATAAACTTCAGGACGCCAGCCTTCTGACATCCATCGTAACCCAGCTTTTTATCACCGCATACGGCTTACAGGCAGATCTGATTAAATGCGCTCCCTATCTTCAGGATTTGAAGCATCTGCTGGACAACCGCTTCTGGGAACCTTTCAGGCTCAATGATCTGGAAGTGCGCTATCATATGAGCAAATACCGGATCTGCCACGAGTTTTCTGACACCTTCGGCGCCCCGCCTCTGAAATACCTCAATAAAAGAAGACTGGAGGCCGCCGTCAATCTGCTCTTTACCACAGATAAAAAGATACATGAAATTGCCCTCATGGTAGGGTACGAAAATACAAACCATTTTATCAATCTCTTTAAAAAGGAGTACGGCACCACACCCCATGCATATAAAGAGGCGCATCAGCTTTGATGCGCCTTTACACTATCCTTATATACGATTCTCCCATTGACAATCGTCACGCCCTGTTGGTAGGGCTGACCGGATATCTTACGGATCATTTTCTTGATCGTCTGCTTTGCCATTTCCTGCATATCCACCTCGTAAGTGGTAATCCTCACATCACATAACCCAGGCGGCTGGTAATTATCGTACCCTGCCACGGAGATATCCTGGGGAATCCGATACCCCTCCTGCTCCAGCTTATTCACAAGCATTGCCGCCGCCACATCATTATTACAGACAAAGGCCGTGGGCATTTTAGCCGGAAGTTTCCATGCAAATCCCACATCAGATCTGCCTGTCTGCGGATTTCTGTCATGAAGCACCCAGTTCTTATCCACTTCCATGCCATGCTCACAAAGAGATTTCACATAACCAAAGTATCGATCTGTGATAGAATCTGTGACAAACACACTCCCCACAAACCCAATATCCCTGTGTCCCATGGCAAACAGATAATTGGTCATCACATACATACCCAAATAGCTGTTGGAAATTACCGCATCATGTGTACCGTTCTTATCTGCAAAATCCAAAAAGATAATGGGAATATCCACCAGTTTCATCAATCTGTCCAGATAATCCTGACGCAGTCTTCCTATAATAATCAGCCCTTCTGCTTTTTTCTCATGAAGGAGTTTGGGCATGACCAGACTTTCCTCATCCTCTGTCTGCAATACCTCCAGCATGGTAAAACATCCCTTGTGTACCGCCGCAGTGGCCACTTCCTGATACATCCTCCAATAAAAGGATTCATATTTATCCAGAAAACGGTCTGACACAATTACACCGATCGTATAACTGGCATGCAGCCCCAGCCGTTCCCGGTAAAGCGCAGTGGCAGTCTTGTATCCCATCTCTTCCGCTTTTCTCTTAATTTTCATACGAAGTTCTTCGCTGACGCCTTTCTGGTCAGACAGAGCCTTCGACACCGTTACCGTGCTGACTCCCATCACTTTGGCGATATCTGCCATTTTTACTGCTTTAGCCATACCGATTCACATTCTCCGCTAATTTTTAAGTAGTATTACTTAAATTATAAAGCAATTCATATTATTGTCAATATATTTATGGCAAAACCGTCCTATTTTACGCCTTTGGAAAACAAATACCGCTTCGCGGCGCTCATTTTCCTAAAAGGTGTTAAACTGTGCCATATAAAGCTGGTAATAAACGCCTTTCTTCGCCAGCAGCTGTGCCGCATTCCCTTCCTCAATGATTCTGCCCTCATCCACCACGAAGATGCGGTCTGCCTTTTGGATCGTGGACAATCTGTGTGCAATGACAAAAGATGTCCTGCCTGCCAGCAGATGCTCGATACCATCCTGTACCAATAATTCCGTCTTCGTATCAATGCTGGATGTGGCCTCATCCAGAATCAGAATCTTGGGATTCGACACCATGGTCCTGGCAAAGGCCAGAAGCTGTTTCTGCCCCACTGATAATCCGCCGCCCCGTTCTGAGAGCTGTGTGTCATAGCCGTTCTCCAGTTTCATAATAAACTCATGGGCATTAACAGCCTTCGCAGCCGCCTCAATCTCCTCATCCGTGGCATCCAGTCTGCCGTAGCGGATATTTTCCCGGATCGTTCCGGAGAACAGGAAATTATCCTGGGTCATGATGCCCATCTGTCTGCGCAGACTGTCTATGGAAACCTTCTTCACATCATGACCGTCAATCTTCACTGTGCCGCCCTGCACATCATAGAAGCGGCTGATCAGATTGACAATGGTAGACTTGCCGGCTCCTGTAGGGCCCACAAGCGCTATGGTCTCCCCCGGCCTGATGACAAAGCTCACATCATCCAATACCTTCACCTTATCATCATAAGAAAAGTCCACATGGGAAAAAGTCACTTCTCCCACAATCTCCGGCATCTGTATCACATCCGACGCATCCGCAATAGCCGCCTCTGTATCCAGGATTTCAAAAATACGCTCCGCCCCTGCTATGTTCGTCACCAGCTGATTATAAAAATTGCTGATGTTATGTATGGGCTGCCAGAACATATTCAGATAACTGGCAAAAGCTATAAAAATACCTACCGATACCTGATCCACTCCCAGAATCACGATTCCTGTGAAATACAACAGAATACAGCCAATTCCCCAGGATAAATCAATCACCGAACCGAAGGCATCGCTTAAACGCACTGCATCAAAAATTGCAATCCGATGCTCTGTGAGCAGTTCATCGAAGGTATCCTCCGTCTCCCCCTGCGCATGAAAGCTCTGGATAATCCGCATGCCTGCCATATCCTCATGGATAAAAGCATTTAAGTTGGCTGACTTCTTGCGAAACACCTGCCAACGCGGATGTGCCTTACACTCAATATAACAAGTGGCCGCCGCCATGAACGGCAGTGTCAGCAAAGAGGCTAGGGCCAGTTTCGGATTCTTGCAGATCATGATCACAATCACCGCAATCACGGTAAGACCATCCGGAATCAATGTGGTCACGCAGTTGGACAGCACATCCTTCAGGGAATTAATATCTCCAATAATCCGGGAAAGAATCTTACCCGTTGGCCTGCTGTCAAAGAAATGAAAATCCAATGTCTGGATATGAGTATACAATTCCTGCCGGATGGTCAGAAGAATCCTGTTGCATACCTTTGCCATAATATACATGCGCAGCTTCACAGTCACTACCAGTACCAGATTGATAGCTAACGCCACCGCCAACAGCCGATAAAGACCTTTTAAGTCTTGTTGACCAATATGGTCATCTATTGCCGACTCCATAATCAGAGGATTGATCAGGCTCACTGCCACTCCATATCCCATGATCACAAGCACCAGGATAATCTGCCACTTATAGACAAACAGATAACCAAACAGCCGCCGCAAAGTCTGCATTTTACTTTTCTCTACACTTATTTCATCTTCCTTATACGAATTGAAGGCCATGGTTTCCTCCTTCCTGAAGTATCTGTTCTTCCTTTGCTTCTTCCCTTTGACCTATGACTTTCTCCTTCCCGGAAACCGCTCCATACTGAGACTCATAAGTCTCATAATACAATCCCTTCCTGGACAAAAGCTCCTCGTGGGTGCCTCTCTCTGCGATGGCTCCGCCCGCCAGCACCAGAATCTCATCTGCATGCCGCACTGCACTGATTCTGTGGGCAATGATAATCTTCGTGGTATGGTCCAGGGTCTGCAGGGTCTGCTGAATCAAATGTTCTGTCTCCATATCCAGCGCAGATGTGGAATCGTCAAGCACCAGGATCGGATCCCTTTTGGCAAGCGCCCTGGCAATGCTGATCCGCTGTTTCTGTCCGCCGGAGAGACCCACCCCGCGCTCGCCGATGACCGTATCATACTGCTTGGCCATGCGCTCAATGAACTCACTGGCCTGGGCATCCGTAGACGCTTTTCTCACAGTGTTAAAATCCAGACAGGACTTCTTGCCCAGCTTTATGTTCTCATTGATGGTATCTGAAAAGAGGAATACATCCTGCATCACATAGCTCACGCTGGTGCGAAGCTGCTCTAAGGTAAGTGTCCGGATATCCACATCATCCAGATAGATTGCTCCATCTGTGGCATCATACATACGCTGAAGGAGCTGAATAATCGAAGTCTTGCCGGCGCCTGTGGCACCCATGATGCCCAGTGTCTTTCCTTCCTCCACTGTAAAGCAGATATCGTGCAGAATCTCATGCTGATCTGCCTTATGGAAAGATACATGGTCAAAAGATACCTTTCCTCTCACTTTTTTCAATTTGACCGGATTAGTCACTTCCGTGACTGTAGGTTTTTCTTCATATATCTTCTTAATCTTCTTGTTGGAAGCTACCGCCGAAGAGAAACTGTTTGTCAGCCAGCCAAGCATCTCCATAGGCCAGACAATATTCATGGAATACTCCACAAATGCCGTCATCTGCCCCAGGGTCATCTCTCCATTGATCACAAATTTACCACCGACCAATATGGTCAACAGCGGCAATACTTTCGACACTACCGTAAAAAACGGATAATAACGGACAAACACCTTCGACTGCGCCATGTTCAGATCATAGTAGCGTTTATTGTGAGACAAGAACTTGTCGATTTCAAACTTCTCCCTGGCAAAAGCCTTGACTGTACGCACCCCTGCCAGATTCTCTTCTGCCACCGTATTTAGGGCTGCATTCTCTTCACTGATCTCCTCGTAAACCACGCCCAGCTTCCGCTCCATGATGACTGCGATGGAACCGCACAGGAGCATGGCCGCTGTGGGAATCAGTGCCAGCTTCCAGTTGAGCATATACATACAGACCAGAATAATGCTGGTATGATAGAATACCTCAATCAAAAGCATCCCCACATACCCCACCGCATCCCAGATATGGTCAATGTCTTCCTTAACCCGGGCCATCAGCTCTCCTGTATTGGTCCTGTCAAAGAAATCCGCACTCAAAGACTGAATATGCCGGAACAGATCCCGCCTCATATCTCCTGAAATCCTGCTCCCGTTCTTATCAAAGGTGTATTCCTTCATATATTGAAAGATACACCGCCCAAGACCAATGCCCAGAAATCCCAGCAGCAAAAACTTCAATTCTCCCATGTTACCGCCCACAATGACATCGTCCACCACACGCGCTGTCAGACGCGGTGCCAGCATATCCAAGGTCACCGCAATGACAAGTGACAAGATTGCCCCCAGATAAGAGAATCTATAATCCCATATGTAACTTGATATTTTTTTCATATTTTACTCCATTTCTGCGTCGCCTATACAGACTTCTGCCTCTGCCGATGCGCGCAAAATAGGGCTATGGTAAAATTACCATAGCCCTGTAAGCTCTGCCTATATATTGACTTGTCTGGTCAGTATAGTCTGTGCCCGGCAAATCTCCCATCTGCGGAGGTAATTTCACGTATTATGTCCCTGTTTAACTGTATCCCTTTATGGTTCACACCATTCATTTTAATCATAAACATAACCTTACCTCCTTTCCTTTTTTTGATGCTGTTGTTATCTTAATACATGGATTCGTCATTGTCAATGCAATTTTTCAGCATTCTTCTTTTTCTGTTTTCTCAGTTTTCTTCTTTTATCTCTCCATCTTCCAGAAGTAAGCGCTGTAAGCAGGCAGAAGGCTTCCGCCGCCGAAGTCATGCTCTTTGCCGCTGATCAAATCCACTGCCAGTCCGCAGCCTGCATCAAAATGCGCCGTATAATCCTCTCCATCCGCATTGATCGCCACAAGCACTCTTTCGTCCTCACACTTACGTTCAAAGATACACTGTTTGTTTGTCAACACCACGGATCTGAACGCACCATAGTTAAGAGCCTTCGATTCCTTTTTTGCCTCTGCAAGTCTGCTGATCCAATCACTTAAATCATTCCACTGCGGTTTTTCGAAACAGGCACGCAGTGCAGGATCGCCCTCGCTCTTATCGGCCTTTGCACCCCATTCGCTTCCATAGTACACACAGGGGATTCCCGGCATGCCAAAGCACAGCGCGTAAATCAGCGGCAGGTGCTTCTCATTGGTAAGGTTGCTGGCAATCCTCGTCACATCGTGATTATCCACAAAGGAAAGCAGATGCTTGCCGCGGTATAAGCACCAGTTCTCCGGACCAAACTGCCTTAAGAGAGAATGATTGATCTCAAACATATTCATGCTGTTAAAGCTGGAATAAAGACCTTTATAACACTCATAATTTGTAGATGAATGAAGCATCTGGTCATTGACCATCTGATTATAGTCCCCATGCAGCATCTCACCCAACAGATAGAACTCCGGCTTTAAGCCTTCCGTAAAGCTCCTGAGCCTTCTTACAAAATCATGGTCCAGACAATATGCCACATCCAGCCGCAAACCGTCAATGTCAAATTCTTCCACCCAGCCCTTCACACTGTCCAGAATGTGATGGATCACATCCTCATGGCGCAGATTTAATTTCACCAGGTCATAATTGCCTTCCCATCCCTCATACCACAGGCCGTCATTATAATTGGAATTTCCACCCAGATTAATGTGGAACCAGTTAAGGTATGGGGAGCTCTCCCGGTTCTTTAATACATCCTGAAACGCCCAGAATCCCCTTCCCACATGATTGAACACACCATCCAGCACCACCTTTATGCCGTTGTCATGCAGATTCTTACATACTTGCCTGAAATCCTCATTGGTTCCCAGCCTGCAGTCGATGGTATGGTAATCTCTCGTATTATATCCATGGGTATCCGATTCAAATACGGGTGAAAAATAAATAGCATTGATTCCCAGCTTCTTCATATGGGGAATCCAATCGTTTACCTTTAAGATCCGATGCTCTAACTGTCCATCGTTTTCAAAAGGCGCCCCACAGAATCCCAACGGATATATCTGATAAAATACACTTTCAAATGCCCACATATTTTTGTCTCCTCTCACATTACAAAAAACACAATATCTTGTAGTATGTCTGAATCAGTATACCACCATTTTCCATCATCCGTCAAACTTTCCTTTACGACATCATACGGCAGAATATTGACCAATTCAGTTTATTTTTTATACACTTAAATCCGTTTGCCGACTTTTCCACAGGTTTTCATCCAAAATTTTTGAAAAAATGTACTCCTGTTGCGAAGAAATCCCCAATTTCCACAAAGTTATCCACATTGACATCAATGTCACATCACAGTGAACTCCGTATCTTTTTGTCAGAATCTGGATGTCATTTGCGGTATTTTATATCAGACAATTGTCGAAATATATCATTTGGCAGCGAAATCTTTTACTGTACCTGTCGCATCCCGCTCTAAATCGATCAATCCTATCACCTCATTTGACAGAAAAAGTCAATCTGCAATCCCGACTTTTCCACCATCCATACAACATGTTTGGAAAAAATTCTCCCTTTTTCTCAATTGACCAGATAGGATAATGTCAGAAATACAGTAATCTACAGCCATTCATCCCAAAATCTCTCCACCATTCGACCTATCTGGTCAACATTGACAATTTCATATTCCTGCCATTCCCGCGGGAATAGTCTCTGATAAGCCGGCGACAGGAACCGCTCATCAAGAAGTGCTACAATCCCGAAATCATCTGCTGTTCTTATCACCCTTCCGGCTGCCTGCAGAACCTTATTCATACCCGGATAGCGATAGGCATAATCGAAACCATTGTCTCCCCAGCCATCAAAGTACTTTTTCAGGATTTCCCGTTCATCACACACCTGGGGAAGACCTGTCCCCACGATGATTGCCCCGATCAGACTGTCATTCTTTAAATCAATCCCCTCGCCAAAGATGCCGCCCATCACACAAAACCCTAAAAGGCTTCTTTCTTCCTCTATCTCAATATCCATCCGAATGAGCTTTTGCAGATCACAGTCCTCATTGCCGGTAAAACGGTTTAAGAAGGCTTCCCTGGCCTCCTCATTCATGTAATCCTCCTGCAGGATACATTCCACAGTCTCCTCCGCATTAAAATACGACTGATAGATTTCATAAATCCGCCGCAGAAAAGCATGCGAAGGAAAGAACAGCATATAGTTGCCATGTCGCTTTTCGACCACGTGATGAATATAGGATGCAATCCGGTAATATTCCTCATCTCCCCGTCGGGTATAGCGGCTGGTCACATCACTGCCCACATACAATCCCAGCTTCTCCGGTCTGAATACTGATCTTGCATAGACTTCATAATCTCCCTCTTCTGCCCCCAAAAGCTTCTTATAATATTGAATCGGCAGAAGCGTTGCAGAAAACAGGATTGTGCTTCTTCCCCGCATCATACAATTTTTAAGATTCCTGGCAGGATTGACACAAAACAGCTTCACGATAAAGCTGCCATCCTCCCGCATCTGGGTGTACGACACATAACTCTCATCCATCAGTTCATACATCTCCAGGAAATGAGACACTTCAAAATAAAAGGCAAGTATCTCCTTACGAATGGGACCGTCTTCATGGTCTTCCAGGTAATCCTCAATAGAAGAACTTAATCGAATCAGCGTTCTCACAAATCCCTCTATGTTCTCCTCTATCCGGCAAGTGTCACACTCTCTTTTCAGGGAAAGCAGTTCCCTGTTGCATTTATCCAGATTCCTGGCAATCCTCTCATCATAGGCTTTGACCGCTCTTTTTAGTTCCAGGAAATCTTCTTTGCAAAGCACGGCGCTGTACATATCCCGGCCCCGCTCCACCAGGTTATGAGCTTCATCCACTAAAAAGATATATTCTCCCCTGATTCCTTCTGTAAAAAAACGCCGCAGATAAACATGGGGATCAAACAGATAATTATAATCACAGACTACCGCGTCAGAAAACAGACTCATGTCCAGACACATTTCAAAAGGACAGACCTGATGTTTCTTTGCATATTCCTCTATCTTCTCCCGGGTATAATTATCCTCATGGGTCAGCAGATCGTACATGGCATCATTGATCCTGTCATAATGCCCTTTGGCAAAGGGACAATACACCGGATTACAATCACTCTCTTCCATAAAGCAGATCTTATCTCTGGCAGTAAGAATCACACTCTTTACTTTCAGCCCCCGCTCCCTCAGCAGCGTAAAGGTATCACTGGCCACCGTACGTGTGATCGTCTTGGCCGTGAGATAGAATATCTTCTCACAAAGTTCTTCCCCCATAGCCTTGAGCGCCGGAAACACCGTGGAAATCGTCTTGCCCACCCCTGTAGGCGCTTCAATGAATAATTTCCTTTTATGATAAATCGTCTGATAGACATAGGTCACCAGATCCTTCTGCCCCTCCCGATAGGGAAATGGGAACGTCATCTGTCTGATTGACTCCTGTCTGACTTTTTGCCACATGAAATGATAATCCGCCCACTTGCGATACTGTGTCATGAGTTCCCCAAACCATAGCGCAAGCTCATCGTACGTATAGTCATAATGAAAATACCGGATTTCTTCTGTCTCCATATGACAATAGGTCATTCGCACCCGTATATTGTTAAGCAGCTGCTGTTGGGCATAAATACAGGCATAACATTTTGCCTGTGCCAGGTGCACCGGCACAGGCCCCTTCATCCTCTTTACATCCTGAAAGGTTCCCTTGATTTCATCAATGGTCACCTCTACTTGCTGAATATTCTGTGACTGTGATACCACCGCCGGCGCCAGAGAATCATCCTGCAACGGCTGTACCATGACTTCCTCAATCCGAAGCTGCTTTGTTTCCTCGGAAAGGGACACTGGAGATCTGGCCGCAGCATCTTTACAGAGTTTTGAAATAATGCCGTCGGCACGCCCCTCCACCACAATCTGATATTCTCCCGCATCGTACACATAACGAAGAGAAACCTCTGCCTGATACTCCGGTCCCATACGTCTTTGTATCATACGGTGGATGCGTCCGCCCTCCTGCATGACATTGTCGGAAGATGCCGCTCTTCGATTGTCAATATTGCCGGAGCGCAGGATAAATTCTACCAGCCCTCTCACGGAAATGCGTACTTCCATAATACTTTCCTTCTTCCTGTCTGTATCCATGCATCACTGTTTCTGACTATGCGTTTACAGTATCCTGGTGCTTTCACAAACTCATCAAAAACAAAAACTCCCTACATAAGATACTACGCTATCTTACATAGGGAGTCAATGCGACACGTTCCTGCACCAATCTATACGGCTACCGCAAATCTATTGAGATATCTTTCAAATTCAGCATCGTAGCCGTTATACGCAACGGTTAAAATCTGATTGAAATTAAGTCCTAACACGCCAATAATGGATTTTGCATCCACGATGAAGCTGTTGTAGGAGATATCCACATCAAATTCGCATTTACTTGCTGCAGACACGAAGTCCTTCACTTCATTTGGTCTCAACTTGATCTTGTGTTGCATAACTTTCACCTTCCTTTTTGTTTATGTATGCGAAAGACACACATAGAAAAACGTTTTCAGCTCCTCATTGGAGTAAATTATACACGATTTTTTTCTTTTGTAAAGAATCATTTTTTACCCCCTGCAAAGTACCATTCTGGCATTTTTTTGCAATCTTACCAATATTATTTTGAATCTCAAAAGAAATTTTATGATGTGTGACTATAAACCACTTTAGCAAAATAAAGCAAGGCAACACATTTTATTCACTTTCTTTGAAATTCCATCATATAATCTTGGTAACGATAAGCACACATTTGCCTCTGTAGTCTCTTATTCTCCCGTTCCTTAATCCCTATTGTCTCATGAAAAGCCTTAAATAATTCCTGAAACTCTTCCTCTCTGGAAGACCACTGCAATGCCTCCGGCGCAAAATCTCCCTGGGCCGATACCAGGTACCACTCTTTCTTAGCCGGATGAACCCCGAAAAGTGCATGATTTTCATCATAAATCATAAAATCTTCCGGACATAACCGATCTGCAAAATGCGGCATGATAAAAGGAATCACATTATTTTTAGGCCCGATTCTGGAAAAAAGAACTCCCTGATCTAATTCCTGAAAACGGATAAATTCAGTTTCATAATGTGCTTCATTCGCCGTATAGCGCGCCAGTTCAAAGGCCCTCCGGACATAGGGATTTCTCAGATTCTCCATCACACGCCTGCCGCTGCCGGCAGTGATGGCATCCACCACCGTCTTATAGACTGCCTCCCCTTTATCCGGATAACAGGAAGCCGCCGCCCGGCATAATGCATGATAAGCGCTCTCACCCACCTGCCCAAGCAGTGTCCGCGCTACCTTACCAGTCTTGCCTGCGTCTGGCAAAATATGCAGATAGGCAGCAAATAACCTGTAATTATCCTCCTCACCAACCTGCAGGTGCACATGCTCATGCCCTTCCCGCAAGGCATAGGCTTCATAAATTCCGGTGAAGATTCCTTCCAGGGAATCCTCGCAGACCAAATATTTTTCTTCCATATATAAAGAAACGTTCCTTTCCCAAAAGTGCTGCTTAGCTTTGTCAATCCAACCGCCATGATGCTTCTTATGCGGCATCCTGAACCGATAGGAAGAATGCCGCCACCCTGTCACCCTGACATCTGTCTCATTTCCTGCGGAAATAACGACATCTGCTGATAAATCGTTCCATCCGACATAAAGGGCAGCTTCTCTCCCCTTCCCATTTGGTTCTGGTACGTCAGATTCCGCACAATATACTCTTCCTCTATCTTCGTAGGATACATCATCCTGCCATTACAGGTAATGAAATATAATGCCCGCTTTAAGACCACTCCTATCTTCTTTAAATCCTCAAAAGTCAGATTGCCAAATCTTCTGGCGCTTATGATCCTTCTGGCACTCTTCACGCCAACACCCGGAATCCGCAGAAGGAGCCGATAATCTGCCCGATTAATCTCCACCGGAAACACCTCCAGATGCCGCACCGCCCAATCTGCTTTAGGATCAATAGCCGTATTAAAATTTGGCCGGTCTGCCGTTAACAGTTCCTCTACTTTAAAGTCATAAAATCGAAGCAGCCAATCTGCCTGATACAGCCTGTGTTCCCGCAGAAGCGGCGGTCCACCCGCAAGAGCCGGCAGGGCTTTATCTTCATTCACATTCACAAAAGCCGAATAATATACTCTCTTTAACGAAAATTTCTCATAAAGATTCTCTGCCACAGACATAATCTGATAATCGCTCTCCGGCAATGCGCCAATCACCATCTGCGTGGACTGTCCTGCCTCACAAAAATGGGGCGCATGTTTGTATAAAGTAAGTTCATTTTTATTCTCAGTAATACCGTTCTGAATCTGGCGCATGGGCTTCAGAATATTTTTGCGGTGCTTATTGGGCGCCATCTCCTTAAGCCCCTCTGCCGTAGCCATCTCCAGATTGACGCTCATCCTGTCTGCCAGATATCCGGCGCGCTGTATCAAAAGAGGATCTGCCCCCGGTATCGCCTTGATATGGATATAACCCTGGAAACGATGCACCATCCGCAGTTTATGCACCGTTTCACAAATCAGTTCCATAGTGTAATTGGGACTATACAGGATCCCAGAACTCAAAAACAAACCTTCTATATAATTGCGCCTGTAAAATTCCATTGTCAGTTCACACACTTCATCGGGTGTGAAGGAAGCCCTCGGCACATCGTTTGAGCACCTGTTTGCACAATAACGGCAGTCATATATGCACTCATTGGTAAATAAAATTTTCAGAAGAGACACGCACCTGCCGTCAGATGCAAAGCTGTGGCACAGGCCAGCCGCCACCGTATTGCCGATTCCCTGTCCGTCATTCTTTCTGGATGAACCGCTGGAACTACAGGACACATCATACTTCGCTGCTTCTCCCAATATCTTGAGTTTGTCCATGATTGACATCTGTGATGAAATCCTGACTTCCACTGTGTTTCCCCTCTCTGCGTAGCTAGAACATATGTTTGTTTTCTTAATATACCACATTTTCATTCTCCTGGCAACACCTTTTTAGAACATTTGTTCTATTTTTTTATAATTAATAAAGCAGAGCGCATACTCTCTCTTTCATACGCTCTGCTTTCCCGGTAATAAACTACAATATCATTCCTGATAATAAGTTTGTAACTCACGAACCAGCTTTTCAATAACCGCTGTCTCTTCCTTCAGTTCCTCCGCAATCTCTGTAAGAGACTTGCCTCTGGACAGCTTTTTATGAACCTGCTCTCTCAGCTTTTCCTCTCTTCCCTGTTTTCTTCCCTGCTCCATTCCTTCCTCTAATCCCTCTTTGCGCCCCTACTCAAAGGTATTCCTCAGATGCCTCTTCTCATCATATTCCGTTAAGAGCATATGCACCACCTCTCCTTTCTCTGCCAACAGCATATCCCTCAGGATCCCTCTCTCGATACAGCTTTCTATTGCCATATGCACCGCTCCCTCGACCTGTCTGATAGGCATCCGACAGGTACAGCATCAGCCTGTCCGTCTGCATCCCGCTCCCATTATAGAATACGATATACACCTGTGTGGGCAGTCCTATCTGCCCTTTTCCATAGAGGTCGTTCTTCATCTCATGAAGATCACATCCTCCATGGTGACCACTTCCAGTTCTCCGGGGTCTTTGTAGGCACTGCCGTTCAGGGCATTGTACAGGTCCAAAAGGTCCTGCTCCTCCCGAAAGAGACGTCTGAAGAGAACATCCTTATACCTGCGGTTTAGCCGCAGCCTCCTCCACCAGTCCCCATGCCCGTACCACTGCTTCACATTTCGTTTTCTCATAGATTTTCCTCCATTATACAGTTTCTTATGACTGAATACAAGGAAATCTTAGGCACATCAGATAAAGTAACGCAGGGAAATCCGGAAATATCTGATCACAGCAGATCGAACGGACAACAGACCTGAACAGATGGCAGCAAAGGAACCTTTCATTCAGCCAGACAACAATGACTAAGGGATTATTTCCGAACACCGGAAAGAATCAAAGATGGAAAACTTATCCATAGACAGAATAGAAATCTGTCAATATAAGATATATTGTAGAACCTGTTATAGATATTTTGCAAGTGTTATTTACAGAAACCAGCGATCCATCTCGCTTAAGCTTCCTTTCACACATTGGACAGACTTGATAACTGCACAGATTGACAAGATCGTAAAAAATAACGGCTTTTGCAAACATTTTACTTGATTTCTTCTCCAAAAAGCGGTTAAATAGTAATCAAAAAGCAGGCACCATGCCTGCGCAACAAGCGAGGTTATCCATGGAACATTTACTTATTCCCAAAGATTACAAATCCGCCTTGAATCTCTACGACACACAGGTTGCCATCAAGACGGTAAAAGACTTTTTCCAGAATCTGCTGGCGGAAAAGCTTCATCTGCTGAGAGTATCAGCCCCCCTGTTCGTAGATCCGGAATCAGGATTAAATGACAACTTAAACGGTGTAGAACGCCCCGTCTCCTTCGGAATCAAGGAGCAGAACGATGCTCTGGCAGAGATTGTACACTCTCTTGCCAAGTGGAAACGTATGGCCTTAGATGAGTATGGCTTTTCTCATGGTGAGGGGCTCTACACAGATATGAGTGCCGTCCGCAGAGACGAGATTACAGACAATATCCATTCTATATATGTGGATCAGTGGGACTGGGAGAAAATTATTTCCCGTGAAGAACGCTGTCTTAACTACCTGCAGGATACGGTAAAAACTGTCTATAAGGTCCTCCGCAAAACAGAAAAATACATGGCCATCCAATATGATTATATCAACGAGATCCTGCCTCATGATATTTTCTTTATCACGACCCAGGAGCTGGAAGACCTGTATCCGGACAGCACCCCGAAAGAACGTGAATATTACATAACCAAAGAAAAGGGCGCCGTATGCCTGATGCAGATTGGCGATCTCTTAGCTTCCGGTGTCAAACACGATGGGCGGGCGCCGGACTATGATGACTGGACCCTCAATGCAGATATCCTGGTTTACTATCCAGTCCTCGATATTGCTTTGGAACTGTCTTCCATGGGAATCCGGGTGGATAAAGAGGCGCTTCTTTCCCAGCTTGATAAAGCAGGCTGTCCGGAACGTGCAAATCTGCCTTTCCAGAAGGCAATCATAGACGAAACCCTTCCCTTCACCATCGGCGGCGGTATCGGACAGTCCAGAATCTGTATGTTTTTCTTGAGAAAAGCGCATATCGGCGAGGTACAGTGTTCTCTCTGGCCGGCTGAGATTGTGACAGAGGCAAAGAAGAACGGCATTCAGCTTTTATAAAGCACACAATATCAGAGCGTATGGATCACATCCATACGCTCTTTTTGCGCGGGCAGGCCCCGATACTTCTTCGTTTCATACAGGCTTTCACAATACTATATCTATATCCGGCAGCTGTGACGCAGTCATTTGCGCGCCACCTGCACTTCACCCTCTACTTTCGCCACATCCGCCATACCATGTATTACCAGTACCGGCTGTTTCTCCGGACAATCTGTCTCAAAGACAACTGTGTCCCCTTTGCGCATGGCTTTGGCCGTCATCATGATCTTACCTGCAAGATCCGGAATCCGGCAGACCGCTTCTGCGCCATCCGCAAGCGCATACAGATGCAATTCCAGCCCTTCCGTATAATCATAGTCCGGAAGCGTGGCATTGCTTCCCATGGCCAAGAGAGTGTTCTCTCTGACAAAGACAGGCAATGAGAAATAATCGTAAGTCTCACGGTACCATCTGCCGCCTTCTCTTACCTCGCCGCTGATCAGGTGTGTCCATTCACCCTCCGGCAGATAATATTCTCCCACGCCATCCTCTCGGAAAATAGGCGCTGTCAGAATCGCGTCTCCCAGCATATACTGCATATCCAGATCCTTCACGCCCATCTGCTCCGGGAATTCTAAGACCATAGGCCGCATCATGGGAATACCGGTCTCATGGGCGTACGCTGCCTGTCCGTACAGATAAGGCATCAGGCGGCATTTGAGATTGACGAAGTATCTGACCACATCGCAGGCCTCCTCGTCAAACAACCAGGGCACACGATAACTCTGGGAGCCATGCAGTCTGCTGTGGGAAGAAAAGATACCAAACTGCAGCCATCTCTTATAGATATCCGGGGATGCCGTCTTCTCAAACCCGGAAATATCATGACTCCAGAAAGAAAATCCGCTCATGGCAAAGCTTAAGCCTCCTCTGAGGGTCTCTGCCATGGAAGGATAGGACGCAGAACAGTCTCCGCCCCAATGTACCGGGAACTGCTGACAGCCGGCAGTTGCGCTTCTGGCAAAGAGCACTGCCTCTTTCTCGCCTTTTACCTCTTTTAACAGCTCAAAAACAGCCTCGTTATAGAGGAAAGTATAATAATTATGCATGCTTAAAGGATCCGCTCCATTGTGATATGACACATCAATGGGAATCCGCTCACCGAAATCGGTCTTGAAACAGTCAACCCCCATGTCCACAAGTGTCCGCAGCTTTCCAACATACCATGCCTTCGCCTCGGGATTGGTAAAGTCCACCAGCGCAATCCCCGGATTCCAGAAGTCCACCTGCTTGGCGCCTCTGCCATCCTTGCGCATCACAAAGTAGCCTTTTTCCATGCCTTCTTGGAAGAAAGGGGTTCCCTGGGCAATATAGGGATTGATCCAGGCACAGATCTTCAATCCCTTCTCTTCCTTATACCGCTGCAACATAGCCCGCACATCTGAGAACGTCTTATCATCCCATGCAAAGTCACACCAGTGCAGCGCTTTCATCCAATAACAGTCAAAATGAAATACCCGGAGCGGAATATCACGTTCTGCCATACCATCGATAAAAGAACTGGTGGTCTTTTCATCATAATCTGTGGTGAAAGAAGTGGTCAGCCACAGGCCGAAAGACCAGGCTGGCGGCAGGGCCGGTTTGCCCGTCATATCCGTGTATCTCACCAGGACTTCCTTGGGCGTAGGTCCATAGATAAAGTGGTAACGCAGTTCCTCGCCAGGCACGGAAAATCCCACATACTCCACTTTCTCACTGGCTACCTCGAAGGAAACGGGTGTGGAATGGTCTACAAAGATACCGTAGCCTTCATTGGTCATATAGAAAGGCACTGTCTTATAAGCCACCTGGGAAGAAGTGCCGCCATCCTCGTTCCACATCTCCACCACTTGTCCATTCTTGGTAAAGGAAGTAAACTGCTCTCCCAGGCCGTAGACACGTTCCCCTGCCTTTAAGGAAAGTTCTGTGACCATATAAGGGGTATGTCTCTCAGACAGATAATTCTCCTGCGGGAACATAGTGCTTGGCTGCTTATCATAACGGATATAACCCAGATTACGGAACCCACAGCCAGTGATCACTTTACCTTCCGCCTCAAAGCAGTAAGTCCCCTCCTGCCTGTCAAACCGTACCGTCACGGCACCGCTTGTCATCACAGCCTCGTCATCCGTGATCTGCACGTCGAAAGGAACGTCTTGACCAGCTAAGTCAAATCTCGCTTCCGCATCCTCATAAGCCTCATAATGCCTGGCCTTTACCAGAATATTATTCTCGGCAAAGGCAATAAAATCAATGGTAATGGTGGAGATATTCTGGGCGTCCCAGCGGTTTAAGATCTTGCGCTCCGGAGCCACAATACGCATGCCCCTCTCTGTCTTAGAAGCATAAAATCCCTGTGATGCGTAAGAGGCAGCAACCCGCTCACTGCGCAGCCAATAGCCCTCTGTAAATTTCATACCTTTTCCTCCTTGTTCTCCTTCTTCTTTTTGATACTCATTATAAATAAAATTTATGATACACATTGACCTTTTCAGTCAACATATACAACACACATGTCATTTTAGCAAGGACAAACTGTCCGTCCCTCTTCATTATACACATAAAACTCCCTGTGTACACTGTTTCTGTCAAATATGACACAGATGACGCAATCACTGTTCCCCTTCACGTCTACACAATATGTCATCTGTTTGGACAGCCCTTGCCGGACAGAAAAAGGCCGCCATCTTTCGTCTGCCACACGCTATGTGCACTCCTCAAGACAGCAGCCTTTCCCTATACTTATATTGAACGCCCGTATGCAGCAATTATCTTGCTATGTCACCAGACGCAATCTCCTGACACATTCCGGCAAACTTAGTTTGCCCCGTCGATTGCTGCCCACTGCTCCTGAATCTGTGCACAGGACGCATCTTTGTCTGCCGCACCGGAGATATAGGACTGCATAATCTCACCAAAAGTCTGATGCCAGCTGTCTGTGGAATAACAGATGGATAAATCTGCTGCGCCCTTAGAAGCACTTAACGCATCACCCTGCTTCACCACCTCAAAGGTACTCTCAACATCAGATACAACAGGCGGTACTACGCCAGCTACGTCTATGAACCATGCTTTACCGTAATCGGAAGTATACCACCAGTTCACAAAATCAAGGGTAGGCTGCAACACATCAGAGTCTGCGGAAATGCGAAGAGCCTGATCGGAACCTGCGATCACCTGACACTGTGCTGCATCATCCGTTACCGGATAGCCGTTAAAACCAATCTGCAGATTAGGATCGATTGCCAATAAGTCGCCTTCTACCCATGCTCCCTGTCCTAATACCATAGCCGCCTTGCCGGTACCAAATGCAGACAGTTCGCCGTCCAGAGCTGTCTCAAGCGGTTTGTCATCACCATATTTTACAGCAAGGTCGATGAAGTTGAAGAAGTTATCGTACAGTTCCGGATAATCAGCAACTTTCGCTTCTCCCTTCTCAAACTTCGCCACTAACTCTGCAGAGCTGATTCCTGCATTGGCTGCCGCTGCGTCCAGGAAATGCTGCCATACATGTTTGAATACCCACCACTCATTGAAACCTGTGGTGAAGGGTTTATAACCTGCTGCGGAAATCTTCTCGCAGGCTGCTTCCATATCACTTACTGTCTGGGGGAACTCTGAGATCCCACACTCTTCAAAGATAGCCTTGTTATAGATCATGCCAAAGTAATTACCTTTGATCGCGATACCATAAAGACCTGCCCCATCTTCCGGGGAAGCCATCATGGATGCCACTGCCGGCTGCATGGTTGTCTCCAATGCTTGACCAGATAAGTCAAAAGAATATTCTTTGTATACATCAATCTCTTTACCGGATGTGGAAGAGAAAATATCAGGCACTTCGCCGGAATTTAGCTTTGCCTTCAAAAGGGTTGGATAGTCATTCTGTGTGGTCTCATAGTTGATCGTCACGTTCGGCGCCACGTTTTTGTACTCTTCGATCAGTGTGTTGATCGCATCTGCATACTCCGGGGACGAGATGAACATATATATCTCTGCCGGTTCATCAGAACTTGCCGCAGGTGCCTCCGCTGCGGATGCATCCGCAGATTCATCTGCTGCAGGCGCTTCCGGTGCCGGTGCGCTGCCGCCATCGTTTCCTGATCCACAGCCGGCCAACACCGTGGTGAGCATAGCTGTACATAATAATACACTCAATAGTTTCTTCTTCATGTATATCCTCCTTCTCCCATAGATTATGGTATGGGTTCCATTTATATATTTTTCTATTATCAAAGGAAACGTCTGCCGCCTCCTGCGATAACCCTATCCTTTGACGGCTCCCGCCACAACACCCTCCACGATATACTTCTGTAACAGGATAAACACGATGACGGAAGGCACGATTGCCAGTACCATGGCAGTCAGCGCATAATTCCATTTGGTATTCATCTGTCCCACAAAGGTGTATGCCGCAAGCACCAGTGTCTTAGTCTCATTATTGCTGTTGACCATCAAAAGGGGCAGTAAGAAATCATTCCAGATCCACATTACATCCAGCACGATCACTGTCACCACCACCGATTTTAACAGCGGAAAGATAATGGATACAAAGGTGCGGAAGGTGGAGGCGCCGTCTATGGTCGCACTCTCATCGAGCTCCCTGGGAATGGTCTTCATAAAGTTATAGATGATAAAGGTTGCCATGGGAATACCAAATCCCCAGTACTGAATGCCAAGTCCAATCTTGCTCCCGGAAAGATGAAATATGTTCATGGACTTTAACAGTGTGATCATGATGGCCTGAAAAGGTATCAACATGGGTGTAATGATGATCGCATGTGCAACCTTACAATATCTTCCTTCTCTTCTCTCCAGAATATAAGCCGCCATGGAAGAAAATACCACAATGCCGGCAATGCCGATCGCCGTGATAATCACGTTATTACGAAACAGCAGCAGGTATTTCATCTTATCAACCACATAAGTATAGTTGGAAAGGTCAAGACTCTTAGGCAGTGCAAGCACATCTCCTATGATCTCGCCAAAGGGCTTAAAGGAGTTCATGACCATCAAGAACACCGGATAAATATAGAAACATGCCACTAAGGTAAGACAGATGATCATGGTCCACTTACTTACTTTTCTCTTGGTATCCCGACTCATTACAGCTTAACCTCCTTCCTGCTGAATCCTTTCAATACGAGCTGTGTCAGTATCAGCACAAACAGGAAATAGATGATAGACTGTGCCGAACCCAGACCATAATTGTTGTTGGTAAAGGCTTCTTTATAAATCTGCAGCGTTACACTGTTGGTTGCCGTTCCCGGTCCCCCCTTGGTGAGTGCCAGGATAATATCAAATACCTTTAAACCATTGGTCAATGACATAAAGATACAGGTTGTGAAGGAAGGTCCCAGCAAAGGTAATGTTACCTTAAAGAACTTCTGGCTGCTGGTAGCGCCATCCACCACCGCCGCTTCCATCACATCCTTGGGCACTGCCTGCAGCCCCGCTATGTAGAGCACGATATAGAATCCTAAGGACTGCCATACGCCCACAAAGGCCACGGAATAGAATACCAGTTTTGGATCACCCAGCCAGCTGAAATTCCACAGGCCCCATTCTGTCACTTCATAAAGTTTCTCAAATCCGCTGGTAAAAATGAACTTCCAGATAAAACCAACGATTGTCATACTCATAATGTAGGGAATAAAGAAGATGCCCCTGAAAAAGTTCGCCGCCTTAAATTTCTTAGTCAGCACCACCGCCAATGCCAACGCAAACACATTGGAAAAAATTACGAAAAAGAAAGTGTAGCGTGTGGTAAACCAGAGCGATTCACGGAAATCCTTACTCTCCACAAAGATTGTCTTAAAGTTCTGCAAGCCGATAAACTTTGCCTCTTTGGAGATACCGTTCCACTCCGTCAGCGAGTAGTAACCGCTAAGAACAAACGGCAGGTACATCATCAGACACACCAAAATGATCGCTGGCAGAGAAAACAGTACCGTTTCCAACTGTCTTTTTGCTTTTTTGCTCATAGACTGTACATTCCTTTCTGCTATTTTTGTAATCCCCGTCCATATCCGAAGCCGCGAAGCGGCCCTCTTTTGATTTCCGAAGGAATTTATCCTTATTATAATTTATTGATTTTTTCTTCAAAATGGAAATTTCCAAACAGATAGGTGCAAATTTCTGAACAGTTTTTATTACTATTGTCCGATTTTTGAAAATATAGTAAGATATATTTGTAGAAAATGTGTGATTCCTTTTTTCTCGAAACAGCACTTTGCACAATTTCTGGCAGGAGACCTATGAGACAGCCGAATTTCACGGAAAAACTGAAAACACTCTGCAAGACTTTGCTTGGCCGCACAGCCCTCTGGCTGCAATTAACTATTTTTATGGTTCTGATTACCACACTGGTTGCCGGCTATCTGATCTATAAAGACTACACTTCCACCAGAAATCTGACCATCAATAACCAGATCAATACCACCGATAAAATCCTCAAACTGGAGCTCGAAAATCTGGACAATTACCTTTTAGATCTTGCCAACTTCTGTATCCAGCCTTACTATGATTCCCGTTTTACCAGAATTGTGGAGCAGATTACCCCTCTTAACACCGAACAGCTTTCCTACGCCAAACAGCAGATGTTCTACTATTACTATACCAGAAATGATATTCTTGACTATGAACTGTATCTGATCCATCAGGATCTGTCCATTGGCCGTACCAACGGCCAACAGCATATCATTACACAGGAAGTTGCCCCGGAAGGCGTAAACGAGGCGCTCATGGATTGTGAAGAAAGCAGTATGAACCATAGCATTAAAGCTTCCGACACTTTCACCGGCCTCATATACTATCACTCCCTCTTTCAGATCAAGGGCCGGATCAGTCAGGCCATTGTCCGTCTGAAACTGGATGACACTTACGCCAAACAACTGATGGAAAACCATGCCGAACACAATGAGATCATCGTTTTCCTAAACGATAAAGACGAGATCGTTTTCTCCAACAACGCGGAACTTCCTGACAACTGCCAGGAATTTCTGGCGGCGCTGTCTGAAAGGAAACAACAACCGGATGGATATGAAACAGTAGAGTTTACAGGACAATCCTTCCTGCTTGTGGAGAAATTCAGCCAGTCCACCGGTATCCGTCTGGTCAGCCTGACACCCCTCTCCTACATAGACTCCCAGATTGGAAAGTTAAGACAATCCATCCTGATCAGCGGTGTCTGGGTCTGGCTCTTTACCATCCTCTTAATCTACATGCTCCTGCGGCTTCTGACAATTCCCCTGCGCATGCTGGCCACACAGATGCAAAAGACCGGTGAAGGGGATTTCCGCGCCAGGATTCATGTGACGGGAAGCATTGAAGTCTGCGAACTTTCAGAGAGTTTTAACTCCATGGTCGCCCATATCGATCAGCTGATTAAACGTACTTACGTAGCAGAATTAAGCGAAAAGGACGCCAGACTGGCCGCCCTGGAAGCCCAGTTAAATCCGCACTTTTTATACAATACCTTACAGGCCGTCTCCACAGAGGCCCTCGTAAATGACCAGCCCCAGATTCACCGAATGGTCACTGCTCTTGCCGCCAATCTGCGCTACACCATCAAGGGAGACACCCTGGTCCCTCTAAAGCAGGAAATAAGTTATGTAAATGATTATATCTTTCTGCAGAAAATCCGCATGGATGATGCCCTGGAATTTATCAGCCATATCGATCCCGCCACCGAAGACTGCCTGATTCCCAAAATCAGTATTCAGACGCTGGTTGAAAACTCCATCATACATGGCAAATCCGGCAATATGGACAAAATCTGTATTGAGGTTTCCGCAAAATATAATGACAGAAATGTCATCATTATGGTCCGGGATAATGGCTGCGGCATCACACCGCAGCGTTTGGAACAATTGTATACAGATTTTGCTCTCCAGAAGACCACCGGCAAGTACGGCGGAATCGGCCTTGCCAACCTCCACAGCCGAATCCAGCTGCTCTATGACGAGCCTGCCTCTCTGGATATCCATACCCGCGAAACACAGTACACGGAAATTGTATTGACCCTACCGGTCATGAAAGGAGTCCCTCATGTATAAAGCATTAATCATTGATGATGAAAAGCCGGTTCAGATTGCCATTCAGAAGCTGGGACACTGGAGACAGTATCATATGGATCCTCCACAGCTGGCAGTTAACGGCAAGGACGGCCTGTCTGCCATGCGGGAATTTCATCCGGATATCGTGTTCGTAGATATGAACATGCCGGTCATGGACGGAGCCTCTTTTCTGATGAAAGCATCTCAGGAATTTCCGGCCAGCCAGTACATCGTGGTGAGCGGCTATGATCAGTTTTCCTATGCCCAGCAGGCCATTCGCTATGGCGCCTGTGAATACCTGCTGAAACCTGTTGTGGAGGAAGAATTGAACGCTGCCATCGAGAAGGCGCTTTTACGAATCGACCCTGCTGCCTCCTTCCTGCAGCCTAAAGATACACAGGAGGAAATCGCTCCCGAAGAAGTGGTCTGTATCATCAAAGAATATATCGAAAGCAATTACTGTCAGAATATCAAGATTACCATGTTTGCAGAAAAATATTTCTTCTCCATCGAATATCTGACCAAATTGTTCCGCAACAAATATGGTTTTACAATCTATGAATATGTCCTGAAACTCCGCATGGAACGCGCCAGGGAACTGTTGGAGGACGAAACGAATAAGATCATCGACATCGCCGGGCGTCTGGGATATGCCGACAACCACTATTTCAGCAAAGCCTTCCGTACTTATTACCATATTTCGCCCAGCCAATACCGCAGGGAATACCTGAGCGGGAAGGAATGACAGGAGACATACTATTCCTGTCCGTCCTCACCCTGTGTGCCGGTCACTTTCTTTACGGTCTGTTCCAGCACTTCCATATCAATCGGCTTGGCAACATGACCATTCATCCCTGCCTCAAGCGCATCCCGGATATCCTCCGCGAAAGCGTTGGCCGTCATGGCAATAATGGGAATCTTAACCGCCATCGGATGACGCATCCCACGAATCCTTCTTGTGGCCTCGTATCCATTCATCACCGGCATCTGTACGTCCATCAGGACAATCTGGTACTGCCCCGGATCCGACTGTTCAAACGCTGCTGACACCAGTTCTCCATTTTCATAAATATCACAGGATGCACCTGCCATGTCCAGCAGTTCTTTCAGAATCTCCGCATTGATCTCATTATCTTCCGCCACCAGAATATGCATGCCGCGGAGTATTCCCTGCTCCGCTTTATCTTCCTGCGTCTGTGTCCTGCGCATCTCCCGATTTAAGACACCATCCACCTTCAGCCTGAAACTTGTGAGGAAGAAAGGCTTGGATAAGAAAGCATCCACGCCCGCTTCCCGTGCCTCTGTTTCGTCCTCCGGCAGATCATAGCCGGTCAGTATCAGAATGGGAATCTCCCTGGGGATTTCCCTGCGGATGCATCTTGCAGTCTCAAGGCCATCCATCCCCGGCATCTTCCAATCCAGAAGTACCACATCATAGAGGCGCCCTTCCTCCTCGGAACGTTTTATCATCTCTATGGCGCTCTCCCCACTGAGTGTATAGTCCACCGCCACACCGGCGTCTTCCATGATCAACTGAATATTCTGACAGATGACTTCCTCATCATCCACGGTAAGGATTCTGGTAATCCCCTGCCTCTTCCAGAAATCCCTGTCAATAAACTGTTCACTGATGGCCAGTTCCAGGTCTACGGTGAATACCGATCCCTTGTCCTTCTCGCTCTCCACCGTGATCTTTCCGCCCATCAAATCCAAGAGATTCTTGGTAATCGCCATACCCAGACCGGTTCCCTGAATCTTGTTGGTGACACTGTCCTCCTCGCGGGTAAATGCCTGGAAAATCTTCTGCACATACTCTTTGCTCATACCGTAGCCATTATCTTCCACCACAAACCGATAATGGGCCAGCTGCTTGACCAGCTGGGGAAGTTCCTGCAGCGTCAGCTTGATATGTCCGCCGTCCGGCGTATATTTGACCGCATTGGACAACAGATTCAAGAGAATCTGATTCAGTCGAAGCTTATCCATCACCACATGCTCATGTCTTAAATCCTTGCTGTGAACCTCAAAGGTATGGTTCTTGGCCTTCATCTGCGGCCTGATGATGGAATCAATGTTTTCTATCAGTTCCACAATATTCTCATCCGACAAGTTCAGGGTCGTTTTACCGGCCTCAATCTTACTGATATCAAGAATATCGTTGATCAGTCCCAACAAATGCTGGCTGGAAGAAGTGATCTTGCGGGTGTATTCCCGCACCTTCTCCGGATTCTCCGCATCTCTTGCCAGAAGCGCCGCAAACCCCACAACAGCATTCATGGGAGTCCGGATATCGTGGCTCATATTGGAAAGGAAGGAACTCTTGGCCCGGTTTGCTTCCTCCGCGATCTGAAATGCCTGTTCCGCCGTCTCCTTGGAGCGAGCAAGCATGGCATTGGTCTCTTCCAGCCTTTCATTCATCTCTTCCTGGCGGCGCAGATTCTCCTGTTCCTGCCGATATAGCTGCAGACTGCTTTGCTGTCTTGTGAATAAGACCACAGCAACAATCAGCATAATCACCAGAACTACCGCCAGAAACAGCAGCATCTCTATCACTGCACCGACCATGCGCACTGTTCCGTGCGCCACATAATCTGCCGGAATCAAAAACAGAACCAATGTATCATATTCCGGCAGGGATGCAAGACAATAGAAATACTCCGTGCCATTGTACATGAAGTTGGCACTGATCACATCCTGACTGGCAAGTGCCTTTCGGATATCGGAATATTTCTGTCCCTCCATCTCTTCAAGCACCTTTATCACATTATAAGCCTGAATGGTATTTTCATCTCCAACAGCATCATACATCCGTGTCCCGTTGCTTTTGAGTATATAAGTTTCATTCATGCTGCCATAGGCATCGCTGTCATAATACTCTGTCAGCGTATAGATATCCTTGAAAAGAATCAAATGCGTAAAAACCACGCCATCCTGCGAAGTAAAGGGATGTGACAATTCCTGCACAAAGGTCCAGTAACTTCCCTCATAGATATAACTGTCTGATATAAAGGTATGTCTTTCCTTCCCACTGGAGATCCGGTCAATGTCCGACCATACACCATGCTTTCCGGACGCATCATAGCAATTCCCCCTGCTGTCTAAAAGCATCAGCCTGGAATGATAACTGGCAGTCTCCAGCGTCTGTTCCAGCTCACCAATGTACACCGCCATATCCTCAACCGTACCTGCTTCCCGCTCCTCCAATGTATTGACTGCTATAGTCAAGTAATTCCATTGAAAATTCAGGGCATTATTCAGGTTCTCACGTACCTGAGATGTAATCTCATTTAGCTGTGTAGTCCGTTCTTCAAAAATCTGTTGCTGCAAATACTTTGCAAAATAGGAGCCGCCTGCCATGAAAAACAAGAGCAGACACCCTGCCAATACCGCCGGAAGCACAATTTTATTCTTCTCACGATCAGATTTCATATGCTTCACTTTTTCTCCTCCTCGATCTCACATCTTTCATCACCGAAGTGTAATATAGTCTGACGGTCCGGCAAGCTGCTTTCCCTCCCGTGCCAGACGATCCACAATCATCTGCTTATAGGAACCATCTATATTCACATAATCTGTAACACCGGATGCTAACAGAGCATCCCTCTGCATCAAGGTTTCACTGCCCAGTACAGCCACGGAGTAAACACCCTTCCGATCCAGATCCTTCCCCGCCACCTGCAGACGTTCCAGCGTATAACCTTCCTGTGTCTTACGAACCTCCATTTCAAATCCACTGGAAACATAGAGCGTAGAATCATTGACCACAGATCCCCGTTTGCCGGGCGTGGTCAGGACATAATCCATATACCGATAAAGCTGCTCTCCTGTCATCTCACAACGAAGAATCTGGAGCGTTTCTCCCTGGGTCAGAAATCCCAGCTGCTCCAACGTGTAATCCCCTGCACTGATATTACCGGCCACATTGGATGCCTGCCCCACAAGCATCTGTGTATCCACCGCCTCCCGCAGGGAATTCATCACGGCAGAAGCCGCCTGGCTGCCGCCCTCTGGTTCAAAGGCATAGGAATATCCCTGCGCAATATGAGCCGCCGTCTTAACAGCCTCCTCACCATCTTCCCCCTGTAAGGCATCGTTAAACGCCTCAAACGCGCTATGGGCATCCGGATATTCTCCGTTGATCATTCCCTGTACCACCTGCTGGGAGACGGAAAACATATCGGCAGAAGCAAGACGTATATACAACCGATTGTTGGCAAGCGCCGGCTGCAGATTTCCTAATTCCGGAGAAAGCTGCAGTGCCACGTCCCTGTTATAAGCAATTATGTTCCGGCCATCCGTGATATGCCGCAGTCCCTCCTCGTTCAGCATGGCCGTCATGATATCCATGATCAGCTTCTCCCGCTCCGGGTCCTCCTCTGCCCTGGCACTGGCAGCTACCTGAAAAGCCGGATAAGTCAAGTACCAGTTATCCTCCTGTGTATCCCCATAGAAGGGCATCAGCACCGATTCCCTGTCCTTGCCATAACGAACTGCTTCCTCGCCCGTTCCCCGGACCATGGCAGTCTCGTTATCCATATAATATTGAAATACCTCTTCGTGGGCTATTTCCAGATCCGATGGGACAATTCCCGCATAGTCGATGAATTCCTCCATTCTCTCAAAAACCGGCAGCCAGACTTCCTCACTCAGTTCATCCGTCTCACCGCTCTCATATGACTGCCGCCACTGCCTGCCTGCATTGGATGTCAGTTCGGCAGCTGAAAGACCCTGCAGAATTTCCATGCAGGTATAATCTGCCGCAAAGTTGGAGATAAAAGGCCTGATGCCAAGTGTCTGCAACCGGCCGCAGGTATCCACAAATTCCTCATAATCTGTCGGTACCGGAATATTATGTCTGTCCAGCAGTGTCTTATTGAGAAGGATGCTGTCAATCTCTGCACAGGCCGGAAGCCAGTTAACAGTGCCGTCATCATATGTATAGCTATGAAGATAAGACTGATGAAAGGTATTTGCCAGATCAGAATCACTCAAATCCATCAACGAATCTTTCCAGGGCGCCACTTCACTCAAGGCAAACCGTCTTACCGTCAAAATATCCGGCAAATCCCCGCAGGCTTCCTTAAAACGGTAAAAATCCGTAGAATTGGTGGCAACATAAAACGTAAAATCCACATCCGGAAATCGCTCCTGCAGATAAGCCGCGTAATGTTCCGTCAGCTGATCGCTCCAAAGTGAGATGGTAACCTTATCCCTGGCACTGTCTGCGTCTTTTGGCACAGCCTCTCCATCCGCTGCTTCCCTGCCGCATCCGCCAAAAAGGGCCATCGACAGTACACCTGCCATGAACACTGTAAACCATGTCCTTTTCTTCCTCATAGCTCCCCCTCCTCATCTAATTCCAGGGATTCCCCGCCGGAGAAACAGTTTTTTGTTCTTCCAGCCATGTGCACAGGAATTCCTTCAGTGATCCCTCTCTCACCTGCACATCGTAATTCTGCCCCACCTCCGGGGTATAGCCTTCTATCAAAAACGCAATCTGATAGGATGTATCTCCTTTCAGTTCTTTATCACCTCTGGTCACCAGAATATAAGGATAAGGCTCCTGTCCTTCTCCCAGCGCATCGAAGCCTGTTTCGACAAGTTCCTCTGCCTGTTTTCCTGTCATCGTCATCACAGCATATTTTCCGCTGACATTTGGCAGAATCATTTGAACCTTCTCCGTGTCAATCTCGCCCGCATATAATTTGCCGGTCACACCCGTCTTTAATTCCAGTCCCCCTTCCCGATAACCGCCTATGGGAATGATGACTGCATCAACCCCCGCTGCACTGCCCAGCGCTTTCCCCAGCAGAACTGCTGTTTCCTCCACCGAAAAGTCAGTCACCGCCTTGCAGAAAACATTTTCCTGTGGATTGTTCAAACTGCTTTGCTGCAGCGCATCCATCCGGGCAATACATCCCGGTCCGTCCATACCGTTTTCTCCCCGGAACCATTCCTTATAGGCCTGGCCCATATCTGCCAGCACATTCTCCCACCCCGCATAGGTCATGGGAAAAGCCCTGCCTTCCCGGAGCGCCTGCTGTGCATCATAAATCATGGAAGTTTCCGGGACCCCACTGCCGTCAAGCAGACTCAGCACGCATGGCGTCTCCTGCGTGATAAACATTTCCTGCCCCTGCGCAGAATACAACAAGGATAACAGACGGACTGCATTTTCCAGTTTCTTTTCATTGCCCGGCTCCGCAAGCCGCTTACTGAGTCCCACATAACAGGAAGGACTGTACATATAGATATTCTTGCTGCCATCCTCACTGATATACGGCATCATGCCCAGTTCATCCCCAGTGTCCGGCAGTTTCGTGATATTGACCGGCAATACCATGGTACAGAATACGCTTTTCCTGTTACCCAGATAATCCAATAACACATCCGGGTTGTTCCGGTCCTCCGGATCCGTGGTGAACATACCCATATCAATATAGCGTTTGACATACGCCATCGTGCCTTCCCACATTCCTGCGGCAGTGGCATTGCCCTCCAGAAAATCCTGCTCCCAGGTCATCCCCGTGGGGGTCGTCAGCCAATCGGTTTTAGCCAGATTAAATACAGCAGAGAATGTATTCCCGGTAAGCTGCGTACCAATCACGCCGGGGATCATACCCTCCTCCCGGATTTCTTCACATAACGCCTCCAGTTCTGTGATATTGGAAGGCAGTTCCCAGCCTTTTTCTTCCATCAAAGTCTTGTTATAGTAAATCCCATACATGGAATAATTGACAGGCAGCAGGTAAATCCCGCCGTCTATAGACACCTGATCCAGGATTCCATGCGGGAACTGGTTGACAAACTCATATCCTGACAGATCCAACAGCCGCTCCTTGGCCATCTCCTCATGCAGAATCTGGGATGTAATAAAAATATCCGAAATATCATCGTGTTTCATTTGCTCCCAGCTGTAGCCGGTCTTGTTCGCCCCCGTATAAGATATGAAATCCAATGCAATATCCGGATACTGCTCCTGTACCAGACCCAGAAAATCATCAAACCCGCTCCAAGTCTGCCATGTCAATGCCTCTTTCTCAGGTACCCGGGCATCTCCCCCGAAAGTACAGGCAGTCAGACCCAAAACTACCGCTGCAGACAGCGCCAGAACAGGGCGGATCTTTCCATATATAGCCATGAAAACACACTCCTTATGTAGATTGTCTTGGGATGTCAAAACCTCATATTATTATAGCAGATTAGATTTTCCTTGGAAAGTATCACTCTATGTCAAATCTTTTCTTCCGGCACATATAGGCCCGGCGAGGCAAGCACCTTAACCTGTTCATCCGGGGACACTATCTGACATCCAAATAGATCTTCACCAGAAAAACCACCATACTTACTGCCATAATCAGTCCAAACACCACGCCCATAAGCCACCCCGGCATATAATACGCCTTCTTGGCCGCAGTCTTTTGCATCCCCTGCTGCGCGCAGATTCGCCGAAAGGCATCTACCTGATCCCGACTCAGGAAACTGTCCTTGGCAATCATGATGTAATGCCTTTTATCCTGATGCAAAAGATAAAAGGCCTCCTCTTTCTCCACAAGCCACCTTAAGGATTTCCAGGGATAGAAGCTTTTCATTTCCATGGGCATATTTACGGTGATTCCCTCCTCCGACAAAGATACCTGCCAGATCCCACATGCTTTAGCTGCCACTTCCGGAGACTTCAGCTGCCGTCTGATACTTTTCTCCGGATTACGGTAGTAAATCCACAGCATCACCCAGACCGTGACAGCAAGGCAAAAGCATACAAGCAGCCAATGCAGGGTTCCTGCAATAACGCAGGCACAGCCTATGGCCGTAACTGCCATCATACATCCCCAGACAAGCACACCATAAGTCCTCACAGGCCTCCCAAGGCTGCTGCTGTTTAGGATTTCCGCCACGCCTTTCTGGAACCGCACCCATCTCTCTGCGTCCAGCCTATAAGAAAACCGCATATACTCCTGCGAAACTGTCTTTTCCCTCTCCTGACCGGCCATGTTGGCATTTTCTGCTGCGTTTTCCATGCCATCCCCATATGCCGCTGCGGCCTGCCCCTGCGGATTGCGGATCCGGTCAAGAAACATCTCCCGCTCTTTATCGCTCCCAAAAACCCGAAGCGGCACAATAAACCATGCAGGCCGCTTTGCCGACTGCAGGTATCCCAGCATTAACAGATGCTTCGTCCTGCGGATAAACTTTATATTCCTGCAGGAAGTCTCGCTATAGTCACCTTTTTCCACCTGCAGTCTGTCTCCTTCTATCCGTGTCTTCCACGGCTGCCCCTCTAAAAGCCCTGCCGTTACTTTATAATTGTAAACTCCTGATACCAGAAACATTACAACTACCATAGCGACAATCAACACTGTCGCCTTTGGAATTATAAGAAATTCTACTGTCAGAATAAGTAAAAGACGCAGCCATACCCCCTTGCGGCATTTACACTGTTCCCACCAGGCCGCCAGATAAAACTCCCTGATTTCTGTCCCTTCCATAACATACTCATATTGCCTGACAGTATTATTCATATGCACTTTCTCCTCCTGCTGCCACCTGCCCATGCGCCATTCCTCTGGTCTGCATTTCTTTCATTTTCACGAATATGGCTTTGCTGTTTTATGTTTATCATAACAGAAAGGGACTGCTTTCCGCAATCCCTTTCCAAGATTCAAAAATACCTTATCTACATTCACTTTTTCCTCACAAATATAGGAATTACATCAAGCGGCGCATCCGCTTCTATCCTCTGTCCGCCCGCATATTCCTTTCCGGTAAAACACTCCGTCCACTCATCTCCCTTTGGCAGATACACACTGCGCTTCCTCTGCCCTGCATAAAGAACCGGCGCCACCAGCACATCCGGCCCGTACATATATTCGTCCTCCACGTCCCAGCATGTACCATCTTCCGGATACATATAGAACAGGGTTCTCATGATCGGAGTGCCTTTCTCATGGGCTTCTTCCATCAGCTTTCTCGTATAAGGCCGCATCTGTTCCCTGTATTCCATATACTTTTTACAGATTTCATACACCTCTTCACCATAGCTCCACACTTCATTGGCAGCGCCAGAACAACAGGCTGCTCCACCTGTGGTGCCGTACTGGGGCTGTCTCGGTTCCCGGTCTCCGTGCAGACGCATCACCGGGCAAAACGTCCCCCAGGCAAACCATCTTGCAAAGAGCTCTCTGAACTTCGGGTCATCCGGGTTGCCTCCATGAAACCCGCCAATGTCGGTAGTCCACCAGGGAATCCCTGCAAGCCCCATGTTCAGTCCGGCTGCCAGCTGATTGCGCATACTCTCGAAACTGGATGCAATATCTCCTGACCAGACAAGAGCGCCATATTTCTGGCTGCCTGCCCAGGCACAGCGCAAAAGATTTACAATATTGGTCTGTCCTTCCCGCTCCATCCCTTCATAGAAGGTTCTGGCATAATCCACCGGATAGGTATTTCCAATCTGTAAGTTGGTGCCCCGATAATAGCGGTAATTGTCAAAATCATATACCGTATACTCCGGCTCTGCCTCATCCAGCCAGAATACCCTGATTCCCATATCGTAATAGTTCTTCTTAGCCTTATTCCACAGATAATCCCTTGCCCCAGGATTTGTAGCATCATAATGGATGGTAGCTCCCTGAAAATCCAATCCCACACGAAATCCTCTCTCTGTGCGGATCAGATACCCTTTTTCCAGCATCTCCTCATAATTCTCGCAGGTTTTATCCACAGTTGGCCAGATGGATACCATCAGTTCTATGCCCATCTCCTTTAACTCCCGCACCATTTCTTTCGGATCCGGCCAATATACCGGGTCAAACTTCCATTCCCCCTGTTTGGGCCAGTGGAAGAAATCAATGACAATCAGGTCTATGGGCAGATGTCTGCGCTTATATTCCCTCGCCACTTGAAGCAATTCCTCCTGGGTCTGGTATCGTAACTTACACTGCCAGAAACCCAGCCCATACTCCGGCATCATAGGCACCGTCCCGGTCACGGACGCATAGGCCTCCTCAATCTCTGCCGGTGTATCACCTGCTGTCACCCAATAATCTAACGCCTTGGCAGAATAGGCCTCAAAACTCATGATATTTTTGCCAAGCACAGCCCGTCCCACACCTGGATTATTCCACAAGAACCCGTATCCCAGGGAAGAAACAGCAAAGGGCACACTGGCCTGGGAATTGCGATGGGCCAGTTCCAAATCCAGGCCCTTTAAATCCAAATAGGGCTGCTGATACTGTCCCATGCCATAAATCTTTTCGTTCTTATCCACCGATTCAAAGCGCATGGTCAGATGATAATCACCGCCCTGAACAGGCTTAAATTCCCTGGCCTCCACCTCTATCGCACTGCACTTTGCATCCAACAAATCCCTGCGGTTTCTGCAATATTCTTCTAAAAGCAGGCGTCCGTCAGCATGATAAATCATTATCTTACCAAGCTTCGTAATCTCGGCACGGATTTTTCCGTTGACAATCCTTGCCCCCTGTTGGGTATACGAAATATCCGCGTCCGCCTTTCCTCTACGGCATAACGCCCAATCCTCCTCCTGCATTCTGCCATCCTTCGCGGCCCTCACCCGCAGTGCATTAGGCCCCCAGGCTTCCAACCATACTTCTTCCGCATCATAATGGTAAACCAACTTATTGTCCCTGATATCCAGCATACCATTTCACCTTCCTTTTTCTTTTTTCACATACACGCTCACCCCTTGACTGCCCCGCTCGTCATACCGCTCACTATATATTTCTGCATGAAGATAAAAATCAGTGCAACCGGAATAATCGTTACCACTGCAAAGGCTGTCAGATAACTCCACTTGGTCCCATACTGTCCCATGAAATTAAAGATGCCGGCTGTAATCGGCCGCTTCTCCTGATCCAGAATAAATGTCATCCCATACGCCAAGTCTCCCCATGCATACAAAAAGGAGAAGATAGCACAGACCATGACGCCCGGCTTGGCTATAGGGATCAGAATCCTCACAAAGGCACTGAACTTATTGCACCCGTCCAGGTATGCCGCCTCTTCCAGATCCTTCGGTATGGACGCAAAATAATTCTTTAATATCAGTACCGAAAAAGGAATGCCGATGGTGGCATCCGCCAGCACTGCCGCAACCCAGGTGTTATACACATGCATGTTTTTAAACATGATGAACATAGGCGTCAGAAGCACAGATACCGGCAGCATCTGTGTTACCAGAAAAGAAAGCAACATTACCTTTCTGGCCCTGAAGTGATATTTGGCAATTCCATAAGAAGCCGGCACCGCCAGAAGAACCGCGATGATTGTGGCGCCAAGAGAAATCAGAAAGCTGTTGCCAAAGGAACGGAACATATTGAAATCCCCTGTCTCCACCTGTGCCGCATAAGATTTGGTATTTACCATATGAGGATAAAAAGTAGGCGGGTTCTGAAATATCTCCTGCTCCGTCTTCAGGGACGTAATGAGTGCCCAATATAAAGGAAACAACAAAATACACAAAAGCACTGCCGCAGCCACACTAAACAGAATATTCTTTTTCTTTGAAAGTCTCTTTTCCTCGTCCATCAGTCTTCCTCCCCCTTCGTCGTTGCCCTGATATAGAAAACACCTACCAACAACAATATCACAAGCAGCACATTGGCCACTGCAGATCCTTTGCTGTACTTAAACATTTCAAAAGACAGCTTATAGGAATAGGTTGACAGCATGTGCGTGGAGTTCACCGGACCGCCGCTTGTCATGACGTAAACCAGATCGTACACCTTAAAGGTATAGATAAATCCTAGAATCAGCACTGATTCAATGGTTGGCTTCAAAAGCGGCAGTGTGATTTTCCAAAATGTCTGCACTTTGCCCGCGCCATCAATGGATGCACTCTCATATAACTCTTTCGGAATAGTAGTCAAACCTGTGGAAATCAATATCATATTAAAGGGAATCCCAATCCACACATTGGCACAGATCAGGGCAAACATTGCCGTTCCCGGAGTTGTCAGCCACTCTATATTCTTATCTATCAGATGCAGGCTTCTTAAAATAAAATTGATGACCCCGATATCTGTGGCAAACAACAGCTTGAACAGTAATGCCGTAACCGTAACCGGTATCATCCATGGTACCAGCAGGATACCCCGCACCGGTTTGGCGAAGGAAAACCGCTGGCTGAAAAAGAGTGCCAGTGCAAAACCAATGACAAATTGAAATATCAGGCATAATACCGTATACCGCAGCGTATTCCATAAAGAAGTGGTAAATACACTGTCTTTAAAAAGTTCCAGATAATTATCAAACAGAATAAAATTTTTGGTTCCCCGCACCAGATTACCCGCATTGACATCCTGAAAGCTTAAGATGATATTCCGTACAATCGGATATCCCACAAAAACCAACATATACAGAAAAGCCGGAAGGACAAATAACATTCCTACATTATCATAGCGGAAGAATTTTTTTAACTTAGCCATGAGAAACCCTCCTCCATTTTAAGTAAAAAACTGCCACACAGATTCTACATACTATAAAACTCTGTGTGGCAGCAATTTAACACTTATTCCCGCAGGCAATAGGTCAAACAAAGATACCTGCACGGATTCTTGTCTATTTTACAATACCGTCAATCGTTGCCTGCGCTCCCGCCGCCGCATCTTCGGGTGTGGCAGTTCCGGTGATGACCTGGTTAAATGCCAGGGAAATGGCATCAGATACGCTCGGCCACTCAGCCAAAGGCCCTCTGGGCATTGCATAATTTAATTCTTCCACGAAAGGCTGGTACGGTGAATCTGCCGCAAACTGGCTCTCTGCAATGGTCTTATCTGCTGAGATGTAACCAAACTTATCCATCAAGAATTTCACTTTCTCTTCACTGGTCGCATAGGTCAGGAAATCCAATGCACCATCCACATTACCGCCGTTAATCACAGCATAGTTCTCACCGCCAAGCACTGATGCATATTCCGCATCCTTGGGAATCAGTGTCACCTTCCAGTTTAAATCCGGTGCCTCAGCCTGCATGGTAGGAATCTGCCACGGCCCGTTCTCCATCATCGCCACGTTGCCGGAAATGAACTGATTCATCACATCACCCTGTGTCCAGTTGATACACTCTTTACTCATGACACCTTCATTAATCAGGTTCTGGATAAAGGTAAGTGCACGGATACCATTCTCATTGTTGATATCATAGGAAGTTGCACCTGTGGACCAAAGCCAGGGAACGAAATTAAAGGTCCCTTCTTCGTTCTGTACGCTGCAAAGGGCAAGACCGGTAACAGAGTCCGTTGTCAGCGCCTTAGCCGTCTCCATCAGTTCATCCCAGGTAGTGGGCACACTGCAGCCCGCCTGTGTCAGCATATCTTCATTATAGTAAAGGGCAAGACAGTTTGCACCGAAAGGTACACCGTACAATTTACCGTCTACGGTACAGGAGTTAACGGTTCCCTCGTAATAATTACTTACATCAAATTTACCGGTCAGGTCCTCAAAGATTCCCATTTCCACATATGATGCATGATCCGGGGAATCCAGAATTGCGATGTCCGGCAGCTCATCTGCGGAAGCGCCGATGGATAATTGTTTCTTAAAATCCGCAAACGGAACATATTTTGCTGTCACTTCATACTGATCCTGTGAACCGTTGTATTCCTGAATGACCTGGTCTAAAGCTACCTGGTGCCCTTCCGTTTCCCAATAATACCAGATGGTGATCGCCTGCGACTCACCGGCGGAAGCCGTCTCATCGCTTTTCTCTTCACCAGCGCTCTCCTGTGCTGCCGGCGCCTTGTCTGCTGCAGGCGTCTCTCCTGCCGGAGCGCTTTCACCGCCCCCTGCTCCACATCCTGTCAGAATCCCTGCCGCCATTGTCAGTGCTGTCAATAAAGCTGTTATCCTTCTCTTCTTCATTCTTTTCCTCCATTCCGAAGCGTCTGACTCCAGAGAATTGATTTCCCTTTTCTTCCGGTTCCAGCGTTTCAGTTTTCTTGTTGATGGGTTTATCATATCCCCTTTTTCATCCACTTCAAACGGGAGAAAAATGAAAAAGGATAAAATATCTAATCCTATCGATTTGATTTCCTGTATTCCGCAGGCGACATCCCCACACATTCCTTAAACACCCTGGCGAAGTACTTGGCATCTGCATACCCTACTTTTTCTGCAATCTCATACTGTTTCAACTGGGTTCCAATCAGCAGCTCCTTGGCCTTTAACAGGCGGTAATTACGGATATAGGTGCTGAAATTTTCCCCCACTTCTTTGTGAAACTGACTTCCCAGATACTCCTGGGTCAGATTCAGCCTGTCCGCAATCTCATTTAAGGTGATACCATCGGCATAAAATTCATGAATCATGCTCTGTGTCTTTTTCACCGCAAGACTCATCGTCTCTGCCCCTTTACCAAGTACACTCATATGTCCAAACAACCCGTCAAAACTTCTTTGCAGTTCTTCCTCTGTCTTAGCACCCATAATGTGATCCAACAGGTTCTTCTGATCAACCTGCTGATAGTCTATACATCCCACTTCCTTGGCAATGTTTAGAATCGCCCACTGGAATCGTACATAGGATTCCTTGATTTCTTTAGGAGAATACATCTTTCCATTCAGAAAAAATCCGTGAAACCGTTCCGTAATCTCGCGAATCCTTTCCTGTTCCCCTGTACAGATTGCCGCCTTCATTTGATTTTCCAGATCCACCGGATAAATACAGACTTCAGTCTGTACATCCGCTATTTTAGGATAGGATATGAGAACATCATCACCCAGAACAATGTTCCAGTCCATATAGGGAAGCAGGGTCTGATACCCCTCTCTGATTCCTCTCACTCCCATAACCTCCAACATGCCATAACTGACATGTCTCTCCCGCTCATCCCGCCTTTGAAACAATATCTGATTCTGATACCAGCGGTCTATTTCCTGCCTGGAAGAATACCCGTAAATCAAAGCGAGGATCGTCCTGTCATACTCCATATCCACCAGACAGTACCAAACATCTTTCTGCTCCAGAATCCGGCACATCTCCTGCCGCTTCTTTTCCCGTCCCGTCCCGAAACAGTCCCCCATATAAATGAGCAGCTCAATAAGAGGCGTTCCCTCTGCGATCTGATACTTCTTCTCCAAAAACTCTTCCACTTTATCATCCAGGGAAGATACACCGTATAACAGCCCGGACACGATATGTTCCAGACTCCCCATGGTCTCCGGGGTCCTTTTCTGCTCCTGTTCATAGAGATTCTGTATTTTCCGGATGGTCTGTACAAACTCCTGAACCACCACCGGCTTAATGATATAGTCACAAACCCCCAGTTTCACAGCCTGCTTGGCATACTCAAATTCCGAGTAGGCTGTCAGAACAATGACCTTGGGAAACAGACCGGATTCCTGTACTTTCCCGAGCATCGAAAGCCCATCCATGACCGGCATCTTGATATCTGTAATCACTAAATCCGGTTGATACGTCTCTATATATTGCAGGCCTTCCTGTCCATTCCCCGCCACACCCTCTATGATAATTTCCGGGAACATTTTCTGCATCAGCTTACACAAGCCTTCCCTGATCAGAATTTCATCTTCCACCACTACCGCTCTCATTTGTCTGTTTCCTCCTTAGCCGGAATCAGAATCTGCACCTGTGTACCCTGCCCAAGCTGACTTTCTATCCGTACTTTTGCACACTCTCCATAGTACATACGTATCCTTGTGATGGCATTTTCCATTCCGATATGATTCTTGTTATCCGTCTTTTGGAAAATCCCCTCATTCATTTCCCGTACCATTTCCGCAGGCATGCCGCAGCCATTGTCCTGAATCCGTATGGCTATCCAATCTCCATCCCTTCCCATATCCATCTGCAGTTTATGGGTTCTGTCTACCCCTTCAAAACCATGGAGAATGGCATTTTCTATAAAAGGCTGTAAGAGCAGCTTATGAATGGACAGCCCCATGATTTCCGGTTCCACATTGATATGACAAACAAAGGAATTCTTGCGCTTCGTCTGTTGTAAGAACACATATTGTTTCAGCCATTCCACCTCATCCTTTATCTTAACGATTCCATTGCTGTCAGAAATTCCATAGCGCAGAATATGAGCAAGTGTGCCAATCATATTGCTGATCTCATATTCGTCCCTATCAATCGCCATCCAGTTGATGGTATCCAGCGTATTATAGAGAAAATGCGGATTAATCTGTGCTTCTAAGGCTGCAATCTCCGCATTTTTCTGTGTTTCCACAGACCTTTTAAGTTTATCCATCATGGAATTGAACTCTTCCGCTATTACTTCAATCTCCGTAGGGCGTGTCTTATCCGATCCCACCCGGATATTCATATCTCCTTTACCAGCCTTACGCATTGTCTCTACAACCCTCCGGATGGCTCCCGTCATTCCGGTCACCTGACTGAACATGATGATCATCACGGCACACAAAGACAGAACGATAATGAGAACCAGAAGCTGCTGCTGCTGTCGAAGCGCCTGAATCAGTTCTTCCTGATTGGTTGCACGGATAATCTCCCAGCCTGTTTCCTCATCATGTACCGAATATATGGAAATCTCTGTTTCTCCCAAAATACCGGTCTCCATGGCAATCTGCTGATATGCTTTCCTCTTCTCTTCCGCGTCGGCTTCTTTCCGATGAACCAACTGCCCTATTTTCCCGGAACCGGCACAGGAAATCAGATGACCCTCACTGTCCACGATAAAATTTAACCCGTTCTCCGTGGTAGAGCAGATTTCCTTCAAGAGCGCCTCGTCAATACTGACCAAAACAACACCGCACTGCTTATCCACATCCCGATAATCAATAATACGATGTCCTATATGAAATAACGCACAGGAATTGCTCCCAAAAACCATTTTTTCCCCTGTAGGAATAATATGTGTCCTATTATCACTGCTGATGGTTCGATAAAGCTGTTCCTGTGACATGGAAATACTGTCCATCCAGGATGTCCTTGTATTGGATGCCGTCAGCTGATCATAGAAGGCCAGTTCACCGCTGTCTGTGATCACGGATATGGACTTCACATAATCCTTGGTATAAAACAACCCTCTCAGTGTCTTCCTGAGCATCTGCCTGTTATTGGCCACATCCTCCCCGGCATTGATCTTATCCACCAGATTTACGATATCATCATCCGTATATACCTGGAACAAAATATCCTCATAGGAATCCAGCCACACGTCCAGACTCACCCTGGTCTGTTCCAGATTGGCGTTCGTCATGCCCTCCACGTTCTGTCTGACTAACCTGGATGTATTATAATAAGATATGATGTTTACCAGCACAATGGGTAAAAAAGATGTCACCACAAAAGCTGTGATCAAACGTGTCCGGATACTCTTTCTGTCAAAACTGATTTCCCGCATGGCAGTCCCCTCCCCTTTTATTATAAGGGTTCTCAATCATAAAAAAATGGGAAAAATGTGAAATAGGAAGAAAAACATAAGATAAACTAAGAATATAATTTAATAAGTAAAAACAATATGTTCTACAATCTCATAAAACGGACAGCCTCAGGTACCCGCTTCCGGCCTACTGCCCCTGCACCAAAGGCTGCTCAGAAATCACCTCAGGCGGCTCTGCCCCCGGTTCCATCCCCGATTCCGGTTCTGATTCTGGTGGTATTTCCGGAAGCGGCTCCGGCTCTGTCCCCGGCAGATGATAACAGATGACGGGAGTATCCTTCTCCACATAATCATAAATTTCCTGCGCCACAGAATACGGCAGGTTGATACAGCCATGAGAACCGTTCGTCCTATAAATATTTCTGCCAAATTCACTTCTCCATGAAGCATCATGCATGCCTACATTATTGTTAAAAGGCATCCAGAATGAAACCGGCGTCTGGTAAGTCTCCCCCGTTAACGTGGCGTTACGCTCTTTATAAGTGATTCCGTATATTCCCGCAGGCGTCTCATTCCCCCGGGAGGGATTGCCGGACACAAAATCAGATTCCAGAACACATTCCCCGTTCTGGTATAAAAACAGATGCTGGGCCGTGAGATTGATTTCCACATAAGAATCTCCGTAGTCCGGCGTTTCATGGGAGGCTGCCATCTGTCTGTAGACGGGAATCCGCTCTCCGCTCTCTCCCCGCTCCAAGAGTCCGATCAATTCCTCCGTCTCCTGCCCCACATCCATCCACCAGCCGTAATCTCCCTGGTCAATCGTCACTTCTTCCCCATAACTGGTCAGAAACTTTCTCTCGTGAAAAATAGTGTCATACTTTTTCCGCAGAGAATTCACGTACTCTTTGACCAGTTCCTGGTCAAGCACTGCCTGATTGCCTTTCCGTATAATCCAGCCTGCTACTGTATCTGCATCCAAAACCTCCTGCTGTGTCCCGAAGGTATACGTAATGGTAGTATTCACATAATTCTGGAGCTTTGCATAAGCGTCTTGCAGACCTGCATCCTCCAAAGTAACCAGCGGTTCCTCATAGCAGCCGGCCTCTTCCAGGTCCACCTGCTCCTGCAATCCCTCCAGCGCTGTCCTGACTGCCGCCATCGTCCTGTCACGGTTCAGACGGTTTCCCGGTTCCTCAGCCACCAGTGCAAAGCCGCTCCCCGGAACATACTCCCCTATGTAAGCATCCACAGGCTCCTTTACAAATTCTTTTTGAAATCCGCGCAGTGCATCAATCTTCTCTTCTAAGGCCGCCTCATCATAGATAGGCACTGCATCTGTTTCATACACTGTATCATGCTTCAAAAACCACAGGAAACGATTCTGCCCCTGTAGTACGGCCTCCAAAGGCTCTGTGGAAGTATAGGCAATGCCAATTTCGCTTCCCAGTATCTTCTCTTCCAGAACTGTCCCGTCAGCCTGACGTTCTGTCACCAGAAGAGAGTACTGCCCGATTTTTTCCTCCAGTTCGGAAATCGTCAAGCCTGACACATCCATCTCATCAATCAGCGTGCCATTTAAGAAACAGCTCTGGTAACGGCCAAGCCCCGCTATATAAACTGCAAACAGGACAAGAAACGCCGTCAATATAAACAGGGAAATAAAAAGCCGCCTTTTCTGAGATATTTTATGCTTCTGTTTTGTTCTTTTCTGCTGTCTGAACTGTCGTTTCATCTGCCCCTCTTTTCTTCCCCTTAGTATAACATAAATTCCAACGAGGGCATATGATTTTTTAAAGCCGCAAGCGCCGCTTAAGCACCGTCACTGTACATACAGATTCGTATATCCCATCAGGCTCTCATCCACTTCTCTGGCACATTCCCTGCCCTGACGGATGGCCTTTACCACCAGTGACTGTCCCGTATGCATGTCGCCCGCCGTAAAGACCCGGTCCACGCTGGTGCTGAATCTGCCGTTTTCGGTCTTTACATTGGTTCTGTGATCCAGCTCCACCTTGAAAGCATCCGCCACATACTTCTGACTGCCCAGAAACCCTGCCGCGATCAGCACAATCTCCGCTTCCAGCGTCCGCTCGGATCCTTCCACTTCTTTCATGTTCATACGGCCTGTCTCCGAATCCTTTTCCCATATGAGGGATACAATCTTCACCGCTTTCAGATTACCATTTTTATCCTTAACGAACTCCTTCACCGTGGACTCATAAATCCGGGGATCGTGGCCATAGACTTCGATGGCCTCCTGCTGACCGTAGTCTGTCTTGCAGATCTTAGGCCACTGCGGCCAGGGGTTATTGTCGGCCCTGACATCCGGTGCCTTAGGCATCATCTCAATCTGTGTCACAGACTTAGCCCCATGACGGATAGCCGTGCCCACACAGTCATTTCCAGTATCGCCGCCGCCGATGATGACCACATTTTTGTCCCTGGTATCCACGTACTTCTTATCCTGAAAGTCAGAGTCCAGCAGGCTCTTTGTATTGGCAGTCAGGAAATCCACTGCAAAGTAGATTCCTTTGGCATCCCTTCCCGCTACCTCGATATCCCGCGGATTGGAAGAACCGCAGCAGAGTACCACCCGGTCAAACTCCTTTAAGAGCCTCTCCGCTTTCATCTCTTTACCCACATCGCTGTTCGTCACAAAGGTGACCCCTTCCTCTTCCATGACTTTGACTTTCCTGGTAATGACGTGTTTTTCCAGTTTCATGTTCGGAATACCGTACATCAACAGACCGCCGATCCTGTCGGAGCGCTCAAACACGGTCACCAGATGCCCCCGTCTGTTAAGCTGATCAGCCACGGTAAGTCCGGACGGACCGCTCCCCACCACCGCCACCTTCTTGCCCGTGCGCACCTTAGGCGGTCTTGGCGCCGCATAGCCTTTCTCATAAGCATTTTCTATAATGGCATACTCATTCTCCCTGGTGGCCACCGGGTCTCCGTTCAGGCCGCAGGTACAGGCCGCCTCACATAACGCCGGACACACCCTGGATGTAAATTCCGGAAAATTATTGGTCTTATGCAGCCGGCGATAGGCCTGTTCCCAGTTGCCTGTATAGACCAGATCATTCCACTCCGGCACCAGATTGTGCAGCGGACACCCGGAAGTCATCCCGCAAAGGGTCATGCCTGACTGGCAGAAAGGCACGCCGCAGTCCATACAGCGTGCGCCCTGCTTTTGCTGCTCTTCCATAGTCAGATGCTGATGAAATTCCTGAAAGTTCAAAATGCGCTGTCTGGGACTCACATCTTTGGAGACTCTGCGCTCATATTCCATAAATCCTGTTGGTTTTCCCATGATTTCTCTCCATTCCAAAGTGTTTTCTTTCTCAACTTCTCCATTTCAAAGGGCTATCGCTCCGCCTTCCTACGCCTGTCAAACACTTTCCCTGTCCTTTTTATAAAACGCCTCTATCTGCGCCTGTTCCGCGCTCAAGCCTTTCTCTTCCATCTGCACAATGAGTTTCAGCATGCTCTCATAATCATGCGGGATGATTTTCTTGAACTTGGGCAGATATTCCCCGAAATGATCCAGGATTTCTTTTCCCTTGACGGAATTGGTGCAAGCCACATGTTCCCTGATCATTTCTTTCAGTTCCAGAACATCATATTTAGAGGTTATCTCATAAGAGGAAACCATTTCCTTGTTGGTCTTGGTATACAGGTCGTTATTCTCATCCAGCACATAGGCGATACCGCCGCTCATGCCCGCCGCAAAGTTCTTTCCCACAGAACCGATGACTACCACACGGCCCCCGGTCATGTACTCACAGCCATGATCCCCCAGGCCCTCCACCACCGCAATGGCGCCGGAATTACGCACACAGAACCGTTCGCCTGCCACACCACAGATAAAGGCCTTGCCGGAAGTTGCCCCATAGAGTGACACATTGCCGATGATGATATTTTCATCCTGTTTGAAAATGGAGCTCTTAGGAGGGTAGACGATCAGCTTGCCGCCGGATAAGCCTTTGCCGAAATAATCATTGGAGTCCCCCTCCAGTTCCAGTGTCAGCCCCCTGGGGATAAAGGCGCCGAAGCTCTGACCGCCGGATCCCTTACAGAGAATATGATAAGAATCCTCTTCCAGCGTATCCCCGTATCTTCTGGTAATCTCAGAGCCAAAGATGGTGCCGAAGGTGCGGTCCGTATTGGAAACATCCACCTCCAGACTCCGCTTCTGCCCTGACTCCAGAGCCTTGGACATCTGCTTAAGCAGCACTCTCTCGTCCAGCGTCTGCTCCAGATGGAAGTCATATACCTGTTTCGGATCAAAGATGAACTTCTCCTTGCGTCCCTCATAAGGATTGCTCAAGATCAGATCCAGATCCACCTTGCGCTGACGGTCTGTCAGGTTCTCCTTCCCCTTCAGAAATTCCGTTCTGCCCACCAGTTCATCCACCTTACGCACCCCGAGCTTCGCCATATATTCCCGCAGTTCCTGGGCAATAAACCGCATAAAATTCTCCACATATTCCGGCTTGCCCGTAAAGCGTCTGCGAAGTTCCGGATTCTGGGTAGCCACCCCCACCGGACAGGTATCCAGGTTGCAGACCCGCATCATCAGACAGCCCATGGTAACCAGGGGCGCCGTAGCAAACCCAAATTCCTCTGCTCCCAGGATGGCCGCAATCGCCACGTCCCGGCCACTCATCAATTTACCGTCCGTCTCGATACGGACTTTGTTGCGCAGGCCATTCTGTATCAGGGTCTGGTGTGTCTCTGCCAGTCCCAGTTCCCAGGGGAGACCCGCATTATGGATGGAATTACGGGGTGCCGCGCCGGTACCGCCGTCATAGCCGGACACCAGGATCACCTGGGCCCCCGCCTTGGCCACACCGGCAGCCACCGTACCCACACCGGCCTCAGATACCAGTTTCACCGAAATCCGCGCCCTGGTGTTGGCATTTTTCAAATCATAGATTAACTGGGCCAGATCCTCAATGGAATAGATGTCATGATGGGGCGGCGGGGAAATCAACCCTACGCCAGGTGTGGAATGCCTGGTCCTGGCAATCCAGGGGTATACCTTGCCGCCGGGCAGATGACCGCCCTCCCCCGGTTTTGCTCCCTGCGCCATCTTGATCTGAATCTCCTGGGCACTGTTTAAATATTCACTGGTGACTCCAAATCGCCCGCTTGCCACCTGCTTGATGGCCGAACAACGGTTCAGGCCGTCAGGCCCCACCGTCAGTCTGTCCTTGTCTTCTCCGCCCTCACCGGAATTGGACTTACCATGCAGACGATTCATGGCAATAGCCATAGTCTCATGGGCTTCTTTCGAGATAGAGCCATAGGACATGGCACCCGTTTTAAATCTTGTGACAATGGTGTCAACACTCTCCACTTCCTCAATTGGCAAGGGTTTCCTGGCAAAATTGAAATCCATCAGCCCCCGCAGGTTCTTGATGCTCTCCTCACTGTTGACTGCTTTGGTATATTGTTTGAATAATGCATAATCACCGCGTCTGGTTGACTCTTGCAGTAAATGAATGGTCTCCGGGTTATAGAGATGTTCATCTGCGCCGCTTCTCATCTGGTGATGCCCTATACTGTCCAGCGTCGTATCCGTAGATAGACCGAGCGGGTCAAAAGCCATCGAATGAAGAATATCTACCTCTTCTTCGATATCTTTCAGGGTAATGCCGCCCACACGGCATACTGTATTCGTGAAGTACTTGTTAATCACCTCTTTATCGATGCCAATGGCCTCAAAGATTTTAGAACCCTGATAGGACTGTATCGTAGATATCCCCATTTTAGAGGCAATCTTCACAATCCCATGCAGAATCGCATCATTGTAGTCGTCTACCGCCGCATAATAATCCTTATCCAGCATGTGATTGTCAATCAACTCCCTGATACTCTCCTGTGCCAGATAGGGATTGATCGCCGACGCGCCGAAACCGAGCAGGGTCGCAAAGTGATGCACTTCCCTGGGTTCTGCGGATTCCAGAATAATGTCCACACTGGTTCTTTTCTTGGTGCTGACCAGATGCTGCTGTAAGGCAGATACCGCCAACAGGGAAGGAATCGCCACCCTGTTCTCATCCACGCCTCTGTCAGACAGGATGATAATATTTACCCCATCCCGATAAGCTCTGTCCACTTCCACAAAAAGCCGCTCAATGGCTTTTTCCAGCCTGGTGTTCTTATAATAGGTGATGGGAACCACCTCTGCCTTAAACCCCTCTGCCTTCATGGACTTAATCTTCAACAAGTCTGTGCTGGTCAGAATGGGATTATGTACCCTGAGCATGCTGCAGTTCTCCGGCATCTCTTCCAAAAGGTTGCCATCCTGCCCCAGATACACCGTGGTGGAGGTGACCACTTCTTCACGAATCGCATCAATGGGCGGATTGGTCACCTGAGCGAAAAGCTGTTTGAAATAATGGAATAGCGGATGATGCGCCTTGGAAAGCACCGGAATCGGCGTATCCACACCCATTGCCGCAATTGCCTCCGCCCCGTTCTGGGCCATGGGCAGGATACTGGTCTTTAAATCCTCATAGGTATAGCCGAAGGCCTTCTGCATGCGCTGTCTCTCTTCATACGTAAATTCCGGCACGCGCTGATTGGGAATCTTTAATTCTTTTAAAGTCACCAGCTTACTGTCCAGCCACTCGCCGTAGGGCTTGGCAGACGCATATTTCTCTTTCAGTTCGTCATCGTCAATTACCCGTCCCTGCAGCGTATCCACCAAAAGCATCTTGCCGGGATGCAGTCTTTCTTTCACTACAATCTTAGACGGTTCTATCTCCAACACTCCCACCTCTGAAGATAAAATCAGGGTGTCATCGTCCGTGATCATATACCGGGAGGGCCGTAGACCATTTCGGTCAAGCACTGCTCCCATAATATCCCCATCGCTGAAAAGAATAGAAGCCGGGCCGTCCCAGGGTTCCATCATGGTCGCATAATACTGATAAAAGTCCTTTTTCTTCTGGGACATGGTCTTATTGTTCTCCCAGGGTTCCGGGATGGTAATCATCACCGCCAGCGGAAGCGGCATACCGCTCATCACCAGAAATTCCAACGTATTGTCAAGCATGGCAGAATCGGAGCCAGAGGCATTGATCGCCGGCAGAATCTTATGCATCTGCCCCTGTAAATGCTCAGATTCCATGTTCTCCTCCCTGGCCTGCATCTTATCTGCATTTCCTCGTATGGTATTGATCTCCCCGTTATGGACAATGAAACGGTTCGGATGGGCCCGCTCCCAGCTGGGGTTAGTGTTGGTGGAAAACCGGGAATGCACCATGGCAATGGCTGACTCATAATCCCTGTCCTGTAAATCCTTGAAAAAGGTTCGCAGCTGCCCTACCAAAAACATCCCTTTGTATACAATCGTCCTGCTGGACAGACTGACTACATAAGTCAATTCTGTGGACTGTTCGAAAGTACGCCTCAGAATATACAGTTTCCTGTCAAACTCTGCCCCTTTCTCCACAGCAACCGGTTTCCTGATAAAAGCCTGCATAATACAGGGCATACATTCCACTGCCTTATGCCCCAATACGGATGGCACCGTGGGCACATCCCGCCAGCCTAAGAACTCCAATCCTTCTTTCCTGGCAATGATTTCAAACATCTTTTTCGCCTGGTTTCTCTGTAACTCATCCTGAGGGAAAAAGAACATTCCCACACCATATTCTCTTTCCCCGCCGATATCAAAACCCAGGCCTTTGGTCACCTTGCGCATGAACTTATGGGGCATCTGCGTGAGGATTCCCACACCGTCGCCCGTCTCTCCCTCCGCGTCCTTACCAGCTCTATGCTCCAGATTCTCCACAATCTTAAGCGCATTTTCCACCGTGGCGCGGCTCTTCCTGCCTTTGATATTCACACAGGCGCCGATGCCGCAGTTGTCATGTTCAAATTCTGCCCGGTATAAAGGGGACTGGGGAATGGTTCTTTTCACATCAAACATAAGCTTTTCTCCTGACTTTTGGAATGGTAACTATATAACTTTGCTTATACACACAAAAAAACGCAAAGAAGACATCTAGCGCTCCTTTGCGTTCTACATGTATACAATAATACACCTGCTGTGGAAAATTGTAAATATAAACTTTTTAAGGAATTGTCAAATAATTTGTCAATTCGCTTTCAAATTCCCTTTTTGAATATTCTTTTGGATTATCCCGTCTGTAATTTCAAACAATTTATCCGATCCCAATTTTGTTTTCCCCTGCCTTTGATATACCTGCCCGGCAGTGACCCCATGCTCACGCCAATCCCCGCCATCATTGCTGTCATTCAGGATGAGCGGCTGCAGATTATCAATGGCATGTACAAATTTTGACTCGGCTGTCTCATATGCCTCAAACTCATCGAATAACGCTGCCAGTTCTGCTCGCTGTTCTTCGGGAAGAATGGAAAAAATCCTTTCTTTCGCAGCTTCTTCTCTGGCTTTTTGTGTTTTCAATCCCTCCGCATCATACGCGTAGGTATCACCAGCATCAATTTCAACAATATCGTGAATCAGACACATTAACATCACTTTTGCAATATCTATTTCCTCATTTGCATATTCTTTGAGCAGATACGCCATAACCGCCATATGCCAGGAATGCTCCGCATCGTTTTCCTTTCTTCCGTGGGAAGATAAATGAGTCTGCCTGAATACATTCTTTACTTTATCTATCTCCAGGGCAAACGCTATCTGCCTTTCTATCCGTTCCTCCATAACACTCCTCCTTTAAAAAGGATAACGTTTTACATCACATGGGTTTCAAATTCCTGTTGAGTCTGTCCACCATCCAGGCGATTCTCTTTTCCCGTCCGGCATCCGTTTTCGCATCAAAATAGGCCCGCGTATAGGTTTTCTTCACTGACAGGGACATGGCCTGAAAGTTTGTGAAAGCGGGCTCATACCCTGCCAGCACTGCGGATACACTGGCAATCTGCTCCTCTGTCACCCCCGTGGGTTTGGGTGCATCCCACTGGCCGTTTTGCCTGGCTTCCTCTATTTTCTTTCTGCCAAAATCAGTCATAATCCCCCGCTCTTCAAGACTCTGCACCAGAGCCTTATTTTTCTCTGACCACTTGCTTTTCTCCCTGCGCATAGAGAAATATTTCTTATAAGTTTTATCATCAATGCTTTGCATCTGTCCGTCTATCCAGCCAAAGCAGAGCGCTTCCTCAAGCGCTTCTCCTGCTTTGATTGTTTTCGGCCCTCCGGCTTTGCCAAATAACAGCCAGATGCCGCCGCTTGACAGACAATTCTCACTAAGCCAGTTCCTGAACTCTTCCCGGTTGGCAAATTCCATGATTTCGCTCATAATACGCCCCTCCTTCGATGTATTGTTCCTCTTGCTTTGTGTCATTCCTTATCCTTGCACTTCTGAAAAGGGACATCTTCTCCCAATACACTGATTATTTTCATGCGAATATTCACATACAATTTCAGGCTTTTCCATTGTAATGTGAAAATGTTCCTGCACAAAATCAACCGCTGCTAAAATTGACAGAAAAGAGTCTCTTTTACAACACCGGGGCCCGCCAACTTCGCCTATTCTGCCAAGCGCTGTGGAAGTCATCTGGTTGGATAATGCAAAAGGTTCGTTGGTCAGAGGTGTGGATTTGGATAGGATGGCAATAAATATACCCGTGCTAATCCCCGCACCGCAGGCGCCCCAGAATCCACAGGCTCCTCCCGGAACACTTTTTCCCCGGTTTATCATCTCAACCAATGCTTCAGCAAGGTCAATATCACCGCCTGCATTTTTATATGCTGTCAGAAGCGCCGCCCCCACCATAACATGATGTTCCGGCCCATGCATATGGCAAAATGACTGGGACATCAGCTTTTTCATTATGTATACAGGATTTACAGACGTTTCAGCAAGACAGATTCCGATTATGCTGTCCATTCCTCTGGTGTGACATTCATTACAGACCAGACACTCTTCTTTCATAGAACCGCCCTCCTACCCTATTTATTCTCCCGCATAACCCGGCAGGGATTTCCGTATGCTATGGTATTATCCGGAATATCTTTGGTGACAACGCTTCCTGCACCAATCACCACATTATCCCCTATGGTGACACCCGGCATGATGATGGCGCCGCCGCCAATCCATACATTATTTCCAATCGTAACCGGAGCCGTCTGTGTTTTACAAAATGCAAAGGAACCATCCTCTTTCGGCTCTCCGAACCGGTCAAGGGCATTTGTCGGATGAAACGCTGTATAAATCTGCACATTCGGTGCAATCAACGCATTATTCCCAATCCGAATGACATTATCGTCTAAAAACGTACAGTTCATATTTACTTCACAGTTATTTCCGAAGTATATATTGTTGCCATAGTCAACAAAGAAGGGCGCCGTAATCCAGAGGTTCTCACCCTTTCCGCCAAGCAGCTCGTTCAAAATCCTGTCCTTTTTCTCTGCGTCTGCGGAAGCGGTATGGTTGTATTCTCTCACCAGGTCTTTGGCTTTGTGCCACTGCGTCAATAGCTCTGCATCTCCACAGTCGTAAAGTTGTCCGGCTAACATTTTTTCTCTTTCTGTCATGATTATCCTTTCCCCATTTCAGGTTTCATCCTTTATTTGCATCTTTTAAGCTCCGCAATGGCCGCATAATGCTGAATATCAAATTCCGCCGGCGCTGTCTTTTCAAGCAAATCCAGGTGCTCCTGTTCCCACGCTGCGATTTCCGTTTCTGCAAGGGATGCACCGATTCCCCGGCAGGTTTTCATCCTGCCATGCCAGCTTTCACGGGTAAAATGCACTTTTAACGGGTATTCTTCATGATACACCAGTTCAAACCGCTCCTGATACACATCCGGGATAACAATCGGATGCATGGTCTCTCCCGCACCACTCCACACCGGGTTATATTTTAAGGCGAGTCGTTCACTCTCTGCTGCAATCTCATCCTCAAAGGGCAGCCATGCCATGTAGAGCAGAAGGAGACTTCCGCCAGACCGCAGCATGCGGTAGAGCACCGGCTCTATCTTTTCATGGTTAAAATACCAGAAACATTGACAAGCCGTAATCACATCAAAGGTATTATCCGGGAAATCCAGCATCTCGGCAGATACCACGTCGTAAGCAATATCCATCCCCTCCGAAAGCATCCTTGCCTGTTCAATCTGCTCTTTGGAAATATCCGTTCCCGTCCATCTCGCCCCATACGGATACAGATTCCGCGCAAGCACCCCCGTTCCGGTTCCCAGATCAAGAACCTGCTGCCCCTTGACACACAGATTCCTTCCAACAATCTTATCATAAAATTCCTGCGGATAGACATCTCTGAATCTTGCATAATTCTCTGAGGTTCTTCCCCAGTCAAAAGCTCTGCCGCTGTCTATGTTTTTGTCTGTTATGTTCATGATTCCACCCCTCTCTCCGAAGTATTTACACAACAGGTTCTTGTATATTTCCTCTCATGCGGCGCTCTGCAGCAATACATCCCACAGAAACTGCCAGCAAAACCACACATCCCACAGGTGTAAACAAGACTTTCTGGAAAGAACTGCTATATGCCGTGCTATACACTGCCAGATTTGCCACGGCATGAAAGGCGAAGGGTACCGCAAATCTGCCGCTTCTCTCATAGAGATAAGCCATAAGGATTCCCATACACCCCCCATAAACACCCTGTACCAGATTGCCATGAAACGCGCCGAAGAATAGTCCGGATACCATAATTGCCAGAACTGGCCCATAAAAGCGTCTTGTGCGATTGAAAATAACACCGCGAAAAACCACTTCCTCTGCCAGGGGAGATATCAGGCCATAGAGTATCAATCCCACAACAAAGGCCACGCCATACTGCTGTTTCGCCACCTCCTGATAGGACTGAGAACTGTCTGAAAATCCTGTCAGCGTCAATAAAATATTCAGTCCCAGAGAGGATGTGAATGCCAGAATGCCTGTAAAAAGCATCTCTTTTATCAGCCCGACCCTATCAGCTCCTCCCGCATTACCACACATGCCTGCACGCCAGAACAATTCCCTTTTCAACATGGGGATAAGCGCAAAGATGCCAAACATCATACCAAGCCCGCTCATCACACCGGACACAGTGCCTGCATGCTGCGTCATAAACCTAAGACAGCTCTCATTCTGGCTCCCCACCAATACTTCCTGTATAAAAGCAAGCATAATATATGTCGCGCTATAAGTCAGATAATATAGCAGATAAGGAAACAATATTGCCCATACTTTCTGAAAGGAGGTCATTTTTTCATGTTCATTACTAAATCTTAACATACTTTTCTCATCATCCTATGGTATATTATCGTAATACATCTCCCAGCTCTTTCACCGTTTCCACTATCACATCTGCCCCCGCCTCTTCCAGTTCTCCCGGCGCCGCATACCCATAGGACACGGCTACGGATGTAATACAATACTCTTTTGCGCCCTCTACATCAAACCGGCGGTCTCCTACCATAGCAACCGAAGGATATTTTGTCCTGTTATATGCCTCCCTGGTTCTGTCATACACTTCCCCATGCTTACTATCTGTCATCTTCTGAAACAGCGCCTCTGGAAGAAGACATCTGAGCGCTTCTTCCACCACTTCCTCCTTCTTCGTCCGGGTACCATCCAGTCCACTGCCCACCACCACATCAAAATAAACCCGAAGGCCAAAGTGCTCTAAAATCTGTTCCACATACACTTGCGGTTTACTGGAAGCAACCGCCAGCTTCTTACCAGAATCCCTTAAATCCGCAAGAAGCTTCTCCACGCCCGGATAGACCTGGTTTTCAAAAATACCACCGGCATTAAACCTCTCTCTGTAATACCCAATCGCCTGCTGTCCCTGTGCCTCATCGAGTCCATAGAACTCGCAAAAGCTGTCCAAAAGCGGCGGCCCGATAAAGGGTTCCAGCTTATCAAGGTCCGGCTCTTCAATTCCCATCTTATGCAGGGCATACTGTACACATCTTGTAATGCCAGGCTTAGAATCTGTCAGCGTGCCATCTAAATCAAACAGAATATATTGGTACATAAATTCCTCCCCTGTCAAACCCTTTTACGTTCTTTCCACTTTATGTTCTCCGTAAATCCTCTGATACCCATATGTGAGATTTCCTCTTCTGTGGACACACTTTGTATGACTGCACGTACTGCATACATTACAATACGCTGCTTTTCTGCTGTCTGTAAGTGTGGTATAAAAAGCCACTGTCTTTTTGGGTGTAAGCATGTACGCCTGATTGTAAGAAATTTCTTCTGGCTTCAGTATTGCAAACACCTCTTCCATCTTCTCCAGGGGCACAGTGTCTCCCAAAAAGTCAAATCCGCCCATCCAAAGTCCACAATGACTATAAATTATATCCGCCGCCTGCTCATAAGCATTTTTCAAAAGCTCCATGGCAATACACTCTATCATGTAACTTTCCATCAGCTCTCCTCTGGCAGTATACGTTTCCTGCAGATTATCCACGCCTATGCCCAGAGTCACCAGAACTGCCAGACGTGATTCTCCCTCCGGCACTTTTCTTCCAAAATAGACCACTGGACTTGCTGTCTGAAGCAGGCGTTCTGTCAGAAAACGGATCTCCGCCTCGTCTGTGCTGTGAAAATGATAACGCAACAGGATCTGCCTGTATGCACTTTCTATCATATAGGGCTGTAATGTCTCCCGCATTGTCTCACCTTTTTATCATCTGTTCAATAACAGATATTTCTTCCTCCAGTTCCTCCGCAATCTCTATAAGAGACTTGCCTCTGGACAACTTTTTGTGAACCAGTTCTCTCAGCTTTTCCTCTCTTCCTTCCTCCAATCCCTCCTTGCGCCCCTCCTCAAAGGTATTCCTCAGATGCCTCTTTTCATCATATTCCGTTAAGAGCATATGCACCACCTCTCCTTTCTCTGCCAACAGCATTTCCCTCAGGATCCCTCTCTCGATACAGCTTTCTATCGCTGTATGCACCGCTCCCTCTCGGCTCATCCCTTTTACTATGTTCTCTTCCACTTCCCCTGTCAGCTCCGAATACTCCCACAGCCTGTGGCACTTCTCCAGTAACCCCTGATTATGCCCTCGGTTGATATTGATCACTTCACAGCTGCATTCCAGGCACCCGCTCCCTCGACCTGTCTGATAGGCATCCGACAGGTACAGCACCAGCCTGTCCGTCTGCATCCCGCTCCCATTATAGAAGACGATATACACCGGTGTGGGCAGTCCTATCCGCCCTTTTCCATAGAGGTCCTTCCCCTGGGCGCTCACCAGTCCCTCAAACTGCTGGGCAAAATACAGCAGTCCACGCAGCGGCATGTTGGGATTCCAGGTACTCTGGTGCTCATAGAGGTTCAGGTGGCTCCCGATCATGAAGGACAGGTCGTTCTTCATCTTCATGAAGATCACATCCTCCATGGTGACCACTTCCAGTTCCCTGGGATCTTTGTAGGCACTGCCGTTCAGGGCATTGTACAGGTCCAAAAGGTCCTGCTCCTCCCGAAAGAGACGTCTGAAGAGAACATCCTTATACCTGCGGTTTAGCCGCAGCCTCCTCCACCAGTCCCCATGCCCGTACCACTGCTTCACATTTCGTTTTCTCATAGATTTTCCTCCATTATACAGTTTCTTATGACTGAATACAAGGAAATCTTAGGCACATCAGATAAAGTAACGCAGGGAAATCCGGAAATATCTGATCATAGCAGATCGAACGGACAACAGACCTGAACAGATGGCAGCAAAGGAATCTTTCATTCAGCCAGACAACAATGACTATGGGATTATTTCCGAACACCGGAAAGAATCTTTGAAAGCAGATAAGAAATCTGCTGATATGGCATCATTATAATTCACAGTACTGATATTATGCAAGTACAATTTTTAGGTATTACCATTACACGCCAGTTGTAAAATTTAAATCAATAAATTTCCCCGACTAAATAAGCCGGGGAAG
>ERZ777305.513-NODE-513-length-63239-cov-4.085148_pt1 | contig 63239 bp, 77 predicted proteins | sample MGYA00374965_ERZ777305 | MGnify/ENA primary metagenome ERZ777305 (study PRJEB29328, sample SAMD00013331) | mouse gut metagenome | study: EMG produced TPA metagenomics assembly of the Metagenome analysis of fecal microbiota from mouse which was promoted...
CAAAATCTCTTGCTCCCTCTGGTGATGAAGCCGTTAATATTGGCGTTTGTACTTCTATAAAACCTAAATCATACATTTTATTGCGCAAATAATGCAATATCTCACTGCGTAAAAATAAATTTTTCTTTAATTTATTGCGACGAATATCTAAATAGCGGTATTTTAAACGCGTATCCTCTAAGGCATTAGTATTATCTTCAATTGTAAAAGGAAGTTCCTCACAAGTATTAAGAATTTCTAACTCTTGAACTTCAATTTCAATATCTCCTGTTTCCAAATTAGGATTTTTACTTTGTCTTTCGACAACTTTACCTATAACTTTAATAACATATTCACTCTTTAAAGTATTTGCGAGTTCATATACTTTATCTTGAGGATTTATTACTAGTTGGATTATTCCTGTTCTATCCCTTAAATCAATAAAAATTAAGCCACCTAGGTCACGTTTTTTTTGAACCCATCCCTCTAGAGTAACCATCTTACCTACGGATTCAATATTTACTGTCGTATTATATACTTTTTCCATAATATACCTCCTACATATGCATATCAAGATAATCTAATAAATCATTGATATTGACACTTTCTTCTTGTTTAGTTTTATTATCCTTAATCGTTACTTTATTGCTTTCTAATTCCGAATCATTTAAAACTATTAGATATTTAGCATTAAATCTATCGACGCTTTTGAATTGGGCTTTTAATGATCTCGCCATTGAATCGGTCTCCGCAATAAAGCCATTAAGTCTTAAATCTTGCGTTAAATAGCACGCTGTTTCCTTTTCGCTTTCTGAAACATAGAGAATATAGACATCTATCGAATCATTAATAGGAATATTAACGCCATTTTCTTCCATAGCCAAAATAGTGCGATCATACCCCATAGCAAATCCTACTCCTGGTACACTTGGTCCACCTAGAGTCTCTACAAGCCCATTATAGCGTCCGCCACCACCTAGGGCATATGAATCATTTAAAACTACTTCAAAAACGACATGATTGTAGTAATCTAAACCGCGAACTAACTTCGTATCTACTTCATAATTAATCTCCATTAAATCGAGCATATCTTTCAATTTTTCAAAGCGATTCTTAGATTCTTCATTCAAATAATCCAAAGTCTTCGGAGCATTTTTAATAATTTCCGATTCTGCATCCACTTTGCAATCGAGAATACGCAAAGGATTCTTTTCCAATCTCTCTTTACAATCCTCGCATAATTCATCAATATGTGGACGGAAATAATTGATTAAAGCTTCACGATAATTATTTCTCGATTCCGTATCTCCCAAAGAATTTAACTTAATAGTTACATCATCAAGCCCCAGTAAGCGATAGGCATTATAGGCAAGGGAAATAACCTCGGCATCACTCATAACATCATCTGAACCAAAGCATTCAAATCCCCATTGCGTAAATTCACGATTTCTACCACTTTGAGGACGCTCATAGCGATACATCTTCATGTTATAAAAAACTTTGATAGGATCTGTCATATTGCCATATAGCTTATTTTCGACAAACCATCTAACTACTCCCGCTGTTCCTTCAGGTCTTAAAGTTATATCTCTATCTCCACGATCTTTAAAATCATATGTTTCCTTTTGAACCATATCCGTAGTTTCTCCCACTCCTCGGTGAAATAATTCACTTGCTTCAAAAACCGGTGTTTCAATATAGCCATAGTTATATTTCTCACAAAGAGTAGCCAATATCTCATCGACATAGGCACGTTTCTTTGCTAAATCTCCATATATATCATAAGTTCCTTTTTGTTTTGTAATCATTTTTCATTCTCCTTTGTAATATAAAAAAACCTATATAAACGTAAGGACGAACGAATCCGCGGTGCCACCTTACTTTACATAGGTACTCTTTACTTAGTGTTATCGCTTGCTAGCGTTTTGCTTTATAGAAGTGTTATTTGAATAATACATATGCGGCATTTGCACCATCTAGCCTTCTCTTTCATATTTAATTACTCACTCGGGTCTTCCCAACAAAAGTTATATTAATTATAGTTAAAATTTATTATTTAGTCAATAAATATTGCTGAACTTATTAAAATTAGCCATTATTTTGTAAATAATTATTTTAAAATAGCAATACTTAAAAAGTTGATAAGGGATGCTCTGATTTCTTTTCTAATTTTTTTATTCCCTGAATCCCTTTAACATCAGTTATCGATTCATTTTCCAAGGAAACTTCTGAAACTGACGGATTAAATTCCGTTGGAGATTCCAAACTTATTTCACTCAAATATGCTTGCCACTCACTATATAAAGCACGCGCTACTTCATCAGTATTATTATTTTGGCGAATAAGGGCCTCGACAAAGTCATCGCTCGATAAAATATCCCAAAGTGCTTTTGCTTCCCTTGTAAGTCGTTTAACCATAAGTTCGTTCATTTCCATCACATATTCTGTTTGACTATACAATACACTTCCGAATAGTCCAACATCTTTCATATGTTCTCTATTAAAAGAGGGAAAAGAGACCTCCGTTTTATTTAACTTTTCCTTTATTTTTTTATACTTATTAATAGAACGAGCAAGATATGGACTACATCCTAGTGCACTAACTGCCAAGCCTAACAAAAAAGATGCCAAAAAGCCAATTCTTATAATGAGAACGGCACAAGCTCCCCCAAGTGAAATAACCGTTATGTAAAATAATAGTCTTTCTACTACCGTTCTTCTTGCTTTATCTAAATCCATAACTAGATCTGCAAAATATCTACCTTCTTGATATTTTCTTCTCAATTCAGGATAATCTTTTTGCAGCAATTTGCGTTCCTTTAGTTCTCTATTAACATCATCCAACCTATCTTGTAAGTATTCTCTTGCCTTCTTTAACATAATATCCCCCATCTCTTTTAATTATTATCTAAATCTTCTAATTTGTCCGGTACATAATGCAACTTCTTTGTACTATTTTTATAACACTCTTCCGGAATATTACCTGGTTCTAAAGAAACTAATTCAGGATTTATTCTAGAAATTTCATCTAAATAGGCCATCCACTCTTGTTCCAAAACTGCCTTATATTCCTCATCCGTTTGGCAATTTTCATAAAGATCAGCATATTTTAATCCTTTATCATTGACATCCACACGACTTAAAATATCTTTAATAGAATTTAGATATTGTGTCTCTCTATCAAGTTCGCGCATGGCATTATCTATTTTAGCTATAGTCAAAGAACATAAATTAAGTTCAATATCATATATTCCATCATAACCACCTGGATCAAATGTTTCTAGATTTTCAAGAATATCTTTATATAATCCTTTAGCCGTTTTATATTTGGAAATATTGACTCCTAGATGAACACAATATGCTATTCCCATTAAAACTAAGGATATCGTTGGAATAATCGGTAAAGATACAAATACGACATTAATAATCGAATAACCAACCATTATCTTTAAAATATCATTTATCATATCCGTAAACATTTTTTCTTTACCCGTTAATTTGACATTATAAGAATCAACTAAAGCTCGAGCCTCAGCCTTTGTTCTTTTTAAACTTTCAAGATACTCTTCTAAAAAAGATATATGACTGCTAACTCTCTCTTGTTCTTTTTTTAGATATTTTCCCGCATTTTTTAACATAATATCACCTGATGCTTATATTAACACTATTTATTTTTTATATCAACAAAAAAGATACTATATAATCTAGTATCTTTATTTCGTATAATCACAAGAAGAACACTTTATCGTATCTTTTTTCTTTGTAAGTAAAGAATTACATTCAGGACATAATTCTCCAGTTGGTTCATCCCATAAGGCCATATCACATTTAGGATATTTATCGCAGCCATAGAAAATCTTTCCACGACGTGTCTTCTTTTCAATTATATGACCACCACATTTCGGACAATCACATATAGTTGTAATGATCTTTTCCTCTTTTTTGATATACTTGCAAGTCGGATAATTGCTACAAGCCGTAAATTCCCCATATTTTCCCTTGCGAATTACAAGTTCATTTCCACACTCAGGACACATCTCACCAGTCGTCTTAGGAGCTGCCTTTTCCATTTTTTCAAAAGCACTCTTAACTAATGGTTCAAAATCTCCATAAAATTCTTTTAAAACTTTAACATTATCTTCTTCGGCATCAGCTATTTTATCTAAATCTGTTTCCATATTTGCTGTATATTCCACATTGATAACATTGGAGAAAAATTCTTGAAGCTTATCAGTTGTTTCGATTCCCATCTCTGTTGGATGAAATTTCTTTTCTACGACTTTAACATAATCGCGATCTTTTAAAGTTTTCATAGTCGTTGCATAAGTACTAGGACGACCTATCCCCAAACTCTCCATCTCTTCAATCAATGTAGCTTCGGTATATCTACTTACGGGTTTAGTAAATTTTTGTTCCGTCTCAACATCGTTAGTAGAAACAACTCCTTTATATTTTTCAAAATCTGGCAAGATTACATCATTAGAAACTGCATAATCTTTATAGGCTTTTAAGAAACCATCAAAGATTAAAATTTGTCCAGTTGTCTTAAATTTATAATCATTATTATCGAGTATTACAGTAGTTGCTAATACACGCGCATCTTTCATTAAGCATGCCAAGGCACGAGCATATATTATAGAATAAATCTTAAATTCGTCAGCTGAAAGATATTTTTTAACACTTTCAGGCGTACGATGAATACTTGTTGGTCTTATAGCTTCATGGGCATCTTGCACATTATCGTTCTTTTTGCCCTTTTTTACTGCGCCTACATATTCTTCACCAAAGTTTTCTTTGATATAGGCAAAAGTATCATTTATAAATATTGGAGATAGACGTGTGGAATCCGTACGCATATATGTAATTAAACCCACTGTCTCACTGCCAATATTGATTCCTTCATATAATTTTTGAGCAACACTCATAACTTTGCTAGAATTATAATTAAATTTATTAATACAAGCTTGTTGAAGTGTAGATGTCGTAAAAGGCATTACTCCACTTCTATTCTTCTCTTTTTGTTCGACAGATTCAATTTTATAATCTTCACCCAAAGCATCTAAGACAACTTTGACATCACTCTCTGAATGAAGTTCTACTTTTTCACTTTTATATTTTTCTAAAGTACTTTCAAAATCTTGAAACTTAGCAGTAACTGTCCAATACTCTTCTGGAATAAAGGCCTCAATTTCTCTTTCGCGATCGACAATCAACTTTAAAGCTACCGATTGTACACGACCAGCACTCTTTCCACCCGTCTTCGATTGCATCAACTTTGACAAGCGAAAACCTATAATTCTATCTAATATTCGGCGCGTTTCTTGTGATTTAACGAGATTATAATCAATTTTGCGCGCATGATTGAATGCTTCTTTAACTGCCGGTTTTGTTATTTCATTGAAGACAATTCTCTCATAATTATCATCATCAATACCTAAGGCATCATATAGATGCCAAGATATTGCCTCTCCTTCACGGTCGGGGTCGGTTGCAAGATAGACAAAGTCACTTTCCTTGATATCTTTCTTTAATGCATTTATATCTCTTTTCTTTCCAGAAATAGGTACGTAATTGGGTTCAAAGTTATTTTCTACATCGACTCCCAATCCATATTTTCCCGTTGTTGCCAAGTCACGTATATGACCTTTACTCGATACTACTTTATAGTCATCACCAAGGTAAGCACCAATAGTATGTGTTTTAGCAGGCGACTCAACTATTACTAGCTTCATCTTTATTCCTCACTTTCGTCGTTTTTCTTATCTACTACTTGCTCCTGTTTTTTCTTTGCATCAATTTCATCTTGATACTTCTTTAATCCATTACCTAAATATTTAAAATAATTTGACTTAATTGCCGTCGCACTCATTTTCTGACGACGATTAATTTCTTTATTAATTTCTTTTAATTCTGCACCACTTAATTCCGTTGCGTCATCAACATAGGTCATTTTACTACTAGGAGCATGGTAATACCCAATTTCACTTTGCCATGACCCATCAGCGAATACTACACGGGATTTATGGGACTTAGAGAATATATCCGTTCCAAGATATAATCTTGGATCATAATCCATATTAAACATATTAAGCAATGTTGGCAATAAGTCTATTATAGATGTATAATCGGAAACGGCAATTGGGTCCATTCCTGCATTATATATTATCAAAGGTGTTCTGTCAACATCTTTACCAGTAGTTGAGTTTCTATTTACTTTATAATTAGCATTATTGGCACTTAAGTACTCATTTATTTGACCATCCGTCAAACCATATGGGAAATGATCACCAAACATGGCAATAACCGTATTTTCTAATTTGCCCTCACTTTTTAGTTCATTAAGTAATTCTTCCATCGCATGATCAAATTCACGCATCTTTGAAAGATACCTACTTAAAGTTGTTGAATATCCCTTAGCTGTAAAATCACTCTTATACTTATCGCCCATCGTACTTGAAACATTGTAAGTTTGATGAGTTGTAACTGATGCAAAGTAAGCCATGAATTTATCTTCTTTCATGTATTTATCCTTAGCTTGCTTAAACATATCGACATCACTTGGCCATTCCTCATATTTTGAATCATAAGGAATACCTAAGTCTGTAACGCTATAGAACTTGTCGTTTCCTAAACCACGATGAATTTTTCTTCTCTGATAATACATCTGTGTGTAGTCATGATATGAAGAAGTATGATATCCCTTATTTTTGAATATATTAAATACACCCTCAAAGTATTCATTAGATGCATATGTATTAGCAGTACAGGTATTATTTATCGTAAATAAACTTGATAACACAGTGAACTCATTATTACCTGTCGAACAATTATTGCGAGGCGTAAAATTATTTCTAAAAGATATTCCCTCATGATACAACTTATAAAGAGTTGGAAAATCATCCTTATTTAATATTGATATTTCATTGACTGATTCCATGAGAATAATTATCAAATTCTTACCTTCAAAAATCCCCGTCATCTCGTTTTTATCGGTTATTTCGCGATTAATAAAATATTTATTCAAATTATTATAATTTTCATTATCCGTATTATCAATGAGTTTTTTCCATGCCTCATCATTGATAATCCTTGAATTATCCGTTATAACTGGTTTATTTATATTATTATTATTTTCCTTTTCTTGATTGCGTTCTTCTTCAATGCGCATGACATCTTCCGCATCTATTCCCATAATATTGCTCTTTATATCGGCAAATCCATAAACAGCAACACCAAAATTATTTACAGTTAAGTTAGAATTTTCAGGATATAACCACAAAGAATAATTACTTTCTGTTTGTAATTCATTTTGCATCTTTTCACTGGTTATCGTTAAATAATAAATTCCACACAAAGATACAATAGCAATAAACGTAACTACCTCTATATAGACCTTTTGAACTGTTGTAAAAGTATTATTGCGTTTCTTCCTTTTCATAATCAAACGATCAACAACGATATAGTATACGACAAAAAGAATTGTCGGAAGCAATATTAGATAATACTCTGGTTTTAAGGAATTCATAAAGTCAAGAATATAACCTAAAACCTTAGTTCCCTGCTCTGAATTACCTATCCCCATAAAAAATCCTAAATAGTTATATAAACCGAATTCAATAAATTCATATATTCCTATAAATATAACATAAAAAATATTCAGAATACGCCCTACTAACTTAGGAAAAAAATGATTAATATAACTGATACTAAGCCCCATAATCAAAGAACTTATAAATATTCTTAAAACGGCAATATCTAAAAGGGGTGCCGATGTAAATAAACGAATCACCATCTCCAATATAAAAGTAAATGCCGTTAAGACAACTGTATTTAAAACCACCCTGTTAGTAAATATTTTACGTAACATTATTTTACACCCTCACTATCCTTTTTAACAATATCACTAATTGGCGAAAAAGTAAATCTATAAAAATCTAAAACGCCATATTTTTTTACTGCTTCGATATGTTTTTTTGTTGGATATCCCTTATGTGAAGCGAAGCCATATTCGGGATACTTTTTATCTAATTCATACATCATTCTATCACGCGTTACTTTAGCAATAACTGATGCTGCCGCAATAGATAAACTTTTTGCATCTCCTTTGATAATAGACGTTGTTTCTACATCCAACTCTAAAGGCATCGCATCTATTAAGACGTGTTCTGGCTTTACTTTTAAATTTCCTATGGCTTCCTTCATTGCCTCTTTCGTAGCCGCATAGATATTTATTTCGTCTATGCGTTTAGGAGATGCTATACCAACTCCATAGGCAACAGCTTCTTTAATTAATATTTCATAGAATTTATCACGTTTTTTTTCTGTTAGTTTTTTTGAATCATTTAAACCTTCTAATTCATAATTTTTCGGCAAAATGCATGCCGCTGCCACGACTGGTCCACAAAGAGGTCCACGTCCTGCTTCATCTACTCCAGCAATTAAAGTTATGCCTTTATCGTATAAATCTCTTTCATATTCCAATAAATCCATCTTATTACTTCCTTTTTAATCATCTACTTGATCAAAGGTAATACCTTTTATTAGTTCATTTTTAATATCATTAAGTATCGCATTACTTACTCGATCATAATCAATTTCTCCACCACGAATGATGGCCCCTATTTTTTTCCCAATAGCCTCATATGTTTCAACTATATCATCATTATTTACAGAGGATATATTATATCTACCTTGCAACATAGAATTATAATACTTATCTAATTTATTTAATATATGAATGGCAACCTCATCTACTGGAACCACTTCACTTTTTATAGCACTCATACTGGCAAGATTAAGCGCTACTTCATGGCTGTCAAATTTCGGCCAAAGAATACCTGGAGTATCTAAAAGCAGAATATTTAACTTAGTTTTAAGCCAAACCAAATTTGTCGTAACTCCCGGACGATTTCCCACTCCTGCTACTTTTTTTCCGGCCATTTTATTTATGAACGTTGATTTTCCCACATTGGGAATACCTACAACTAAGCCCTTAATCTCTTTTTCTTTTAGACCCTTTTCCTTCCTTTTTTGGTTAATTGCATCTGCTATTTCATTAGTCGCATTTATAATCTTTTTATAATCATTCGCATCCGATAAATTAACCAAAACGACCTTATGCCCTAAATCCTCATATTTTTTCACCCACTTATTAGTCTCTTTTAAATCACACAAATCACTTTTCGTCATAATGATTATTCGTGGTTTATTCTTTATAAGTGAATCAATATCGGCAATTCTTGATGAAAAAGGTATTCTTGCATCTACTAATTCATATACCATATCGATTATCGGTAATAAGTCATTTATCTGTCTCTTGGTTTTCGCCATATGTCCAGGGAACCAGTTAATTGTTGTATTTTGTTGATTGTTATCCATTTATATCACTTCCTTAATCCATCACTTTGAACCCATGAATAAAATTGATTTTTATCAGGTTCAGTATAATTATAATCTAATTTACTTTCATAGGTATCAATTAAATGAATTGCTTCTTTTAAAACATCCTCTTTTGATTTACCAGCAATATCTAGAATTACTTCGTTAGGGAGCAAATCTCTGGACATTATTTTTTTTGTAGAGATTTCCAATAATTCTAAATCTATTAATCCATTTTCCCCTCGCGAAATCATTTGTTTTCTATTTTGCTCATAATCAGAAGATACTAATTTTAAAGTAATAAAATTAGTTCCTTTAAATAAAATTGGAATTTCCTTAGTCCTTATATCATTAAAATCTAAAGCAATTATATTGCGTAATCCCTTTTCATAAAAATATTTTAAAATCCTTATTGAACTTTCCCACATAACTTCTTCTTCAAATTTTCCTTGATCTACACCTTTAGGAATACCAAATTCTGGAATCATGTTTTGCTCAAAATATACGCCATTATAATGGTTATATAATGATTTTGCTAGAGTAGTTTTACCTATTCCACTAGGACCAATTATAAATATAAAGTCTTTCATACTATACCTCCAATTATTATTTATATAAATTCTTTAAAACACTAGTTAAACAATCCTCTACTGTTAAATCTGTATTCTCCAAAAATCTAATTCTATCTAATTTCCCTATTACTTTAAATATATATAAATTTTTAGCTTTAGTCAAAAAATTCAATATTCTTTTAACACTTTTGTCGCCCATATTCTAAATTGTGTAGCTTTTTTAGAATTAACACGATATCCTACTGCAATAATCATATCTAAATTATATATTTTAGATTTTCTCCCACCTGTACTTTCGTCGGAAATTCCGACAGAAGTTTCTTCGTTTAGTTCACCACTATTTAAAATATTATTAATATGTTCTGTTATTGTACTTCTTCCTACTCCAAATAATTCAGCTATTAAATTTTGTGTTAACCAAATATCATTATTAATTAATAATACATTTACTTTGACATCATTATTATCATCTCGATATATTAAAAAATCGTGAGTAGTTATCTGCAAATCATTTTTCATAATTATATATTCACCTCTCTTATGTTCTTAAATATCGTAATCATCCTTTTAATTCTTATAATAAATATCACCCAAATTATTATATTTTTATAAATTTTTAGTATTTTTATCCATATTCTAATTAAAATATGCAAGATCCAAATCGAGTTATTTTCTTTATTTATAAAGGTTTTACGATATTCTTAATTAAACCATAATCAACTAGCTAATAGTTGTATTTTTTTGATTGTTATCCATTTATATCAATTACTCTTCAATTCTTTTACAAAAGCATTATGAAATTCTTTAATAGATTTATACCTATTATTTCTGTCATAACTAGTTGCTTTTCGTAACACATCATAAACATTTTGTTCCAATTCAAAGTCTTCGATACTATTTGGAATAAAAATTCCTTTTTCATATCTTTCATCTGTGTTTTTAACATTACTAAACATATCAAATATTATTGCCCCTAAGGTAAATTCACTCGTTAATTCATCTATAGTTGCCCCCAACTTATTTTCTTCTGGGGCTTTCAATCTTTTCGTTCCAAAATAGTCCTCTCCTATATCATTTATTGTAGGTGTTTTTCTAAATAAATCTATATCACAAAAAGTAACAAAATCATTTTCAAAATCGTACATTATGCTACTGTCATAAAAATCTACTGCCACATATCCACTTTCAATAAAAGTTTCAAAGAAGGAAAAGAGCTTTAAAACCACATTTACTCTTTTATCGATAGCTAATCTTTTTAACTTTTCGGCAGGTGTTTCTAAATTTGAATATTCTTTGTATTTATTAAAATTCCAATGATCAAATAAACATTCTCCTTTAGCCCATTCAAACACTGCCACAAAAAATTCATTTACTTCAAAACTATCTATTAAATTAATTAAATTTGGATGTTTTATATCCTCATATTTTTTTACCGCCTCTTTTAATAATATAATCGATTCGTTTTCTGAAATTTCTGCCTCAACGGTCTTGGCACCAGCTATCTTAAAAAAATATTTTTTATTTCCTTTTTCAACTCCAAAAGATATACAACCACTACCAGTTTCATCTATAACCGAAAAAACCTTTCCATAATTATTTAACCAATTAAAATCCTGATATTCCCTTAATTTAAATTCTACATTATCTATTCGTAATTTTATCATAATACCTGTTCTCCTTTTTAAAAATATTAATATTTTTTAGATAAAATCTTATTCCTTTATAAGGTTTCTACCATAATTTAATTTATATTTTCAATCCCAGCTGATGCATTTTTTCTTTATCAACCATATTTTTCACTTCTTTATAATTAATAAATCTAATCGCCTATTACTATTTTACAAATTTGATTGTATCTATCTTTAAAACTCTCTTTTGTTTTTTCACTTAAATCATTATAATCTTTTTCAAAAGCATTTTTCATCCATTCTCTAATCTCATTTAAATTTACATTGCATCTATTATAAGCCGAATTAAACAACATTGGAATATTATCAAAATGAGCTAAAATATCTGCATCAGCTACACACAATTCCTCTAAAGTGGTTCCGTTTTTACTACTTCTATGATTATAAACACAGCCCAAGACTCTATTCATTTTTTCAACAGGATAAGAATATTTAGATAAAATCTCTTCAGCAATTATTTTTCCATTAATATGATGCGTTTTTTTATCTCCTATTTTACGAATCAATGCAATATCATGGAGTAAAGCACCTAACTTTACTATTTCTTCATCCGCATTATATTTTTTTGCTAAATTAATCGATTCTTCATAAACATATTTTATATGTTCATTCCAAAAATCATAATGATCATCTGAAATATTTTTATATTCCTTTATGTAATTTTTTACTTCCTTTTCAATTTCATCTACTATATTCATATATTCTCCATTTAATTATATAATTCTTTAGAACATTAGTAAAACAATCCTATCTTGTATTTTACAAAATCAAAAAGTCTAATATTCTTTCTTCTATCTATTTTTTTTATAAAAATTAGGGAATCTTTCTCTTCTAATCCCAATATTACAGTTAATTATTGCACTTCACTTCAACTCATAATATTGAGAATAATCCTCGAAACGTATTTCTACGATATCACAAGGTATTAATTCCTCATAACATTTATATTGATATGTTTTTTCATCTTTTATCATATTTTCTTTTTTCTCAAAAACATAAATATATCCTACCATATTTTTATCAATATTAACATTGCTCATTGTCATTAATGGAAAAACATCGAAAGTTGGTATATCAAAATCCCATAACAAATCTCCACTATTATCTATTATTGTTTGCATAAATGCATAAGGTGTTGATTTTAAAAATGACGGAAAGAGAAATACAGCATTAGCTATATTATTAGCATTGTTATTTGAGTCATGAGAAACATGCGGTACTATTTTTTCTATTTTATAAGGACTTCCATGAAACAAATACTTTGGATTATTAATGTCTTGATTTAAATATTCATCTAATTTACACATAATCTATACCTCAATTTTTATTAGAACTGCATTCTTTTTCACTTTGAGCAGTTAATCCTAAGAATTTATTATCCCATTTTTTAATCATTTCTTCAGTTAAAGATTTTGAATATATTATCGTCATATTATTTATTGCATCACTTTCTAATTCGTTGCTATAGTATTCTTTAAGCATTCCCTTCTTTTCATAAAGAGACATAGCTTCTTTAAATGAATCATCTGTATACACCCTAACTGAAGTATATCCTTTTTTAGAAGCTAACATCGCAAAGAAATCAAACATAGCAGATGCATACCCCTTATTGCGGTATTCTTCTATTACGCCAAACCAACTCAACCATGCCGTATCAGGATATTCATTATATGAATATAACCCCACTACGCCAATGGGAATTTGATCACTATAAACTATATAATTGATCATCTCTTTTCGATAAGGGTCATTAGTAATTCCCTCGATATAATTTTGTCTTCCATCTTCATCGGGAAATATCGTATTTTGAATTTGTACAGCTAATTCTAAATTGTCATTATCAACTTCAATATATTTTAAATCCATTATTATTATCTCCTGTCGCTTATTTTCCTATTTATTATATCATATTGTTAATCGTTTTATCATTTTATTTAAAATAAAAACATCTATTGATAAGTAAGATGTTTTCATTACTAATAATTTTTAATAATTGCCAAAGAATCATTTGTCTTTTTTAAACTATATAATTCTTTTTCGGGATTAGCACTTTTAAGATTTTCTTTAATAACTTCTTTTGGTGAATCAACATCATCTGCCATATCCGATAATAATTCATTTCTCCAAATATTTTTATTTATAAAAGCTACAAATATCGTAAGTATATCCTCATCATCTAATACACAGTCATTCTTTAAGGCTTCACATAAGATGCTATAAAAATATATACAATCCATGCGATCAAAATCTCTTAACTGTAGTTCATCTCCATGACGATTTATTGTCGCAATAATCATATATAAATTCTTATAATTGTTAAGACAATTTCTCTTTTTCTCTCCATCTTCATAAAGCCATTCTGATAATAAATAATCTATAAGTTTCTTCTTAACTAAAAATCTTTTCATATTACAAGCAGATACACGAATATTTTCCTGATACAATTTTTCTAACTCTGATAATATGCCCCTTATGGCCAATAATTCATCTTCTTCTGTTATTTCCTTCACAGCCGAAAATCCCACGCCAATCATGTGTCTTTCCTCTTCGTATTTGCTTGATTCTAACATTTTTACTCTATCGATAAATTTTCCAACCAACGATATTATTTCCATTTGGGCATCATATTCATTGTCATTAAAAGGAGGCATACTTATAAATCTATTATAAAAATCATCTATAACTGTAACGATTTCTCCCTTGAATTTAAATAAGGCATTTTCACGACTCGCTTTAATTCTTTTTTCCGCTTCAATCTTTTTATTAATTATTTTCATTTTCTTCATATTACTAGAACTCTCCACAATTTATTATACTTTACTTAAATACCTGTTTCAATAAATTTGCAAAACAAAAAGAAGAAAACACTAATTTTCTTCCCAGCTATTTTCTATTTTTAAAACCTTTTTTAAATCATTTGCTGCTAAGTAATATTTAGATTCTCCATCATATTTATTAAAGCAATAGACGTTGCAACCAAATTCCTCGTCATAATACATTGGCTCATAACTATCAAAATTTCTGATAAACGGATAACGTGTTTCCGCATCAATTAAATATTTTTCACCACAACTCATAGCTTCAATAACATATCCATATCCCTCTAAGTAAAATGGTTCACTTTCATAGGAATAATCCGATTCAACATTTATAATAGTTCTTAAGTCTGATGCATCCAAGGTGTAATCATATCCGTCTACACTCAAGAAAACTCGCACCATTCTCCCATCTTCATTAAAGGCTGGACCATGTGATAAGTAGTTAGATATGATAACCTCATCATTTTCTGTATTTATAATATATCCTATTCCATCTTTTCTAGCACTAACGACTTCATATGGTCCCATATGATATGGTGAAGATATCTCATCATATTCCATATCCCCAGGAACACTTTGAAATAATATACAATCCGAATCTTGGTACTCTTGTATTTCACTCTCTAAAGATATATTCTCCTCATCTTCTAAATCCATTTCTAGTTCCCCATCAGAAACTAAAAATTCATCATCTTCTTCAGAAGTAATAGCTACATCGTCTTTTTTCTCTGTATCTTCAGGATTATAAAAGAATAAACCTACTGTAATTAACCCAATCACTAGCATAGCTGCATGCGGAACTAATTTTGCCAACTTAATTTTCTTAATCTTAATTCTTGGCATATTTAACATAATAATTGCTTCAGTATAACTGCTAATTAAAATATCTTCAGTTTCCCTAAACTTATCTTCAAGATCTTTTAATCTCTTTTCCTCATCTTCTAAATTGATGCTCTTTAATTCATCTTCAATTATCTTTTCTATTTCTTTTATAGAATTAATACTTGATAATTCGAGGCTTCTAAGCTTTTGTCTTCTTATTTCAAAATCTTCGGCACTTATTTTTCTACTCTTAAGAACTCGGCAAAACTCATCATATATTGAAAAGAATTTTTCGTGCTTTTTTTCTACCTCATGAATAAGGTGATTGACATAAAATTTTATCTGTCTTTCGCCCTTCTTATATTCCTCGACAATATCTTTAAAACTCTTTGGTTCTTCAGCGTTATCTTGATTCTTATCTTTGTTTTCCTGCTCTTCTCTTAATTTTTTTGTATAAGCCATATACCTAGCTCTTGTTTGTTCATCTTTTAATGTATCATAAGCTTGTTTGACGCGTCTAAATAATTCCACATCTCCTTCTTTACTATCAGGATGATATTTCTTAGCTAATTCGCGATAGGCATGTGTAATTTCGCTTTCTGAAGCATCTTCCGAAAGCCCGAGGATAAAAAAGCAATCAAACCATTTTCCTTTCTTTTCCCACCAATCCATATTAACACCTCTTATCCGTTAAAGCTAAGTAATGCTCCTTTATAGGATTAGACCAAGTACTAGAGATTTTTCCATATTCAATTAATTCATCTAACATTTGGCTTATTACGGCAAAATTCAATTTATTTCCATTACCTAAGCGCGTAAATATCGCGATATTATCCCAGTTAAATCCAAGTTCTTGAGCATTTTTAAATACATCTTCTGGCGTTTGACGTTCATTGGGTTCTCCTAAAAAGTAAAAGTGATTATGCTCATTTCGAATACTAGCCATCAAATCTCTAACATCTTTTACCGTTTTTTCTTTGACAGTATCTTCTCCATCACTTATTGTTACTAATAGATTAACGCCTTCTGAACATTTATCTTTAATTGTATAATAAAGAGACCCATTTAAATTAGTACTTCCAATAGTTTCAATTTCAGGTATCTTGACACTGCCAATATAGACATCATCTAAAAGGACATATCTTTCCCCATTAAAAACTACAAAATTAACTAAAATATTATCATCCCTATGTTTTTCTACAAGATCTTTTAGTCCCAGATAAATATCCCCTTCTGTTCCATTCATAGAATTACTGATATCAAGAAGAACTATTAAGCGAATAACATCTTTTGTATAGTTTAATGTTTTATTTACAAGCGAAGAATCCTCTTCTAAAAGTTTATCCAATTCACTATCCATATCATCTAAAACCGTCAAATCATTTTTGGCATAAGTTGCAGGAAGTGATTTTGCCGTTGGAAGTGCTGAAAATACTCCCTCTTTTATGATATTTAATTTATCCTTAAGTGACATAAATATTCCCCCTCTTTTAAATATTCATCTACTTTAACACTTTTTTAAAGAATAATCAATTTTTTATTCATAATTTTTAATGAAAAAATACTAATTATTTTATTAATATGTTAAAATACTTATATAACTAAGGAGTCAATATGGATAAAATTTCCGAAATAAATGAACTAATTAAAACTTATAATAAAAATGGTATTATATCTTCCAAAGACATCAGTGATGGACGCCATACATTTAGGGAACTTTATATACAAAGACTTATAATGTTTTGCACCATATGTAATAGTTATCCCACCCTGTCTTGGAAATCAAGGAAGCACTTTGATGAAGAACATGATCCAATGTATAATGGAGATTTTATCGCTGGTATAAATACCCCGGAAGGAGTCGCCTCATATCACATAAAATTAGAATATTGGGATCTCTTTGATATACCAGAAATTGAGCGAGCTCCTAAATATGATAATTACACTCCCGATGATGTTATGAATAGAATCTTATCATTATCTAAACTCCCAAAATAAAAGCTATGAATCTCCATAGTTTTTTATTTGACTCTTTATTCTAATGTTTGTCCCGTTATTATCGTATATATTTGAGAGTACTTTAATGATACTCTTTCTAGTATATCATTTGGTATATTATTTCTAACATCTATTCCTCTTTTAGCATTATCTTCAATATAATTTTTTAATTCTTCGCGATCAAATGTCGTTTGAGATGTCCCAACTCGAAAATTTTCTTTAGACCAAAAACGACTGCTATCAGGTGTTAATAATTCATCAGCTAAAACCAAATTACCATCATCATCAAGCCCAAATTCCATCTTTGTATCGGCAAGAATTATTCCCTTAGTAAGGAGATATTCATAGGCATCTTCATATATTTTTATAGAAATATCTCTTATCCTATTAGCATAATATTCACCAACTATACTCACAAATTCTTCAAATGTAAGTTCGGCATCTGACCCATCATCTTCCTTAGAAGTTGGCGTAAAAATTGGATGTTCAAGTTTTTCTGATAATTGTAAATTTGGTGGAAGAACTATACCACATATCGGTTTATTATTTTTATAATTTTCATAACATGTACCCGTTATATGCCCTCTAACAATGCACTCAACTCTAAACATATCTATATGTTTTACTAACATACATCTACCTGCAAATTTTTCTTGCGAAAAGAAGACTGGCATCTTCTCTTGTTCTGTTGTTATCATGTGATTTGGAATTAAATCTGCATATTTATTAAACCAAAACTCTGATAATTTATTTAAGACTATTCCTTTATTTTTTACCTCATATGGAAGAACCTTATGAACCGAGATTCTATCGGTAGCAACCATAACTAGCCTCTTATCATCTGTCATATACATATCGCGCGCTTTTCCCGAATAATATTTTTGCATAAATTTCACCTCTATTGCATCAATTTTCACCTAAATTATAACACAAAAAAAGGATTATAATCTATAACCTCTTTTTGCTCGACGTTTTCTTTCATATTTTATCAATTCTTCTATACTCGCAGTAGGAAGCATTTCAGCAAATATACGCGCATCTTCAAAATCGTCTGGAAAGTTTTCTTTAGATTTTTCATATTCATATACCATCTCTGCTTGGTCTGATGAATTACTTATACCCGGAATCGTCATCTCAATAAAGGGAATCATATCAGCATAAGTATTCATCTCCTGTGTATGTTCCTTATATATTTCGGCCTTTTCACCCTCTAATTCACTAACGTGAACCTCTTCTACTACATCAAAACCATAAGTTTCCTTAAAATAACTACTCTTAAAAATTCTCTTAGTTATCGTATCAACTAAATATAATTCTCCATCTATTTCGACTTCGACAAAAGGTCTTTTACTTTCTATTCTAACTCCTCTAGTTGGTGATGTATAAAAGACATTATAAAATGTTGCATCGGGAAATATTGAACTCACTGCTGTATTAGGATCATATACACAAAATTGTATAATATTACTTGGCGGTTTGGCTAAAAAGACAGAAATAGGCATTCCTGCCGTAATATAAAGGCGCTTTTTTCTAAATCTTTCTTTCATCCACTGAGGAATTCCACAAACATTAGGGTGTTTTTCATATCTATAATGCATCAAATCTTCTCTTATACACATATTTTCTAAATCTAAAGATTCCTTTTCTGGATCAATAAGTCCCTTATATACCAAAGCATCCATAATAGTCGCTCTTATGGCTTCTTTATCGAGTTCACTCATATTCGGATGTTTTTCAATATATTCTAAAATATGCCAACATTTATAAAACACTTCATGCATTAAAAAATCATAATCTAATAAGCTTTTCATATTCTTCCTCCAAATTCGCCTATATTATAGCACAATTTATTAATTATTGATAATATTATTGTAAATATTAAAAAGGCATTATATAATACATATTTACTAGGTGGTGCAAAGTATGCGAATTATTGGTGATACTTTTATCAAAAAATTTTATGACAATACCAAATTTCATCATTTTCACGATATATCTGATGAGGAAATCTTCTATCTAAGGGAATATGCTCTAAAAATTCAAGGAGAATTAAAGAAAAGATATCGTACATATGCAAGAAAACATGGCGAATATATTGATACCATAGATTACCTTGAGGAATTAGAAGAAAATAAAGCGATTACTTTTGATCAAAAAATTTTTTTATTTATTTTCCTTATGGATTCACATCTAAAAATATTTGATATATTCGATAAAAAAAGGCCTAAAAGCGATGAGGAAATATCTTTAATTACCGATAAATTTGTCCGCAATCACTTAATTCAGGAAAGAATAAGAAATAATCGCGAAATTGAAAAGACTTTAACGCAAGTTCTTGGTTGTTCTGATAAAAAAATAATTTCCTTTGAAGAGAGCTTTTACGAAAATATTCTATGCAGAAATACCCCTCATATCACAATTAATAAAAACCTTATAGAGGATATAATCACAGCAGGAAATAACATTACATCGCTTGATGATATTTCTGTTGATAGATTCAGTGTATTAATGAATTACGCACAAGAAATAAGAGATAAAATCAATAAGTTTCCAAGAGAGATTTTGTCCTATATCATAGCATATCAAATGACCCTTTTAAATATCCAAATACCTATCGAGCAAGTTGTTCTATTCTTGGCCATTATTGATCCTGAGTTTCACCTATTAGAAATCTATGAGGAAGAATCAAATTATCACCAAATAAAATCGCGTGCATTAGAAGAATTGCCCTTTTACAATAAAAACATGATTACTATAGAAAAAATGATACTAAAGAAATTTTATCCCAATAAAAAAGAAGTCAGTTGGCTTCTTCTAAAATTATAAAAATACTGCTAAATAAGAGTTTTATAGATATTTAAAACTCTTTTTCTTTGCTCCTCATAACTATCAAGAAGATGGTGATATATGCTATTTTGAGCAAGTAAATCACTGTTTTTTTGTAAAAACAACAACTCTATATCTTCCTCATCAAAATCTTTGATAATCTTCTTTATATCCTCATCACTCATTGTCTCAATGCGAATATCATGATATTCAATTAATCTTGCCACTCTTTTAGTTATATTCTCATCCAAATTATTATTCGCGGCAAATTTCAGAAATATCTTCTTTGATATATCCCAGTGTCCATAAAAATGTCCAACACCATTTTCATCCTGTGTAAAAGCATCAGGCTTTCCTATATCATGAAATAAGGCCGTCAATCTTGAAATAATATTTACTGGTACTTCATCGACAACATGAAGAATGTGTTCATAGACATCATACACATGCCATATATTATGTTGTTCAAAATTTTTACTTTTTTCAAGATCTGGAATAAAATTAAATATTGCCTTTTCGTTTTTTTTAATTAATACACTTGGCTTATCACTCAATAAGATTTCCTCTAGACTTTTATAATCCATATACCCTTATCCTCCTATAATTTTTTCTCCTTAAGAGTTATCTTCTCATCTTTAATTATTTTTTTTGTATCTTCTGCCGGTGTCTCTCCCGTAGCCGTCTTATTTATATATTTTAATACTTTCATCTGCCAAGAACCTTTATGTATGACCCTTTTACATAAATGATTAGCAATCAAATATGATCTAGAATGCTGTGATAACTCATAGAAATCCTTCATACTCATAATATATATTGCATGATTTTCGGCTATTTTCTTTTCTTCGGCATTGGCATAGAATTTCTCTAAAACGACAATGGAGTTCGAATAAATATATCCCACATATCCATCAAAAGTATTCTTTCCCTTGATTCTAAAATAGGGGTCCGTCGAATCATAAAACCTCTTCTTTTGCATATAGAGATTTACGAGTTTTTCCTCTTTTTGTTTGCGTTCCTCTAAAGATAATTCCCTGTGCTCCCTTTTAGCAATATTCCTTATAGTTTTCTCAATAGATTCATCTTCACTTGGAAGTAACTCCCAATTTGCCGAAAGTTCTGAAAGATAGGCAACGATAAATTCTTCCACCTCTTCTTTACTCATATCGCGAAAATCAGCAGGAGTAAAATTAACTGCTAATAGATCCGGATTTTTAACCATTATCTTTTTATATCTTTCGTACAAAGATATTGGTGTTACTTTGTGAGCATTTAATTTTATTTTCACTCTAGTAACTTGCGTTTCAACATTATCGCGAAAATAATTAGTTAAATAAAATAAATATCTTTGCTGTTCCTCTGGCTCAATATTCTCTATTGTATCCATAAATTGCGCAGCTATATATAAATTTAATTTATCCAAATCTTCCTCTAAAAAACTTTCTAGTTCAAGACTCGCATCTTCATATATTTCTATAACCTTTTCAAAATTAGCTAACAAGTTTTCTATTCCATGAAGTAATCTTTCTAAATATAACTCTAAAGTAAAATCTTTGGCAAATTGTTGTTCTCTCTTCAAATCAAAATTGGAGTATAACTCACTAAGGTCTCTTGTTATTCTTGAATAATTGCGCATTTTTAAATCTAATGGTGCATTGGGATCATTCATCAATTCCTCTAAATCCAAAAGATTCTTATTGGTTGCTACTTGATCAGTATATAAGTCATATAATCTTGGCATCAATCTCTTTAATTCTTCTGGTGTTTTAATTTCCAATATCTTCCTTTTTAACTCCCTAAACTTATCAAGGTGCTCACAAGCTTCTATTACCTCATCGACATCGACATCATATAAAATCTCTGAAATATTATAAAATAGATTTTCTCCAGGATATTGCAAAACCTTTGAATTATTTTCATCCATAGAAATAGACGCAAGTACTGGCAAAGTCGTTGTTCCCCCAAAGAAATCCATAATATTAGAAAGTTTGCTAATTATACCTACGACATTCTTGCGATAATCTGTATATAGATCTTCATTTTCAAAAATTTCTAAAAATTCCTTGACGTTAAACATTATGGGAGTATCAATAGGTGCTCCACGATTTAAGACACTTTTTATTACTTCTTTCACTCTTATAACTCCTTTTAATTTAATTTTTTCTCATTTAAACTTATCTTTTTCTGACCAATAAGTTTGTTAGTATCATCTGCCGGATTAGCTCCTAATATTCTTCGCTTAATATATCTTAACACGCGTTGTTGCCAGCCATCCTTGTGAATTACCCGATGGCATAGATGATTCGCTATTAAATAGGATTTCGAATGTTGAGATAATTCATAAAAATCCGCCATTGTTAAAATATATATAGCTTCATTTTCGGCAATCTTTTTCTTATCGACATCCGCATAAAACTTTTCTAAAACGACAATAGAGTTTGGATATATATAACCAACATAGCCATCGAAAGTATTTTTGCCCTTAATGCGAAAATAAGGATCTGTAGAATCATAGAAGCTTTTCTTATCCATATACAACTTAATTAATTTTTCTTGTTTTTGCTTTTGCTCTTCGGCACTTAATTTATGATATTTTCTCTTGGCAATGCTTCTTATCTCCCTTTCAATTGATGTATCTTCTTCGGGAATAAGTTCCCAGTTTGCAAAAAGATCAGATAAATATGCCACGATAAATTCCTCAATTTCTTCCTTATCCATATCCCGAAAATCAGCAGGAGTAAAATTAACTGCCAATAAATCGGGATTTTCCACTAAGACTTTTTTATAGCGTTCATAGAGATTAATCGGTGTCACTTTTCTTTCATGGTACTTTATTTTAGTTCGCGTTACCTTAGTTTCCACATTATCTTTAAAATAATTGGTCAAGAAAAAGAGATATCTTTGTTTTTCTTTAACTTGTTCTAGTTCAATCCTATCCATAAAATTAGCAGCAATGAATAAATCTAATTTATCGGCATCTTCTGGATTAAAGTTATCGAGTTCGATAGTACCACTTTGATATATTTCCGTTATTTCTTCTCCATGTACTAAAGCTGTAGTAATGACATCAAACATTCTATTTAAATATCTCTCAAGAGTAAAATTGCGAGCAAATTCCTGTTCCCTTGTTATATTTATCTCAGGATAAAATTCTTTAAGATAACTAACAGTTGCTTCCAAATATTGTCTCTTTGTACTCATAGAAGCTTTTGGATCATCTAATACTTTACTTAAAATATTTAAACCATTATTTAACTCCAATTGACCATTATATAACTCAAATAGACGAGGAAACTTTTTGCTTAATTCCTCAGGAGTTTTAATTGCTAAAATTCTTTTCTTAAATTCCTCTATTTTGGCGCTTGATTCAAAGCTATCAATGATATCCATAATATCCATAGGATATAATATTTCGTGAATAGAAGTGAATATATTTTCTCCCGAAATGCGAAGTTCTTTTATATTGTCATCACCTAAAGTAAGTGTAGCAAATACAGGGATAAAAGTATCTCCCGCATGAAATATTAAAATATTAGATATAGAGCATATTATACTTTTGATAGCCTCACGATATTCATTAGATAATTTATCATCGTCAAACACCTGTAAGAAATCTCCCATATTTAACAATATAGGTGTATCAATCGGTGCTCCACGATTTAATGTTTTTTTAACAATCTCATTCATTAATTATTCCCCCAATTCCGTTAGTATACCATTTTACATAACAAAAAGGAATTATTTTATAAATAATCCTGATATTTATTTTACTTCAATCTATTGCTTGGCTGATAATTTATGGCTTCATCCATCACGGGATCATTTTCCCTTAAGAAATCTTCAAGCGTTTCCTCGATATAGATATCTGGCTCAAAAATATTTAAAACTAAATCCCTCTTTGTAATATTTTTTTGAAAATCTTCCTTAGAAGGAGCGAAGATGCTTCTATCTAAACCAGGTGATAGATAACTTTCTGATGCCGAAAAAGCATAATTATCTATTCTAATCCAATTGGAATTACCGTAACAGTTAAGTGGTGTTCCTATTTTCCCGCCAATAGTTATTGCTCCTGCTTTAATTAAATCTACTAAGGCATATCTTCCTCCGGAGAATATGCGATAATCTGTTAGGACAATCAATGTTTTATCTTGATTTTTATTTACAAAATCTATCAAAGGCTTATTCAACTTGGAATTCCCCCCCGTATTTCCTCGCAAATCGATAATTATCTTCGATACATTAGATAAATCTTCTTTTTCAAGCTCTAAAAAAGCCTGTTGGATTTTCTCTTCAAATTGTTTTTGCACGCTAAAATGCTTATATATTAAAGCCTCTCCTTTAATTTTGTAAGTTGCGTTATCTTCCCAATATCCATAAAATGGCGGACAGGGATATTTAATATCTTTTTCATAAGTATGATTACTTATTAAACCATCCTTACCCAATGTTCTAATGTTCAAATTAGAACTTCCTCGCAAAGATGGCAAACCATACAACTTTTTAGCATTAAAAAGGGATTTTTCATATCGATGAATCTTCTTACCCTCCGTTCCATAAGTGATGATATCCTCTAATTCATCAAGAATGTTTTGAATGGGTATAGAATTTATCGTTAGAACTTTTTCACCCTTTAATTCTAAAGGCCAAGAAATATACACTTCATTATCAAAAACCCGAAATAACAAGGGAATGAATTTCCAATCATCATATTCCGTATGAGCATCTTCTAAACCGCTGAGTCTCTTTATTATATAATTCATCAAATAATTAAATGTATAGTCATCATCAACTTCCATCTTACCTGTTAAATCATCATAAATAGCCTGCAACTCATCTTCTGATATCTCATGCCACGGATTGACATGTGTATCCTTATAATGTTTGATAAAAGCATCATATAAATTTTTATATTTTATACTAATCATTGTTTGCCCTCTTACTCCATAAATGAACTTGGATGATATGAAGTTATGCCCATCTCTTCGGCTTTTCTTAAAACATCTAATCTGTCATCGACAAATGCCACATCGGAAATAGCAACACCAAAGTGCTTACACCATTCAACTATTACATCGGGTTTTAACATCGTCGATGAAATAAAATACATATTTTCCCTTTTAATATTGGGATAATTCTTTGCCAACCAAGGATATTTTTGTTCTGTTTCATTATTAGAAACTACTGTTCCAAGGATAAGAACCTTATCGCTATCTAACTTTGATATAATATTTTGCATAGTTTTTAAAGGCCTTGCCTTGGCAAATAAATCATCAAACAACAAATTAGATAGAGTTTGACAACCTAACTCGGGACACCTTCCAGAATATAGACAGTCGTTATATCGATATTCTGATAACGTTCCATCTACATCAAAAAACACATATTTATCTTTTAATTTTTCTAGCATTTTACTTTTCCTCTTTTCCTATTATTTCATGAATACACGAGCGAACCTCTTTAATTCTTTTATTCATAAATTCTGGATGCGCCTTGATCCATCTTCTATTTAATGGCGATGGGTGCGGTAGTACTATCGTTAATTTGCCATTCCATAGATTATCTTTAAATACTAAATCCTCAAAATTTTCATTTGGAAATAGCCTTTTAGCTGCTTTAGCTCCAATAATTACATATATTTCATTATTGAGAATTTCTAATTCCTTTTTTACCCACATATCAAAACAGCATTTAGGAGGTTCTAAATCTCCCCCATTTTTACTTTTTCCTGGATAACAATGCGCTACTGCCCCAATAAAGAAATTATCCGTATTATAAAATTCATCTTCACTTATTTGATACCATTCATCCCTTAAAGTCTTCCCGCTTTGATCCGTAAATGGCTTCCCACTACTATGGACATTATTCGATGGTGCCTGACTGATTTGTACTATCTTTGATTTTTCCCTTCCCCAAAAAATGGGATGAGGAGTAAAACCAAATCGCGCTTCACAAAATCGACATTTTTTAATTTTCTCTTGCAATTCATTAAACATAGATATTTTTCCTTTCTAATTTCCAAAAAAATTTCTAACCTTGCTTTGTAATTCAACCTTGTTTGCTTCAAATTGACTTTTCCTATGACCATTGGCGCCCGATGGATGAGGAAATCCCAATAGACACTGCTCTTTCGCTATTATATTTTCTTTTATCATTAGTTCTAGTACTTCTTCAACCGCCTTCCCCAACGGAATGAATAATGCATGAGAGACACTTTGGACCTCACTATAAAAATATTTTTTTACATAATCATATAAAACTCTATTTTCGGTAATTCTGGGATTTGAGCCCGTATAATTTTTCGAATTTATAAATACGGGATAGGGAATTACCGAAGTTGTATGAAGAAAATCATCATTATCAAAAAGTTCTAATGTGGATGAAATATTCAAATATTTTGGAATATCCAATTCATCCAACATTTCTATGATATTCTTTCTCATACTGCCAGCAAAACGCGAGTTTCGTTTGCATTCATATTTAATAGTCTCATAATCCCAATTCTTGTTAAGTCCCTCATATGCCGTTTTATAGGCAATTGATGTTTGAGTCCATCCAGGCGTAATGCCGATAATAAATATTTTAGCTTGCTTATTTATGATTTCATTATGCGGAGCATAATAGATACTTATTTTATCATCCCTATAGAGATTAAATTCGGGTATCAATATATCTTCTTTTTCAAAGCCATTTAACTTTTTTATCTTATTAGCATACTTGTCAAACACGCGTATCATCACTCATCTCTAGTTTTATTACTTTATCTTTGTACCTTTCCAAATCCTCTTCAATTTTTCTTTGCATATTTAAAGAATTTTTAAAGTTAGCCTTTCTCTTTAAACATCTTGATTTTAATATTTTTTCATCTATATGCAAAAAAGCAATAATATCTGCATCCAATACAACAGTTCCAAAAAGAGGGTGACCTGGAACAATCTTCAATTTACTCTTAGCTAAATTGTCCATAAAATCACCAATCTCTTCTGTCCACGGGTAACCACAAACATAATCACTTTCTTCTTTAGTAAGTAAGGGAAATAACTCATCATCCATATCTAAGGCTTCCTTAAAAGAATGTAAAAGGGTTGACTTTCCCGCACAACTAGTTGCAACAACACATATTCTTTTATTCCTATTTTCTTCAAATATTCTATTTAGACTATCTATAAGATAACAATCTTTATAAATATTTGATATTTCCCTGCTGCTTGACATATCTATACCTCTTTCTTGTCTGATTCATTCATTTTAAAATAACCAACATGCTTTTCGTACCCCAATGCTTCATAAAATTTTTGAGCTCCTACATTACCACTATCAGCCACTAAAGATACAAATAAATAATCGTTCTTACGCGAAAAATTTTCAATATATTCAAACATCTTAGTAGCAATCCCCATGCGCCTTTTTTCCTTTTTTACGCCCACATTCCATACTGTCAAAAAGGGTTTCAATTCTGCTACAATATCATAATTAATGATAATCGTTGCAAATCCAACTACTTCCCCATCTATCTTAGCTACAATATTGTGAATCGTAGGTAAATTATCTAATTCATCAAATTTTTTCAAAGCTAAATCGATATTGCTTTTTATATCGTGATTATCATCATATATTTGTATTGCCGCTAATAAGTCATCTTTTTTAAGTTTTTCCACAACAATTTCCATTTTAGTCCTCCAGTATATCATTTAAAATAGTAAATTCCTGATCATGGGGAATAATCTCTTTGTTTTCTATAAAGCGATTTAACTCATCCTTAGTACACCATTTTGCTTCACTTACTTCCTCTTCTTGAAGTTCTAGTGAAGAGATAGGAATATCGGCATATAGAACAAAGACAGATACATATTCATTGCTAATCACACCATTATTAATAAATCTTTCCATTATGCGATCTATACGTTCCATATTTAACGTATCAACATTGATAGCTAATTCTTCTTCAAGTTCCCTTTTAGCACTTGTTATGTCATCTTCTCCAGCGGATATATGTCCTCCAACGGCAATATCCCACATATTAAGATACAAATTTTTTCCCGCTGAGCGTCTCTGTAAAAGGGTTCTTTTCTTATCATTACTTACGATTAAAACATGAATTGATCCATGCCATATGCCCCTTTGATGAGCCTCTCTCTTGCTTATTATTTCTCCTGTTTTTTCTCCCGTATGTTCATCTAAAACATCTATCATTTCTTCCATATTCTCTCCTCCACATTTCATATAATATCTACTTGATGATTCTAAAACTATCTTAAAACCCATTTTTTTATAGAGCTTTATCGCCTTTTCATTTTCTTTATAAACCCACAAATATGCGATGTTTTCTCTTTCTCTTAAACTCCCAATAATATCTGTTCCAATTCCTCTATTCTGATATTCCGGTTTTATGTATATTTCATCTAATAAAACTCCATCATCATGTTTCGTAATGAGAAGACAACCAATCACCTGATCATTAAACACAATCATTTGATAATTATCTATTTGCTTAGGCACATTTGTCCTAACATATTTTTTTATTTTTTCTCTTTCTTCCTCCGTTATAGATGAGGCATAATCAAGAATGCTAGATAGTTTATATTTAATTAATTCTTCTAAGTTGGCAGGCGTTGCCTTTATTAATTCATAATTCATTATTTTTCATCCTTTAAATCATATTGATATATATGAGTCATTCTACCATCACCCAAAGGTGCTAGTTCTAAAAATTTCCAACCATTTTTCTCATAATAACCCACATGATCTGTTATTAAATAAAGATAATCATATTTTAAATTTCTTGCTACTTCAATACTTTTATTTTGTAGTAAAGTTCCCACTCCTAATCCGCGATATTCTTCCTTAATAAATAACGTCGCCATCCAAGGAGTCAAATCCTGTCTCGCTGTTAAATCGTTATTCCAAAGTGAAACAACCCCTATAACCTCTTCATTATATAGAGCAATATACATCTGAGGAATAGTATCTTCACATATTGAATGCTTTGAACGATAAATAATATCCTCTAAAGATGCCCCGTGTGATTCTGACCACTCTTTCCATAACCATTCAGACACTTCCTCTAAGTATTCTGTATTTTCACGTAAATTCACAATCTTTATATCTTCTTTTTTCATATCTATTTTCCCTTCTATTTATGACTATTCAACCTTTGCTAAACCTTTTAGCTCATTAGCATTTGGCAACATGGCAATATATTTGCTCGGAAACAGTATTTTCGATTTTTGAAGTCCACTTCCACAGATAATATTTTCACTTTCTAAGACTAGTGGATCATATAGTATAGGCATATTATCGGGAAGTCCTAAAGGAGTAATACTGCCATATTCCATCTTTGTCAAATTCAATACTTCCTCTAAAGGTGCTACAGAAACTCTTTTAGCATCAAAATATTTCTTTACTGTCGATGACATATTATATCTATATCCCGTTGGAACTAGTAACGCAACCAATATGCGCTCATCTCTTCTAATTACCTCACAAATAAGACAATTTATACCTTTAACCAATTCAAGCTTATAATGACCAAATAAAGAGATGCCATCCATATACTCGGGATTTATTTCCGCTACCTTAAAATCATCTAAATTATTTTTAAAATATTTACCTAAAAATTCATAGACGACACTTGCTACTAATTGCTCATTATCTTCTATTTTGCCAAATTTCAATTCTTCCAATTTAATCACTTACCGTTCATAATTTCCTATATAAATTATATCATAGATGAAGCCTCAAAAAAAGCGAATAACATAGAAAAACTCGAGCATTTAAACTCGAATTTTCATGGCTTATAAAATAAATTTATAATATCTCGTCCCATCCTCTTCATTTAAGAAAATACCGTCATTATTTTCAATAACCTTCCTAGAGCCAATATTGCCATTAGAAGAATTGCCATATATTTCGGTATATCCCAATTTTCTAAATTCATCTAAAGCAAGACCAAGCATTTTCGTGCAATATCCCTTATTTCGCATCTCTAGGCGAATGGCATAATAAAAATTTCCGCTCCACTTGCGCCAATTATCATCAATATCAAAGCGCAAGCCAATATACCCAACAGGTAAACCATTAACATACATAATATATGTGATAACTTTCGTATCATAATAACTAGTAATTTGATACTTCCTTGCCATCTGTGATTCTAAATAATTTTTAAATACTTCATAAGGTAGACCATTACAAAGATTAGTAGAACCTGATTCCTTAACGGGAATATCTTGATACATCTCATATTCTAATTTTCCCATATTCATATTCAATTCTTTCAATTCGCACTGCATAATATCACCTAAATAAATTATAGCATAATAAAAGCAAACAAATCATGCTTGCTTAATATTATATTGAATCTTTACGTATTGCTTCAATAATATTCTGATTTTTAATCTTTTTAATACTGAAACTAGTTAAGACTAAAATTAGTAAAATAAGAACAACAAATGCTATTATTGCATAAGTCCATGGATACGGCATTCTAATTATAGGAGGAAAAATATACTTAAAAGTATTATCATCATAACTCATCGATTGATTAATAGCAAAGAATCCTATGTAAGAAAAAATAAGGGCATAGATAATTGATTTACTAACCAAGAAGATATTTTCTAAAGATATCATCTTATTTAAACTCTTTTTAGAATACCCAATACTTCTTAACATGGAGAATTCTCTTTCTCTTAAACTTAGATTTGTATTAATAGAATTCATCATTCCAACTATACTTATAGTTCCTAAAAAGATAATTATAGTATACATTATTATTTTAATACCTAATATTTGACGTTTCTCATTATACAAATCAAGTTTTCCATTAAAATAATAGAATTGTTCTTCGGGATATCTTTCCTTAATCTTTCGAAACTCTTCATCAAATTCTAAAAATTTTTCACTTTGAATATTTATATAATAATATTTGGCATCTTTATGTGCGCTTTCAAAATATTCGGGATACTGCGTAATAAAGTTTTCTACCCATTTATCTTGAACAATAATAGTAACATCATTAAGTTCGTTTTCACCCAATTTTATTTTTTTTTCGGTTATATTAAAACCATTCAATTCTAAATCACATTCACTAGCCTCTTCCCTCTTACAGACAAATATTTGAGGGTTTTCATTGAATACTTCATAATGCACTACATAATCACTATAATCTTCTGCATTTTCATATCCCTCTTTGTAATAGTAACTCATATTATAAAGAATTGGTTTATCGTCACGCAAATTATATTCCTTTGTTAAATCCCTATAATTTTGTTCATCTAAGCCTACTATTCTTACATCCCTATCAAAATTAGCTAAAGCATCATCTGTAAACGATAAATTATCTTTACTTGGTGTTACATATATGTCTCTAGATATTATCATCGAATCAATCATCGACACATTCTTTAATTCCTTAATAATCTTATCCATTGATTCGCGATTTTTATATGACACTCGTATAAGAATACCCGAATTCATCTCCGATTCTTCACTCTCTTTAAGTTCTAAAGTAAAAAGATTTACCACCATAGAGACAAGGATAAATAAGACAACACTTATAGTTAAAGACGTCGTGACTGTTTGAAATTGTTTTCCATTTCGCGATATATTTTTTCTTGCTAATTGTCCTTCTACTCCCAATATCTTCTTAGTTAACTTATATTGTCTTTTGTTATTTTTAATCTTATATTCTTTTGTACTTCTAATAGCTTCCATCGGAGAAGTCTTACTAGCTTTGCGTCCAGGCGTATATGCCGATAAGACTAAAGTAAAAGCAATAAAGAAAACCGTTATACCCAGTGTTTTAAAATCTAACGTCAAATGTATATTGATATCTAATAGAATATTGAAAATCTTTAATCCTCCAGCTACTATCCCAGCCCCTAAAATAAACGATATAGGAAAAGATATTAAACTTAAAATTAAAATTTCCTTAGTAATCATCCATATGATATCTTTCTTCGAAGCACCCAAACTTCTCAATATTCCAAATTGTTTTTTGCGTTCCGTTAATGATATGGCAAAGGCATTATAAATTATCAACATGCAGAACACACTTACGACATAGAGTGCTATAGCCAGAATAAGATATATTGTCGCCTGACCAACTGTTTTACCCACTCCCCATGCTTGTAAATACAAATCATTAGTTTGAACATGTATTGTACTCACTGGCGGAATATTTAACATCTCTTTATCTCGCACGATATAATCATAAGTCTCATTGACATTTTTATATATTACAAAGAAACATGAATGCTCACTTTTAGCATCAATTTTACTTTTCGTCAAAACCGTTACTATTTGATTAGGTATAAATGAATATATACTTTCTGGATAGCTCTCTTTTATATAATTTTCATATACTCCAACAATCGTATAAGTTCCAAGTTTATCACCTATACTTAAATTTAAACTCGTCATCGAAGATTCTGATATTAATATTTCCTTTTCATTTGTCGGTTCTTTACCACGCAAAATATTTATCTCTTTATGCAATTCATCTTGATAGGAAAATACTTGTACTTTTTGAAACTTTTCTTCAAATTGATCAATTATTTGAAATACATAAAATTCCTTAATATCTTTATTATTTATAAAATATTCATTAGATTTTTGATAGTCAACATCATAATACATGACGTGATAAGATCCATACTCTTTCGCTATTTTATCTATACTATAACGATGATATGAAGAAAATGCGATACCCAAGACAAAAAGAAATGTACAAGATAGAATTATTGCAATAAGGGTTGCTCTTGTACGCTTTTTATTTTGACGCATATTGGCAATTACAAGTTTATTCTGAGTCTTCATGATTAACCCTCGTATCACTAGTTATTTTACCATCTTCGATAGCGATAATTCTCTTCGCATATTTAGCAAGATTCATGTCATGAGTAACTAAAATAATTGTCTGATTATACTTATTATTAGCTGATACCAGTAATTCCATAATTTCTTTGCTATTTTTTGAATCTAAGTTACCTGTTGGTTCATCAGCTAATAAAAGTGCTGGATGATTTATAAGAGCTCGAGCAATTGCTACTCTTTGTTGTTGACCTCCTGATAATTCGTTTGGTAAATGCTTTACTCGATCACTTAATCCCAGTAATTCAATTAATTCATTTTCGTAAGCTACATCTATCTTCTTGCCATCTAAGTCTGCTGGAAGCGAAATGTTTTCTAAGACATTTAAAGTAGGTATTAAATTATAAAATTGATAAATTAAACCAATTGAACTTCTGCGCATCTTTGATTGCTTATCATCATTTAGTTTATGAATATCTTCTCCATTAATTAAAATACTTCCCGATGTCGGAATATCGACACTTCCAATACAATGTAAAAGTGTTGATTTGCCGCTTCCGCTTGCACCCGTTATCGCGATAAACTCTCCCTCTTCGACAGTTAAATCAACGCCATCTAAGGCCTTAACGAGATTATCTTTTTTTCCATAATATTTAGTGACATTCTTAACTTCTAGTATTGCCATATAAACTCTTCCTTCCTTACTATATAAACAAATTATAACACGAAAAAACAAATCTTCCTAGAGATTTGCTACTTTTCCTTAATCTCGTTGACGCTCTTAAGATCGCGGCGTCTTAAATATTGAAAAACTTCTTTTTTCTTATACTTGTGATAATACTGAAATAGTAACCACTCATCATCATATTCAACAATAACACCTTCAACCTCATTAGCCGAATCAAATAGATAACTGTTCTCAATATCATCATTATCAATTTCAATAGTAACTTTTTTACCTACATATTCCTCGAGCAATAAGTCATTGTGTGTGTTTTTGCTTTCGCCTATAATTTCGAGATTATCTATTCTTTTTTGAATACTATCCATTTTACCACTTAGAATGACAAAACCAATAAGTGCTAAAAAGAAAATGCTCCATTCCATATTATTCACTCTCCTTTATCACAGAAATAGAATGAATTAAATTCATATCCAATAATTTAATAATATTCTTCTTTTTATATACAAAAGATATCTTAATAAATGAAGAGTCAATATCCATTATCGTTACTTCTGTTGTAAAATCCAAGCGATAATCATATGTATCAATATCGAGAAAACATTTCTTTCCCTTTAATTTAGATAAAATACTATTATTATTTGAACACTCAATTTCTGTTTCATTATTGATTAAATCATCTAAACTTATTTTAAATATCTCTACTATCTTTTTTGCTTGCGATAAATCAGGGGAAGTCACATTGCTCTCCCAATTAGATAAAGTCTGTCTTGAAACACCAATTAACTCTGACAACTTTTCTTGAGTATATTTCTCCTTCTTACGCAACTCAATAATTTTTTCACCTATTGTCACATTTCATCACCATCTTCATTTTATAATAATTAACCCTTTTTATCTATAAAATTAATTTAACATTTTGTCAAAAACATCTAACATAGAGGTAAAAGTCCTTATCTTCTTGCAAAAAAGCATATACTTACTCATCAGACTACCAACATATAAAAAAGTGAATAAAATACTTTATTCACTTTAAAATTCTTTTTTCATATAAATATGTGCTGATATTCTATAAGATATATATATAACCAACATTTCTATCAGAGGAAATATTATAAACCAATAGTTATCGAGAAAATTCGTTACACCTAAAGACAAGTTTATATTAATATTTAATTTAGATAAAAGTGCTATGATACCTACAAATCCAAAAACTAAAATTATAATTGCTATACGACTTTTCTCAATGCCAAACTTATATATCATTGGATAAAAGACACATTGAAAAATACTTACACCAAAAATGACTCCCAAAATTGTTACTAATATATCCTGCAATTGCAAATCACTATTTGTAAAGCTCAAAATTGTAGCATAGCATATAGATAATAAGGTAAAAGCTATAAAGAGAATAATCGTCGTTAAATACTTCGCCTTAACAACATTCTTTTTTCCACAGGGAAGTGTTGATATGTAGGCATCACTCTTGTTATATTCATCATAACTAAAAGTCGTCATCATCATAAAGACAACAAAGGCTGGAAGATAGGAAATAATATAGTTTTCTCCTTCGATAATTCCTAAGATGACATATGCAACGAGACATATGGCAAATACCCGCATTGATGACTTAATCATAAGTAAATCTTTTTTTATTAAACCTAACATTATTTTACCCCCTTTATCATAAGAACCATTAAATCTTCTATAGTAATTTTATCCAATACACATTCCTTGTATTTCTTTTTAATTTTCTTCATATCATTGACCAAAACTGTATAGTCATATCTATTCTTTATATAGGAAACAATATCCTTCTTATCAATATTATCAAAGTATTCTGCATCGCATCTCAAAATACCATAATTATCCATAATATCATCCCTTGATTCATCTAAGATTATCTTCCCCTTATCGATAAAGACTATTTTATCGGCAATATGTTCAAGATCCGAAGTTATATGCGTCGAAATCAAAATAGTATGTTCCTCATCGGAAAGAAATTTCAAAAATATATCTAAAACTTCCTTTCTTACTATTGGATCAAGTCCACTAGTAGGTTCATCTAAGATAAGCAATTTAGGATGATGTGCAAGTGAGGTAGCTATTTCTAATTTCTTTCGCATACCCTTAGACAATTTATTGACTTTTTTATTGGCATCAATTTGAAAATCTTTTAAATATTGAAAGAATAGATCTTCATCCCAGTTCTTATAAGAGGATTTTAAAATAGCATTGATATCCTTTCCCGTTAAAACTTCTGGAAAAAACATACCATCTAATACAACTCCTATATCCTCTTTGATAAGTGTTTCATATTTATCTATATCCTTATTAAAAATTTTAATCGTTCCAGAATCTCTATTTATAATTCCCAAAAGTGATTTTATCAAAGTTGTCTTTCCTGCCCCATTTTCGCCAATTAATCCAACAATTTGACCACTTGGAATAGTCATATTAATCGTTCCTAAAGAAAATAAATCATCATACCTTTTTGTTAAGTTCTTTATTTCAATTGCATTATTCATTTTCATCACTCTCCATTAAATATTTAAATAAATCAATTAGTTCACTTTCTTCAATTCCAAATTTATTTTTAATAGCTATAATATTTCCCATATAATTTTCAATATCCCTACGTGCTTTTTCCTGAGCAAGTTCCGTATTCTTTGGGGCAATAAAACTTCCCTTGCCTTGTCTCGTTATTATATACCCTTCACTTTCTAATTCGTCGTAGGCCTTTTTTATCGTCATGACACTTATTCTTATATCACTTGCCAACGAACGAATAGAAGGTAAGGCCTCATCTTCTCGTAATTCATCATTCATTATCTGCGTTATTATGGCATTTTTTATTTGCTCATATATCGGAACTGAACTGCTATTGCTAATAATTATTTTCATGCAACCCTCCTAACTGTTATAACTAATATATAACAGTATATAACATTTGTCAATAAAAAAAGACTATCTTTTTTATTTTAGATAATCTTCATAAATTTTCGAATCTATTAAAAATTCTTGTATCCCCATAAATCCCGGACCAACTTCCAGTTGATCAAAAACAATGACAAGTTTCCCTTTTTTATCAAAATAGAAATTTTGATCATCTTTGATTGTCTTAAAGTCTGTAGTTTGATCGGCATTATCTATCCAATATACAAGGTTCTCATTCTCCTTCATGCGACTGCGCATCTGCCTTTTTATTTCATCATTTATTACCCTTTTATATTCTTTATCCTTAAACAAATCATCGAGAATGATTATTTTATCACTTTTCTTATTAATGTGATAATATTTCGAATAATTGTAAGCACTTGCCATGATTTCTAAAACATCTATTTTTAAAGTAAACCACAAATAATTATCAGTTATAACTGCATAATCAATCTTTGTATATTGATATTTATCATCAGCATATTCTTTAAAGAAATTCTCAATTATTGCATAAGTAAATCTATTGATATCGTCATTCAAAACATCATCTATTTCTTTTTGATATTTGATATTAGGAATATCCCCACTAATTTCATTATCCTTATACTGAAAGAAAAAAGTCGTATTAAAAACATTTACTATACTGCCAATAACAGGAAGTCGATCAAGCGATTCAGAAAAAATATTTCCAAACATAAAAATAAAAGATATTACTATCAGCCCCCCATATTTAATTATCCCCAAATGTTTTATATGCATATATTACCTTCTTTAGTAATTAATATGCATATAAAAAGAGAAATTAACTATGAGAATTTCTCTTTTTAGGCATCGGAGTTACTTTTTCCACTTGTTTCACAACTTCTTTGCTAAAATCACTATCATCTATATTGAGAATGTAATGTTCTTTAGCACCTTTATAGGGAAATCCTAAATCCGCATCAAGCATTAAATCTTGCAAACATTCTAGTTTTTTTACAAAAACTGTATTTTCACAAACAGTGAGAACCGGTTTACCATTCAAATAGACCATATATTCTCCAAACATCTTCTTATATGTAACACATCCTATATCACTAATCTGCTCGCACACATATTGAATAAACTCATTTGTTGTCGCCATAACTTCTCCTATTCAGCAATAGTTAAAATATTGCCATTATTATCAAAAATGGTAAATTCTTTTCGCCCATAAAATGTTTGATGCATATCACAAGCAAGTTGAACTTTATCTTTTAATTCTTCATATACTTTTTCAATACCATCAACAGTTATAAATAACGTAAATGTTGGAATAATTTCTTCTTTCGCTAAACTTGGATACTCCTCTAATAGATTTTGTTGTTCCTGAATCATTATTGAAATATCTTCTTTCTTTAATATGGCAAAATTTAATTTATCGCCAGAATCTGGAACACTTAATACTTTTTGAAATCCCAATTTACTTTCATAAAACTCGATAGTTTCAAACACATTCTTTACCATTATATTGGCTGTTATACTTTTGTACATAATTTCTACCTCCAAAAAAATTGTATCAAAGATGATGATTATTGTATTGTAAAAAAAGGACATTTCAGTCCCTTATTGCTTTTAAAAGTTGTAATGGAGATATGCCAGTATACCTCTTTATCTCCTTGATAAAATGTGCTTGATCATAAAAGCCACAACGCATAGATATGTCAATTAATTCCGCTTGTCCTTCAAGTATTAAAGTTAGACACAAATGTAATCGTAAAATATTTAACAAGACTTTAGGAGATATGCCATAGTGTTTTTTAAACATTCTAAATAATTGTCTTTGATTATAATGAAAATGCGTAGCAATATCGTGAACTTTTTGATCTTGAGGATTTTGATATAAATTATCTACTATTTCAATAAATGTCGTGTCTTCCGCATCGCTAATTTTATCTAACAGATATTTTTTTAACACAGATATTCGCACCTCTGAAGAAATATTAGAAAAAATAATCGTTAAATCACAATCTTTTTCGATTTCTCCAAACGGAATGGGATTGTCCATAATATCGTCAGCATTTAGATGGAATATTGCCTTAAAAGCTCCAGGTTTTAATCTTACACCCATAGAATCAATTTTATCATGCAATTGCATTGGCTCTGTTTCTGCACTAAATCCCGCAAAGCAAATCGTCTTATTCAAAAAATCTACAACGATATCGATACAGGCATCGGGCAAAATATTATTATATATAGTCTTGTCAAAATCTATTCTTGACCTCATCTCCCATATGCACATACAATAATCACTCAATTCTTTTATATGATATTCGCGATAGTCAATATACTTTTTATATTCCTGATCTAATAAATATGGAATTTGTTTTGGATAATACATAAAACTTCTCCCTTTAAGATTTTTTTATATTTATTTTTTATATATTTTATTACATTCCTTGCATGTTATCTTCATCTCATAACTAAGTAACTTTTTTTCTAAGATCGTTATCAATGGACTATTATCATTTGGACAACATAATCTGTTTTTTATAGTTATTAGAGCATCATTTGCTTCGCTTCCTCCTTGACTATCCTCAAAATCCAATAATGCACTTCCTTCACTTCCACAACTACATTTATATTTTAATTCTAAACGATCATATGTAGCATAGCATAGATATCCAATATTTTCATTGCACTTATCACAATACATCCATCCCCCATAATTAGTGGCAAGTCTCGTATTGACTAAACTTTTATTTTTTAATATTCTACTCATAGAAATTTCCTCTTTCTTTACATATCAATTATATTTACTTTATTACCATGTTCTCTTATAACATCACACAAGTCCGAGACCTTAAGCCAAATAGTAGCAGTATTATCATTTGGATGAACCCCAATAATATGGGAATTATTAAAGAAATCTCTATCTATATAAAATTGGACTCTTAAATCTTTATCATTGAGCATCCCCAAAGGAGTAACTGACCCCGGAGTTAATCCCATAATTTTCAGCAAATCCGCTTCTGATGCAAAACTTAGAGGGCGAGTATTATTATTTCTTCTAAATTCTTTTAAGTCAACTCTTTTATTTCCTCTAACCGTTATAAGATAATAATTTTGTTTTTTATCATCTCTTATGAAAAGATTTTTGGCATCCGCTTCAGGATAAGGAACGATAATGTCCGATAATTCTTCCATATTATAAACAGCTTTATGATCCGTAATTTCATACCATATATTATGATCCTCTAAAAAGTTATATATTTCCTGTTTATTCATTATTATCCTCCTCTTATCTAGCGTAAAAATTCAATTTATTTTGTCTTTTTAATTGGATGTCTAATAACCGTTTTCAACTTAGCTACATCACATTTCCTTGGATCACTTAAATATATTTCATGATGATATCTAGTATTTGTAACATCTAATTCATAGCCATTTTCTTCCATATATTTATGCATTAAATCAACTGTAGCAGGTTCATCATCATAACTTCCTATATGCATACATTGAACACACAAACCCTCAGCATAAGTTAAAAATTCAACTTTAGACATATCTCTCTTTTTCTTTTTTGTGGCTTCATCTATTGCCCATTCAAAGTCTTTTTTAGTAACAAAATCGGGCAACCTAATAAGCGAAATAAAGGAGAGTTTATCTTTATTTTGATAATCTATATTTCCCATTTGCCCATCTTGCCACCAAAATCCCTCAAGAGGTGGAACGACATATTCAAAATATCCACCAATCTTATAAGATCCCTTATAACTCATTTTAATAGTAAAAGCCATCGCATACAAAAGTCCAATCGCCTCTTTATATTCGCCATTTTCTTCATTCGGATTTCCCTTTCCCCTCACTGCCAAATAATTCATCTTGGGAACATTTATAATACTTGGCTTATTCTTAGGCATATAAAATTCTTTGTATTCTTTCTTATAGTCAAATGCCATACTTAATTATCCTTCCTTACAAACATCTATCCATTTTTTAAAATTAGAAGCTTCCATTAATTCATCTATTGTGAGTTTAACGGCACTATTAGAACTGCCACAAGCGGGATAGAGAACATTTAAGCGTTTTAATGAAGAATCTAAGTAGACCTCAACATCATCATTTATGCCAAAGGGACAAACTCCACCTACTGCATGCCCTATCAATTTTTCCACATCGGCAAAAGGAATCATCTTGGCCTTTGTTTTAAATTCTGATTTAAACTTGCTATTATCAATTTTAGAATCTCCTGCCACGGCAATTAAAATAGGTATTTCTCCCACAATAAAGGATAAGGTCTTAACTATTTCCTCTTCCTTGCAATTAATCGCCTCTGCTGCTTCCAAAACGGTTGCTGACGAAACAGCAAATTCCATAATCTTTTCTTCTAGTCCATATTTTTTTAAATGTTCTTTTGCCTTTACAAATGACATAATAAAATTCTCTCTTTCTACACTTCTATATAATATTTACTAATTAATTCATCTATCTTCTTTTCTGATAATTTTACAATAACATGGTTATCATCATAATATTTCTTTCTACCAGCATTCTTCAAAAAATCATCGTATTTTATCGTCTTTCCATCCTTTAATATCACGAACCACTCCTCGACATTTAGAGAATCATTAAAAAACACATGTGGTTTTGTCGGTACAACACTTAAAATATCCGCACCAATAGCATAAATTCCCACCAATCTATTCTTAACTTCATAGATATGAGGTGCTGCATAATAGACATCCATTGATTGTAATTCATGTAAAAAATCTGATAAATTATCGAGATCACTATTTATCCTCTTTATTTCCTTTTTGCCAATAGAGATTGGATTATAAATACCCATGAGTTGAACGCCCGAATATTCACTGTTTTCAATCTTCTCCTGCAAATCTTGCAAGCCTTGAATGCTACCCTGTTCATCACGTCTGATTAAGACAGTCGTATCAGCCATAGTTGCATATCCTCCTTCGCGAATATATTCATCCACGCCCAAATACGCACATATCGTCTCAATTGTTTTGTAAAAACATCTTATTTCCTCTTTACTAGTTGGTAAATTCAAGAATAGATTTACACTTTTACCCTCAATACTTAAATCTATTCCTCGTGCCAATTTTTGCTTATCAAAAATTAAAGTATGCTCACCTATCTCATTTTCCACTAGGCGAAAATGTTCATCACACACCCCATAAGATAAATGTGTTAATTGCACGATTTCGGCAATATCCAATTTCTTTTTAAATAACTTTTTCTGTTTTATTTGTACACTTACTGACATATTTTTTCTCCTCCATAAAATTACTTTATTCAATTATAGCATAAATCAAAATTTTTCAAGCATCTATTTTTTTAAAGACAACTCATAACTATTATCTATAAGTTCATATATTCTTTCAATATCGACACTTCCATCAAGTTTGATTGTTATCCAACTTTTTTTATTCATATGATATCCTTCAAAGAAGTTCTTATGATCGATTAATTCTTCAATAGCATCTTTTTGATATCTTAAATCAATAATCTCTATCTTCCTATCATCATCTATTCCCAATTTATTCATAGATACGACCATGAGAATGCCAAACCATTTATTATTCTCTTTATTTCGCCAGATGGCATTAGTGGGAAATTTCTCCCATAGATATTCTAAATCAGCACCATACACTTCTTTAATATATTTAATTACCATCTTTGCCTGCTCATTTTTAAACGTATTTTGTTCACTGCAGGCACTTATTATATCATTTAATACTTCTTCATATTCCTCTTTAACTCTTCCCACAAAATCACCATGAGCTTCTTGAACATCTACAAGAATATATTCTTCACCCATAGCTATATCTATGACCTTCGACTCTTGTCTTTCCTCTGTCATTTCGACAATTACTTTAAAATTATCATCACATATTTTTGTCTCATAATAATATTTACCAGATTCTTTAATAAAACCATATTTTATTAATTTCTCATCATTAATTAATTTATTTTCCAGAAGTTTCTTTAAATTTCTCATATATTACTCCTCAAATAAAATACCATAATATTTATTCCATAAATATTATAACATCTAAAAAGATAATCATCTAGATTATCTTCATATTCTTTAATCTTCATGTGTTTTTAAAATTCTTAAGGCATTAAGAATGGCGAGAATAGAAACTCCAACATCGGCAAAAACTGCTGCCCACATTGTCGTCATTCCTAAAGCGCTTAATACCAATACCCCAATTTTTACGGCAATGGCAAATATTATATTTTGTCTTACTATTCTCATTGTCTTTTTAGAAATTATAATGGAATTTGCGATCTTTGATGGTTCATCACTCATAATCACGACATCAGCTGCTTCTATCGCTGCATCACTTCCAAGACCTCCCATTGCTACTCCTATATCTGCTAGCGCTAATACGGGAGCATCATTAATTCCATCACCGACAAATATTAACTTTCCCCTAGCGGACTTTTGCATCATTAACTTTTCGACCCATGATACTTTATCTTGTGGCAATAATTCCGCATGATATTCATCTATTCCAAGGGCATCAGCAACACTCTTACTGATATTTTCGCGATCTCCCGTTAGCATTACAACTCTTATAGAATTATCATGCTTAAATAGTTTAATAGCCTTATGTGAATCTTCTTTGATTTTATCAGCAATTAATATAGAACCGGCAAAATTTCCATCAACGGCAACATAGACAGGTGTTCCAACTTCTTCAATTTTTTGATATTTAATTTTTTTATCTTGCATCAATTTTTCATTTCCCACTAAGACTTTTTTACCATCGACTAAAGCCTCAACCCCCTTGCCCGAAATCTCTTTGGTCTTTGTTACGAGTTTCTCATTAATTTCTTTATCATAACATTGCTTCAATGATTGGGAAATGGGATGATTAGAAAAACACTCAGCATGGGAAGCATATCGCAATAAATCCTTATCTGAATAGCCTCTTGTCTCTATCCTTTGTACTTCGAATACTCCTTCAGTCAAAGTTCCCGTTTTATCACATACCACTATTTCACTACTTGCAAGGGCCTCAAGATAATTACTGCCCTTTATCAAAACACCTATTTTAGATGCTGCTCCTATTCCGCCAAAGAATGATAATGGTATCGAGATTACTAAAGCACAAGGACAAGATACAACTAAAAACGATAATGCTCTATAAAACCATTCACTAAATATAGCATCTTTTATAATAAGCGAAGGAATTACTGCAAGTAATACGGCGATTATAACCACGATTGGTGTATAATATTTAGCAAATTTGCTGATGAAGTTCTCTGATTTCGATTTCCTACTACTGGCATTCTCCACTAAATCTAAAATCTTGCTAACCGTCGACTCTCCAAATTCTTTGCTCACCTTAATTCTTAAAATTTCATCATTATTTATAGAACCACTTAATACCTCATCATTTATAGATACTTTTCTTGGAACAGCCTCCCCTGTCAGTGCCACGGTATTAAGCATCGAACTCCCTTCAATTACAACTCCATCTAGAGGAATTTTCTCTCCAGGTTTCACAAGAATAATCTCCCCGACATTAACTTCATCTGGATCAACCCTCTTTATTTCCTCATCTCGAAGGACATTGGCATAATCAGGGCGTATATCCATTAAACTTGCCACTGATTTTCTCGACTTATCGACGGCATAACTTTGAAATAATTCTCCAACTTGATAGAAAAGCATAACTGCTACAGCCTCCGGAAACTCGCCTATACCAAACGCCCCAATAGTTGCAATAGACATCAAGAAGTTTTCATCAAATATCTTTCCTTTAAAAATATTTCTAATAGCCTTTAAAACAATGTCATAACCTACAATAATATAGGCAAAGACAAATAAAATATTGTTAAATAAGCTTGTATCAAGTTTTATGAAAAATGCCATTATAACTAGAATAAGAGAAATAATTATCTTAATTAATTGCTTTCTTCCTTTTCGATTCATAATAATTAAACCTCCTCTAGTTCTACATCTGGTTCTTCTTTTTTTATAACTTTCCTAATTTTTTCAAGAAGAGAACTTATATCTTCTTCATTGCATTCAAATGTCAATTTTTCAAGAATAAAACTGATACTAACATTTTCTATTCCATCAATTTTTTGCAAAGCTTCTTCTAATTCATTTGCACAATTGGCACAATCCAAATTCTTAATTTTAAATTTATATTTTTTCATAATACTTCACCACTTTCTATGCTTTATGATTAATATGCTCTAAGCCAATTTCAAATAATTTAACAATATGTTCATCTTCTAAAGTATAATATACTTCCTTGCCATTTTTTCGGCATCTAACAACACCACTCCTCCGAAGAACAGCCAGTTGATGTGATATAGATGATTTAGTCATATTGAGGACATTTGCCAAATCGCAAACGCACATTTCCTTTTGATCTAAAGCAAATAAAATTCTACATCTTGTCGTATCTCCTATTAACTTAAATAAATCTGCTAGATTATTAAAAATATGTTCCTTAGGCATTTTTTTTATTACTTCATCAACAGCACTTTGATGAATAACATTGCAATCACATGAAAATTCATTTCTCGACATAAATACCTCCTACATAATATATATGTTATTAGTTGAATTGTTGTTCAACTATCTCAATTATAGTTGAACACATATTCAATTGTCAATAAAAAAAAGAAAATTACTTACAATTTTCTTCTTTTGTCTTACTTTCTAGATACTCCTCAAACATTCTCAACCCATATTTTTTATTATAATAGTTGGGATGTTCATTGAGATGAGCAAGTGCTATTTTAGCTGTTACAATCAAATCATCATTCGTTACATTCGTTTTTTCATCAATAAGTCCATGTTCTAATTCGATATTAATGCCATCTAAAAATTCCTCTCGAGTATACTTATCAAAGACAACATCTAAATAAGAAGCTGCCCTAATAGCATCCTCCATTGTAAACATATAATCACCACTTTATTATATGCCTCCAAACATTATAAATGCTTGTCTTTTTGATAATTTATTTTACAAATTAATGTATCGCTTTCGACAAAGGGCTCCGTTAATATTTCAATATTATCATACTTTTCTGCCATCAAATAAATAGCAAAGAGAAATCTCTCCGTCTTATTTGCGCTTATTGCATCTTCTTTTTCGTAAAATCTTGCATGTTGCTTTTTGATATTTTCATAGTCTGCTATGGCATATTCTGGAGCATTCATCAGTTCTAGGTCATTAATACGCTCGGGCGATATACTTTTCAATTTTTCGTGGTACATATTTCCCATATTTTGATGGTACTCATAATTAAATATTTGCATAAGAGGTATTTTAATTGTGGTTATTCCTTTTTCCCGTAAAATATCGACAAATATCTTTAAAGCAATAATAAAATCTGGTGAGACATATTTATTGCGAAGTCTTCTTCTCTCCTCTTGAATAATATTTTTAACAATCGGATCTTGTTCGCGTTCATCAAGCTGTTGCACACCATAAATATAACAAGTTTTTTCATCATCTTCCTTTGTGAGCCCATAATGAACTGCTGGAAGAAAATAATTCTCATAAAGATTTATCTTGCTATCCGGATAAAATCCCTCCATTTCTCCTATTTTTCTTTTGAGTAAAATTCTAATATGGCGATTTGTTTCAAAGTAATTTTGATTGCCATGATTATAATAACTTACATATATATTGCCTATTTGATATAATTCTTTTTGCGATGTCGGAAGTAAATAATCATTTTTAATAAAAGATATCTGTCGTTTTAAAAAACTCTCCACATTTTCCATATCACTTGGACCCATGCGTAACCAAATTGAACGTAGTAAAGAAGATGCTTCAAAATTATTAGATGAAGAATTCTCCTCGAAGATATTCATTAATTGATTTAACAAGCTAAAAAATTTTTTATAATCATTAACCAAGATATAGTTCGCATTTTCATCATAACTTTTTTTATAACTTTCTTGATTTCTTTTTATTAAATCAACTGTTTTTTCTATATCTGACACCATAACATTGCGATTAGACAAGTATGTTTTTATTTCCAAATACAGAGCTCTTTTTTGACCAAGTAATTCCTCTAAATGTGAAATAATTACCTCATAATCATCATCACCAAATATAAAATGCAATTGTGGCATCGAGTATTTTTTTTGATGATATTCTGGTATTAAAACAAAACAGAAAAAATGTAACATTTCTATTTCTTCAAGACTAAGATCCATAACGTCCCCCTATTCATAAATTACTTAAACTGGATACACGATTAAATATCACTGTTTTTTCCTTCATTGATATCTTACCTACTTCATACCCAAAATCTAGACATTCCTTTTTATAGGTAAGAAACGAATGATCTAGAGAAAAACCCAAAATATTCTCAATCTCCATAAACGATAATTTATAATTCTGTCTATTATTTTCTTTTAAATAAATCCATAATGGTTCATATTTGCTCATCTTAAAACCTTCTATACTATGTTATACTTTAATTCTACCACATAAAAAACAGATTTCCTATATGGATTAATCTGTTTTCTCCTATTTACGAAGTTAATTTTTTAATCTACATTAACTCCCTTGTCTAGTAATTTATTGCTAATTATATAGATTACGACAATATATATTGCATAGATTATTGTTCCAATTAGCATTATACTTTTCATTGCCTCGGAACTAATTTCCATATTACTAAATATCGACGTAATATCTGAATTAAAGAATCCCGAAACATAGATAATACCTAAGGAACAAATTGACAATAACATATAGATACTAAAGCCACTGATAAGCGATTTAATTATTTTTAAGTTATTAGCTCTATGACCAATTATTATTCCTAAAATACCCGCCATAATGACGAATAAAAACTCAAAGAAAACCGTAAGTATTAACACCGCTACTAGACTGAAAATCGTACTATTAAGAAAAATTGCTGATTGTTCTAATGATTGCTTTAATGCTATCCAAGAAGTATCATTTAAGCATACTATTGCTAAACATAGTAATATCACACCAAGTGAAACAAGTAAAGTAATAGAAGAGGTCAAAACTTTAGATAAGTAAATTTTTGACTTACTCACCGGAAGTGTATGAGTCAAATAAGATTCATCTTTATAAACATTCCTTATAACCCTTACCCAATTTCTCATAAAACAATTTATTAGAATATTTATTAACATAGCAATAACTATTCCCGAACATATTTTATCAATGATGACAACCATTAAAGTCTTATCCAAACTCTCAATAAATCTCGTAATTATCGAAAAGAAAAGAGCTAATATATAGAATACTACTAATGGTTTAAAGCACCATTTCAAATCATATTTCAATAATTTCTTTAGCATTTAAATTTCCTCCTAAATATTTCATCTATTGAGGCTTTTTCTTTTGTTCTCAATTCATCTGCCGATGAAGTTAAAACTATTTTACCTTTATCGATAAAAATTACCTCATCTAATATTCTTTCAATATCACTTATCAAATGTGTCGAGATAATTACACTTGCCTTTTCATTAAAATTAGATAATATCGTATCTAAAATATAATCTCGTGTTGCTGGATCAACTCCACCTAAAGGTTCATCTAGTATGTATAATTCAGCATCTCGGCTCATAACCAATATTAATTGGAGCTTTTCTTGCATTCCCTTAGACATTTTACTTATTTTAACATTCACGTCCAAATCTAAATCCTTCAATAACTTTAGAGCTTTTTTCTTGTTAAAGTCTTCATAAAACTCTTCAAAGAATTTAAGTATTTGCGAGATGGTCATACCTTTATCTAAATAGGTTCTCTCTGGCAAATAAGATATTATTCTTTTCGAATTAATACCTGGTTTCTCGCCATTAATGCTAATCTCCCCATTTGTCGGAGTCAATAAATCATTTATCAATTTTAATAGAGTCGTTTTACCCATTCCGTTTTTTCCCAATAAGCCAATTATTTTTCCTCGCGGAATGACTAAATTGATATTATCTAGAATTTTTTTATTATCAAATGACTTGCATAAATTACTGCATTTAACTAATTCCATCTTTTCCTCCTAATTCTTGCAAGTAATTAACCGCTGAAGTATAATCAATTCCAATACTTTTCATGCTATTAAGATAACTATTAACTTTATCTTGAGCCAATTCCTTCTTAGTCTTCTCAATAAGTTTTTCATCTTTAGTAACATACTTACCATTTGTTCGTTCCGTGTAAATAAGTTTCTCTTGCTCCAATTCTGATAAGGCTTTTTGCATGGTATTAGGATTAACTTGCATTATAAGTGCTAGCTCTCTTACAGATGGCAGTTTATCCCCTTTTTGATATTTCCCGGAAACTATATCTACCCTGATCATTTCAACTAATTGAATATAAATTGGTCTTTCATTGTCAAAAGTGTATTTCATTGTTATCTCCTTCCTACTGTATTACTTGCTTAATACAATAATACTATTTTGTTTTTTCTTTGTCAAGAGAATTGTTTTATCAAAAAAAATTATTGCTCATCAGACAATAATTTTTAAATTCGCCTAGTTCACTAGCAATATTAGTTATGATGCCTATTGCCATGATGACAAGACCCAGAATGCTTCCCATAATTATGAGAATATTGTTTGCAAGTGCTTGTACATCTTGTTGTATTCTCATGTGTATGATTATTGGCATTAGGACAATTATCATAAGGGCATGTATATTCCCCATTATAATTATGCACTTCATTTAGTGGACAATCTTCTCTATTGCAATATGATCGTTCACGTATCCCTCCGGCATATACCATAATGCCCGAAACTAAAAATACCCCCATAATTCCTATTATAAAAACTGTCTTTTTCATATTCACTTTCCTCCTTAATTATTCTTCTTTTTCTTTCTTATCCTCTAATTTCTTTTGAGAAAGTTTACCAGTATACATAGCTGCTACAAAAAGCATTCCAAAGCTGCCAAATAAGAAGATAAAATAAATTGTCGCTATTGGGGTTGCCGTTTTAACACCTTCAACATTGGCATATAGTTTATCATTAGAAAGATAAGCTTTTACCTTTTGACCTTTGTAATATGATGCTGCACTATGAACATTTCCCAATTCATATTCTTTTCCCTCAAATTCCACTTTAACTTCATAAAAATCATATGAATTGCCATTCTTTTTATTTTTTAAGCGTTTCGTTTCCGAACTTACGACTTTGGCATCAACCATCTTATAATCAAGAGCTGCATTATTCATTGCAAACCAAAGACCAACAGTTATAGCAACGCATAAAGCAAATACTCCCCAAAGTGCCAATATTTTCTTTTTCATAATTATCTCTCCTATTCTCCTACTATTTAATTGTATGTGCAGTAATAATAGTATAACTAAAAGAATTGACGGTAATTCTTATATTATCAACTTCACAGTACCAATTCTTTCCCCTTTTGTATATCACACATGAACGATCTAATATCTTTTTTCGACAATACTCTACGACATCATTCGCATCTGTTTTAATATTTTTACGAATTCTTTCCTTACCCATCTTTGTCGTATGTATCATATCAATGTGCGTCAGTAATATTGCGTTATCCATACTCGTTACCTATTTTCTTCTAAAAGATAGGCATTACTTGGACTAACAGCAAAGTCTTTAGTATAAATAATCCAATCCGTCATATCATCAAGGGTATACCAATCCTCATCTCCCGTATGCATATCTGGAATATCATATGGTTCTTGAGTCAATTTACACTTGAATTTATTGCCTTTAATTTCCAACAATTCAAACCAAATATGTTCAAATCTCCCCTCTTCTTTTAATGGCAAACCAATTTTAATTAATATGGCATTTTCTTTATCTTTAAAGCTTTCTTTAACATAAGAAATTCTCTCTCTAGCCAAATCGCGCATCCTATTAGTTTCTTCATCGCTGAAAAAGAATATTGGATTTTCTCCCCATAATTCATCATATAGAGAAACTAATCTTAACTTATGGTTCTTTTCCTCCTCTTCGCTAGTATATAGAAAAACAATACTTGTTCTAGTATTATGTCCATTTTCGCGGTCCTTTATATTTCCCAATTTGGCCTTTTTATATTCTAATATGCCATCCGTCCAAGGAGCACATGTTACAACTACGGGATATCCATTGATGAGTCGCCCTATATAAGCTCCATTATAACGAGGATCATCTAAGCCACTTTTATCAATCAAATACATAGCATATGTTGACAATAAATTATAATGCTGTTCATAGTGTTTCTTATCAGATTCTAATATTTCCAACTCTGTCGTATGGCATCGACATAGACCATGAGTATGTAGCCATACTTTATCATGTTTGCCTTGAACAGCTTGAACAGTAAATAAATCTCGAGCACTTGGTAAAACCTTCGATGATGCTATCATCATTACCCATTTGGCTGGCAACATCTTTTCTGCCGATTCATCCAATACCCCAATTAAATCAGGAATAAGAGTATTGGCAACTTTTAATTGCAATTGAAAGGATTTTTTAACATCATCCTTAAATTCCATAAAAATCGTTATAGCTTGTTTAGCAGCTAAAAGAGATTCTTTTTCCTCATCAGTAAACAAAAAGTTTTTATATAAATAGTAATCAGGAACTGAAATTCCCCCAGTATAAAAGCCAATATCATATTCTTCTTTATCATACTTAACCTTGACATTTATAACTCCATTAATCTCATAATCTGTATCAACAACCTTAAAATATTTACTTTGTGATAATCTCTCTATGCTCGTTTTTAAAAAATCATCATCGTATTTGGGCGGTACGACCATCATATAAGATTTTTCTTCCCAATACTCAAGAGGCTTTTCTATAAGCTTTTTTTTCATAACTAACACTTTCCTTCTAAGTTAATTTTACTACCATTTTCCTTTTTTACAATACATATTTTTTCTCGCAGTAGATTAATTCCCTTTTCCAATAATTTATCATCATCATTTTCTATACCACAGACAATTGTCTCAATAGGATAATAATCATCATTTACTTGTGCATAAGCTAAGGCAAGACGCACATCATCATATTGATATTTTTCTAAAATAGCCAAGCCAAATTCTTGACCAATTTCCTCATCACTCTCTTCTAGTAAATACATAAAATCTCGATAATCTTCAATAATACAGGCATCGCCAAAATCAATAATGCCACTTATTCTCTTATCTTCGTCTATCAAAATATGATTAATGCTTAGATCATTGTGACAAAGGCATAAATTTCTTTTAAATAATTTATCATCACCAAGAATATCAAGGATATATGTTTCAATATATCTCTGTTCTTCCTCCGTTATTTTAGAAAAGACATTATCCTTAAGTAAATCCAAGTCTTTTTAATATGCGTCATATAAATTATATTTAAATTCATCTAAACTACTAACTTCAAGGCTATGTAAAGATTTTAAAAAGGTGGCAAGATCACTGTGTAAAACATTTTTTTCATCATCCGAAATACTCTCATACATTTCCCTAGTGAGGGGCCTTCCCTTGATCATTTTGTACCCCATTATACCTACTTCATCAAAATAATCTATTTGGGGAATAGCAATAGAAGATTTAAAATTCTTTCTTAAATAATTGAGAATAGTCTTTTCCCGCTTGTAACTGTTTTTAGCATCATCATGCTTGGCAAATTTAAAAAGATATTCGTCATTTATTAAAAATGATTTACTATCATATCCCTCCCCCATAAATTCTACACTTTCAACAGTTATATCAAATTTTTCTTTCATAATTAGAGGCATATTCGGAATTGATAAATAGACTCCACTTACTAGAAGAAAATCACCTATAATTGAACTATATCCTGCACTATCTTCGAGATTTTCTTCTACAAATGAAGATATTTTAATATCAATATTGAATTCCTTTAATTCTTCCCTCAAAAAATCATAGACAACTTCCGTTTGATAATTTCCTTCATTTTCTAAAAAAACTGTATTTCCATCTTTATCCAAACGCTTTATATCTGTAGCAAAATCTATTATAACCTTGCCACCAACCTTCAAAACGCGCTTTATTTCTCTAATGATCTTTTTTACCGCATCATTCTTAAAAAGATGTAAGGTTCCCGTCATAAATACCCCATCAAAAGTATTATCAGGAAATGGCAATTTTAATGTTATATCGGCTACCATAATTTCCAATTTATCTTTTAAATCTTCAGGACAAGTTTTCATTAAAATATCTAATTCTTGCTTCTGTATATCGACAGCCACTACTTTATCGGCACTTTGCAAAATCGAAGAGTTAAAGCGGCCATCTCCTGCAGCTAAATTGAGAATAGAGCCATGCATATCCATAGATTTTATAGCATCAAGTGTTATTTGTTCTTCTTTTCCCCATTTTGACATTATTGACCTCCTAAAATTTTTTCAAAATCTCTTTCCTCTAAATCTTCAATAGATATTACCTCTAGACCATTATCCATTAACATTTTTGCCGTTATCCCCGAATAATCCGCTAAAGTATGGGAAAATGTCCCATCATATGCTCGACATCCACAAGATGGACTATTTTTTTGAAAGATAACCTTTTTAATGTCATATTTTTTGGCAAATTCCAAAACAATATTAGCACCTCTTTCGAAATATTCCGTGTAATCTTTACCGTTTTTTGAAAGCACTCTCATCTTTCCCTCAACCATCGTACATTCAACAGGCTCTCTAGGAGTTGGAAGTCCTCCTAGTTGCTCAGGACATAAAGGTATTGCAATTCCCTCTCTTACTAATTTATTAATAAGTTCATTATTGACATTTGAACCATCATATCGGCAATTTATTCCCGCTAGGCAACTACTTACAATATATTTTTCCATTAATACACTCCCTTTATTAAAAACTTTTAATTAAATTAATTATATTATGTAATAGCTAACCTTGGCAAGAATAAATCATAAATTAAAAAGTTCAACAAAAAAACCTCTTTAACAAGAGGTTTTTACTTTATACTCCAACGCTTATTGTCTCTGGCAAAGTACTTCCACCATCGATAACAAACTCATGTCCCGTTATATAAGATGCTTCTGTACTTGCTAAAAAGGCCGCAAGTTCTCCTAACTCCTCGATACGTCCTAAACGCTTCATGGGAATAGCTGAAGCAATACCATCAATTACTGATTGAGGATCATCAGGATTTGAATCAACACCTATACCCTCTACCATTGGGGTTAAGATATACCCTGGTAAAATAGCATTTGAACGAATATTATAATCGACTAATTCTACAGCCAAGGCTTTGGAAAACCCCATAATAGCTGCCTTCGTTGTAGCATAGGCAACCTCTCCTGGATCGGCAACTCTTGGTCCCGTAACACTTGATAGATTGACAATACTTGATTCACTATTTTTCTTCATATAAGGAACGACTGCCTGTGTAACATTCCAAGTCCCTTTAATATTAATGTCAAAATGAAAATCGCGAGTTTCATCACTCATACTTTCAAAACTTTCCAAACGCGCAACTCCCGCATTATTAACTAAGATATCAATATGGGAAAATTCTTCATTCACTGCATTAACGCATTCTATTACTCGCTCCTTATCGCGAATATCCACTTTAAATCCCTTTATCTTTGCTTTGGGATAATCATCTTTCAATTCCTCAACTGTATTATTAAGAGAATCCGCATAATCAAATATAGCAATATCAGCTCCATAACTTAAAAATACTTTGGCAATGCCTAAACCATTTCCCATGGCTCCTCCCGTAATAATAGCCACTTTTCCATCTAATTTTTTCATATTTTCTCTCCTTATTATTATCATAACATAAGAAAAATACATAAGTAAATAAACTAGCGGTTAGTAGACACCCCTTTACTTGCCAATGTCAGTTTTTGAATGCGCTCCAAAGTATCATCATAATCAACACTTCCATCGGCTTTTATACTCTCATAAATGGCATCATATAGATAATGATATTCCTCTAAAGATATGGGAAATCCATGGAAAAAGGCAATATCAAAAGGCAATTCATCACTTACAGAAAAATGTTTAATATTTAACATATTCATCGTCTTCTCCACGGGAGATTTAACTTGCCCATTCTTTATACTATACGCATTATTAATTAAAACATTTAAATATGCGGTCTCAGCATACATATTTAATCCCTCATCATCAAAAACATCGACTGAAATTTTTGCAGCATTAATAGAGACATTGCGTTCATTAAAGAAACTATCATGAAAATATTTGTTAATTAAAACATCCATAATACTACATTTTTTATAAAAATCAAATACTATCTGATAAGCACTATTGAGATCACTATAAGGATAACGTCGCTCTTGGCTAAATCGATCCTGAATTAGATGCTCATATTCATGCAAAAGCGAGAATAGCAAATAAAAGCGGTAATAATCATCTAATGTTAAAGAATAAAGTTGTTGACGTTTATGCATCACTTCTACGGCCTTTTTAAACGCTGAAAAATTATACCACATTTTCTTTTCCGAAGATCTCATAAAAAATATTTTTCTCTTGTTAGTTTTCTCTAACACTATTGAATTTAAAAAAAGTGAATCCTTATTTAAGATATCAAAGGCATACTGAACACTTTTTTCATTGATAATAAGTTTTGGCATATTAAAGAAATCCTTTAATTCCTCTTTAGTATGTTTTTCTAATTCCATCTTTTCCCCCTGTAAGTCTTAATCATTCTTATTAAACAATCTCTCCTGCATAGCATCAGGATTATCTAAATACATTTTATATACCTGATAGATTTCTGTATCTTGATAATCAATCTCGGCAAAGTTATTATTCAAATCGAGAATTTTACCATATTTATAGGATATTAAAATGGGTGAATGGGTTGCAATAATAAATTGGCATCCCTGTTTTACTAATTCGTGGATAAGATATAAAAGAGTCATTTGCCTAGTTGGTGATAGCGCTGCCTCTGGCTCATCTAATATATATAGACCATTTGGTGTAAAGCGATTTTCAATCAATTGAATAAAGGATTCGCCATGAGAACAAGCATGTAAACTATTCATTCCATATCCCGAAACACCTAAGGTATCTATCTCACTAGCAAGGTTATAAAAACTCTCAGCTCGCAAGAAAAACTTTGTTTCACACTTTCTCTCAAAGTGATTAACCTCTAAGTATTCATATAGAGAGGAATGTGTTTCACGCGTTCTAAAATTAAAATTCTGCGTACCACCCTCAGCATTTAATCCACATTTTACCGCTAATGCTTCAATAAAGGTCGATTTACCCGTTCCATTTTCCCCAATTAAAAAGGTAACAGGACAAGAAAGTTCAAGAGAATCAAAATTCTTTATAATATCAATATTAAAGGGATATCTTTTGAAATTCTCGACCATCTCTTTTTTTAAACTAATTTTTTGAAGAAACAAATCTGACATACTCTCTCCTATTTCAAATTTAAAACCATCGTTATATGAACGACGTCTTCCTCGATAAATTCTTCACCAACAGTCATAAATCCCAATTTTTCATAAAAACCAATTGCATGTTTTTGGGCATGCATAGTAAGAGTCTTGGCATCCGTAAATTCCTTTAAATAGGAAATAGTCCCTTCCATTATTCTCTTACCCATGCCTTCTCCATGCTTTAATGTTAATACCCTTCCAATTTGCAAAGTATTATTATCTTCTACATTAAATGCTCGAAGATAGGCAACAACTTTGTCATTATCCATATAAAAGAAATGATAGGCATCATAATCTATATCATCCATATCCTGGTAATTTATTCCTTGTTCTTTGATAAATATCTCCGCACGCGCTTTTAAAATCTCGTATAATTCTTTAGTTGTCAATTCATCAAATTTTTTAACTATTAAATTCATCTTAATCCCTCTAATTCACTTTAATATTATAGCATTTAAAAAGCAAATAATGAATATTTGCTTTTATATTTTTTTAACTATATTGCGTTTGTAATATGTTGCGACATTGTTTATGATGATAAATACCATGCCAAACCCCAATAAAACTATAAAATTAGTAATTACAGGTTGCAACGTACTCATATTGATAACTTCCATTGACGAAAGCAATTCATTAGTATTTATATACCAATATGATGGCAAGGCATGCGCGACTGTTAAAACCGAATCTGGCAACAATTTAGTGGGAACAAAAGCTCCACAGAGAAATGCTGAACCAAGGGCAATAACATTGACAATGCCACTTACCGCATCTTTGTTCTTTATAAGAGTACTTATCAGTAACGCTATCGTCAATGATGTAAATGTAAATATCAAACAATTTAACATATAGACAATTCCTCTTATACTAAAGAGAATATCGCCAACCATGATAAGCCCTAAAACCGAATAAAACACCCAAACAATAAAGGAATATACTAAACTAGATAGCAATAAATTACGATTTAATTTTTTATAGTTCATACTACTTACAATCGTTCTTTTATTGACACCACTTTCGTGAAAACTCGATAATACCAAACAGATGATAAAGATGACTGCTGCCATTATACTATAACTGGCAAAATTAAAATAACTAGTAGCTTTGGTAGTAGCATGAGTGTCCAATTTAGAAGTTACTTCAATATTTGTCTTCTTATTCAAAGTCTCATTAATATTTACAATGATATCATCCACGTTCTTATTAGAAGATATGAAAGTATTTTGGATATTTAGATATCTATTTAACATCATTTCTGCTAAACTTGCCTGATAATCCCCTGTTGACTTAATCTTAATCTCGGGATGTTTATCATTTAATAAATCTTTGCCATAATTCTTGGGGATATAGACGACATAATTGACATCCCTATAAAATATTGCATCGTTAATTTTTTCCTCATCATTATCTAACTCTTTAATCGTCGTATTATCTTCAAGATATTTGACCAAATTATTGCTTAATTCGTCATCTTTATCTTCATTAACAATGAATAAATCTGGTTTACTGGCAACAAAGGTTGTTCCTGTCTCATTGGTTGCCATATTAAGCCCTCCAAAGCCAATAAGTAAGACGGTGTATAAAATTACAGTAGCTTTATATTTATTGACAACTTGCCAAAACGTTTTAAATACTGTCATACTTTTCCCTCCTTAATCCACGAATAGATATAACAATCATTACCAAAGAAAATAGTAGAAGACTCACTATATTAAAGATATACCTATTATATGTGTCATAATAATATAGGGAATATAGTCCATCTGTAATCATACTGGCAGGATTCAACATATTTAATATTGGAACATATTTATCAATGATATATTTCATCGTTATTCCCATCATTCCCGATAAGAAACATCCCGCCATAGTTAACGCAATCAATATTCCCGTCTTAGTATTTTCATTTGACTTAACTAAAGTGGCAACGGCAACACCCAAAGTCAAGCCCGCAAGTGACCCCACTAATGATAGCAATATAACTGGCAATAATTTAGTTCCATAATTCACTTTAATGACAAATATAGTAAACAAGAAAAGAATTGCCAATCCCACTACTTGAACAATATAACTGGCGAGCAAACTTCCTAAAAGCATACTACCTTTATGTATAGGAGAAACACTAACTCTCTTACCTACACTATTCATATTGGCCAATTTATAATTAGTAATAAACATAGCAATCATTCCACCATATAGACATGACATAGCAATTAAGGTATAGTATTCAATCATAGTATAACTTAAATTATCATTCGAAACATTTTTTATATTAGTTTCATTATTCATAACTAATTCCATAATCTCTTTATGTAATTTTTCATAATCTATTTGCTTATTGCCATTCATTAATTCTTCCGCCACTTTATCTTCAAAGATCTTATTTGTCACTTCGATAGTTGAGGTAATCTCATCGACAACATAGCGAAGAATTGTTTCATTGATGCCACTTTGATTAACAGTTAAAAGTGGTCCATTTTCTGTTAATTTCAAAATTCCTGTTATCTTATCCTCAGAAAGCAGAGATTTAGCTTTTTCTTCTGTCGTTACCGTCGTATTAAATAACTGTTCTTCATTCTCTTCATCACTTAAAGTTTTAAAAGTACTTTTATATATTTCATTTTCTTGATAGTATTCATTATCAATAATGGCAATATCTATAATATCTAGTGTTTCATTTTTTTCGATATCAGAAAATGCCATATTAAAGAATAAACCTAGTATTATTGGAAAGGCAAAAGTCCAAAATAGAAGCATCTTATTCTTTAGTAAAGTCTTGAATGAATACTTAAAATTATGCCCAAACATTAGTCTCTTAAGCCCTTTCCTGTTAGATTTAAGAAGACATCATTTAAGGTTGGTTTCTCGGTCGTTATCTTATCATATTTAATTTTATTACTCTTAAAACATTCGATTAACTCTTCTAGATTATTTTTGCCTTTTTTATAAGTAACTGTCAAAGTATTCATATTTAGAGTTACTTCATCGACATTTTTGAATTTTCTAATTATATCTAATACTTTATCAGTGATATTTTTTACTTCCACTGTTATTTTTTCATCGATAGATGCTAGTTCCTTTAACTCATCTGATGATCCTTCTGCTAAAATACGTCCCTTATCCAAGATAATAATGCGATCACATAATATTTCAACTTCTTCCATATAATGGGTTGTATACACTATTGTTGCTCCACCGTCTCTTAATTTTTCGATTCCCTCTAAAATATTATTGCGGCTTTGTGGATCAACCGCAACCGTTGGCTCATCTAAGAATATTAGTTTAGGTTTATGAGCAATTCCACAGGCAATATTTAATCTTCTCAAAAGTCCACCTGATAATTGTTTAGGATAAAACTTTTTATATTTTTCTAATCCTACAAGATTAATAGCATCCTCTATATAAGATTCACGTGTCTTTTTATCGCTTATATAAAGACCACAAAAATAATCCAAATTATCATAGACCGTCAATTCATTAAAAATTGCTACTTCTTGAAATACTACTCCTATCTGTCTTTTTAAATCATAGGCATCAGGCGTCATCTCTGAGCCGAATATCTTAATATGTCCCTTCTGAAATTCTAAAAGCGATAATATACAATTAATAGTCGTCGTCTTTCCACTTCCATTAGGTCCAAGAAGGCCCAATATTTCTCCTTCATTAACTGTAAAAGATAAATTATCTACAGCTTTTACTTGTTTATATTCCTTAGTTAAATTTTTTACTTCAATTATTTTTTTCATGCGTTTTCCTTTCTTTTTAAATAACCTATTAACATTTCTCGTACTGTATTTTGCAGTAGATCAACTATTTCCTCATCTTCTATAGTAATCGTCTTAGTGGCAACTAAGCAAGCTATACCATGGGTAAATATCCATACCCGAACGTGAAATTTCTTTTGTTCTTCAAAACTCAAACCTGTTAGTTTTTGGCCCTCTTTAATGACATCATTTCCCTCGGCATCAGCGAGAATAAAGTTTTCGGCATCCAATTCATACTTCTTCATAAAAATAATTTTAAAGAACTCTGGATAATCCTTAGCAAACTTGATATATCCTACTCCCATTCCTCTATAAGAGTTTTCTTCTTTTTTGCCATTATTCATGTAGTTTTTATAAATGCCGTATATCTCTTTGTAAACTTCATCTTTTAATTCATCCATATTTTTAAAATTGTTAAAAATGGGATTTACTGAGGATTTCAACTCCTTGGCAATTCTTCTAGCATTGAGTTTTTCAAAGCCTTCCTTTTTAGCAATCTCCAAAGCAGTTTCTACAATCTTATCTTTACTATATTTTTTTATTGGTGGCATTATATTCTCCCTTCCATATCACTTGTTATATAACTAATGTTATATTATAACATTTTTAAATACTTGTAAATAAAAAAAGAATAAATATTTTCAATTTATTCTTTACATAGTTTCTTAGCACTTTCTTCCTCATATGCAAAGTTTCCCTTGCTAAGGCGCATTATCTCGTTTAACTCTTCTTCTATTAATGCTTTAGTTTCTACATATTCTTCTTCATCGCATATGAATATACTTGTATCACTTAAGATATATTCGATCATCTCTAAGTGTTCCCTTATTTCTGCATCATTTTTCCCTAAGAAGGCAAACTTATCATAGGCCTGATTATATATGGCATATGGATGCATATTCTTAAATTCCCTCATTGCACTTCTTAAGAATGCATCTATAGAATCTTTCTCCATACTTATTGAATACATCAAGGATAATACGTATATTATTTTATCCATTGATAATGTCTCTTTTATTTTCTTATCATCTATATCATAATATGTGCCAATTTCTCTCAATGTCTGATTTAAACTTGTCTGTTTTTTAGGAACTGTTATCTCAACTTTTATTTCCACCTTTTTATCATTTTTCATTTGATTACTAAAGGTTTTAGCATATCCTCGCATTTGTCTAATTACTCGATCTGCAATATCTCCAAAGGATAAAAACTCCATTTTTTCTCTAACTGTTTGATAATCTTCCTCTGTTAGATCATAAGCTTTGGTAGCAAAAAGACGGTCTAATTCAAGAGAAGCAAGAAACGGAGCCGTATAATTTTCTCGCGTCTGCTCGATACATTTTAATAACTCTCTTTGACCTAGGAGATTATCTGGATTTTCATCTTTTAAAAATTCTTCTAATTTTTCATTGAGAATTATGTCTGATACTTCTTTTGCACTAATATGCTCATAAGGATAATTAGCTAAAGCTTCATAATCAGGCAAGTACATTTCCGTTTTACCTTCTCCCAATAAACCATTATTTTGTATTATTTCCACAAATGCTCTTACTTGTTTATGAGCACTTATATGAAGATAATTAAACATTCTTTTTAATTCGGCAAATTCTAAAAAGATAGAATTATGACCATTGTGAAACATATTAAGAAAACTATGTAAGTAAAATAATATCTGTGTGCGCTCCGGATTCTTCTCTCTTACCTCTTTTTCATATTTTAAATAATGTTCTTCATCAAATTTCGTTATACTAATAAGTTCTTCCAAAGAAGGCATACTTTCCTTGCCATTTTTTCCCGCCAATAATCCAGCTAGTGTTTGATTCCTATTATTTTCTTTTAAATCGCGAAATTCATTTGATTGAATACGCGATTCAAGAAGATCCATTTTTTTAAAGTACTCTGATGCCAGTTGATAAATCTCATATATTTCTTCGGCACTTATTCTATTATAATGTCCTTCTAATTCTTTAATTATTTCTTCCATAAATTCCCCACCTATTCTTTACATAGTTTCTTAGCACTTTCTTCCTCATATGCAAAGTTTCCATTGCTAAGGCGCATTATCTCGTTTAACTCTTCTTCTATTAATGCTTTAGTTTCTACATATTCTTCATCATCACATATGAATATACTTGTATCACTTAAGATATATTCAATCATCTCTAAGTGTTCCCTTATTTCTGTATCATTTTCCCCTAAGAAGGCAAACTTATCATATGCTTGATTATATATGGCATATGGATGCATATTCTTAAATTCTCTCATAGCACTTCTTAAGAATGCATCTACAGAATCTTTTTCCATATTTATTGAATACATTAATGATAATACATATATTATTTGATTCATTGATAATGTCTCTTTTAAAGTCTTGCTATCAACATCATAATACTTGCTTATCTCTCTTAATGTTTGATTGACATTCTTTTGTTTTAAAGGTATAGACACTTCATCTTTTTTAGTTATTCCTTCTATTACTTGATCATTTTTATTCGTTTCAGTATCATCTGAATCTGACTTAATGTTAATCGAATTTTTATACTTTTCTATTTTTCTAATGATGCGATATGCTAAATCTCCAAAAGATAAATATTCCATATTATCAATCAATACCTGATAATCATCATCTGTAGTATCCTCGGCTTCTTTATTTAAGACTTCATCTATTTTTAGACATGCCTTTTGACAATCCGTATGATCTATTAAAGTTACTCTAAAGCACTCCATAACCTCTTTTTGTCCCAAAGGATTGGCTGGATTTTCATCCGCTAGAAACTCTTCCATGCGCCCACTTTTTAAAAGTTGAAATACTTCGTCTACAGTTATATGCTTATAATTATGATTTAAAAGAGCCTCTGTATCCGGTAGATATACATGGCAATCATCTCCTCTATTCATACCTGCATTATTTTTAACGATGGTTCCAAATAAAGTCAACTGAGAATTCGTATTTAAACCAATATATTTAAAAATCTTGCGCATTTGTTGAAATTCTACAAAAGGTGGCAACTCTTCTTCTTTAAGCATTATTATAAATGCCTCTAATGTCCTTATTATCTCCGTACGCTCTGGATTATTTTCTTGAACCTCATTTAAACATAATTTATAAAATTCATCATTTTCTTTATTGACACTTTTTAAGAATTCATTATGATTACTAATACTCTCTCTTATTTGACTTTTGGAGGGATGAGATGACGTATTTCTTTGTTTTTCAGTTACTTTGCTAATCGCAAGATGATACATATCTGCCTGTTCAGCATATTCTAGATCTCCTAGTCTATTTTCTAATTCTTTAATTATTTCTTCCATAAATTTCCCTTCTACTCTTTACATAGTTTCTTAGCACTTTCTTCCTCATATGCAAAGTTTCCCTTGCTAAGGCGCATTATCTCGTTTAACTCTTCTTCTATTAATGCTTTAGTTTCTACATATTCTTCTTCATCGCATATGAATATACTTGTATCACTTAAGATATATTCGATCATCTCTAAGTGTTCCCTTATTTCTGCATCATTTTTCCCTAAGAAGGCAAACTTATCATATGCCTGATTATACATGGCATATGGATGCATATTCTTAAATTCTCTCATAGCACTTCTTAAGAATGCAT
>ERZ777305.514-NODE-514-length-63222-cov-4.535770_pt1 | contig 63222 bp, 54 predicted proteins | sample MGYA00374965_ERZ777305 | MGnify/ENA primary metagenome ERZ777305 (study PRJEB29328, sample SAMD00013331) | mouse gut metagenome | study: EMG produced TPA metagenomics assembly of the Metagenome analysis of fecal microbiota from mouse which was promoted...
TCCACTTCTCGGATTATCAGTTCTCCTAAGCAGATAACTGTTATGTTCTCTTTTTAGTGCCTAATCTTTTCAATTAGGAACGTGTCGCACTATTATCCTCCTCTGGGAGTACAAGATAGATTGCGGATTTGCGACTACAAAATTCTTCCACATCAATACTCGTATCAAAACAGAGAATTTGTTCAAGCTCCGAATCGATAAACGAATTCAACCTCGAGAGCGCCGTTGACATAACACTCGCCATTGCCTGATCGGAGGAATTCAGTGCCGCACCTGCGAACCATCTCGCCTTATGCTCGCCAGGCAGCTTATCAATCAGCATTTGAAACCGCGATACGCCTTTGGTTCCGGACGGAGCGAGCAAGTCTTGTATAAGTTTGAAAACGCTGATAATGTGTCGTTTCTCGGGAGGACAAAATTCCGCGATCAGCAGAATGACCGCAGTCAGCAAGCCCTCCGCCGCTTCATAAAAAACGCGTTCTTATCATTTTTTAAAACCATTATGGGTAAAAGCGGAATTTCTCCCGAACAGAAAAACATAATCGATAACTGCTTGCACGAAGTGTACCGCGACTTTCTGCTCGGCAATACGACCGCAATGCCTACGTCCAGGGACTACTATGAAATCCTGAGCAAACAGCAGTCGGAAGAAGCCAAGCCGCTGTATATGTCGCTTGAGCTGTATGTCAACGGCTCTATGAAGATATTCTCCTATCCGTCAAACGCAGACGCAAACAATCGCGTGGTGGTCTACGATATCAAGGATTTGGGCAAGCAGCTAAAGCCTTTGGAAATGACGGTAGATTATGGCAGAAGTAAAGCAGATATGGTGCGATCAGGGCGTCTGGTGCGAGGAGGACAAGAAGTTCTTATCCCGAAACCAAGACGAAGAACGGCAGAACGTACAAGCTCGACTCGACAACGTTCGTGTATCTGGAGCAGATGAAACTCGGTCTGACAGAGAAGGCACAGGAACTGATGAACGAGCTGATAGGACAGCGGGGTGAGAAGTGGCACAAGATAATGGAGAAAATGCACCCCGAACGGATACCGTCGCTTCAAGGGCGACTACTGTGGAAACTGATACCCCGACAGATAGATAGCAAAGCGTGGGAGCTGCGGCAAACGCTCAAGACGCAGTACGCGAAAAAAACCTTGTTCGACAGAGTTCACGGGGTTGATAGCGTGGGAGAACACATTCGGTATGACAGCGGACAGAGAGATAATGGAAACGGTAGTGCTGGGTCACATCGAGTAAACGAAAGGGTATCTACCCCGATGATATGTCATTACTCGTGAGGCAAAACGTATCACGTCCGAAGAAAACGAGCTTGAACCGACGGAGGAACAAACCGTTAAACAGGAGCACACAGAAACACTCACCGCGCCCAAACAAACAGAAGAACCACCTGTTGATATAAAAAATCTTGCACAGCTTAGACGCGCACTTACGGTCGGCGCGGAATTTGAAATCACATCATATATTCGCGATGATGTTGTAAATCAATGGCGGCGGGTAAAAGAAGCGGACACGGTAGCGATTTACAGTATTCGTCCCGACGCTCCCGATGATGAAAAAACCACGTTGGCAAATCACGGGCGCGGTTCTTATTTGCCTTGGGAGAAAGCGTCCGATTGGGGATTTGCAAACGGAGTTTGTACCGCCTACCGCAAAGGAACGGAGCATACCGAGGAAAACAGGCTGTTTTCAATCAAGGTAAGACCTCGTATTCTCACGCGGGAGCGCGATACGGAAAATCAACAGACCGCCGAGATTTCAAATCCGCTTTTCAAGGAATTGTCGAAAGCCTTTGAGGGCGCGAAAATGGCTGATTGGCAAAGCAATCAAGCGAAAATAAACCGCGTTAAACGCGCTCTCTATGACATTCTCGAAAACGAGGAACAAACGGAGAGCGCGTTTTCCATTTTATCGTCGGGAGAAGCACCGAAGCTGAAAGACATCGTTATCGACCTTTCGCCGAGAACCGACAGCTATGAGCGCGAGGAAATTCCCGAACAGGCGCGGGACGGGGATATGTCCGAAAAATTAAACAAGATTGCGAAAACGGCAAACGCCAAAAATGACTACACGATAACCGATGAACATCTCGGCGAGGGCGGAGCAAAAGAGAAATTTGCGGCAAATATCGCGGCGATTGAAACGCTGAAGCGCATAGAAAGCCGTAATCTTCACCTTGCCGCGGATATGTTCAGAGCGCATAACGCCGACCCCGATGAGCAGAAAATTCTCGCGGGCTATGTCGGTTGGGGCGGCTTGTCACAGGCGTTCGACCCGAATAACAAGGCTTGGACGAAGGAATATCAACGGTTAAAGGAGCTGCTCACCGATGAGGAATACGCGACGGCGAAAGGCTCTACGCTGAACGCGCACTACACCACGCCTACGGTAATTAACGCGATTTACAAGGGCTTACAGAACCTCGGATTTGAGGGCGGCAATATTCTGGAGCCTGCTATGGGAGTAGGCAACTTTTTCGGCGCAATGCCCGAAGAAATCCGAAAAAACAGTCATTTGAGCGGTGTGGAACTCGACAGCATAACGGGACGCATTGCACAGCAGCTCTACCAAAATGCGGACGTGCAAGTCAAGGGCTTTGAGAAAACCGACTTTTCCGACAACTTCTTCGACGCGGCGGTCGGAAACGTCCCGTTCGGCTCTTATCCCGTGTCGGATAAACGTTATAATCGTGAAAATTTCTTTATTCACGACTATTTTCTCGCAAAGACGCTCGACAAACTCGCACCCGGCGGTGTTGCCGCGCTTATAACCACAAAAGGCACTCTTGACAAGGAAAATCCAAAGGTGCGGGAGTATCTGGCAAAACGCGCCGATTTAATAGGCGCAATTCGTCTGCCGAATACGGCGTTTAAGGCGAATGCGGGAACGGAGGTCACAACGGATATTCTGTTCCTGCAGAAACGCGAAAAAATGGCGGTTGAAATGCCTGATTGGTGCTATATCGCAAAGGATAACAACGGCGTTCCCGTTAATCAGTATTTTCTCGACCACCCCGAAATGGTGCTCGGCACGATGAAACAGGGGTTGGAGTTCTCGCTGTACGGAAACCCGAACGAAACCGCTTGTGTGCCTATTGAGGGCGCGGACTTGAAACAGCAGCTTGAAGCGGCGGTCGCAAATCTGAAAACAAACAACGCTATTCGCAGGCACAGCGAACAGCGAAGTGCCGAAGCAGGAGTTATCGCCGCGACAGAGGACGTGCACAACTTCACGTTTGCGGAGGTGGACGGCAAGATGTACTTCCGCGAAAACAACATTATGACCGAAGCCGCCGCCAAGAACGGGAACGCGCTTACGGGAAAATCGCTTGACAGAATACGCGCACTGAACGAGCTGCGGCAAACGTTCCGCACGATACTTACGGCGCAGGAGAACAACTGCTCGGACGCGCAGTTGGAAGCGTATCAGAAAATACTTAACGCACGGTATCTATCGTAAAAATCACCCGTGTGTATCTCGTTAAGAGTACACCAAATATGCGATAATTCGTGAGGAACGACTGTAAAGAGGTCACTTTGACCGCCCGAAAAATCTCTTCTTATCATAATGCCGTCAAAATCTTTCCCCGTAAAAGTAGAAGCAAGAGCGTTCCATAACTCGTTGTTGTCCATAAGCCTATCGGGAAAATATTCCTCACAAAACCTTTCATACTGTTTATCCATGTCCAAATTATCATAGAAAGCAAGTTTAACGTTGTCGGATGTATAGTTGGTTTTGGTCATGCGGTTAAAATGTTCAAAAGCCACGTATGAGATTTCCGTTATTGTCTTTACGTTCACTATTTCACTCTCTATTCGTAGATACCGTTAAACAAATCTCCACTAATTTCAAGAACATCATCAAACAGAATAGCAGTACCGTCCGTCAAAGTGATGTTTCTTTCAATCGTGTTAATATTCTTGACCACTCCCCGAACGGTGACATAAGAACCGCCCTCTTTTTCTTCTTCCGAAAGTTTAATCTTTCGGTCTACCCTCCGCACCGTTTCGCTAATAGCGTCCTCGTGACCCGTCAGCGCGGCAAACGGTGAAAATTGCGCCGCGCGGTCGTGCATTGACATTTTAGAGCGGTTGCTTTTGGTACGGGAGTGGTTGATTATGCTTTCGTACTTGTTCATAAAATCGTTCCTTATTTATCCGATGTTAGGGATCCATGATCGAAATCAAATCAGTATCGGGGTTATTGTCAAGCATTTTCAAAATACGATTTGCAAAGCGTTTATAGAAATCTATCACCACGTCAATATGTTTCCTGATACTTGCCGAATTTACCTCTATGTAGCCCTTATCGTCACTCGGACACATATAGAAAATTGAAAAGGACTTCTTCGCATCTGTAAGAGCGGGATTGTCAAAATCCGCTTTCAAAAGTTCTGCTACACTATCTATGTCCTCGGCTAAAGCCCTTACGCTTTCATAAGTAAAGAAATTGTAAGTGAGATACCATTCAAAGCCGTTGATAAATCCAAGCCCGTCCTTAAATCTTCTCTTGTTATAAATCAATTCATTATCAAAATGCTTGTAGAAAAAGTGCGCCAAAAAGCACTCTACATCGCCTTCCTCGATTGAAAAATCCTCATCAAGTTCCGCTATGCGAACACCGTCTTTATCAGGCGGCATTTTCTTTGCTACAATATCCATTGCATTTTTCGCAAGATACAGTTTTGTGTTGATACCCGCCATTGCGGTTATGCTCGTTGTTTTGAGAATGTCGCGGATAATCGTCATTGCTAGTTCGTGAGCGGTCTGCTTGTACATCACAAGGTAATTCGTCACGTCCATAAAAACCTTGTCAATCGAGTATACGACAATATCTTCCTCGGAGATACACTTTAAGTAGACTTCATAGATTTTCGTGCTATATTCGATGTAATACTTCATTCGCGGCGGCGCGATAATGTAGTCCACCTTTAGGCTAGGATTGCTATACAGTTCGCTTGCGAAATGTGACGGTTCTCCTAATTGAAGCGAATAGTTGCGGTTTATCTTTCTCAACTGATATAATCGCTGATTGTTTACTTTTTCGACTTGTTGGATAACCTCGAATAGCCGAGGTCTGCCTGGCAGTCCGTAAGCCTTGAGTGAGGGGGAAACGGCGAGAACAATTGTTTTCTCGGTACGGCTCTCGTCCGCGACAATAAGGTTAGTGTTCAGCAGGTCGAGCTGGCGTTCTACGCACTCAACTGAAGCATAGAACGATTTAAGGTCTATGGCGATATATGTTCGCTCTGTCATTCATACATCCTCTTTCGTACAAATCCTTACTTGTTCCTTTATTAACCGAAGAATTTACGGAAAGAACTTAAATATTTATGGATTATTTTGACTTTTTTATTTCATAATGATATTGGGCTACTTAACCAAGCGTATATAAAATTACTAAATTATCTCTAGTCTTTCTAATGGTAAAGGTATCTCCACGTTTATACTTGCAAAATCTGACATTTTGTGTTATAATATAACAAAATGGTATTTATTATGATGGTTTTGGAGGTATTATCTTATGCTCGACTTCACTTTCTCTGTAATCGAGGACGAAAATCAACGCAACGAGTTAGCAGAGTTTTATATAAATCACAAAAATAAGCTTTATTCCATTGCGTTTTCCAGATTACATAACAAGGAGGATGCAGAGGACGCAGTACAAGAAGCGTTTTCGAGGATTTCTGATAAGCCCGACAGATTTTTTAACATTCAGCTTGAAAAAAGAAGAATTGCATATGTTAATGTAATGGTCAGAAATATTGCTATTGACATATTTAACTCTAAAAACAAATATGTTATGACAGATATAGATGAAGAAGAAATAACCGACAGCTCAGATATCTCGCTTGATGACAGACTGTTGGATGATATTTCTCGAGATGAATTGGTGGAGTTTGTGGACAAATTGCCGCCTTTGCAGCGAAATGTTCTGATACTCACTTGCTTTGTCAAAATCTCAATAGATGAGACGGCTTCAAAATTAAATATTTCCAAAAAAGCTGCAAATTGGCGGCTATACCTTGCGAGAAAATCAATAAAGGAATTTGTTTCTAAAAGGATAAATAACTTATGAATGAAAATATCTTAGAAGATATTGTTGCAGAGTCTTACAGACGTGAATACGAACAGTATGACAACGCTCCCGAACACAATTTTTCAATAAAGCACAAACTTAATATGAAGCGGATATTTGCGCGTTATACAAGGAATGTTAATAAAATCAAACAAATAGAGTCTAAAAGGCATTTTGAGGAAACTGCTTACAGTCATAGCTTGTCACTAAGGCAAAAACTGTTTGTTGCTGTATTAATCATTGTTCTTATGACCTTGCTTGTAGGCTGGGTAGCGGTTTACATTTCAAAAGATTTTCACGGAACGGTTTATCACGATTATACGCAGATTTTTCCCGTTGATACGGATAACTGCCCGCAAAGAATTGAATGCAGATATGAATTGTCCGAGATACCCGACGGGTTCGAGTTGGTCGAAACCGTTTCCTCGCCTACAATAGTATCCACCAAGTACAAAAACAAGTCGACGGGTGCGACTTTTGCCATAGTTCAAAATGTCAAATCACACTATGACCCGAATATTAATACCGAACACCAGAAAATTGAGGAAATCGATATCAACGGTAACATAGGGTTATGTCTGGACTTCAGCGATGAAAAACATTCATCTTCACTAATAGTGTGGGATAACGGAGACTACATCATTGACATAGGCGGCGATTTGCCCAAAGATGCGCTTGCAAATTTAGCAAAAAGTACCAAAAAAAATAGAAAATTAACGATTTTCGGAAATTTCGGGGTGGTATTTTGCCATTTAAAACCGATGTACTATATGAAGAGGAAAAACCTCTAAATAATAAAGAAAGGAGTTATTCCAATGAATCTAAAAAAGATGGTAGTTTTGCTTTTAACAGTGACCTGCTTATGTTCGGCTTTTTGTACGACCGCTTTTGCGGAGACCAACGAAACACTTGCCGTTTCTGACAGCATTTCACCGGCATACGATCTTGCCTCATCTGCAAGAGCTGATTTGCTGATTGAAAATTTGACCGCATACTGTACAAGCTATGCGTTTGGCGATGATGTTGTAAGCATTACTGTCACGCAAACTCTCCAAAAATATTGGGGATTGTGGATTTGGATCAGTGTGGACGGTGCGGAATGGTCTAAAACTGTAAATGACAGTACTATTATCCTATCGTCGACCAAAAGCGGGCTCGACAGCGGTACATATCGCGTTATGTCAGTGTTTAAGCTAACGAACAAAAACGGTAAAACGGAAACCGTTACCGTTTACAGCTCGGAGAAAACAATAGCTTGAAAAGGCTAACAAATTACAGGAGGATTTAATTATGAGCAAAATCGCAAAAAGGATAGTTGCAGGGGCATCTGCAATGATTCTGGCATTCGGCAACATGGCTATGACAGCCGGAGCGGCAAGCGGAACAGGTTATGTTGACGGTATTCCTGTTAAATATTCGACATCTATAACGGAAACCCGGTCCCTTTCCACTTCAAGCTTTCAGGAAGACCCGACAAGATACAACTTTAAATTGGAGCTTGGAATAGCCTACCAACATAGAAATCAACAAACCGGTTATGTAACTACTACCCTCGCTGAGCCGATTGAAGCAAGCGGTGGAGGAATTGGTCACCAAATCAACGCCCCTACTAACTGCACAATGGTTTGGGCTAGTACAAAACATACCTTTTGGGTAAACGATGGGATTGGTACTGTATTTAATTCTAAAGCAGAATATTAAACCGAATAGTTCATTTTGTAAAGCATCACTGCGCAATCAATATTTTACGGACGATTATCCCCTCGATGATCGAAGCGGAACTTGTCGAGGGGATGATTGTTTGATACGGAGGAACAATATGAAATTTCCGAAAAAAACAGCCGCAACAATTATAGCAGCACTTTCCCTGTTCGCCGCCGGCTGCTCCAAAAGAGACATTCCAGAAACAGACTGCATTATCTCTTGGGGCGGAGATAAGACCATTATGGAAAACGGTATATATTACACCTGTTCAAACGATGACGGTGATAGTATTTTGTGCTATTATTCAAAAGAGAATGGGCGTACCATTCCCGTTTGCGGCTCGCCGAGCTGCACACATACGTCAAAGCGTTCTCCCGATTGCGCTGCTCTCATGGATAGTGTTTTCGGTTTTTATCCGCGGGGGGATAATTTGTACTATTTCGCCTACAGCATGGATAACAACTCCATAGACCTTATGACATGCTCGTTAAACGGCTTGAACAAACGCACGGTTTCTACTGTGGAAGATACGTTTGCTCCGTTTATAAAAAGCGTTGAGTATGTAGACGATTATGCTTTACTTTCTTACAAAATTATGTATGAAATAGATGAGGAAAAATTGGAATCGGGGATAGGCGGCAGTGTCTCGCTGGAGCTTGACAAAACAAAGGTGTTTGACCAAAAGATATACCTGAGTTCCGGAGATATAACAACGCTTGTCGAAAAAGAGGGGTACGACGCCTCAATATGGGGCGGCATTATCGAAGATGATATTCTGTATTATGCTTTCTCCGAAAACACCGATAAACTTGAGATCGACCAAGAAACGGGTGAATATATAGGGGGGTTAAAGCGCGAGGATGTGTACAGATACGGTTATTACGCGCTTGATACAAAAGACGGTTCGGAGCGCAAGCTGAGTGAGGGTTATGAGCGTTTGGCGCCGATCGCTCCTTGCTTTGACCATTTTTCAAAAGATATCGTATGCTATTCCATGACCGACGATAAGCTCTACAAATTTATTTCGGATTCGGGCGAGTTTGAATATTTTGCGGATTGTTACAACGCAAGCTCCAATTATGTCTGCGACGAGCGTGACGCGCTTTTCCTGAAAACTCCCGACGCGGAAAATTACACGCGTTATAATTTTGAAACGGGAACATTTTCCGATATCCCGCGCCGCAATTGTCCGCTCGGGGAAATATATCTTAACGGCGTTTTTATAATCGGCGACACCGCGTGGTTCGCTTATTCGGCTGACGACGGCAGCTTTTGTATGGGATATGTTGACCGTAATGATTTTTTTGACGGTAATTTTGATAGTGCCGTATTTGCTTTTGACTTAAATAATTTCAGGGGGTAATAATTTTGAAAAAAATATTCGCAGTGTTAGCGGCACTTTGCTTTTTAAGCGGCTGCGCCAATAACGTTATTTATTCATCGGAAAGTAATTCCGGGAATGAAAACTTACAAAGCACAGCAAACGACGATAACCGGTTAAGCGACTCCATAACGCTGAAATGGGGCATAGGAAGATGCTCTATAACGGATTATGAAACGGAACTTTTGAATAAAAAGCTTAATGAAAATGGTTATAATTTCAGCGTGGATATTATTCAGCTTGCACACGAGGATATAATGGATACGAGAAATTTCTCCGAACTTGTTGCGGAATACGAAACAGCAAACGGCGCACTTGATATTTTAACCATGGGTGGCGATTGGTCAAACAAAGTGGGTGCGGCATACAATCTTATTAAAGATGGATATTTTCGGGAGCTTAACCCATCGGACAAGCTGCTTGAAATAGTTCCCGAAGCGTTGTGGAGCGCAGCTAAGGTAAACGGACATCTGTATACCATACCCGGGCAGTGTTTTAATGATACGGGTGTGACTTACTATTTCAATAAAAAATTTGTCGACGAAAGCCTTATTTCCGACTTCACCGGTGAGCCGAATAAGCTTGAAAACATATTGAAATCAGTCGCTCCGCGCGAAAATCTGATTGCGCTTAAATACGATATTGATTATCTTGATTACTCAGTGTCAATTCCCGACAGCGCCAAAGGTAATATCATACTCAACAGCGAAACGGGCAAAGCCGAAAATCCTTTTGAAAATGCCACTGTAATTGAATATGCAAGAGCGCTTAATTCGTTCTATAAAAGCGGATATTTGAATTATGAAGTGAATTTTTCCGATTATGACCCATTTGGTGAAGCCATTGATAATAAAACAGAGATTAAAACAGAGATGGCGATTATGGTATCTCCCGGCGCTCTGAACGATTTATCGCCTTATTTCCCCGAAGGTTCGGAAATAACTGCCGTTACGCTTCCCTGTTACGTTGAAAATCGTGTAGCCGCGTCAACAGGGATTTCAACGAAATGCGATAATCCCGAAGCTGCTATGGAGTTTTTGGAGCTGCTTCGGTGTGATAAATCATATTCCGATGTTCTTGGTATTGAGAATGACTTAAATTCGTCGTTTGTTACGGGTTTACCGTCAGGGCGATTTCCCAAAAACGACGAGATTATTCCCTCACGTTTTGCGGGTTTTGAATTAACGTATGACAAGATAACCGACTACACGGACATAGCAAGTGCTCTGCGACAGAACTATGACAGGCTGTGCAAGGCGGACGATTTCGACAAGGAGCTTTCCACCATAAACGGCGAACTCAAAGCGTCGGGAATTGACGATTATATTGCGCTCGTAAACAGTCTTCTGGAGGAATACAATGCGCTTGCAAATCAATAATCTGACAAAATGTTACGGACAAAAAACGGCTCTTGACAACTTTTCCTTTGAATTTACGGACGGAATATACGGCTTACTTGGACCAAACGGCGCGGGAAAGTCCACGCTTATGAAAATAATCACACAGATCATTGAACCGACAAGCGGGGAAATAATCGCAGAGGGCAGAAAAGTCGAAAAGCACGACCGCGAATACAGAAAGCTGCTAGGCTTTATGCCGCAGCAACAGGCAATTTATCCCGATTTTACGCTGACGAGATTTCTGTTTTATATGGCGGCGCTTAAAGGTTTGACGAAAAAACAAGCCACGCCGCAAATTGTCGAGCTTATAAAGCGCGTAAATCTTGAGGATTGCGCTAAAATGAAACTCGGTGGTTTTTCGGGAGGAATGAAGCAACGCGCATTGCTTGCACAAGCACTTTTAGGCGAACCGCAAATTATCATACTTGACGAGCCCACGGCGGGTCTTGACCCGAAAGAGCGTATAAGTCTGCGAAATCTTATCGCCGAGCTCGCCTTTGACAGGATCGTTATTATAGCCACACACGTTGTGCCGGATGTGGAATTTATATCCAAAGAGGTTTTGCTGTTAAAGGACGGGGAAATAATTGACAGCGGCGCGCCGTCGGATATTTGCGGAGCGATCGATAATAAGGTCGCGGAGCTGCGGATAGATCATCGGCAATTAAAGGAGATCAGGAAAAATATGAAGATCGCAAGCCTAACCCGTGACGGCGATGAAATAGTTGCGCGCGTTATAAGCGAAGCTGCTCCAAACGGTAATTATCATACTGTTGCGCCAACTCTTGAGGACTTGTATTTGTACCATTTTGGAGAGTGAAATTATGAGTTTATTCTTATGGGAAATTAGAAAGATATTTTCAAACGCACTAATGTGGACTGCTATTGCAGTCGCTGTTATCATTAATGTGATGTTCTTAATTGTGCCCGAATACAGTGATTATTCACCCTCAGAGTATAATGCACTGTGGAATGAGATAACGGAACTGCCGCCGAACGAACGGGGCGATTATCTTTCGAAAAAAATTCTCCCGCCTAATGAGTTTTTCGGAGAAAACGTTTTATCGGTAAACTCTCTTGCAAACCAATCGCTTTATAATGACGTTTATGATGAAATCGAGCAAGTCGATAATTATGAAAATTATCTGAACTCGGTAGAAGAAGCGTCGGAAAATCTGAAAACGCTGTCGTTCTTTTCCGACGAAAACAGTTACGATTATCGTAATATACTGAAAACGCAGAAATGCTTTTCGGAGCTTTCCGCTGCCGAACTCAAGCACGGAAAATCCAAAGGTGTTTTGCTTGCAGCAAGGTTTGGAACAACGGATATTCTGATACTTGTGATTGTTCTTTTGTTAGGCGCAAAAGTGATTTCCGAGGAACGGGAGAGCGGACTTATGATTTTATCCCGACCAACGGACAAAGGTCGCTTTCACCTTGCCATCGCAAAACTATTTGCAATGATTACTTTGTCTTGCACCGCAGGTTTGGCACTGTATGGAAGCAGCTTTATTATGGGGGCGAGCTTGTATGGGTTCGGCGATATCAGTAGGGCAATCCAGTCCGTTTCCAAATTGTTTTCGTGTGGATTTCATATTTCGGTTGGAGAATTTTTAGGTGTTTTCGTAGAAATAAAATTGCTCTTTTGCACTGTTACAGCAGCGACAGTGTATTTATTTATGTCAATTCCCATAGGGAGTATTGCGAATTTTGCCGCGTTAGGCGGCTTTACCGCTATTTCCACGTTGGCGTATTTTCTTATAAAACCGACAAGTTACTTGTCTTTTCTGCGGCAGATAAACATAGTTGCGTTAGCCGATACCGAAAAGCTTGTCGGCGAATATCTCAATATTAACTTTTTTGAGAACCCGCTCAATTCGCTTTTTGTTACAATTACAGCTAATATTATATTTGCGTTTGTATGCTCGGCTGCGGGCATTATACTTAATTGCTTGTTTGCACCGGAACGCAGAATGTCTACCCGAAAGAGTATATTAAATGGCAGACATACGAGCATTGCCGCTCACGAAATGCACAAATGCTTTATAGGCAGCAGAGGTCTTGCTATTATTGTGCTGTGCGCAGCGACAGCTATAATTTTATATCAGCCCGAAAAGCCGCAATACGCCAGCGTTTCGGAATACTACTATTTTTCTTACATAAAAGAATTAGAGGGGGAGGTCACAAGCGAAAAAGAAACGTTTATCCAAAACGAACTGGCAAGCGCAATGACTGATTTTTCCGAACAGGGGCAAGATAAAATCACAGCTCTTACAAGGCTGTTGGAACACACAGAATATCTCAAACAAAATGATGGGTATTATATAGCAGACAAGGGGTATAGAATGCTTACAGGCGGCGATACTGTATATGTTTACGACCGAATTATGACATCCCTAAAAGCTTTGATTTTCGTTTTAATTATGAGTTGCTCCTGCTGTTTGGAATACAAAAACGACGCGTATATGCTTTTGCTATCCTCGCCAAATGGTAGAGCGCGAACGTTTGTCTACAAAACGCTCCCTGCCGCCGTTTGCGCGTTATCCGTTCTGCTGATTTTTGACGGCAGCAGGATATTCAACGTCCTGAACGCTTGGGGAATGACACAGTTCGGCGCTCCCGCCGAGAGTATGGAACAGCTTGCGGGCATCTCAATTCCGATTGCCGCCTATCTTGTTTTGACCGAGCTTGGACGATTTGTTGGAATGATGTTCGCTGCGGTACTTATCTTCGGGATTTCCGTCAAAATAAAAAAATATCCCGTGGTGGTAATATGTTCGGCGGTATTCTTTGCTATGCCTCCGTTACTGTCGGCAGTGGGTTTTGAGTTTATGGACTATTTCCTGCTGAACCCACTTCTGACAGGTAATGTAATTATTCCGAACGGAATATAAAACAGTTCGGTGGTTCGCTACTGTTCGCATAGCGTAAATTGTTAAAGTAAACATTTGTTTGCGAATTAACGCAAACCATTTGTGTTTATCGTAAAACTTGCGTTCGCATGACCGAGAATTTCGGACAGTATTTTTACGTCAACACCGCCCGCTATCGCGTGAGTCGCGAATGTGTGACGCAGATCATGGAAACGTATTGGTGGGAGATTAGCTTGTTTTAATATTGTTTTTAATCTCCCATATGCGCATTGCGGATTCATTGGTTTTTCGGTGTTGAGTAGATTGGGAAATATCCATTCGCTGCGTGAATATGCCTTTCGTTGTCGGAGAAGTTCCGCAGTGCTTGGCGGCAGCAGGATTTCTCGCGAACCTGTTTCGGTTTTGGTTTCGCCGAGAAGCATAACGCCGTTTATGTTTTTTTCAATGCTGCGCTTTACTTTTAATGTGCCGCGGTTCTCATCAAATCAAGCAGTATTATGTGGATATTCGCAAATAAAATAGCTGAGTCAGTAATATAAAGACTCAGCTATTTATGCGTGCCTTTCTTTGTTTTATACAGCTCAAGTTTTGAAGCATAAAGCGCTGACGGGACAAATTATCCCGTCAGCGCCGCGGTTGTTATTAGGTACTCATCTGTATTCCCATCAGCATGGCATTCCTTAAAACAGGGAGTGCCATTTATTTCTTTTTGAGCTTTACCGCAACCGTTAAGATGGCAGCTGCTGTTACTAATGGGATAAGCGATACTGCTATTCCCGTTGAGGGATTTCCGTTATCCTCGGACGGACTGCTCTCGCTTGGAGCGTGATTGCTCTCATCACTTGAAGAAGTGCCGCCGCTCGAATTCGTATTACTCTCGTCAGTTGATGCGCCGTTTCCACTTGAAGTGGTATCTGAGCTGCTATCGGAACCGTTATCTCCGCTTGATGCTACGTCGGAATTATCGCTCTCGTTCGGCGTGGAGGTTGAGGGATTAGAACTGCCGCCCGGGTTTCCTCCGCTTGAATTGTCTCCGCTCGGATTAGATGTTGTAGTTTTCTCTTTATAGGTCAGCGCGTAGGTCGAGAATTTGTCGGTCTCGATCGTTACGGTGTCTGGAGCGCTGTCCAAATCGCGAAGAACCGTTGCTGTACCGTTGTGAACGCGAATTACAGAATATTCCGCCTTTCCGCGAAGACCTTCGGATAACTCAAATGTGATCATGATCGGAGCATTTGTTTCGGTGATTTTCTGTTCCTGATCCTCGCCGATTTTTTTCAGCAGAGTAATGTCAAGGTATTGTCCGAGATTATAATCGGAAAGTCCGTTTATCTCCGCTTCGACCTTTTCCTTATCCTCGGCAGAAACATTTTCCGTTGCATTCTCGACCTTCAGAATTATCTTGACACCCGTGCCGTCCTTGATTTTTTGCTGTTCGTCCTCGGTCAATGCCGCCGCGATAAGCTCATCTTTGGAAGTGGCAATTTCAGGCTTGGGAATATTTGCGGGGGCTTGAACCTCCGTTTCGATATTACCTATTTTCAGATCGTCGGCGGTTACTTCTTTTGTGCCGTTCTCGTCCTCGAAATCCTTACCGCAGCCGTCGCAGTGCCAATGCTCCTTTACGCCCTCTTCCTCCTCCGTTGGCTTTACCTCGGGAACATAGGTAAGAGGGAACTTATGCGTGTGCGGCAATTTTTCAAGCAGATTGGTGACCTCTCCGTACTCGCTTGTATATACGTCCCTGCCGTCTGTTTCCTCTGTGGGTTCAACGTGCTTATCATCAACCTTTGTCCACACGGAAGTATCTGTAAGAGCGGGCAGCGTTGTTGTATCTATATGCGTATCGTTTTTAGTACAAACGCGCTGTGCCGCGCCCGTTGCCGTAAGGCTAGGCTCTATGGTTATTGTCCACCCGCCCCATTCGTGGGTATGTCCGAGTGATGGCAGAACAACCGTGACTTCGCCGTACTCGCTTGTATATACGTCCTTGCCATCTGCTTCCTCTGTCGGGTCAACGTGCTTATCATCAACCTTTGACCACACGGAAGTATCTGTCAGAGCGGGCAGCGTTGTTGTATCTATATGCGTGTCGTTTTTAGTACAAACGCGCTGTGCCGTGCCCGTTGCTGTAAGGGTAGGATCTGTGGTTATTGTCCACTCATCCCATTCGTGGGTATGCTCGAGCTGAGGCAAAACGACCGTGACCGTGCCATAATCGGTGCTTATGTAAACGTCCTTGCCATCTGCTTCCTCGGTCGGGTCAACGTGCTGACTTTCGTCCTTTGTCCAAGCGGAATCGGTCAGTGCGGGAATGGTCATGGTGACCGTGCCGTAGTCGTCGCTTGTGTAATCCTCGCTGCCTGTGCCGTTCAAGGTCGGCTCTGTGCGTGTGCCCTTTGTCCATACCGTTGTATCAGTTAGCTTGGGAATGGTTATGGTGACCGTGCCGTAGTCCGTGCTTGTGTATTTTTGGCTTCCCGTGCCGTTCAAGGTCGGGTCTGTGCGTGTGCTCTTTGTCCATACCGTTGTATCAGTTAGCTTGGGAATGGTTATGGTGACCGTGCCGTAGTCCGTGCTTGTGTATTTTTGGCTTCCCGTGCCGTTCAAGGTCGGTTCTGTACGTGTGCCCTTTGTCCATACCGTTGTATCAGTTAGCTTGGGAATGGTTATGGTGGCCGTGCCGTAGTCCGTGCTTGTGTATTTTTGGCTTCCCGTGCCGTTCAAGGTCGGTTCTGTACGTATGCCCTTTGTCCATACTGTTGTATCGGTCAGCTTGGGAATGTCCGTTTTAGTCTGCTTTTCGCCGCAGGAGCAAGTGCGCTCTGCCGTGCCAGTTGTTGTAAGGGTGGGTTCTGTTGCCAGCGACCAATCGCCCCACGAATGTGCGTTTATTTCTTTTTGATAGCCGCACTCGGAGCACTCCTGCCAATGGTTTGTATCGTCGCTTTTATCTGTAAAAGTATGCTCGGCTATGTTCGTTTTGTCGCCGCAAGAGGTACACTCCTGCCAATGGTTTGTCTCGTCGCTTTTATCTGTAAAAGTATGCTTGGCTATGTCCGTTTGGTCATCGCAAGAGGTACACTCATGCCAATGGTTTGTGTCGTCCGACGACCAATCATCACTATAAGTATGCAGCGCCAACCGCACCGTGTTATCCTTATAAACGACAGCTTGCTCCGCTTTATCCGCTGTAAAGCTTCCGCTTATATCGGAAGCGACTGCACCCGTTACGGCAACGGTACCCGACAAGCAGTCGGTGGGTGCTCGTGAGGTGATAACGCCTATCTTGGAATCTGTTGAAAAGTCATCTCCTATGGTGAGGGTCTTATTGGTATAGAGATATACATTGTATGCGGAGCCGTTGGATTTTTTTTTATTTCCCGTGATGTCAACTTTCCCGTTAAGCGTTACTGTGCCATACACAACCATTCCGCCGCCGGTATTGGCAGTATTGTCGGAAATTGTGCCGTTGTTCATTGTGAATGTTCCGTTTAGATATACACCGCCGCCGCTGTTGTTGGCAGTATTTCCGGAAATTGTGCCGTCATTCATTGTGAATGTTCCGGTTTGGGCATCAATACATACACCGCCGGCGTAGGTGACGGCAGTATTGCCGGAAATTATGCCGTTGTTCATTGTGAATGTTCCGTTTAGATATACACCGCCGCCGCTGTTGTTGGCAGTATTTCCGGAAATTGTGCCGTCATTCATTGTGAATGTTCCGGTTTGGGCATCAATACATACACCGCCGGCGTAGGTGACGGCAGTATTGCCGGAAATTATGCCGCCATTCATTGTGAATGAACTTGAACCGATAACACATACACCGCCGCCGTAGCCGGCGGTGAGAGTATTGTCGGAAATTGCGCCGCCGTACATTGTGAATATTACGCGATCTCCTTGATATACACCACCGCCGACTGTGCGGGCAGTATTACCGGAAATTGTTCCGCCGTACATTGTGAATGAACTTGAACCGATAGCATATACACCGCCGCCGACTGTGCGGGAAGTATTGCCGGAAATTGTTCCGTCGTACATTGTGAATGTTCCGTTAGAAACATATACACCACCACCGCCGCCGCGGGTGGAAGTATTGTCGGAAATTGTTCCGCCATACATTGTAAATGTTCCGTTAGAAACATTTACACCGCCGCCGTAGTCCTCGGAATTGCCGCCCGTAAGCTTGCCCGTTCCCTTACAGTCGCAAAGAGTAATAGAGCCGCCGGTAACATTTAAAATACGATTATTGCTTGCCGCCGTGATAGTATGCCCGTTCAGGCAAAGGGTAATATCGGTTTTCGCATTGATCGTTACCTGATCGGTGAGGGCAACATCAGCGGTAAGATAATAATTGCCCGATGATACACTGTTAAAGTCGCTTATCCCCGTCCAATCAGATATAGTCGTGTGTTCGGTGCAGCTTGTATCGCCGCACACCGCGTGGTTTGTATGGTCTGCTGTCGCCGCTGCGATTATCTTCCCCGGCACGTCAAACACGACCGCCGTCGCCGCCACCGCGAGGGCCATTACCGCCGCGGAGACCCTTTTGAAAATCCTTTTCATATAGTTCTCTCCTTTATGTAAATTTTAGCATAAACAAAGCGGTTTCTCACATAATAGCTTTTTATCGGCAAAAAATCAAGATGTCTTGCGTGAAACAGACGAATCCTATTCCGATATATTAGCGTATTTTGGCATATCCGCCCCTTTGTGCTTACTTTAATATTTTAGCAAATCTATGTCAAGTTTTCAACAGGAATCACTTGTTTGACGTAAAAATCACTTATTTGACATAAGCCATATTCAATTATACCATGCAGCTTAGCATATCGGTGATGGTTCAAGCTGCGGACAGTTCTTCAACCTTGAAATTATTAAAGAACATTTTTACAGCGACGACCGCTCCCGCACCAAAAACCGCCAATACGACAAAAACAATCAAAATGATTTTTCCTGCGCCCATCTTCTTTTTCTCTTTCATCTCCATGTACTCCTTATTTCATATTGATCTGCTGATCCTGATACAGTTTGTTGTTCATAATTTCCGGATTTTCTCCAATAAAGGCGTTTGCCGCTTCGGTATCACCTTGAAGCTGCCACATGAACCATGCTGTCATGTAACCATCGGCAAATGAAAGCATATCGCCATGATCTGCACCTGTTCTCCTTGCCATGATTTTCGTGACAGAATCAGGAACATCGTTATAAATATCTTCTAGCTGTTCGCCCGACACAACAAGGTTTTCGTCAGCGTTTCCTGTACTTGAAACAAAGAAAATCGGAACGTTCACAAGACTTGCATCATAATCCCATTCAAGCGCAGCTGCCAACTCTTTATTTGTAGGACTTGCAGAAAAAATAGCTTTGATTTTTGCGCCGTTTTTATTTTCTGTCGCAGCATTGATTACACCAACTCCGCCCTGCGAGTGTCCTGAAACGCCGATATTTTCCATATCCACATGTCCGTAAAACGGATTGCTGTCCCAACCCTCAACATCTCTTGCTGTATGTAGTTTTTCAATCAGACGTAAGCACATTTCAGATGAAAATCCGTTCCATGAGTTTTCCGCCTCAGTTCCTATAACAATGAATCCCCATGAAGCCAAACGCTCTAAAACAGCTTTATATTTCGAGGCTTTGATTCCCGTACCGTTTGAATAAATTACAACTGGATACTGATTGTTTCCGCTTGCTATATCAGACGGATAAAAGATTTCATATTTTTTAAAGTCGTGCATAGCTGCGCGCTCCAAATAAGAAACTTCATGCGTTCCTTTTTCAAAATATTTTGCCTCAATGTCACCACCGATTTTAACTTTTTGATTATAATCCTTTGAAACTACCGGTTTAAGTGACATATATACAAGCAAAATGATAACCAAGACGACTATACAAAGAAAAATAATTCCGATAATCTTTAATGCTTTTTTCATATGCGCTCCTTTTATTTCACCGACATATATTTATCCAGATATTCCTCGACCGCGTTCATGTACTGCTCGTAAATTTTGTCGTCGTTCTGCAGAGCGTGTCCCGAATGAGGAGCTTCAAAGTATTTATAGTCCACGTTGTTTTCCTTTAATGCGTTTACCAGATGAGACGCGGTCTTGAACGGACACACGCGGTCGTGCGCACCGTAGGCGACAACGCTCGGCACGGTGTTTTCGTCTATCCACATAAACGCGGAGATCGGTTTTATCACCTCGTCGTATTCGGGAGTATCGAGGATATTCACATCGATCTCCGAGCCCAGCATAACGCCGAACAGATCAGCCGCCGACTGTCTGCTTTCGTCCGTGTCAAGATCAAGTCCGTAAACGTCCCAATCCGCTCTGTAAAAGCTCGACGGACCAACGGCTTCAAACATCATTTTAACGGGAACGGGAGAATCCGCCGCGTCTCTGTAAGCGTAGAGCATAGCAAGCGTACCGCCTGCAGAGCCGCCCGCGATCGCCATTTCGTCAATGCGGTATCCGAGCTTTTCCGCTTCTTCAACGACCTTGGGCATGGCGGACTTTATCTCCATCGATTGCGAATATACGCTCTTGCCGTTTTCGCCGGTGCGGAGAGTGTAGTTTATCCCCGCCGCGACATAGCCCTTAGAGCACAGCCACGAAAGTATCTCCGCGTCTCCCGACTTATCACCCGACGTAAATCCTCCCGCGTGAAGATAGACTACCAGACCGTAGCTTTCTCTGCCGTTATCCGCGGGAACGTACAGATCGAACTTGTTTGCTTCTCCATCGCCGTAGGAAAAATCCTTGCGAACCTTTCCGATCTCGTCGGTCAATTCAACCGAGTATTTTTTTGCCCATTCGGGCTTGACCGCGACCTTTGAAGCGACTCCGACTCCGAAAGCGGCTATAAACGTCAATACGCAGGCAAATAAAAACACTCCCGTACCTCTTTTCTTTTCATTTTTCATAGGAAGTTACCTCCGAACATCGTTCCGCCGACCAAAAGATTTAAAACCCCTCGTACAGCCAGTCTGCCTAAAACAACTGCAATGATAATGATCACCAACAATATGATCGCTCTTTTTGCGGCAAGTGACATTTTTTACCCCTTTCATCTTGACAATATAGATTTTTTATGTTATAATACTATTAGGTCCGATACATTTGTATTGCCGATATAATTGTATCACAATAAAAATCAGATGTCAATAGGGGGGAAGAAAAATGAAACAAAATCCCGAAAATGTATCACCGATGAGCAACGAGGGACGGAACGCCTATGTAATAGAGCATATCACAAACGCGCTTATAAAGCTGCTCCGCGATAAGCCGATATCCGATATATCAATAAGCGAGCTGTGCGAAGCCGCGGGTATCGGCAGGGCTTCCTTTTACCGTAATTTCGACAGCAAGGAGGATATTCTGAGAGGATATATCAACGCGCTGTTCCGCGAGTGGACGGAGGAATACGGAAAAAAAGAAAGCAGACCGCTGAGCGATCTGCTGGGTATGATGTTTTCGCATTTTGAAAATCATCGGGAACTTTACAGTCTGTTGAATGAAAGAGATCTCGTGTACCTTTTAAAGGACTTGATAATCGGAATATGCGGTCCGAAGCCCGAGCATACGAAGGTCGAGGCTTACGCGAGCGCATACGTCGCCTATACCTTGTACGGCTGGATAGAGGTCTGGTTCATGCGCGGAATGAGGGAGACCGCCGAGGAGATAACGGAAATGTTCAGGGAACGGGGGCTATAATTAAAACGCGAAACGGTACTTTTTCCCGGTATTCCGTTAAAGCTGATAAATCACGTCCACATTGTCGTATATTTTCCTCATCTCTTCAATGATCCTGCTCCGTGCCGAGCGCAGCTCCTCCGCGGTATTTTTAAAACACTTCGCCGGCAACTCTATCCTTATTTTAATAAGCATTCCTATTTTGAAAACGCGGCAGATATAATCGGAGGTGAACGGCTTTATGATAGCGTCAACGGTTTGCCCGACTGTCCGCGTTATGGTTTTGTCGCTCGTTTCCCCGCCCGACAGCTCTTTGAACGAGTATATAAGTACCTTTATCGGCTGTGCGAATGAAAAAATCACGAGTATAACCGTTATAAAAAAATCTCCCGTATAATGCAGAAAACCCAGTGCTCCGTCTATCGGAATAAAGTACAGCAGCAAAACTCCCAATCCGCAGCCGCCCAACAGAACGCCGTCTATCATATTCGCTCTCGATTCCGCGGTTAGCATAGTGCTCACGTTGTTTATGCGCTTGTTTTGGAAAATATTGAAGAATCCCAGCCCAAAGCACAGAATCAGCATAGCGATAACATAAGGTACAACGGGCGCGATATTTATACGTTCTCCCTTGCCGAACTTGAAATAACGGTACGCGACTTCCGCGGTGCCGATCACCGAGGATACAAGCAGACCGAGCGTTATCAGCGACTTCAATATCGCGTAAAGCGGTTCATAAAAGTATGATCCATCGGGATACGATTTCGTTTTCCTCTTGCTGACGCGTGATATTACCACTGCGAAAATATTCGCGGTAAAGCCTATCAGCGAAAAAAAGCCGTCCAAAAACAGAGCCTGTATCTTTGTCACGGAATACACCCAAATTCCCGCGGCAGCCATTATAAGATTGACTGCGGCGCATACTTTCATGGACGTTTGCTCCACCTTACGCTGCCTTGACTTACTGATCTCCATATTTCCTCCCGCATTGACAAATTCCGGTTTATGGGTTATAATATTAGTGTTTACATCTGTAACGTCAATATAAGTATAATTTATTTTTACGGTTTTGTCAATAGATTTCCGTACGGACTGAACATATGGGGGCGATTTGTTATGTCGGAAAAAGGAAGCAGCCGCAAAACGGAAGCGCTGCGTTTATCAAACGAGGAATTAAAGCGGCTTACAAGAGAAAGCATTCAAGACGCACTGATAATTCTTATGGGTAAAAAGGAGTACTCCGAAATAAGCGTGACTGAAATCGTTCAAAAAGCGGGAGTTTCACGTACCGCATATTACAGGAATTACAGTTCAAAGGACGACGTTCTTGAGCATTTTCTGAACGAGGCCATATCGGTAATTTATGATGCCATGAAAGAATTTAACTACGATACCGATGAGTATGGCTTCTGGCTTACAATGTTTAAAAATATCCTGCCGTATGCCGATACTCTAAGACTGCTGTTTCGCGGAGGATTCGGAGAAAAGATCGAGAACGGAATGCTGACGCTTATGCTTGCCGAATATGACGAGCTTACCGAGAAAGACAAGTATGTTGAGTGCTTCTGGTGCGGAGCGGTCTGCTCCGTTATAAGACAATGGGTTGCCGACGATATGTTACTGCCTCCGGAAAGCATGGCGGAGATTTGCTGTAAGATAGAGGGGAAATGATCCACGCCTATTCTTTGTTTACAGCGGCTCAATTTTTGAACGCACTCAATAATGTTTCGTTATCGAATTTCAAGGCTGAACGATTCGTTCACCGTTTTCAATCGCTCTTTCTCCGCCTTGATGTCAGCCTTGACCTGCGCTATCATCGCTGCCAGCTTTTCCTCGCATTCCTCGCGGGTTTTGGCGTATATGTTATGCGCTTCTCGCCTTCCATAAGCATTTCTCGGACTGTATCTGCCCTCAAACAGGTGGTCGTTTATCATCGTCACACATCCTGTGCCGAATTTGCGCACCTTTGGCTTATACGGCTTGAAATCAGGCGGGGTGGTATCTACCCTTGACCGTTCCTCACCCCTCGGAATTTCGGCTTCTGTGCCGCCAATTTGGCGGTCTATCTTCGCGGCTGCTTGCTGTTGCATCGTGTCGGTTATATGGCTGTATATATCAATTGTCGTTTCGGAAGAAACGTGACCTATTGTTGTCGAGAGAGTTTTCACGTCCATTCCGTTTTCAAGTGCCATGGTCGCGAATGTGTGGCGGAGCAGATGAAAGTTGGCACGGCGAACGCCGCAATCTTTCAGAACCGCCTTAAAGCGATTCTGCATGGTACGAGGTTCTACGGGCTTGTTAGTTCCCGAAAGAATATAGCCGGAGCGTTCGTTTTGTTTCAGAATATCCAGGACAAATGCAGGAAGAGGAATATCTCTCACCGAGGTTTTGCTCTTGGGAGAGGTAACGATGAGCGCAGTTTTTCCCTTGCCAGATTTATCGGGAACACGCTGGAGCGCTTTAGATACGCGGATAATGCCGTTTTTAAAATCAATATCATTCCATGTCAGCGCGCAGAGTTCTCCGATACGAAGCCCCGAATACATTGTCAGAAGTATACCCTGTAATTGTAACGGTGAGCTTTACACCAGCTTTGGTATTTAGCTTTAAAAGCTGACGGGCAAAGCTTAGAAACAGAATCCGTATGGGGAAATTGAATTACAAAGTCTACCCATTTTTCGTGACCGTCGGATTCCCGGCGAGAAGATGAAAACAATGTATTTGCGTTTGGAAAACAAGAATCAAGCAGAACAATTAAACTATTCTTCTGCATGATAAACAATTTGTTGAACTGGGTATACTGCCGATTAAGGACTTTAAGCGTTTTACGGGTGTACTCGCGGAGCTTAGACTATTTATTAGGAGCGTAATTAGCGAATTTAAACGCGTCCTTTTTATCGGTCTTGACTTTTCTAACTCGGTTTGTACCGCGGTCATCGATCATCAAAGGATTGACTATGAAAACAAATATACCGGCGTCGTGGAGTGCGTTGGCTATGGTACGCGACAATCATTACAGATAGCGCTCAAAAAGCCGAGGGTCATACCTACGCTTATAGACTTTGCGACGGTGTAACGGACAATGACGTACGTGCTGCGGTCAGGGCTCTCGACTTCGATTACAGCGACGTTCAGGACAAATATTTCCGCAAGATGATCTCGGAAATTACCGACAAGAGGGACGATCTTCAAAGCGGCGTAAATGAGCTTGACGACGGAGCAAAGGCTCTGCGTGACACTCTTGAACAGCTTTTGGAAAACGGCGGCGCGCTGGCGGAATTCGCGCCCGAAAGGGACAAAACAGCCGCTGCCTGTATAGCGCCCTTATATGGCAGGTGCAAGCCGCCGGCTTTGCCGGTGATTTTGACTTTTGATTGTACCTTACCTTGTTTAATATTTTTTTATTAACCAATCCTAATATATAATTGAAATAATGTAATTGTAAAAATCAAACACTTTTACAGCTGTCTCTCCAATGAAATGTTGCAGTTTTTTGCAGTCAAACCCGTGATAATATCTATTCTGGGAGCAAAAATCCCAAAAGATACACTTAGTTATAATGGAGGTTTTTTCATGATAAAAACGATAAACTTAACCAACACCGAAACGAAAATCACGGAGCTTGGCGGTGATAACACCGAAATAATCAACAACAGCAGCGGTATCGTTTATGCATCTAAGATGCCGAATATTACGGTTGGCGGTGATGATGTCATCGCTATTCCCGCAGGCTCGATCGACGGGCTTTATGGTACTCATGGAACAGTTTATATCCTCGGTTCCGGCAGCGTAGAGCTTCGCGGAGTAGACCATCACATCGCTAAGGCTCGCGGACAGGCGGCTACGGACATAAGCGGAACAGGAGTTTCCGCAAGCTATGTTGATGAGAAGTGCAGTGAAATTCTTAAAAACGCAAACGCTTATACAGATATTAAGAATTCGGATGTTGTCGTTAGCGTTAAAGAATACACCGATGAAAAGAACGCGCAAACGCTTGATAGTGTCAAAAAATACGCAGACTCCCTTAATGCGGAGCTCGCGGGATTTATTGGCTATACTGATAGCGATATCTATGGGCTTGAGGCAGATTTTGAAAATTGTGTTTTTACACGGTTGGCAGGAGCGGTTGGCAAGAATGCAGGTGCGGACTTTGACAGCGTAAATGCTTATGGCGGCAGACGGCGGTGCAACTTATCCGACGATGGTGAAGTGCTGGCTTATTACGGCGATGAAAATTTTAAAGCTGACGGTTCTAACGGTCAGGTAATGGTTGAGCAGCCGAAGTTTTACTACCGTGTCGTACCGCTGAAAACTGAAAAGATCGACAAGGCGGACGGGTATCATCTTAGAAAAGCTCGATATTACATTTCCGATACGCCCAAAGCGGGGTTCAAGGTTCATCCTGCGTTTGTCCGAAATAACGTTGAGGTTGACAAAATTTATTTGTCGGCATTTGAAGGCTGCATTTACGATACCTCGGCGGAAATATATTTGTTGGAAGATGAACAAATTGCGGACTTTGATAACGATAAGCTTTCGAGTATTGCAGACGCTAAACCGTGTTCGGGAACGTCCCAGCGGCTTACAAGGGCAAATGCCAGGAAGCTCGCTCGCAACCGCGGCAGCAGTTGGACACAGTGGACCGCTCAGGCTTCTTCGGTTACACAGTTGTTATTCATAATTGAATATGCTGCTTTTGATGCTCAACGCGAGATAGGAATGGGAATAACAAGTAAAACCGACAACGGAAAAAGCAATCTCGCTGAAAAAACAGGAATGACGCTCTCTGTCGAAAACCGCAGCGGCAGCGTTTTGTCGGGATCGGTATCATTCCGCGGAGAAGAAAATGTTTGGGGTAATATATGGACATGGGTTGATGGTATCAATGTGAATAATCCGGCAGATTTCTCCGTTGAGAAGTCGGGGCGGTTTTTTGTGGGAAATCCGGTCTGCGACAACGAGATTTTTACTGACACCAATATTCCTTCTCTTTACGGAAACGGTGCAGTATCGGCTTTTGGATATTCGGAAAAATTTGATTGGCTGTTCTTGCCAACAGAACTTAAAGGCAATACGACTCTACCAGTGGGAGATTTTTGTTGGAATATAAATAAAAACGACATGGCTGCTGTTTTGGGTGGGTATTGGTGCGAAGACAACAGATCTGGAGCATTTTATTGGTTATTTAACTATGCACCTGCCAATAATGTGAGGGCAGTCGGTGCACGTTTGGTATATTACCCCATAAAATAATACGGTTGTATATTATGGACAAATAATTTAAAATTCAACATATTATCTTAAATTATTTGGTTTACCGACAAAAGGTTTATTGCCCGTGCAATACAAATTAAAAATATCACCACAAGATTTTTAACATATCATAACTATATACAAATAAAAAATGTAGATCGAAAACCGGTAGAATAATAGCCTTTCGGACGTGCGAGCCGACAGTATAAACATATATATTGTCAACTCGCCGTTCGCTAATTTAAGGCAATTTTAAAATACCTATTGACAATCCAATTCGATGGTGTTATAATATATTGGATAAGGATTTTGCTATACGTAGCAAAACGCGTGAATTCAAATGTTTTAAGATATTAAGGAGACCAATATGAAAAAATGTTATATTGCAATGATCCCTGCCCGGCTCGGATCACAGCGTATACCTAAGAAGAATATTAGATACCTGAATGGCAAGCCGCTTATAATGTATCCGATCGACAACTGTATAAACTGCGGTTGTTTTGAAAGCATTTGGATAAATACAGAAAGCAGAGAGCTTGGAAAGGCGCTGGAAAGTGACAAGGTGCTCTTCCACGAGCGCCCTGTAGAGTTAGCATCAAATACCGCTACAAACAGGGATTTTACATATCAGTTTTTAAAGGTTCATATCTGCGACTATGTAATAATGGTCAATCCGACCTCCCCTTTACTGCGTATGGAAACGCTTAAAGCGTTTGTTGAATTTGTTGACAACAACGATTTTGATACTGTTCTTTCCGTCGTTTCCGAAAAGACGGAATGCTTTTATATAGGGGAGCCGATAAACTTCGAGAAAAAGGAAAAGATCAACAGTCAGTTTCTGACACCCGTCGACAAGGTGGCGTGGGCAGTCACGGCGTGGAAGAGGGACAGATTTATTGAGATGCAGGAAAATGGAACAAATCCGATATTTGGCGGAAAGATTGGTTTGTTTTCCATACCTAAGGACGAATCCTGCGATCTTGACACGCAGGAGGATTGGAATATCGCCGAGGGAATGCTTGTCGCAAGAGAAAAGCGTGGTAGTACAGAAGCAAAATATATGGAACTGAAATAATACGGGAGAATAAAAATGGAAAGTTTACGGGAGCTTAAAGAGTTGATAGCCAATAAAAAATATAAAGTCATCAGCTTTGATATTTTTGATACATTGCTTCTGCGACCGAGCGTTTATCCGACCGACATATTAGCTCTTGCGGGCAGAAAGGCGGGAAGTTCCGAATTCTATCTTAATCTGCGGCGGAATTGCGAGCGCCTTGCCCGAACAAACAATAATGTTATGTCGGAGGAGATCCGCTTTGAGAATATTTTCAGTGAAATGTCGGATAAATATACGTTCTCTAAGCAAGAGATTGAGTCGCTGCTGCACAACGAGCTGGACTGCGAATTCGATTTACTTAAACCTCGTAAAGCAATAAAGGAAATATTCGACTACGCAAAGGGCATAGGAAAAACCGTTATTATCACCTCGGATATCTATCTGTCGGAGCAATTTATCGGAAAAGTGCTTGACAACTGCGGATACACGGGTTTTGAAAAACTGTACGTTTCCTCGGAATACGGTATGACCAAAAGCAGCGGAAGACTGTTCGCGCGTGTGATTATGGACTACAAGTCAAAGGGTATTTCTGCGTCTGAGATACTTCATCTCGGAGACAACGAACGCTCTGATATTGCCGCTGCCGAAAAGGCAGGACTTTCGACCATACATGTTCCGCGTGTTGAAGCGCTGGCGCATAAGGATAACAGGTTCAAAAGGCTTGAGATGTTTTCGGAGCGGAGCTGTGACAATACATTCCTTATGGGGTGTTCGATCAACCGTATATTTGACGACCCGTATGTTCCGGTCGGTGAAACATCATTTCTTGACAATATTCAAAATGTAAGCATCACCGTAATAGCTCCAATGCTGGTAAGCTTTGTAAAATGGATAGTGTCCGACTGTAAAACCAATGATAAAAAGCATTTGATATTCTTTAATTCCGAAGGTGAATTTGTTCAAAAAATGGTCGAAATGGTTAAGCCGTATATCTTTCCGGAGCTTGAAACGTCAAGAGTGTCATTCGGTAACAGACTGCGCAGATACCTTAACACCGATTTTGTCACGCTGTTTGCTAAACAGGAGCTTACCGAGGATGATAAGATAAAAACCGTTTCGCGAGTGTTGCTGCTTTCGGATGCGGACGAACAGGTGATGAAGCTTTTCGGGAAATATGGATACAACTCTATGAATGACGCTGTTGGAACGCTTTCTGTTTTATATGATATGGCGGACGAGCTCAATACGCTGTTTAATAAAAAACGTGAACAGGAGATAAACGCGTTTTGGAACAACATAAGAAAGTATGGAAATGCGGCATTTTACACCAACAAGCTGCGTAACGATCTTGCGGCTGCGGACACAAGTACCGATATGAATATATATTCGATTGTTTCCGGCACCGATGCGCCTCAGCATAACTGTAAATCTTTAGGTCAAATGGGTTTAAACGTGCGCCGGACTCTGCCGTTGTTTCCAGTAATAATCGAAAAAATATGTGATTTCAACACAGAAACCAACGAAGAACCATTATGTTCGGTGTGTGCGGATGTTATTAGCTATGCGGGGGACTTCCTAAAAACGTTTGGAGAACGTATAAATCTTATGCATCTGAATGCTTATCAATATTTTGAATTTCTGAAGATCGCGATGTTGGAATATCCGAATTTCCCGACAAAAGAATTAACCGAAGAGGGAGAGAAAAAATGAATTTAAATGAGGTTGTCAAATCGGATAAATATCAAGTAATATGCTTTGATATATTCAACACACTTCTGGTGCGCCCTCTATTTGTAAGCGGTGATATTTATAAGTTGTTGGGAAAGAAGATCGGATATGAAAATCTGTATGATGCTGTGTCCATAGCAGAAAAGCGTTTGCTTTCAGATGATGAAACGGGAAGAGCCGGATTTAGCTCCGAAATGTTGTACAGAGAGATTGAAAAGCTGTTTCCGAAAAAGTTTTCGGCGGAAAAAGCGCTTGCGGCAGAGGAAGAGCTGTATCTCAATATATGCACCGAACGCCACTATGTCAAAAAGCTCTATGACGCGGCGCGCCGCAATGGCAAAGAGATAGCGGTGGTTACCGATTACCCCGTTTCCCGTAGGCTTCTGGAAAAAATACTCGAAAAGAACGGATACACGAATTACAGAGATATCTATATTGCGCACGAGACAGGTGCGGCAAAAAAAGATGGAACGTTATTTGGTTTGATTGCCAAAGAGTTCAGCGACGTGGCGGATTCGGCTTCGGGGATATTTTATCTTACGACTGTCTACGACAATGATATGAAATCCGCGGAAAGCGTAGGAATGAGTGCGCGTTATATTCCGTCCCCTATTGCCGCGCTGAGGAAATGCAGAAAATTGGGTGAATTGTATAATAATTTACCCGCCGACAGCGACAATCGATATTTGATCGCATATTCGGCAAACCTTGTTTTTGATGATCCATTTGTTGAATATTCCGATGACGGATATCTTAACGGCAGTATAGATAACTTTGGAGAGTTTGTTTTTTCGCCGCTTGTGCTGGCGTTTGAAAAGTGGATGCTCGATGACTGCGAAAGATCGGGTGTTACCGATTTGTGCTATGTATACAGAGACGGGTATCTTCCGGAAAAAATACACAATGTTATGGCAAAATACTACGGATCTGTCAAAACTTGCAGAATGTATTTGACCCGCGCGCTGGCAAACGTCTTCTATTCCGAAGAGAACAACGGTCTTAACGAAAGTCTGAACAAATATCTGACAGGCATAAATATGAAAAGAGACGTTTTTATTAAAAACCGTCTGTTTGCGGAGGAAGGCTCGGAGGACTATTCCGAGGCGGTAAGAATATTCCGTCAACACGGAGTTTTTAACGCGGACGATATTATACGCAGAGATGAATATTTTAAATATGCGCAGGAATTTGAGGGCATATTTAAACGCGGTGCGCAAAATCGCATGGATGAAACAAGAGCTTATATAGATTCAATCTTTTCGGGGCGCGGCAAGACTGCGGTTTTTGATGTCGGATATCGGGGAAGTGCGTGTGGAATCCTTAAAAACAATTTCAACATAGACACCGTAGGATATCACTTTTTTGCCAAGGAAATGGTGAAAAACATTAACGTCGAAGGGCTTGACGTCCGCTCTCCCATTATTATGGGATTGTCCGATGAACAGAAAACCACGGTCATTCAGGTGCTTACGGAGGACCTCCTCAATTCTCAAGAACCGTCGGTTATCGGGGTTAAGCGGGAGGACAGTGAATTCGTACTGCTTCGCGACGAGCACATAAACTTTTCCGAAGCTGTTGACGCTATTCAAACAAGCTGTGTTGAATATGCTCGTGGGGTCGTGTCGCTTTTTGGCGAGGATTTCAAGCTCATGAGGTTTGATGTTCTGGCTTTTTATGAGTTTTATCGGCGCTTTCTTGAGAGAATGTCGGAAAAAGACTGCGGTCTTTTCTCGGGTATTCGCTTTGTTGACAGCACTTTTATGAACCCGGAAGCGCGTAACGCATATCTTGATCTTCGTAATAGGGTCTATCAAGCTAACAGTGGCGAGGAATTGCAGGATCAGCCGAATGAGGCGGACGTCGGCGAGGAAAATAATTATTCGGCTTTCAGAATAAATACGTATAATTGGCTGAAAGAACACCATATCCTAACACCGTTCAGAGCGGTATGGCGGTTTGGCAGACGTGTAAAGAATTTTATCGTTGCCCCTGCGGACAGCAGAGGGAATAAATTCCCCGAAGCCGCTCAGGTAATTTCCGATTTTGAGAATTCAATAAAGACTATTCGGAATAATATGTTTTACAGGACGGCGCCTACCGTTATTTTCTGCGGACATAACGCCGCATTTGACAAAGGCACCTGCGATTACATCAACAAAGCGGTCGGAACGGACAGCGGAAATCATTATCTGTTTATTTCCGAGGCGCCGCATGTAAAGCAGGAGCAGCTGAATTCAAAGATAAAATTTGACAGCAAGGTGCTGCACTATGTTCCTATGTCGGGAGATTATCATATCGGTATAGATATGCCGTCAAGTGCTGAACTTAACGCGTTTATCGAATCCAAAAAATATCTCGCCGAGGCTGTCGAAAGCATTAAAGCTCGATTTCCGGATATGGGGAAAAACTATCCGCGCTATCTGGCGAAATATCTTTTCGACTATTACAGCGCACTTATCAACGCATACGGCACCGAAAACGCGGGGGTTGTGTTTGTAGTTTGGAATGAATTTACCACCATGCATTCTATTCTGCACGGAATTTGCCGCGAGCGGAATATCCCCATACTTTTTATGGAATTCGGAGTAATTCCCGGTACGCTGTGCCTTGAAAGCACGGGACAGATGGGGGAAAGTCTTGTTGCGAACAAATCGGAGGAATTTTGCGAACTGCCCGTTTCCGAAGAGGAGCTTGCAGACGCGGATAAGTTGCTGACATTTTTGAAGGAGAGCGGATTAAACCGAAATCCACAGCCGCTTAACAGCCAACTCGACGATATCAGGGCAAGGCTCGTTCCGGAGCGTCCAACAGTTCTTTATTTCGGGCAGAACGATTTCGAGAGCGGAATGTATCCTTATGGTAAAAATGCCAAAAAGTATCATTCTCCGATCTTTAAGACGAGCAATGAAGCGGCGAAAATACTTGAAAAGATATGCCGCAGAAAAGGCTGGAATTATATCTATAAGCCGCACCCCACGATCATGGCAATGTACGGATGTGATGCGGGGCTGTCGGACAGCACAATAATTGCCGACAATGTTGATATCAACGCGCTTATTGACCTGAGTACCGTTACTGTAACGATCCTTTCTCAGGCGGCGTATATTTCGCTTGTCCGCGGCAAACCCGCTGTTATGCTTGGCAGAAACCAGCTTATAGGAAAGGGCTGCGCGTATGAATGCTTAGTCGGACCCAATATTGAACCGACGCTTTCAAAGGCAGTCAAGGAAGGGTATACCGAAGCGATGAAAGCGGCGTTTATCCGACATACTGCTCAGCTTAACAAATACTATCTTTATTACGATCTGCGTTCTAACGGCGGCGTATGGGGACAGGATATTACCAAATTCAGCGAGCTTATTAAAAATACCGCAGCCGCTGTTGACAAGCGGACGGAGAATAAGCCTTCTGCCGTAATGAAGATCGCGGTTATAGCATCAATGCCCGCGAATTACTATTCGGGCGGCAGATCGCATGCATGGAACGTCGCAGAAAGCCTGGCGTATATGGGAAACGAAGTGTACTTTATTTCTCAGAATGAGCCTGTGTTTAAAAATGCCATGAAAAACAATGGCTCCGAAAAAAAGATCAGTTTTGTAAAAACAAACGATTTTATAGTAGATATTCCCAATGTGCGGTCGTTGGACTATGTTATTATCGCTCCGCACCGCGACAAAAATGAACTGTTCTATCTGAAGGCGCGGAATTTTGCTGTGAAGATGAACGCGCGTCTCGTATTGATAAATTATGAATCGGGGAACTGGGTAAACAAGTACCTTGACAACGAGCTTCCCGATGAGTTGTGGACGCCGTGGAAAAACGTATGCAAAGACGGCTGTCTTGTTTTGTCGAGCGATCTGGAATCTATGAAGTATGCCAAGGAATACTACCTGACCAATCCCCGGAACACGGTATTCGATTATTGGTATCCTACCGTTAATACCGTTGCCGCGGACAGTGTTCCCGACTGCGAAAAGGAGAAACGTATTGTTGCGCTGATAAGACTCAATGACAAGTATAAAGGCAGCTACGATATTCTTAAAATGGTCGATAAAAGATGGGCGGGCTATAAGCTGGTGCTGATATACGGTTCGGGAATAATGGACGATAATTTCAAAAAATATGCCGCTGAGCTTGACAGGCTCAGAAAAGAATGCAGTGTTGATTATGAGATAAAAATACAGCCGACCGACGCGGAAAAATTTGCCGAAATAAAGAGAGCGAAATATTTGCTGTTTCCGTCTTATTTTGAAGGCTACGGAACTCCGCCGATCGAGGCTCAATACTGTAATACCGTTTGCTTCGCATATGATCTTCCCGTTTTGCGCGAAACCGCTGGCAGCGGCATCGTGTTCTGCGAATACGGTAACCCCGATGATATGAAGAATAAGATCATCGAGCATATAGAAAATAACATCACTTATTCCGGCATGAGGGAATCCGTTGAGGAGTACGCGCGTTTTGACAGGTGTGCTCCGAAACTGGACAAGCTGCTGAGAGATCATCTTGCTGAGGATTGGAGAGATCCTATGGCAAGAACGACAGATATCAAATAAAATCTATTCGGAGGATAATATGGTTATAACCAAAACACCTTTCAGAATGTCTTTTTTTGGTGGGGGCACCGATTTCCCCGACTTTTATAATGAGCACGGCGGAGCGGTATTGTCTACTACCTTTGACAAATACTGCTATGTAAATGTCCGTCATCTTCCGCCGTTTTTTGATTACTCGTCGGAAATATCGTATTCGGAGATTGAGAGAGTTAAGTCGGCCGATGAGATAAAACACCCGTCCGTGCGCGAATGTATGAAATATTACGATATGCGCGACATACGTCTTACGTACGAGGCAGACCTGCCCGCACGCACGGGATTGGGGACGAGCAGCTCGTTTGCCGTCGGTATGCTCAGCGCTTTTCATGCATTGAAAGGTAAGCTGAAGGACAAAAAAAGCCTTGCGGAAGAAGCGATACATCTCGAACGCGTGCTTTGCAATGAAGCGGGCGGCGTACAGGATCAGATTGCCGTGGCGTTTGGCGGTCTTAACAGGATCGACTTTTCCGCTGCGGGATTTCAGGTAAATCCAATAACTATTTCCAACGAAAGAAAGAATCGCCTTAATTCCAACCTCATGATGTTCTTTACGGGGTTCTCCAGATTTTCTTCGGAGATACAAACCTCAACGCAGAGCGCAATAAAGGAGAATGACAAGGTAAAACAGTTGTTGGAAATGTATTCGCTCGTTGACGAGGCGCAAAAAATACTTGTCGATAAAGACGCCGATCTGGATGATTTCGGCAGACTGCTTGACCATACATGGCGGCTGAAGCGCGGAATATCGGGAAGAATATCGACTAATACACTGGACGGAATATATGAACGGGCGATATCGTGCGGCGCGCTTGGCGGTAAGCTTTTGGGCGCGGGCGGCGGAGGATTTTTTGTGTTTTACGTTCAGCCTGATAAGCAGGATGAGGTTTTGGCGGGTTTAAAGGATCTGCTGTATATTCCGTTCAAATTTGAAAACGATGGGGTATCTACGATATACTATTCCGCAGAGGATTATGATCTGAAATGAGGACAAGCTTATGAAAGCGGTTATTATGGCAGGCGGCAGGGGAACGCGTATTGCTTCGATAAATTCGGCTATCCCCAAACCAATGATTCCCGTGCTCGGTAAACCGGTATTGGAATATCAGACAGAAAATTTGAAGCAACAGGGTATCACTGATATTATAATGGTCTGTGGACACCTAAAGGAGAAAATCGTAGAATATTTCGGCGACGGAAAAAATTTCGGCTTGAATATCAAATATGTGTTTGAGAATGAGCCGCTTGGAACCGCAGGGGCTTTGTCAATGCTTAAAGACAAGCTTGATGAAGATTTTTTCCTTATTAACGGCGACATTATTTTTGATGTTGACTTCTCCGGTATGATCGCGTTTCATCGATCTCATAACGCTTTGATAACCATACTCACTCATCCGAACAGTCACCCGTATGACAGTTCGCTTATCGAAGCTGATAAGAGCGGAATGGTAGTATGCTGGCATACAAAGGAGGACAACCGCGGCTGGCTGAAAAACTCTGTAAATGCGGGGATACATCTGCTTTCGGAAAGAGTGTTTTCGGACGACGCACTGTCACCGCTTTTTTCGGAAGCCCGCTTTCTTGACCTTGACAGGGATATACTCAGACCTCTTGTCAACACGGGAAAATTGTTTTCATACCATTCCCCGGAGTATGTAATGGATATGGGGGTTCCTGAAAGATATAACACTGTTTCCGAGGACATCGCCGCCGGCAGACCGCAAAAGAGAAATCTGAAAAATTCTCAGAAAGCGGTTTTTCTTGACAGGGACGGAACCATAAACAAATATGTGGGATTTCTGAAAAACATAGATGATTTTGAGCTGATCGAAAATACTGCCAAGGCAATAAATCTAATCCACTCAAAAGGATATCTTACTGTGGTGATTACGAATCAACCCGTAGTTGCCAGAGGAGAGGTGACGTTTAAACAGCTTGAAATGATCCACAATAAAATGGAAACGCTTCTGGGTCGGGAGGGCGCGTATATCGACGGCATATATTATTGTCCTCATCATCCCGACAAAGGCTTTGAGGGAGAAGTTCCCGAGCTGAAAATGCAATGCAGTTGCAGAAAGCCGAATATTGGACTGGTTGAAAAAGCAAAATCGGATCTTAATATTGATCTGGCGGGATCGTGGTTTGTCGGAGATTCTCAGGTTGATGTGCTTACGGGAGAAAACGCGGGTTGCAGAACAGCGCTGCTGTCTTCCGAGGAAAACGGTGAGAATATTTACACGTCGCTGTACGATTTTGCTGTCGATCTGGAGGAGAACAAATGATGAACGTTAATCTTGAAAAGCATATTGATTTGCTGGTAAAGCGTTATCCGGCACTGGAGGATATAAGAAGAAGCATTGAGGCAGCTTATGAATGTATGGAAAGATCGTTTATGGGCGGCGGTAAGCTCTTGATTGCCGGAAACGGTGGCAGCGCGGCAGACTGCGAGCATATAGCGGGCGAGCTTATGAAAGGTTTTAAGTTAAGACGCGAGCTGTCACCGGAAGAAAAGGACGCGCTTTGCAGCGTTGACCCCGAGTTGGGAGCACTGCTCTCGGAAAAGCTTCAGGGAGCGCTGCCATGTATATCGTTGGTCAATCACCCGGCGCTTAACACGGCTTTTTTAAATGACGTTGACGGGTTGTTTTGTTTCGCTCAGCAGGTTTACGGTTATACAAGGAAAGGCGACGTATTCCTTGGAATATCAACATCGGGGAATTCCAAGAATATACTTTATGCTGCCGCTGCCGCAAAATCAAAGGGTGCAACGACTATCGCCTTCACGGGAAAGAGCGGAGGAAAGTTGGCGGAGCTGTGCGAGCTTTCCGTAAAGCTGCCGGAAAACGAAACCTATATGATACAGGAATATTGCCTTCCCGTATATCACTGCTGGTGTCTTATGCTTGAAGACAAGTTTTTCGGTGGCATCTCATGAAAATTGAACATTTGATAATGTTTGACAGTATGGGACATCGGGTAATTGCTCACGACAAGAACGTTGATTTTTGTTTTGCGTCAAGACAAAAAACTGTGGTTGAGGCGCCGGCTATAATAAACGAATGTTTTTTAGATTGTCGATTTGTGGGAGGCTATACTTTTATCAATCATAATGCCACAATAAGAAATGTTGATTCTATCGGAATGTGGTAATCGGCGTATCAAGTCATCTGGCATATGCATTAACGAGCAGCAACTATTTTTATTGGAATGCATGGAGCAATATCTCAAGCTCCGATGAATATGACCGTGCCCAGAGCTGGCATTATTTGGATGAATATCAGCAAAGACACGCACAAGCATCTTTTGCCGGAATGATCACAATTGGTAACGATGTATGGATAGGTCAAGGTGCGTATGTTATGAATAACATCACAATTGGCGATGGTGCGATCATTGGGACAGGCGCGGTGGTCACACACGATGTAGAACCATACACAATTGTTGCCGGAGTACCTGCGCGTCCAATAAAGAAGCGATTTACCGATGATATAATTGAACGATTGATGAAAATTCGGTGGTGGAATCAATCACCCTCAATAATCAGTGGATTAGATTTCACAAATGTTAATCACGAATTGCTTGATGAATTGGAAAAGAGAATAAGCGAGCAGATTTCGTTGTCCGATCAAAAAGAGCCTAATATTAGATTTGAATTTGATCAGATTGCTCAAACAGTCTTACGAATAGAAAATAATAAATCTGTTTTGCTTTGGGATAACAAAGCACATATGATAGAAAAAGGGACAATAAGCGGAAATCCAATCTATAATTGCAAAACTCATGAATTAAATGTTGCGGGATGGGCGCTGCCATCTTATGCCTATAACAAAGTCGAAGTATATGTTGATGACGCCTATATTTCCGATGGAAACATTTATCGTCTGAGAGCAGATGTCAGAAATGGTTTTCCGGATTATGCTGATTCACGTTCCGGTTATCAATTAACCGCAAAAATAGATTATTATCCAGAGCCTAAAACAGTAAAAGTTGTCTGTAAAAAAGACGATGCAACAACCGGAGTCTTTAAAAAAGAGATTCAAATAATACGCGAAGGAAGTTAAATTGCCATTTGAAGCGTTTGGAGTGTGCTTGAGGACAAAGCTTTGTGGTAAAATGTTTTAATTTATATGAAAGGCAGGCTAAATTATTACAATGAAAAATATTCAGGTGTTAGATTGCAGTTTGCGTGACGGCGGCTATTTGAACGACTGGAATTTTGGAAAACACACTATTATAGATACGTTTAATCGGCTTAATAATTCGGGTGTGGAATTTATAGAAGTCGGATTTCTTGATGATAGAAGGGAATTCGATTCCGATAGAACCATACAGCCGACTACAGAATGTTATGACAAGATATTTGAAAACATAGAAAATAAAAAGTCTTGTGTCGTTGCGATGATAGATTATGGTACCTGTTCCATAGACAATATAGGTGAGTGTGCTTCGTCGTTTATTGACGGCATACGTATCATATTCAAAAAGCCGAATATGCGAAAAGCGGTTGAGTTTGCGCGTCGCGTGAAAGAAAAGGGTTATCTGGTATTTCTCCAGTTGGTTTCAATAACGTCTTATTCCGACAGAGATTTGCTGGATTTTATCGACTGCGCAAACGAAATTCAGCCGTACGGTGTATCTATTGTCGACACTTATGGACTTATGCACCGTGAAAAAATGTTGCACTATTTTTATCTGCTCGACACAAATCTTGTCAATGGTACGATAATCGGCTTTCACTCCCACAACAACTTTCAGCTTGCGTACTCAAATACGATTGAGCTGCTGAAGCTGAACACCTCACATAATCTTCTTGCGGACGGTACGGTATTCGGAATGGGAAAAAATGCGGGAAACGCACCGCTTGAGCTTTTGTGTATGTACCTTAATGAAAACGAGGGCAAAAACTACAATGTCAACCACATACTTGAAATAATAGATCTGACCGCACTAAGAATTCTCAAGGAGCACCCATGGGGATATTCGCTGCCTCTGTTTGTGGCATCTTCAAACGACTGTCATCCGAACTATGTTACCGCGCTTATGGATAAGGGAACGCTGTCGATCGGGTCTATCAATGAAATTTTAAAGGGTCTGAGCGGTGATGAAAAGCTTAACTATAATGCCGAGCTCATACAGGAGCTGTATCGAAATTATCAGAAAACCAAGCTTTGTGACAAAAACAAGGATGAGCTGTATTCGGCGCTGAATAACAAGAATATTTTGCTGATAGGTCCGGGATTTTCGCTTTTAAAAGAAAAAGAAAAAATTGACGATTTTATTGCGAAGAAAAATGCAATTGTCATTTCAGTAAACTGTGTTCCCGAATTTCCGCTCGATTACTTTTTTGTCGGAAATTCAAAAAGATACTCACTGCTCTCTTCGTTATGCAGCGTAAAAAAGCAGTTGAAAATCATAGCGTCATCTAATGTAAGCAGCCTCGACGGTGAATTTGACTATCTATTGAACTTTGACAGACTGGCGGACGACAATAAATTGTTGTTTGACAACGCATTGGTTATGATGCTTAAGGTATTAAAGGAGGCAAAGATCAGCCGTTTGTTTCTGGCGGGATTTGACGGATTCAGCAAAACAATGGCAAACTACTATAATGATTTTATGAGTTTCGATGGAGAGCCAGAAAGACTGGAGCAGGTAACAGATCTGATACGAGAAAGGATATCGGAATTCAGAAAGATATATCCCATTGAGTTTGTTACAAGCTCTTATTATGAATGAGTGTGAACGAAATGAAAAAACTTGTGTTATTCGACCTTGACGGAACGCTTATGGATACCTCGCGCGGTATAATAAAAAGCATTGAATATGTACTGAATGAAATGCGGCTGGATAACAGCAGTGATCTGCGGAAATATATCGGACCGCCGGTAGAGTATTCATTTAAGACGTATGCGGGTCTTGATGACGAAAATGCAAAAAAGGCCGCCGCAATCTTTCGAAGGGTATACACCGAAATATTCCTGTATGAGGCGGAAATATATCCCGGAATAGAGGATTTGCTTTGTATGCTGCATTGCCATAACATAAAGTGCGGTATTGCGACCTTTAAACGTGAATCTTACACGTTAAAGCTGCTTGATCATTTCGGGCTGATCGGAAAGCTTGATGTGATACACGGCTCCGATGAGCTTGGTGAGCTTACCAAAACCGACATAATCAGACTTTGCATGAATGATATGAATTGCGCCGAAAGTGAAACAATAATGATTGGCGATACGGTACACGATGCTTCTGCGGCTCAAAAGGCACAAGTCGATTTTGTCGCGGTAACATATGGTTTCGGATTTAAAACGGAATCTGACACCGAAGAATACTCGTGTGTTAAAATCTGCGGAACACCAAAAAAGTTATCGGGTTACCTGACAAATCTTAAATAATCGGAGGGCAGTATGGAAGTATCCGAAAATGTAAAAATAAATTTTGAAGAACGCCTGAACAATCTCTTAAATACAAGGGATATAACCGTTTATCTTGAATGTCTTTTGGCACTTAGGGAAAAGTATCTTATTGTCGCGGCGGTTAAGGATACGCTTGGCAGTAATATCCCTGAAAAAGCGTTTAACATATTGCACGAAATCGGTTTTACCCAAATAACAAGTGTGCTTCACAAAATGTATGTGGGTGTGTGCGGCAAAGGATCGGTTATTGCCGATATAGCAGGCGAAAGACCTGATGACGTGGTTGCGTTTGACGGTAACTTTGATGGCGTTGAACTCTCAGTATCCAGCAAGTCGTGGAGCAAGGGGAATATTGGAGATATTCTGATCAACGGTATCAATTTCTCGTTGAAAAGCAGGGGGCTGAATATTGTAATTTTCGACTGCGAAAAAAATGAAGCAGTTGATTCTGTCGGATACGATTCATATATAGCAACACCTACATTTTATCATAAAAATCTTGAATTTGACGACGCATTTTTTGATAGCCACTTTTATATTCCCGAAAAATATATTGAGATCTGGAAAGAGCCCTATTCCAAAAAATATTTTAATAATCGTACCCTTAATGTTCAAGAAGTTGAAAACGGTATAATATTGCCTAATAAAGTTATCAATGATGCGGTTTACGGTGGCGTTTGCGACGAAAATTTCAATTTTATTTCGGGACATAGGACTTTTGTTCCAGAAAAGGATAAAATGACTCGACATATATCCGGCAGCTATAAGGTGGCATCAAGTGAGATCAAATTTTATGATGAGATCGTAATTTACGGCGGTACGATGCCCGACCATCCCGGGCATCTGATTGTTGAGGCATTTGCCGACAGAATATGGTGGTTTGTTAAAAACAACAATAGTTATATCAAGATAGCCATTGTCGATATCTGGGGTGATGGAAGTTCTAGGTTCTCTAAAGAGTTTCTAGAGCTGTTTGGGATCAGCGAGGATCGTATAATTATTTGCTCGGTTCCCTCTCAGTTTAAAAGGGTGATTGTTCCGGAGCAATCTTCTTTTCCAAGGCTCTTTTATTTTCCGTATGATTACACAACGTCTTTTTACACGGTTTATAGTCATATGGCAGAAAATGTTCCAACCTCGGGCTTTAAAAAGGTGTACTTTGCTAAATCCTTAACAGCTAAAGGAAATATTGTAGGTGAAGATTTTTTTATCGATTTTTATAAAAGAAAAGGCTTTGAAATAGTATACCCCGAAAACCACTCGTTAAAAGAGAAAATATCATTTCTAAAGGGAGCAGACGAATTTGTCACACAGATCGGCACAAATGCTCATTACGCGATATTCTGCAAGCCCACGGTTAAACTGACCATATTATCCAGAGTAAATGACGATCCGGTGAGTGTTCAAGCACTGCTTAACGAAGCTGCGCATATCAAAAATATTTATTGCGTTGACGTTTCAATGTGTTTTCTGCAAAAAAAACAGTCGTGGGGCGTCGCCTTTATTGGCGTCACCAACGAATTCGGGCGATATGTCAAAGAAGTGTATTGCGAAGAACCAGATATTACTCCCGAACAATCGTTAAGAAATAATCTGTATGATTATTTGAAAACTTTTGTATCATTTAATTCATCCAACAGCGGGTTTGGTTTTATAAAAAATCAAAAAATGCTCACTATTTTGCAAAATATGAGCGAGGTTTTTCTGGGAAAAGAATTTGACACATCAAAGCTTGATCTTACAACAAACGAAGATGTTTTGAATAATCGTGTTAAACATCTTTCGGCAGAGCTGGACAGTTCAAAAAAACGCATAGTTGAGCTTGAGAACTCGGATATTTACAAAGCAGCAAAGCTTATTGAGACAACTAATACAAAGCTTGAAAAGCAGATAGCGAAGCTTGGCGAAGAAATGCATAATATGAGAGATTTGCAAACAAGAGTTGACGAGTTATCCGTCAAAAACGCGGAGCTTGAACGCTCACTTCTAAATGCCGAGTACGACGCTAAACAGCAGAAAAAAGATTATGAATTGCTTCTTGAAAAAGCAAAAGAGCAAAATGAGCTGGCTTTTTTGGAAAAAACCGAGCTGCAAGGCAGGATAGATGAATACGAAATGTCGAGCTCGTGGCGTATAACAAAGCCGATGCGCGCCATAGTGAATTTCTTCGGGCGGTTATTCGGTAAGTCAAAATAACGAGGTGAAATATGAAGGTTCTAATACTTGCGGGCGGATTCGGAACGCGAATAAGCGAAGAAAGTCACTTGCGCCCCAAGCCAATGATCGAGATAGGCGAAATGCCGATCTTATGGCACATTATGAAGATATATTCACATTACGGATTCAACGATTTCATAATTCTTGCAGGCTACAAGCAGCACGTTATCAAGGAATGGTTCGCGAATTATTTTCTGCACACCTCGGATATTACGTTCGACTTTTCCAATGACAAGCAGGAAATGATCGTCCACCAAAAGCACGCCGAGCCGTGGAAAGTCACTGTTGTTGATACAGGCTTAAACACAATGACAGGCGGACGGGTAAAACGCGCGAAACAATATATCGGAGACGAACCCTTTATGCTTACATACGGCGATGCAGTGGGAAATATCAACATTCCCGAGTTGCTGGAATTTCACAAAAGGCAAGGCAAGATCGGTACGCTTTCGGTGTACAATTTCGGACAGGACAAGGGCGTTTTGGAGGTGAGCAAGCACGGAAATGTCGAGGCTTTCCGTGAGAAATCCGACCTTGACGGCGATTTAATAAATATCGGATTTATGGTATTCGAGCCGCAGATTTTTGAATATATTGACGGTGATGAAACAACACTTGAAAAAGAGCCGCTTAATAAATTGGTCGAGCTCTGCGAATTGAACGCGTATCTGCATAAGGGATTTTGGCAGTGTATGGACACGATTCGCGAAAAGGAAAAACTCGAAAGGCTCTGGGCAAGTGAAAATTGCCCGTGGAAGGAGTGGGAATAATGCTCGAATTTTACAATGGCAAACGCGTTTTCATTACGGGGCACACGGGTTTTAAAGGCTCGTGGTTATGCAAAATTCTCGTAAATTCCGGAGCGGTTGTAACGGGTTATTCCCTCGAACCTCCGACAACACCGTCGCTGTTTGAGATCGCAAATATCGGCGAAAGCATTACGTCAATAATCGGGGATATCCGTGATTATAATTCGCTAAAAAAGGCGTTTGACGAAGCACGACCTGAGATTGTTCTGCATTTAGCCGCACAGCCCATTGTTCGCGAGAGCTACAAAAACCCCGCGTATACATACGAAACCAATGTTATGGGAACGGTTAATATTCTCGAGTGCGTGCGGAATTCCGACTGTGTAAAGTCGTTCCTGAATGTCACAACTGATAAGGTTTATTTTAACAAAGAATGGGCATGGGGATACCGCGAGAATGAGGAATTGGACGGCTTCGACCCGTATTCCAACTCGAAATCCTGTTCTGAATTGGTAACTCACAGCTACAAAAACAGCTTTTTTGCAGACGGAAAAATTGCGATCTCGACCGCACGCGCAGGAAATGTTATAGGCGGCGGAGATTTCGCGAGCGACAGAATTATTCCCGACTGCGTTCGGGCAGCGTCCGAAAATCGGGATATTATCGTAAGAAATCCATATTCAACCCGACCGTATCAACACGTTCTGGAACCGCTTTTTGCATATTTGACGATAGCCGAAAAGCAGTATAACAACGCGAAATTTTCCGGCTGGTACAATGTAGGTCCCGAGGAGTGCGACTGCGTTACTACGGGTGAATTAGTTGATCTTTTCTGCGACCTCTGGGAGGGCGCGAGTTGGAAAAATATTGCCGAGGAGAATGCCCCGCACGAGGCGAATTTTCTTAAGCTGGACTGTTCAAAAATCAAGTCTACATTCGGGTGGAAGCCGCGCTGGCACATCGCCGAAGCGATCGGAAAAACCGTTGAGTGGAGTAAGGTTTATTTGCAGAACGGTGATATTTCGGAGGTTATGGACAAGCAAATCAAGGAGTATCTGGATATATGAAAAAGGCATTGGTAACTGGCGCGAACGGGTTTGTCGGGAGCGCTCTGGTGCGTGAATTATTGGCGCACGGAATTGAAGTAATTGCGCTCGACCGCGAGGGAAACAACGGAAATATTCCAGAGAATGCGCGATTCGTTCCGCACGAATTATCCGAGAGCGGAAAGCTGCCCGAAATCATTTTGGACAGGGATATCGACGTGTTTTATAACTTCGCGTGGGTCGGTTCCGCGGGAGCGGCGCGCGCGGACGTGAACCTGCAATTAAACAACGTAAAATGGACAGTGGACTGTCTGGGTGCGGCAAAGGAAATGCGCTGTAAACGCTTTGTCTGTGCCGGTTCGATAATGGAACATGAAACGATTTCCGCGGCGTACAAACAGGACAACAAGCCCGGGCTCGGCTACATATACGGCAGTGGCAAGCTCGCTGCGCATACGATCTGCGCGAGCGTCGCGGCGGATATCGGGATAGACTTGGTATGGGCGAAGATCACGAACGCATACGGCGTCGGAGAACTGTCGCCGCGCTTTGTCAACACTACCATACGCAAAATAATTCACGGCGAGCCGCTTGAATTTACCTCGGGAACTCAGAATTACGACTTTGTTTATATCGACGACGTTGCAAGGGCGTTTCGTCTGATAGGCGAGAACGGAAAGCCGTTCCGTCACTATCTTATAGGCAGCTCAAACGCGAAGCCGTTGCGCGAATTTGTGCTTGAAATGAAAGCTGCGCTCGCGCCCCACAGAGAGTTCAAATTCGGCAACGTTCCGTTTACGGGAGTGAGCCTTTCGCTTGATGATTACGATTGTTCGCTCACCGAAAACGATACGGGCTTTAAGGCTGAAATATCGTTTGCAGAGGGTGTTCGCAGGACTATGGAGTGGCTCAGGGAGGTCGAAAAGTGATACAAAAGTTTGAATTCCGTGAAGCGGAAATTAAAGGGCTTTTCGAAATAACGCCGTTCAACGCCGACGATATCCGCGGGTGCTTTACTAAGGATTATTCGCGGGAAATTTTTGAGCAAAACGGAATAGAACACGAGATTGCGGAGGTGTTTTATTCAACCTCCAAAAAGGGCGTAATTCGCGGATTGCATTTTCAGCGGGTCAAGGAGCAGGCAAAGCTGGTGCGGTGTATTTCGGGGCATATTTTTGATGTTGTTGTTGATCTTCGCGCGGGAAGTCCGACATTTAAAAAGTGGCTTGGATTTGAGCTGAATGAGGAAAACTGCAAAGAGGTTTTAGTTCCTGTAGGCTGCGCACATGGTTTTCTCGCGCTGAATTTATCTACGGTGTCCTACAAGTGCTCAGAATGTTTTTGCGCGGAAGGCGATGACGGAATGAGATGGAACGATCCCGACATCGCTATTGACTGGGGCTTAGAAAGGATCGGCGGTGTGGATAAGGTCATCCTTTCGGAAAAAGACAGCAAGCTTCAAAGCTTAAAGGAATTTACGGAAAAATACGGTGGATTTTAACGAGGTATAAAATGTTTGAAAATAAAACGGAAGAACAAGCAAAACAGGAAATTCTGAATTTAGTCGCGGAATACTGCGACAAGTTCCACAATCAAAAAGAATATCAAGAGGGCGACAGGATACCGTATGCGTCGCGTGTTTACGACCATGACGAAATGGTTAATCTCGTGGACAGTGCGCTTGAGTTCTGGCTTACTTCCGGTAGATTTACCGATGAGTTTGAGCGTAAATTTTCGGAGTATCTGAACGTAAAATACTGTGCGCTGGTAAATTCGGGATCAAGCGCTAACTTGACCGCGTTTATGACGCTCACTTCTCCGCTGCTAGGCGAACGCGCGATTAAACGCGGCGATGAGGTGATTACCGTTGCTGCGGGATTTCCGACAACGGTAACACCAATTATTCAGTTCGGAGCAGTGCCTGTATTCGTTGACGTTACTATTCCACAATACAATATTGACGTAACAATGCTGGAGAAATCGCTCTCCCCAAGAACAAAAGCAGTAATGATTGCGCATACCCTCGGTAATCCGTTTGATCTGGGCGCGGTCAAAGCATTCTGCGATATGCACAACCTATGGCTGGTCGAGGATAACTGCGACGCGCTCGGATCTACGTATACACTAAACGGAGAAAAGAGATCCACGGGGACTATCGGAGATATCGGCACGTCGAGTTTTTATCCTCCTCACCACATGACGATGGGCGAGGGAGGAGCGGTCTATACAAACGATCCGCTGCTCGCGAAAATTATTAAGTCTATGCGGGATTGGGGGCGTGATTGCATTTGCAAGTCCGGCTGCGACAATATGTGCGGACACCGCTTTGATAAGCAATACGGTGAGCTGCCGCTCGGTTACGATCACAAATATGTATATTCACATTTCGGATATAATCTTAAAGCGACTGATATGCAGGCGGCAATAGGCTGTGCGCAGATCGAGAAATTTCCTTCCTTTGTTGAGCGGAGAAAATCAAACTTCAAACGGCTCAGAGCAGCGCTTCAGCCTGTTGAAAACAAGCTTATCCTGCCTGTTCCATGTGAGAATTCCGATCCTAGTTGGTTTGGTTTTCTGATCACCTGTAAGGACGGAATTGACCGCAATAAGATTGTAAGATACATAGAAAGCAAGGGAGTTCAGACGCGTATGCTGTTTGCGGGAAATTTGACCAAGCATCCGTGCTTTGACGAAATGAGAAAAACAGGCAGGGGTTTCCGCGTTTTCGGCATGCTCGAAAATACCGACAGGATCATGAGGGATACTTTCTGGGTCGGCGTTTATCCGGGTATGAACGATGAAATGATAGACTATATGGCGAAGGTGATAATCGAAGCGGTAAACAAGTGATATATCGAAAGGAGCATATATGTATGATATAACTTTTTCCGAGCTGCTTAACGAGTGGCTGTTGTCGCAAAAAGAGATGCTCAAAGAGGGTACATATTACTCCTATAAGTCACGTATAACCTCCATGATAGCGCCGATATTAGGCAACAAAAAAAACAACGAAATGACCGGCGAGGATATTACAAATTTCACATACGAGTTGCAACAAAAGGGACTGTCAACAAAGACGGTCAGGCTTGCGATTACGGTTGTGAGAAATGCGGTTTTGTTTGGCGTTGAGCGTCACGGAATGTCCGACATTATGCCCAACTCGCTTACGCTGCCGAAACAGAAAACCGTTGAACGTGAGCCGATTTCCGATGAGGAGCAGCGAAAATTCATAAATTATGCGTTATCTCATAATGTTCGTGTAAATTTATGTATGCTGTTGGTTCTTATGACCGGAATTAAGGTCGGCGAGCTTTGCGGTTTGCAATGGAAAGATGTTGACCTAAAACGAAACAGTATAAATATCTGCCGGATAGTTTATCGCACTTCCCGTCCGAAAACAGATAAGCAAGCTCAAGCGCTTGTAATCCAGGAGTGCGAGGAAGCGCGTGAAATTCCTGTTCCGAGTGTGCTTGCGGCGGAATTAAGCAAGCTACACAGCAAAAAAGCTGAGCATTATGTTTTCAGCGGTAAGGAAACTCCGTATGAGCCTAGAATAGCCCTCACTCATTTAAAGAAATTTCTCGCAAGATGTGGAGTTCATGATGTAAGTTTCAATGAATTACGTGATAATTTCATACAAAATTGCATTAACAATGGCTGTGACATAATGATGACTGCAAAGCTATTAGGCACTAACAGCTTGAACAAGCTGCTTAAGGACTTCGATTGGGGCGAGGTGCCATTTGATAAGACAGCTGAATTTGTAGAAATGATGGGTGGCAGGCTTATTGGCACAGGAAATGTACAAGCAAAATCATCCAACGAGTGTTAAGTTAATGCAATGAAATACATCAGTCACGATGTTGCAACGCCGATATACTTTGTTTCCGTCATCAATCCATTGCTGATTGATATGTGGTACAAACCGCGTGTAAGAAAAGTCGAAACTGATAAAAAGGACGCGTTAAAATCGCGAATTGCCCCCTTAATAATGGCTTGAATTATGCGAATTCATTCCTGATGAGGACAAGCGCAAGACGCAAAAGATTTTCACGGGTATACTCAAGTACAAAAAGAAAGGCTGCACAAATCACTGCGCAGCCTTTTTAATGTTGCTTTTGAAAAATTAACCGAGCTTCTTCTCAATCATATCAAGCTGAGCCTTAAGCTCCGCAGGAACCTTACCGCCCTTAGCCTCGATATCCTCCGCATAGTAACGGCGCATCTCGGCAATCTCCTTGGTCCAGAGGTCCTTATCAACAGCGAGGAGTTTGGTCATGATCTCGGGAGTTACCTCGTCCTCGATACCCTTAATGTTGATGTCCTCAGCCTTAGGCAGATACCCGATAGGAGTTTCAACGGCGTCAACAGTGCCCTCGCAGCGCTTGATGATCCAGTCAAGAACGCGCATATTGTCACCGAATCCCGGCCAGATGAAGTGCCCCTCCTCGTCCTGCTTGAACCAGTTTACATTAAAGATCTTCGGAGCGTTTTCGCCGAGTTTCTTGCCCATATCGATCCAGTGCTGCCAGTAATCGCCTACATTGTAACCGATAAAGGGCTTCATAGCCATAGGATCGTGACGGAGCACGCCTACCGCGCCGGTAGCCGCAGCAGTAGTCTCGGAGGAAACAGCCGAGCCAACATATGTGCCGTGGTTCCAGTCAAACGACTGATATACCAACGGAGTTGTGGAAGCACGGCGTCCGCCAAAGATGATAGCCGAAACGGGAACTCCCTGCGGATTGTTGAACTCGGAGCTGAGACACGGGCAGTTTACTGCGGGTGCCGTGAAACGAGAGTTCGGATGAGCGAGCTTTTCACCGCCCGCGGTGAACTCCTTGCCGTTTACCTTAGCGCCCTTCCACTCTTCGGCGTTCTCAGGCGGGTTCTTATCGAGGCCCTCCCACCAAACGGTTCTGTCCTCAAGGTTGATAGCAACGTTGGTGAAGATTGCGTTCTTCTTGGTGCACTCGAGTGCGTTAAAGTTGGACTTCTCATTAGTACCGGGAGCAACGCCAAAGAAACCGTTCTCGGGGTTGATAGCGTACAGCTTACCATCGGGACCCTGCTTCATCCAAGCGATATCGTCACCGACTGTAAATACCTCATAACCTGCATCCTTGTAAACAGCGGGAGGAATAAGCATTGCGAGATTGGTCTTGCCGCAAGCGGACGGGAACGCAGCGGTGATATACTTGATATCGCCATCGGGCTTCTTAACGCCCAAAATGAGCATATGCTCAGCCATCCAGCCCTCTTTCCAGCCCTGATAAGACGCGATACGCAAAGCGAAGCACTTCTTACCGAGCAAAACGTTTCCGCCGTAAGCGGAGTTGATCGACCAGATCGTGTTGTCCTCGGGGAACTGAACGATATATCTGTTTTCGGGGTCAACGTCAGCCTTACTGTGCAGGCCGCGAACGAAGTCGTTGGAATCATCAGGCAGGTTCTTGAACGCCTGCTCGCCCATACGGGTCATGATATTCATATTCAATACAACGTAAATGGAGTCGGTGATCTCAACGCCTACCTTAGCGATAGGCGAACCGATAGGACCCATCGAATACGGAATGATATACATGGTTCTGCCCTTCATTACACCGTCGTACATCGGGGTGAGCTTTGCGTACATCTCCTTAGGATCCATCCAGTTATTGGTAGGACCTGCGTTTTCCTTATTACGCGAGCAGATAAAAGTTCTGTCCTCTACGCGGGCAACGTCATTGGGCTTGGTTCTGTGATACAGACAGCCGGGGAACTTATCCTCGTTGAGCTTCTGCATCTCGCCTGTGGACAGCGCCTCGTTGGTCAGCTCGTCAAGCTGTGCCTTAGAGCCGTCGATCCATACCACCTTATCGGGCTTGGTCAGTGCGGTCATCTCTTCAATCCACTTTAACACATTGGGGTTTTTCGTCAGTGCCATAACAGTAATTCTCCTTCAACACACATTATTTGAGAGCGTTACAAATCGGCAGTGCCGACAGACAAAACTCTCTCCACAAATACCATTATACACGATATTTTTCAAGTTGTCAAGGAAATTTCTCAATTTTTGCAAATTTTTCACTTGAAATTATGGTAATAATATACAAACACAGATATGCTTATATATCAAAAACGGCATAGCAAAGACGGAGCTCCGAGCATATGGAGCTCCGCCTGTTTGGAAATTAGGAAGATTTATTTATTTTTTCTTACGTGTCACAATAACGGCTCCCGCCGCGAGTACGGCAGTGCCAACAACCGCGGCTATGCCCGCCGTGCCCGTATCGACGTTGCTCGGCTGAGACGCGGTCGGCTCGGAGCTGACGGGCTCGCTTGCGGCAGGCTCGGAAACGGGCTCGGAGCTTGCGGGTTCGGAAGATGTCGGCTCGCTTGCGGGATCGGAGCTTGTCGGCTCGGATGTATCTGTTTTACTTATTTCCTGCCATGTAGCCGTAACCTTTTCAACATAATCCATGTCAACGGTTTGGCCGTTGCTGGAATAGTAAGAAAAGTTGCTGCCCGTGATGTTATAATCGGCATCGTAGTCATAATAACCCGCAGCTACAGCAGAAACCACAGCATTTTCAAAACCCATGAATTGTGTAAGATACTGATCGTGGGCGGGGAATTCTACCAAAAAGCCCAATTCACCGTTAAAGCCTTCAAAGCTTAACAAATTACAGTTTAATTCTTCAAGCATTGTTCCGCCGGCATCCATAACTTGGCATATCGTTTCGTTGTTTCTGTTAAACACTTGAAAGCCCAACTGATAAATGCTGACTAATCCGTCTTTCTCAAAATTAACTGCAACCGCCGCAACAGGACGCTGACTAGTGTCATTGGAAATTTCCTCGGGCAATCCCACGATACGCAGGTAATATTTGCCGTCGTTGCCGTTTACTCCGCTCACCTTATACTCCGCCGAAGCCATCACCGCCATGCTTGTCATTACCGCTGCCGCTACAAGGCAAGCAACGGTTTTCTTAAAAATGTTCATAATTTTTCTCCTTTGTTTTACATTTTGTCCGCCAAATGGGCGATAATATAATTAGACCATATGGTCTAATTATATTTTACCACATATAGACCAAATTGTCAAGACCATTTGGTCTATTTATCTTAAAATATTTTTGGAGGTGTAAGAATGAACAGATTAAAAGAATTACGCGACTTTCACGCTTTAACCCGAGAACAATGTGCGAAAATCGCCTATATCTCCGCAAAAACCTATGAGCGTTACGAAAAAGGCGAGCGAATTTTGCCGCTCGATACCGCGATCTATTACGCCAAATTCTACAAGGTAAGTCTTGACTACCTTTCGGGTCTCACGAACGAACCCTTTCCCCCGAACGGACGAAAAGCCGAACCGACCGACGACACGGACAAAATAGACCCGCAGCTGCTGTTCGCGATAAAGCGCATTCCCGAAAGGCAACAGAAGCTCTTGGCGGGATTTCTGAATTCCATTGTAAAATAAAAACACTCCGCGAACCGCAGAGTGTTTTTGTATTTATCGGATAAAACATTATGCCCCCGCGTTTCCGTGGGGGCATAATGTTGGTTTGGTTGGTAATTATATGAAAAGGGTGGTTAGCAATTTTAATGCACAACCTGTGCTTTATGCTACATATTTTAACAGTTATGTATGATATTTGTAAGTTGCTTTCGTGAAAGATAAGTGAAAATTTTATGCGCATATGAGGTATAAAACATCAGCCGAGAGAAATATTCGTTGTTCTGTACAGTCCGCCCGCTTGCTCAAAGGCAATGTTGAGCAACAAGCCGTTTTTTTCGGCGGTTATGCGGTTTGGCTCGACATTAAAATTGTAGCCGTTCATATACAGCATTCCCGCCGCGAGCAGCTTATGGTCGCAGTAGAACGCACCGAGCACCTCCATAAACTGCTTTACCAAGACGTCGAGCAACATAGGCGCGAAAATCTCGTCGGGCAGCTCGTTGACCTGCACGAACAGCGCTCCGCCGTCATACGGGCAGCGGTAGTAGCAGGCGTTCTTTTCGGCGGCGCAGACGGTCACCATTGAGAGATTGTGACCGTTGTGAAGCTCGTCCAGCTCAAATTTTGCGGTCGTGAACTCGGCGCAGTACCCGAGAGTGCGCTTGGCACGTCGTGACGGTGCGGAAGCATTCTCGGGAAGACCGCTTTCGGTATGCGCCCACCCCCACAGCCATGTACCGCCGATCTCGCTTTCCGTACCGATTATTCCACACGGAAACTCGCGTTCGCCGAATTTGATCATGCCATGCATCGGGTTGACGTTCCAACCGTCGCTGCCAATCACCGCGCCGAACGCGTTCTGCCGTGCTATCGCCGCGCCTGCGGACAGCGACAGCAGACTTAAAAAGTCGCTTTTATCGAAATCCACGGGGGTCGTAATAATAGTTCTTTTTTCCATATTCCACCTCAGATGTTTTGTCCGAACTTGCGCAGAATGTCGCGCATCAAGTCCTTATCGACCTTCCACAGCTTTGTTTTGCCGCGAGGCAGGTCGTCCACGCGGTACTCAAATCGCAGATAGATCTCACTGTAATCCTCTTTGTAATAGAAAATACACAGCAGATATTTTTCCTTTGTCGCGTAATAGTTGACGGGAGCATAGTCTAACGCGGAGCGCAGATCGTCATCCATTGCAGTTTCGACTTGCTTTAACGGCACCGGTTCAAACTGCACCTTCTTAGTAAGCGGCAGACTCTCGGCGCGTTTATCCTCTTCGGATCTTATATTTTTTTTGAATAGTCCGAACATAATGAATTCCTTTCATGACCTTGTAAATCAGAATTTATGTGAACAACTAAATAATTTAACTCTCGTCAATGCTTGAAGGTTATTAAGCTAAACAATAATTTGTTTTAACATTACCTTAATAATTATAACATAATTACAGATATTTTGCAATATTTTTATATAAAATCCCGTAAAATCATTTATTGGCTGCTGTATAAAATTGACAATTTAGAACAATAATATATATAAATGTTTGTGCTATTATACAATTTTTTTCAAAAAATACGTAATACCCCTTGATTTTTTTAAAATATGGGTTAAAATATAATTAGCACTCGGGAAATAAGAGTGCTAATATTAGGTTTTGCACATTTATTTCATTAGGAGGAAATATATATGACAATCAGACCTTTAGCAGACAGAGTAGTTATCAAGTCGGTTGAGGCGGAGGAGACCACAAAGAGCGGTATCATCCTTACTGCCGCAGCTCAGGAAAAGCCCTCTATCGCCGAGATAGTTGCGGTGGGACCGGGCGGTACCGTAGACGGCAAGGAAGTAGAAATGTTCGTCAAAGTTGGCGACAAGGTTCTTATCAGCAAGTACTCGGGTACCGAGGTCAAGGTTGACGGTGTAGAGTACTCTATTGTTAGACAGGACGACATTCTCGCCGTTGTTGAGGAGAGCACCGCAAAGTCCGCTCCCAAGTCCGATTTGACTTCCGTGGCAAAGAAGCCGGGAAGAAAGCCCGCCGCAAAGTCTGCGGCAGCTAAGACCGAGCGCAAAAAGCCCGGACCCAAACCCGGAGCAAAAGCGGCTAAGACAACAGGCGCAAAGCGCGGTCCCAAGCCCAAGACTGCTAAGTAATTCAAATTGACATAAACATTAGGAGGAGATAACTATGGCAAAGGATATCATTTACGGAGAAGAAGCAAGAAAGGCTCTGCAAAAAGGCATAGATACTCTCGCGGATACCGTTAAGATCACTCTCGGTCCGAAGGGCAGAAACGTTGTTCTGTCCAAGAAGTACGGCTCTCCGCTTATCACCAACGACGGTGTTACCATCGCTAAGGAGATTGAGCTTGAGGACGCTTTCGAGAATATGGGCGCGGCTCTCGTAAAAGAAGTCGCTACAAAGACCAACGATGCCGCAGGCGACGGCACTACCACCGCTACCCTGCTCGCTCAGGCTCTTGTTCGCGAGGGTATGAAGAACATTGCCGCGGGCGCTAACCCGATGATTGTTAAGAAGGGTATGAAGAAAGCTGTTGACGCGGCTGTTGAGGAAATTAAGAAGAACTCCAAAAAGGTTGCCGGCTCTGCGGATATAGCGCGCGTTGCCACCGTTTCCGCGGGCGACGAGTTCGTAGGAAAGCTCATTGCTGAGGCTATGGATAAGGTAACTGCGGACGGCGTAATCACTCTTGAGGAGAGCAAGACCGCCGAGACCTACTCCGAGGTAGTTGAGGGCATGCAGTTCGATCGCGGCTATATCTCGCCGTACATGGTTACCGATACCGATAAAATGGAGGCTGTTCTCGATAGTCCGTACATTCTTATCACCGACAAGAAAATTTCGTCCATTCAGGACATCTTGCCGCTGCTCGAACAGATCGTACAGTCGGGCAAGAAGCTCCTCATCATCGCGGAGGACGTCGACGGCGACGCGCTGACCAATCTCATTTTAAACAAGCTGCGCGGCGTATTCACCTGTGTTGCTGTAAAGGCTCCCGGTTTCGGCGACAGACGCAAGGAAATGCTCAAGGATATCGCTATACTCACCAACGGCGAAGTCATTACTGATGAGCTTGGACTTGATATCAAGGAAACTCAGATCAGCCAACTCGGTACCGCTAAGCAGGTAAAGATCACCAAGGAGAACACTATTATCGTTGACGGCGCGGGCAAGACTGCGGATATCAAGTCTCGCGTAAACGAGATCAGAAACGCTATTGAGGCTACCACCTCCGAGTTCGACAGGGAGAAGCTTCAGGAGCGTCTGGCTAAGCTCTCCGGAGGCGTTGGCGTTATCAAGGTCGGCGCGGCTACCGAAGTCGAGATGAAGGAGAAGAAGCTCCGTATCGAGGATGCTCTCGCGGCTACCAAGGCAGCCGTTGAGGAGGGTATCGTTGCGGGTGGCGGCGTTGCACTTATCGACGCTATGCCTGCTGTCGAAAAGGTAATGAATACTCTCGAGGGCGACGAAAAAACCGGCGCGTCTATCGTGCTCCGCGCTCTTGAGGAGCCTATCCGCCAGATCGCGCTGAACGCGGGCGTTGAGGGCAGCGTTATCATTGACACTATCGTCAAGAAAAAGACCGTCGGCTACGGCTATGACGCTTACGGCGAGAGCTACGGCGACATGATCAAGAAGGGCATTGTCGATCCCGCCAAGGTAACGCGTTCCGCATTGCAGAACGCTTCTTCCGTTGCCGAAATGGTTCTCACTACCGAAAGTCTTGTTGCAGATAAACCCGAGCCTGAGGCTCCCGCTGCACCCGCCGCACCCGGAATGGGCGGAATGTACTAATCCGGCAATTTGCATTAACATTACAGGCTGCGTCAAGAGCGCAGCCTGTTTTTTTAGGAAGAATATATCATGTACAAAGAAATAATTGATTTATCCGAAAAAGCTCTTGACTTTAACGCCGCGTAATGGTTTACAATTAGAGAAAGGAGGTCGATATTATGAAAATGCTTATCGGCGAGATGGCGAAGAAAACCGGCGTTACCGTACGCACGCTGCAATATTACGACAGTATAGGACTGTTGAAGCCCGCTGAGGTGAGCGAAAGCGGGTATCGTTACTATGACGAGCATTCACTCAAAGAACTGAGGAGAATCCTGCACTACAAGGAGCTTGGATTTCCGCTGAGGGAGCTTTGCGCCGTGGATATGCCGAGCAGCAAACTGCTGGCGAGACGGCGCAGGCTTGAGGAGGAAAGGTCGCGTATCGAACGGCTTATCGGGCGCGTAGACGGGGAGCTTTCACGGGCTGCCGCCGTATCGCCTTGGTTTGACAAGATATGCCGCGACTATAATTACAGCGGGTTTGCCTATTGCCGCGGCTCGGACGACGAATATTTCGCCGCATGGGGATGCGCAGACTTTGAAAACGATATCGGTTTTACGCCGCGCTGCCGTTTTCCGCTAGGGTGGGTCACGACACAGCTTACTGCGTACTGTGTCTTGTTATTCGCGGAAAAGGCGCTGATCTCACTTGACAGCGCGGTATCGGAGCATTTTCCCGAGACCGGCGGCGCGGACGGAGTAACGGTACGTGATCTTCTGAATATGACATCCGACGTTCAGATCGATAAGCTTTACGAGGAGTGGAACGAGCAATATACAGCGTTTTCGGACTTGACGTGGGAAGCGACGGAATACAGAACGCTTCAGCGCACTTATACGCCGTGTGATATTATTGAGAAAATTACTTTTGGTAATAAACGAGAATTTTGCGTTAATATGGCAAACTATGATATTTTGCGGCTGATTTTGGAAAAAAGCGCCAATTTGCCGTTTGCGGATATTCTCGAGGAATATATTTGCAAGCCGCTTAGAATGCTCGATACGACGTTTTCGGGCAATTCGGACACTGTGGCTTATAGCGGCGCAAAGCGTGTTGAGGGAGAGTTCCCGAATGAAGTCGTAACCACCGCCGAGGACTTGGCAAAATTTTATGCGGCAATTCTTGACGGCGGGCTGCTTCCGTTGAAGAAATATCTGCGTGAAATTCCCGAGGGCGGATTTGGCTGCGGCTGGTATTGCGTCGACGGCGTACTCACTCACAACAGCGACTTCGGCGGCTTTGCGCTTGAGACCGAGCTTCGTCCCGAAGATGGCAGAATATGGATAAATCTCCGCAACAGGCTGCCCGTTCCCGACAACGGCGACCGAATTATGTACTACGACGTGAAAAACTGTGGAGACGGTTATGTCAAGCTGGAGACGTGGGAAACCGATAGTGGTGCGGAATTCGGCGTGTATTCGATCAAAGTTTTCGACCGTGCGGCAAACGAGCTGTATGCCGCTGACAACAACGGCAAATATTTCATTGAAATAAAGAATACGGGGGAAAAGCGTCAAGCGGCTGAATTTGCCGAAAAGTACTTTTACGAGTTTGATCTGAAAGATATCCTTGGCGAAAAATTCCGCACGGATGTGACTTATTTAATTGAGGCGAGGGCGCACTGCGGTACGCTGAAAGCCGCTCAATTGGGTTGTGTTTACCAAAACGACGGCAAGTGGATAAGCGGCGATTACTGGGTTTTCCGCGCACCCTGGCAGGCGTATGACTTGTTTCTGGAGCAGCTGAATATGAGCCGCATAATTGAGTAATATTACCCAATCTTTTTGAATAAAATATTCAAAAAGGAGTGAAAATCATGGGAAAGATCAAATCCGTTCTGATAGGCGCGGCGGCGCTTTGCTGTCCGTTTCTGGCGGGGACAAGCTCCGCGGTCGGAGATGCTGTGCGCTTGGCGGCTTATTATTCCACAGGAGCTTTCACGTCTGTCGACGTAGGGAATATTCACGGGGATAACGCTAATAAAGGCGACACGTCCGAGGATAATTCGGGGGGCACTGTCTCCAAGCCCGTAATCACATCAACAAGTACCGGCAACTCGTCGATTATTAGTTCTCCGCTCACCTCAACAGTCACGGGAAGTGCGGAAAATCAGCCGCCCGCGGTCTCGGACGAGCCTGTCATTGACGAGCCGCCTCAAAAGCTCGGCAAGGTGATAACGCTCAACCGTCCCGAAAGCACTGACGACACGGACTACTCGGCGTTCACGGACAACGACGGCAAGATATACCGTTATAATTTCGGGAAGTCCAAGTCGACCGAGTACATAACTCTCAGCAGCGGCGCGCAGGTGCGAAACTGCACGGAAATGACAAACGCTGAGCTTTCCGAGGCGGCAAAGAACATACCGTCGTTCGGTGAGCTTGACAGCGAACAGCCCTCGGTGCTCATCTATCACACTCATACAAGCGAGAGCTTTTTGCCGTACGGGGACAGCTTTGACGCGGATTATCCGCTGCGCTCGGGCGACCCCGCAAAGAATATGACGGCGGTAGGCGACGCTATCTGCGATAGCCTTTCAAAACGCGGTATCGGCGTTGTTCACGACTGCATGGTGTATGATTCGCCTATGTTTACGGGGGCGTATTACCGTTCGGCGGATGGTATGCTGGAAATTCTCGAAAGGTATCCGAGCATCAAGATCGTCCTAGATATTCACCGCGATGGTATTACCAACGCGGACGGCTCGCTGGACGCTCCCGTCGCCGAAATAGACGGCAAAAATGCCGCACAGTTTATGATAATCTCAGGCTGCGACGACGGTGAAATGGATATGCCCGACTATATGGAAAATTTCAAGCTCGCGTGTCTGCTCCAGAACTGTGCGGAGGAGGCGTATCCCGATCTGGCGCGGGCGGTACTGTTCGACTATCGTAACTACAATCAGAGCCTGTCAACGGGTGCACTGCTGATAGAGGTCGGCAGTCACGGCAACTCGCTTGACGAGGCTTTGTACACGGGTGAGCTGCTCGGAAATGTCATCGCGGACGCTCTTGAACGCGGAGAATAAAACGGCATTTTGCCTTGGTATTTTAGCAACAGATATTTTGATGTTGCAAAGGAAACTTCATATGGACGGAGGTATATTAAGGGAGAAATGCGTTGATGTTCCGGACGAAGAAGAGTTAGATACCAAAAAGGCTGAGCTGCACGAAACGCTGTAACACGGCATATGTTCCGAACGATACATAATGCTCATGATAACATTTTGCGGCATACTTGACCTTATAAAAGGCGGTGCATGAAAACACCGCCTTATCTTCTTGATTCTTGCCGACTGAGGTTTTGTTATCCTTTGCTCTGCGGCTTCTGTCTCGCTGCCGCCTTGCGTATCAGCTCGAACGGCAGATCCTCCGTACTTATTTCGTGACGGAATCTCGGGAATAAGAATTTGTATTTTATTATCCCGTAGTTTGTTGTGATCTCTACATTATAGCCGTTATCAAACCACAAAAATTTCAGCTTAGAATAGGACACTCCGGCGACCTCGCTATAGAAGATATGCTCCTCGGGCATATTTTTCGCCGTGACGACGAACTCTCTGCCGTTGGCCTTGTAGCTGTATTCCCTTCCCTGCCGTATGCACTTGATAATGACTATGGATATCACAAACGAAAGTATCGCGGAGACCACCATTACGACTGCCGAAATATCGCCGAAAAAAAGATTGACAAAGCCCAATGGCAGCAGAATTGCTGCATACAGCGCCCAAAGCAGCAGAGGCACGGAGATTATCCAAAGCCATACGGTCTGATTTTTGGGCAGCGCCACATGAAACGTTCCGCGTCCTATTACATCGTTGAACGAGACCTCTCTGCCCTCCTCGTTGATGTACGTTTCGGCAGGCGCGAGCACCTTGCCGTTCTTGCCAAGAGTCGGCATATCCGCAGCGTAACCGCCAACCGATGGGGACACCTTTTCCATTACCTTTGAAATATCGCAGTCGCCCTCTATGCCCTCGGGAATAACAGGAGCGTTGGACGCGCGGGCTTCCTGTTCGGCGCGGTAGGCTCTTACGGCGCGGGCGGTGTTGCGGTCATCCTTGGCAAGGCTTACGCCGGGCATTTCCGCATCCTTTCCCAAAAGCTCCGCCATTCGGTCGTAGACATCCTTTTTTCCCTCTTTAGCCTTGGCAATGTCCTCGGCGCCTATGGGACTGTTGTTTTCTCCTACGGCGTTCATATCCGCAAGCCTTGCGCGCTCGTTATACTCGGCATTGCGAATCATTTCGGCGCGCTCCCTGATAATGTAGAACGGAGTGTTCTTTTCGGACAGAAAGCCGTCGAACGTTATCGCGTAGCTCTCATCAGCGCCGTTTGCTCTTACAGTGACATCATAGCCGCAGACCTTGCCGAAAGAGGTGCGCGGGATAAAATGAACGGTCTGTACCTCATTATAATAGATCGTATGGATATCGCCGCCTATCGTCAGCACCATTTTTTCGTCGTTGGCGGTGTATTGGCATTTGTAGCCGCTTGTCACGGTACGTATGCTGAGTATGGCAATAAGTACGCATACCACGATGATTATCCCGATAACAACAACTCCTATCAGCGCAAGCAGGAGCTCTCCGTTTGGCAGCGACGGGAGTATCTTCCGATAATATCCCATAACTATAAGTACGGCAATAGCAATTACGCTTATTGCCGCGGCTATTATCAGCGCTGTTACGATGTGTGCGCCCTTGTACGGCGCTTTGAATTCGCCGCTTTCACTGAACCCGAAGCGACCTCGGTCGTTGGGATTTATATAATTTCTGCCTGTCATTCAGACAACTCCCTTCTTTCATTATATGACAAATCAGGATTCAGCCAAAGCAAACCCGCAGCTGCGCTAAACAATTATTTACATTATTGTCAAACATATTGATTTACCTATAGTAAGTATACCACACGTTTTTTTTGATGTCAATATATTAACCAAAAATTTCTTTGCAAACGAATAAAAATTGTGTAATTTAGGCATTGAATATATTCTACAAAAATAATATAATAAGTTTGGTAAATAAGACGAGAGGTGTATTATTTTGGAAGCGTATGAGTGCTTTAAAGATCTGGCGATAATTATTATTGCCGCAAAGCTGCTTGGGCTGGCAGCTAAAAAATTGAAAGCGCCGCAGGTCGTCGGACAGATTGCAGCGGGACTGCTTATTGGTCCAAGTGTCCTGGGACTAGTGGGACAATCGGACTTTATTGTCATGCTTGCGGAGATAGGCGTGGTTTTGCTGATGTTCTCGGCGGGACTGGAGACTAATTTGAGGGAGCTTGTCAAATCGGGACCGATTGCGCTGTCTATTGCATGTGCGGGTGTATTCGTACCCATGGCGATGGGCTGGGCATTGTACGGATGCTTTTTCGGGTTCGCGCCGATAGGTTCGGACGAATTTTTCCGCGGCTTGTTCATAGGCACGATAATGACCGCAACTTCCGTCAGCATAACCGTTCAGACGCTGCGCGAGTTGGGACACCTGAAAAGCAAGGTCGGAACTATCATAGTCTCGTCGGCAATCATAGATGACGTTATAGGCATTATCGTACTGACATTCGTAATCGGTTTCAAATCAGCCGACGCAAAGCCTCTGGACGTTGTGGTCAAGACGGCACTGTTTATCGCGTTCAGCTTTGTAGTGGGATTTTTGATATATCTGTTGTTCAAGCTTCTTGACAAGCGCTTTTTCCACCACCGCATGATACCTATCTTCGGACTGGCGCTGTGTTTCTTTATGGCGTACTGCGCAGAGAAGTTTTTCGGTATCGCTGACATCACGGGTGCATATGTGGCGGGAATAATCCTCTGCAACCTGCGCGACGCGGAATATATCGCAGGAAAAATGGACATTTCGAGTTATATGCTGTTCGGCCCTGTGTTCTTCGCGTCAATAGGTCTGAAAACCAACTTTGATGGCTTCACGCTTAATCTGTTGTGGTTCTCGCTGGCGTTTGTAGCGGTGGCTATGGTGGCAAAGATCATAGGCTGCGGACTGGCTTCCAAGCTCTGGAGATTCAACACCAAGGACTCGCTTAAGGTCGGCGTAGGCATGATGACCCGTGGAGAGGTCGCGCTCATCGTCGCGCAGAAGGGGCTCGCTGTCGGAATGGTGTCGCCCGAGTATTTTACCTCGGTGATATTGCTGATACTGTGCTCATCCGTCGTCTCGCCGATACTGCTGAAGCTGCTGTACAGAGGAGAAAATAAACCCGGACATATCCTGACAACAGGCGAAAAGATGGATATTGACGAAACGGATGAAGTGTATGCAGAATATTAAAGCGTATTCACAATAACCGAAATTGTGGCGGAGGCAGTTTGGTATAAACCCGAAACCTGCTGTGGTTCCCATTGTGCAAGCATTTCACTTTACCTTGTTACATTGCGTGTAGAATTATAATGCGGTTGATAAACTTTTTTTCGGCTGTAATATTCATAAGAAACAAGTACTTTCCGGTGGATTGGGCGTTATGAACTATTTCACCGACTTTTTGCTCATCTTCCCACTACTTTATTATCTACTATCTATTATAGTAAAAAACAACTGCAGAATTTTTTTGAAAAAGTACTTGATTTTTTATGAATATTGTGATATAATAGATAAGTGCTAAAGTGAAAGCGGTAGTTGATAGTGTTTTTCATATTTCAGACTTTGTTGCATTTTAACAGAGCACTGTTATCTGTAAAGCTTCGTTAATCTGTTTATTGCATATTGCTTTTGACACTACACTGTCACGGCGTTTTCGGTAACTTAAAATCTCGGTCAAAGTTCCGTTTGACTACATATTTGACCACTTGGGGGAAAAATCCATATTTCGAGGCGTGGCTCAGCTTGGTAGAGCGCTGCGTTCGGGAGCATAGAACCGTTGGAGCGCGTTGCAGAGCCGTTTGCGGCACATTGCCTTTGACACTACACCGTTACAGTGTTTTCGGTAATTTAAAATTTCTGTCAAAAATCCTTTTGACCACATGTTTGACCACTTACACCAAATTTGTGGTTAAAAAATCCATAATCGAGACGTGGCTCAGTTTGGTAGAGCGCCGCGTTCGGGAGCATAGAACCGTCGGAGTGCGTTATAGAGCTGTTTGTGGCACATTGCCTTTGACACTACATTGTCACGGCGTTTTCGGTAACTTAAAATCTCGGTCAAAAATCCTTTTGACCACATGTTTGACCACTTCGGTGGAAAATCCATATTTCGAGGCGTGGCTCAGCTTGGTAGAGCGCTGCGTTCGGGAGCATAGAACCGTTGGAGCGCTTCGCAGAGCCGTTTATCGCATATTCCCTTTGACACTACACCGTTACGGTGATTTTGTCGGGCGGAAATCTTGGTCAAAAATCTCCTTGACCACATACTTGACCACTTTCACCAGATTCGAGGTGAAAATTTCAATAATCGAGACGTGGCTCAGTTTGGTAGAGCGCTGCGTTCGGGACGCAGAGGTCGCGTGTTCAAATCACGTCGTCTCGACCACAAACCGCATTACAAAGCCATTCGCAGGCTGTGTGATGCGATTTATTTTTTTATATGCCGTAACATTTTGTTACATTCTTCTCAAGTACCGAAACGGTAGTTTTGAAGGATGCCCTATTTTAGGGCAACCCACCAGCCTCAAAACAAAACAGGGCAGGTGGATTATGCGCCGACGTATTCTTTGTTTTATGCGGCTCAATTTTTGAACATAACTGAGTCCTAAATTGG
>ERZ777305.518-NODE-518-length-63198-cov-9.155615_pt1 | contig 63198 bp, 55 predicted proteins | sample MGYA00374965_ERZ777305 | MGnify/ENA primary metagenome ERZ777305 (study PRJEB29328, sample SAMD00013331) | mouse gut metagenome | study: EMG produced TPA metagenomics assembly of the Metagenome analysis of fecal microbiota from mouse which was promoted...
AACAATAAAAATTCCTTGAATTTTTAAGGAAAATCACTTGACAATATAGGGAGGAAAAACATACTGTCTTCAAACTGTCTTCAAGATATGACAGTAAGTTTAAGCGTTAAATGATTTGGGAAATGTTAATATATCATGGAGAAAAAGCGGTTAAAACGTTATTAAGAAGTTTAACCGCTTTTTTGCTCAATTACTTTCTAAATTCTTCAATTAGTTTCTCTAAATTTTCTATGTCTTCATCCGTCCAAACAGGTTCATATTTATTGCAATATTCTTTGAACCTACAATTTTGTTTTGAACAATCACTTACCTTAAAACATTTTATCCCGTACACAACACGGGCAATATTAAAAATAACTGTAATTGCCATAAAGCTGATTAATAAAATAATATACAACCACTGCAATATTTCATTCATATAGCCTCCCTATTTGTTTTTCTTAATCTGTTCCAAAAACACTTGTTCCGTTCTTCCCGTTCAATTTCATGTACTTTTTCATCTGCGTAAATTAACAGTATTTCTATAAACTGTTTTGTTGGTATAGTAAGGGCAGTTGCTTCAAGTACGCTTGGAAAAGATATTTCCAGCTTTTTACACCTTTCCTCTAATTCTTCTATTTTTTCTTTCAGTTTTGCATCTTCTGTTGTAAGAACTAATTGTATAGCTTTCATTCTTCACCTTTCCCCTCTATTCCCAAAATGCCCGCAAGGTCACGCATACCTTGACGATACGAAAGCATTTCGCATATACCTAGTGTGGCACATAAAGCACCTTGGTAACTTTTAACCAACTGTATTTGATTCTCTGTTAAATTCTCTTCTAATTGATTAAATAATTCCGTTTCTTTTTTGATGGATTTTTTGTAATCAGAATCACGATTATAAATTCTGCCTAGCCTATCCATTATGCAAGGTTGTATTTCTTCTAAAAAATTAATGTCCATAATTATTCTCCTTTCAAAACATAGTCGCTAAAACAAGTATAGTCGTTACGTCTAGTATATTCAACTACTTTTTGATGAATCATAATAATATGGTGAGGTACAAAGTATGATAAGTTATGAACCATTATGGGAGACAATGCGGCAAAAAGGAATATCCACATATGCTATGATTGAAAAATATAAGATACCTTCAAGTACATTGCACAGTTTAAGGCATAATGGAAACATTAATATGCTTACACTTGAAAAGCTGTGCAATGCCCTGAATTGTACGCCAGACCATGTTGTAAAATTTGAAACGGATGATAAATCAAGTACGTGAGAATGTGTTATCTTATGTGCTTTTTTTATTGAAATTGTTTTGCATGACTTTGTGTTTAATATCGTTATATATAAATGTTTTCCGTATGTCACCATTATAAAAAGATATATTCCTTTAAAAACGGCTTTTATAGCTAATCTTTTCAATGTAGTTATTTTAGCGATATAGTCGTTACGTCTAGTATATTCAACTACTTTTTGATGACTCATAATGGTGGTATGGAGAGGTAGGAAACATGATAAGTTATGAACCATTATGGGAGACAATGCGGCAAAAAGGAATATCTACATATGCTATGATTGAAAAACATAAGATACCTTCAAGTACTCTGCACAGCTTAAGGCATAACGGAAATATAAATATGCTTACACTTGAAAAGCTGTGCAATGCATTAGATTGTACACCAGATTGTGTTGTGAAATTTGAAAAGGATGATAAGTAAAGGGCATGGGAATAAATAATCTCACTGCCCTTTATTTTATGCTAATATTTTGCAAATCACTAAATACCCTTGTGCTACAAAAACAAGTTTCCAGAAACTATCATTGATTGGCTTGATTATAATTAATAAGGAATTGAACTATTGTCAAGCCCAAAGCCGCATTGCGGTGCGATAGCAGGCTTTACAATGGTTCTATTCCTTATATAATATATACTGCCAATCAATATTTATTTTTTTGTGTTATTTTTGCCTGTTACTTGTTCTCTTCTGATTTTACCATCATACAGAAATTCCTTATTAAGTTATTAATATGCATTTGATGTTCTTTGCTTAACTTACAATAGTATTTTTCCCATGGATAGCTTTCCGGCTCTATGATAATATAAGAGTCTTCTATGATTTCTTCCAATTCTATATGTAAGATTTCAGAAATTTTTTTCCCAATCCCTATATAGTCGAATTGTTTCGATTCAATATATTTTCCTTTGACTTCACAATTATTATGTGATTTGCAGGTTGAACATTCCACAAACTGCCTAACCACTTCTGCATAAAACTCTGCGGAATCTATTCCTCTTTTCTCTAATATTTCTGCTATTTTTTCGTGATTGAGCCTATGCACAAATCCCTGCCCGGTATCCAAAATACTAGCATCAAAGCATAGCAAATCGCATAAATCTAATTCTAAAGAATCTGAACTTTCCATACTCTTGCTTTTGCTGTAAAAACTTTTCAACTTAGAATGAATATTTTCTATTGTGTAATCATCTGAATCACTTGTAATCTCTCTTTTATTCAAACATTCTCGTTGTGCATATAGAAATGTTGCTAGCTGATATGACGAAATCTGTTTTCCGTTAAAATCTTTCGATGATTCCACCATATATTGTAAGTATTTGCCAAAATGTTGCTGTTTAATTTCTTGGGGGAGCAAATCGTCTATTGCCTGGTTTATTATGGACTGGTATCTCTCTGGCAATTCGTTATACAGAATTTTACATAAATCAGTATTTTTTTGCTTTGTTCCACTTTGCTTCGAGGCATAATAACTTCTAAAAATAGCACTGACGATTCTAGGGTCATTAATTGCAGAACCGTCTTCTTCATAAGAACTTAAAATTTCTTTCACTTTCATATAAGCATACTCCTTCCGGTATAAAAAAATGAGTTTTTTCCTTCCGTTACAAGCAGATATTTGTATATTACCATAGAGTCATCAGCTGAAACAATAAAAACAAAGGCCTTTGTAAATCAATTTCCAAAAAGGAGGATTTACAATGAACAGACAGCCAGAAGAGAGTTTAGGCAAGAGATTAAGGAGACTCCGTAAAAACGCAAATATGACCCAAGCTAAATTGAGTGAACAGTTAAATATGGATGGCGATACGTATGGCAATTATGAGCGTGAGAAGACAGAACCCTCCATTGGTACCATAATAGACCTTGCAAATATTTACAATGTTACGACAGATTATATATTAATAGGAAAAGATATTGATGCTGATGCGAGAGTATCTTCATTAATAAGCCAATGCCCTGATGATAAATTATCTGCCCTTCTTATGGTTATGGAAGGTATTCTTGGATTGATAAATTAGAATAAGCATTATGGATGGTGGCACGTATGGCTATTATGAGTGTGAGAAGAGTTCCTTCCATATTATACCGTAGCAGACCTTGTACAGCTTTACAATGTTACGACAGATTACATATTGAAGATATTGATGCGAGAGTATCTTCATTAATGAGCCAATGCATTGATGAAATCCGCTGAATTTGCGGATTTTAAAACGGTTTTCCGCATACATCCATGTTCTTATCATTTTCCATACATGGGATAATAATGCTATCAAGACGAGAAAGGAGGCGATAAAAATGACAAACAGAGTTGATAACAATACCATATTGGTATCACAGATGGAAATGTCAGCAAAAGGGATTTTGTCAGATGTTGTAGTGGTAAGGAACATCCGCGAATCATATGTATTGGATGCAAATGGAAAGCGCACCGACCAGATTGATTGTATTAGGTACGATTGCGTTGACCCGAATACTTTCGATACCTTTACAGCTAAAGTTCTGACAAGTAGGCCGGTTATCTCCAAAGAAGCTTTAGAAGCTTCAGACGGGCCGGTTTATATTGAGATTCCTGTGGAAGAGACTATCATTCGTCCTTATTCCATTGAGTATGGGCGGGTTAAGGTGTCGATTATTGCACCTTATGTGAAGTTAGCAGGAAAGTAATTACTATTCAACTACGTGGGGGCTATGCCCCCACACAAAAGAAAGGAGACAATATTATGAAAAATATTTTATTTCTATTTATATTCTTTATTCTTTTTATTGCATTGTTTTATTTTATTTGCTACTGCGTTAGCCTCTGCACGGGATGTACCATGGATGAAGCTATTAAGAAGGTACAAAGTCTTTTGAGGTCAGATACTCCAACATATCATATAGCAAATGATAACGGTCTGTCCCCAGAGTTGCATGATACCTTACATAGCATAGTTGGAGATACGAGATATAATAAGTTGTTGGGCTTAAGCCGACAGACACCTATAATACAGCCCGGTGTTGTAAAAGGTCTCCGTTGCATTGGCATTGTTGTTCCTTATGCGTCAGATAATGAGAAGATGCAAGCAGAGAAGATGTTCACGGGGATTTTGGTTAAGTATCTTATTATTTATGGTTTTGATAGTAGAGTGCATACGAGTTGGACGAGCCATTCCGATTTGGGTTTGCATGTTATTATTTTAGCGTATGCAGAGACGAAAGAAGAGTCGGAGCGTTTGTCTAGGCTTATCCAGGTTGAGAGCCGGAAAGCAGTTCAGCAGTTCAAGCCGCCGACCGATGAGGATATAGACCATGACTAATCAGATAATGTTAGGATACCAATATCTGCTATGGCAGGAAGAAGGGGTGCAAGTTCCCCTTCTTGCCCCTCTGGGGCATCTAATTGTAGTGGGCGGCAGTGGTTCGGGTAAATCAACAGGCGTTCTATATTGGCTCTTCAAGATGAAAAGAGCGCAGATAAATGTTGACCTATATATCATGGACTTCAAGGCATCCCATGAATTTGAAGGTATAACAGGGCAGTATGCAGAATTTGAGGACTGTTACAGCCGCATTGTATCCTTTTATAGAATGTTTACGGAATTAGGGGAAGGCGGTGATGGAACGGTCAAGGTACTTCTGATAGATGAGATTGCCGGGCTATTGATGCACCTTGGGATGACTAAGGAAGGGAAAGCAAAAGCAGACGAAATCAGACAGATTATGAGCAGTATCTTAATGCTTGGGAGGTCTAGGAACTGCTTTTTATGGTTAGCCATGCAAAGATATACAGCGAATATCTTCCCCGCTTCATCCGGGGCGGCAGATAACTTCCAAATCTGTATAGGCTTGGGGCGTTTATCTGTGGACAGCCGCAGGTCACTGTTTGCCGGGGAGCATATTGAGGGGGAAGATACTTTGCTTTTCGGGCAGGGGAAAGGAATTGTTTTAATTGATGGACAGCCTTTACAGGCACTCATAATTCCAGAGGTATCAAAGGAAACACTGCTCCAACATCTGCGGAAGTAATGGGATATAGGGGTGGAGTCCGAAGCACGCTTGCGTGCGTAGGACGTAGCCCCTATGTGCCGAAGGCACGGTTGGTGTCAGTATTACCACCAACCACTTTTGTGACTGTGAAAAGTACCGCAAAACATGCAGAATACAAGACTGCTCCAGTCACAGCATATATTGTAACTACAGAAAGGCAGTGTAAATTGTATGTCATTTTCACCAGAAACACGTAACAGAAGTTGGTTTGTTACCATACAAGAGAAAAACATGACAAAAGCCGGGCTAGATAAGGAAAAGTACTCCAACCCGGAGTTTATTGCAGATTTTTTTATATCTTTATGGGAAAATTCTGGAAAAGGGAGAAAAGCCGCCATTGCGGTATGTGTATCAGCGCAAGGATTGTATCATCTTCATATGGCATGTTATGGAAACACAACTACATTGAAGAAAGTATCGGATATACTGTTCCAAAGCCATGTTGAGCCAGTAATGGGAAAATCACAGTTGCTTCCATATCTGAAGAAAGAAGGGAAATATGCGGAAAAGGATGAACAGGTTTTATATACAAAAAATCTGGAAGCGATTGAAGAAAACCAAGGCAGTAGAAGCGATTTAGATATTATTGAAGAAATGTTGAACAATGGCTCCACACCAGAAGAAATTTTTGAGGCTTCATTCCGCTACCGCAAATATGAAAAAATGATTAAGTCAGATTATTTGGCTAGGCGAACCAAGGAAACCCCATTGATTAAGAAGATGTGGAATGAATACCACTGGGGGAAAGCGGGTACGGGAAAAACCTACACCTACATTAAAGAGATGGAGGCACATCCCAATGACGTATATCTGTGCAGTGATTATGCAAATTCCGGTGCAAGCGGCGGCGGTTTTGATTTTTATGGAAACAATCCCGCCAAAATCGTAGTATTAGATGAATTTAGGGGGAACATCCCCTATGCACAGCTTTTGTCCATACTGGATGTATACAGCAGGAATCAACAGCACTGCCGATACCAGAATACTTTTAATTTGTGGACAAGCGTAATTATTTGTTCCATTTACCCGCCGGAGAAAGTGTATTCCTTTATGGTAGATGATACAGAGAAAAGCGTGGATTCAATACAGCAGTTGTTAAGACGGTTAAATGTTATTGTTTACCACTATATCAATAAAGAGGGGAAATTCCGGGAATTTAAAATGCCCGCCTGTGATTATATAAATGCGGAAGATATGGTAAAAAAATCAAGTGAATTTGAAAAAATCGCTGATGATGTGGAAGAAATAAAAAATATAGCAAATGCCGAAGATACACTTACTTTAGAGGATTTTGAAAAACAGTGGGGTGCTAAAAGGATTTAATATGTTGTTTTGTAGGTAGCGGTATATGGAACATAGTTTGATTTCTTTATTGAATGAACATGAAAAATTCGGTATAATTGACACAGGCAGTATGTTGAAAACAATTATGCCAAATTTAAGAAAAGAAGTACGAAAAATACATACGCAGAACTATGCCATTACTCCGCCGGCAACAGAAAAATCCCGCTGGCAGACTTATTGTAAAGGGGCGGATGGCAAAAGAAAAATTATCCGCGCACAGACGGAAGAAGAGTTGTTGGATAAACTGATGCCTTTGTATTTTTCAAAAATGCACCTTGAAAAATTAACATTTCACGAATTGTTTTTAGAATGGATTGACTATAAAACGCCCTTGGTAGAAAACCAGAACACCATAACCAGATATAAGCAGCGTTACCGGAAGTATCTGGAAAATTCCTGCCTACATAACGAAAAACTTTCCAATATAGACGAACTTCTTTTGGAAAGGGAGTCAAACCGTATTATTAAAGAATATCAGCTTACCAGAAAGGAATGGGTTAATGTAAAGACAATCCTCAATGGCATGTACGGTTATGCTGTTAAAAAAAGATACTTGTCAGAAAATCCATTAGAGCGGATAGAAATATCTGTAAAATACAGACAGGTGGTAAGAAAAACGGGCAAGACAGAAACTTTCAACACGGAGGAATTATCAGACTTAAACCGTTATCTGGAATCAATGTATACTGAATCGGGTGATACTGCGTTTCTGGCAGTTAAACTTAATTTTTTGCTTGGACTCCGTGTAGGGGAACTGACCGCCTTAAAATGGAAAGACTGGTGCGAGCCTACTACTTTACAGATTGTCCGTGAAGAAGTCCGGGAGCAGGAAAACAATGTTGTAAGGGTAGAGGAACATACGAAAACTTACCAAGACCGTTTTGTTACCCTTGTACCGAAAGCAATAGAACTATTAAACCGGATTGAAAGGCAAGGAGAATACATTTTTATGCGGAATGGGGAAAGAATCACTTCAAGGCAGATTGCATATGTATTGGAAAAATATGCAGAACGAAAAGGAGTGGGAACAAAATCCACCCACAAAATGAGGAAGACCTATGCAAGCCTTTTGAACGCCAATGGCGTACCGCTTGACTGCATCAGAGAGCAGTTAGGACATAATTCCTTGTCCACAACACTTGGCTATATATTTAACCCGCTGACAGACAACGAAACCTACCGCTTAATGTGTGATGCTTTATAGTCAAAACATAGACGTTTTTAAACTGTCTTCAACTGTCTTCAATATCTGAAAGGCAAAAAAATAACGGAAACGCTGTATTTATCAACGTTTCCGCACTTTTTCAAAGAGCGCGAGACGGGACTCGAACCCGCGACCCCGACCTTGGCAAGGTCGTGCTCCACCAACTGAGCCACTCGCGCATATCTTTGTCTGAGCCGTTCTGAGTTGCTTTCTCGCTCGGACAAGTATTAATATACTATATGGATTATACTTTGTCAACAAAAAAAATCAAAATATTTAAAAAAATCAAAAAAGGATTTTGAAAGGATCTTCCATAAATTTTTTATAAAAAATGAAAAAAAGTATTTGACAAAATCTGTAAAAGGTGTTATATGTTAGTGCGAAGAGAAAAGAGATGAGAAAAAGGAGGAAAAGAAGATGAAAGTAATGAATATTGACGACACAGAAAAGTTTTTTGAGGTGGTAAATCAGTGCAAAGGCACAGTAGAGTTAGTGACTAAGGAAGGAGACAGATTAAATCTGAAATCCCAGTTGACAAAATATGTAGCAATCACAAAACTTTTTGCGGATAATGTAATTCCGGAGATGGAAATCGTTGCGCATGAGCCTGAAGATGTAAACCGTCTGCTTGATTATATGGTGAACGCAAAATAAATTGGGTTGACAAGAGAAAGAAGAGTTGGTTTGGAGAATCCTGCGTTTTGCAGGATTCTTTGTTTATGGGAAGGGGTGAGAAGATGTATAATGAACTGACCAGGCAGGATATCCAGAAGATGGAAGAAGAAATCGAATATCGTAAGCTGGTGGTGCGTAAGAATGCGCTGGAAGATGTGAAGGAGGCGCGGGCGCAGGGGGATTTAAGCGAAAATTTTGAGTATTATGCTGCGAAGAAGTTTAAAAATCAGAATGAGAGCCGCATCCGATATCTTGAGAAGATGATTAAGACCGCCGTGGTGGTATCAGATGAATCCGCAGAGGACGAGGTGGGTATGAACAACACGGTAGAGGTATTCTTTGAAGAGGATGGGATTACGGAGAAATATAAACTTGTAACAACAGTCCGGGGGAATTCTCTGGAAGGATTGATCAGTACGGAATCGCCGTTGGGAAAGGCGCTTCTGGGCCATAAGGCAGGAGACCGGGTCTTTGTGGAGATCAGCGCAGGCAATGGTTATTATGTGGTTATCAGAGCCATTGAGAATACCGTAGATGACGGCAGCGATAAGATACGGAGTTTTTAGGAGACTAAAGGCTCTGTATTTTAGTTTGGAGAAGTATTTGCCGCACAGGTGTTTTCATATGGTTTCATAAAATGTTTTGTAAAAGAAAATAGAATGGTCTACATAATCTGTAATATAAAACTTTACATAAGCATATATCTTACAAAGAAATGACAAGCCTGCAGCGCGCAGACGGGCGGGTTTGTTTCAGGGAAAGGCAGGAGAGTATGTGCATGTATGAGAGTAAAACGGCTTCGGAGACGATACGAGGGCTGGGGACGAACAGGGAGAACGGACTCAGCCGTACAGAAGCCATGGAACGTAAGGCCAAATATGGTCCGAACAAACTTAAGGAGCAGGAAAAGAAGAGTGTCTGGCAGATGATACTGGAGCAGCTGAATGACCCTCTGATCCTGATTCTGGTAGTGGCGATGGCAATTTCCTTGATGTTACATGAGTTTGGTGATGCGGTCATCATCGTAGCAGTGGTTGTCTTAAATGCGGCTGTCGGAATCATTCAGGAAGGCAAAGCAGGAAGGGCAGTAGAGGCTCTTAAGAAAATTTCATCACCCCAGGCGGTAGCTGTGCGTGGCGGTGAGCGAATTAAAATACCGGCAGAAGATTTGGTAGTAGGCGATATTGTGATGTTGGAAGCGGGGAATATGGTTCCGGCTGATTTGAGACTTGTTGATAGTATAGGGATTTTTGTAGAGGAATCTACCCTTACAGGAGAGTCTGTGCCGGTAGAAAAGGATGCAGACCATGTGGTAGAGGTACCAGGAGATAACAGTTGTATGAATATGGCCTATATGTCCACTTATGTGACCAGAGGCAGGGGCAGAGGTGTGGTGGTGGCCACGGGAATGAATACCAGAATCGGTCATATTGCGGACATGCTGCATGGCAGTAAGGAAAAGCTCACACCTTTACAGATTAAGCTGGGAGAGTTAGGCCGGGTGTTGAGTGCCCTGGCAGTGGGAATCTGCGTGTTTTTGTTTGTCGTTGCAATCTTACAGAAGCGTGATGTGGGAGAAATGCTGCTTACATCGGTATCTTTGGCAGTGGCAGCAGTGCCGGAGGGACTGCCGGCCATTGTGACTATTGTGCTGGCACTTAGTGTATCCCGCATGGTACGGGCGAAAACGATAGTCCGTAAACTTTCATCGGTGGAGACGTTGGGAGCTGTGGAGGTAGTCTGCTCGGACAAGACGGGAACCCTGACTCAGAATAAGATGACGGTTATGGAGTGCTGCCTGGATGGCAGATTGCGTATGCGGGAACAGATTCCGGGAATTTTTCGGGGTGTGTTGGATGATCAGGCAGCTGATCCTGGCCATAGACATTTTTTATTGGGAAGTGTTCTGTGTAATGATGGTGTCATTAACGAGGAAGGCGGCCTGGGAGATCCTACGGAGATGGCTTTTCTTTATATGGCCAGGGAGTGTGGGGTTGAGGCTGCACAGGTCAGGGAGCGATACCCGCGTATAGATGAGGCCGGGTTTGATTCAGAGCGTAAGATGATGACGACACTGCATAAGGCAGGAGCGGACAAGATTGCTTACTCGAAGGGGGCAGCAGAGCGGATCCTGGAAGGCTGTGACAGGATGTACAGGGGAGGCCGGGTTGTGGAGCTGTCGCAGGCAGAAAGGAATTTGGTTCTGCGGATACAAAAGCAGCTGATGGCGGAAGGCAGGCGTGTGCTGGCAATTTCCATGGAACCGGATGGACGTATGGCAGAAAGGAACATGATTTTCCTGGGGTTGGTCAGTATGCAGGATCCGGTCAGGCCCGAAGCGGTAGCAGCAGTAAGGGATTTTAAGGGGGCAGGGGTGTCCACCGTGATGATAACGGGAGATCATCCGGATACCGCTTTTTCCATAGCAAAGGAACTGGGGATTGCCAGTCGGGCTGATGAGTGTATTACGGGCAGGGAACTGGACCATTTAAAGGAGCATACTTTTTTACAGAAGCTGCCTCAGCTTAAGGTGTTTGCCAGGGTGACACCGGAGCACAAGGTGCGGATCGTGGAAGGATACCGCTCCCTGAATAAGACGGTGGCCATGACCGGTGACGGTGTTAATGATGCCCCCTCCCTGCAGGCGGCGGACATTGGCATAGCCATGGGATTAAATGGTACGGATGTAGCCAGAGGTGCGGCAGATTTTGTGCTGATGGATGACAATTTCGCCACTATACATACGGCCATCAAAGAGGGCAGGGGCATTTATGAGAACATACGCAAATCTGTGCTCTTTTTGCTCTCTTCCAATTTGGGAGAGATTATTACCATGCTGGTGACGATAGTGGCCGGTCTGCCTGCGCCATTAAAGGCAAGCTTCATTCTATGGATTAATCTGATTACAGATTCTCTGCCGGCGCTTGCCTTGGGGGTAGATGACAATGAGACGGAGAGGCTGATGCAGGAAGCGCCCAGGAAACGGGAAGATTCATTGTTTGCCAAAGGCGGCCTGATGTGCGTGATCTGCTATGGGCTGGTGATAGGCGGAGTGAGTCTGGCAGCTTTTTTGAAAGTTCCATATGACAGGATTGTGATGGAAGGTCTGCCGATTAGTTTACATAATATATTGGAAGGGCTGAAAATAGCAACAGTACTGGCCAAGGCGCAGACCCATGCTTTCACGGTATTGGGGATTAGTCAGCTATTTCACGCCATCGGCATGAGGGACGTGAACCGTTCTGTGTTCAAGATGGATCACAGGAACAATCCTTATATGCTGCTGGCACTTGTGGTTGGAATTCTGCTGCAGATGGCTGTAACAGAGATTACACCGCTCATTAATCTGTTTGGTACGGTGCGGCTTGGTGTGATGGAATGGACGCAGCTGATTGCGCTGTCTGCAACGCCGCTTATTGTACACGAGCTGCTGGTGGCTGTGGGGAAGGCTTTTCCTGAATCAGGCAAGTGCATGCAGTGCAAGCAGGAGAAGGAAGAAGCCGCTTAACCAGGAGAGGTCAATGTGCAGCACACGGCACAGCAGACGGCCGAGGACATAGCCGATGGAGAACAAAAGCAGATTAAAGAGCATTGCAAGAAGGAGGAAAGTTAACCAGGAGATGGAACCGGTGGTAAAGGCCATGCCAACCAGAATGCTGTCAAGAGAAAGGGCCAGACTTAAGAGAAGAGCTTCTTTGGCACTTAAAATATGAAGATCCTCCTGATTGGCATCCTCAGGAGAGAGATAGATTGTGAAGATAATGTTCAGCTGTTTGATACGGCAGCCCCAGTTTCTGGCGAGACTGGGGTGTTTTTTTGCCAGATAGCGGATCAGGCTCTCTATCAGTTTGCTGCAGCCTATAAGAAACAGAAGAAAGAATGAAAGGAAGGGGAGCATTTCTTTCGGAAGAAAAAGGAACAGCAGGTGGGAGAGACGGTTGGCTGCCGTGATGAACACTGCCGGTATGCAGGCCAAGAGGAGAAAAGAAGAGGCCTTGATATGGACTTTCTGGGTGCCGTAAGAGAAACCGGCAGTCATGGAATCCAGAGAGACTGCGAGTAGAAAGAGCATCAGGGCCGGGGCAAAATAAGACATGGATGATTCACCTTACACATGTTTTTACTTTATTGTATGGGGAAGCATCGTAAACGACATAACAAATTTTGGCGTCCTCTCCGGCCGGATTCCCATAGCGGAAGTTAATGCAGGACAGGAAGGTTGGTGACCAGCTTGTATTTGTCTTATAAAAACTGTATAATAGTAAAATATTTTGGTAACGCAAAAGATGTGTAAATGGTCGTACTAAGGGGATGAAAAGCTGCAATGCAATATCTGATAAAAAGACGAAAAATGGTTAAAAATCTGATGGCACTATTGCTGATGGTGCTTTTGACTGTGGGCATGGAGAAATACCGCTATGACAGAACAAGGCAGGAAGGGGACTGCATGGAAAGCCTTTGTTTTATCATTGAAAACAGCATGTCGGAACAGGTGATTCGTTGTTTTTGGGATGAAGCGCAGCAGATCGGCTATCTGTTTTTGCCCTCTTATGCGAATGCAGGCGATGTGCATATTTCTTATGTGGGTGCACACAGGGCAGTTTTTACCAGCGGGGGAGAGGAGATTGTATTAAAAAGCGGTGCCAATATCAGTGCGCTTGCGTATGAACAGGTATACGCCATGTGCTTCGTGAATGATGATGGGGTAAAGATTGCGGAGCAAAAGATGATGATCATGCATTCGGCAAATCTTCCGGCAATGTTTCTGAAGACCGAGAGCGGCTCCATGGAGATGCTGGATGCGGATAAGAACTATGAGGAGGGCGGCAGAATCGTCCTGTTTGATGCTGGCGGGAGTGTTGTGTGTGCGGACAGATTGGACCGGATTTCGGGAAGAGGAAATTCCACCTGGGCATATCCCAAGAAATCTTATGGTATCAGATTGAAGAACCGGACGAATCTGTTCGATATGGGAAGCGCTGATAACTGGATATTGTTGAGCAACGTGGAAGACAGAGCGTATGTGCGCAATAAGATTACCTATGAGATGGCGATTGCGGCTGGAATGGAAGGGTCGCCGGAGTCCCGGTACATTGATCTGTATGTGAATGATAAATACCATGGTATGTATCAACTTTGTGAGAAGGTCGAGATTGATGCAGAGCGGATACCGATTACGGATCTGGGAGAAAGTAACAAGAAACTCAATAAAGGGATACAGGATAATGAGCGGTTTTATGAGCAGGTCGGGACGGGGGAAAGAAAGGGCGCGATACTGGATAAAGAGCCGATTGACTCGTCAGGGGGCTATCTGTTGGAACGGGATGTGTCGGAAAAGTATTCTAATGAGGTCAGCGGCTTCCAGACACAGACGCTGCATGATCAGTATACAGTCAAGAGCCCGAAATTCGCATCCGCTGCACAGGTGGATTATATCAGCAGTCTGGTGGAGGAGATGGAGCAGGCTGTGGTTTCCGGGGACGGCATGAATCCGGAAACGGGCAAGAGCTATCTTGACTATATTGATGTAGAATCATTTGCCATGAAATATGTTGTAGAAGAATTATGTAAAAATAAGGGCGGTGGCGCTACCAGTTCGTTTTTTTATAAACCACAGGACGCTGTCAGTACCAGGCTGTTTGCCGGACCTGTGTGGGATTATGATAAAGCCTATGCCAGATTATATGGGCTTGACGGCACCACAAGAGATTTGTGCCATCTGACACAGCGTGACAACAGTACAACGCTTTTTTGGCATTTGTATAACCAGCCTGAATACAGGCAGATGGTAGCGGCGTGTTATGAAGAGTTTTTCTCAGAGTATATTCTGGTGATTGGCAACGAGAAGATTGATGAGTATGTGTCTGAGATACATGCCTCAGCAGAGATGGACAGAATCAGATGGAAAGAGATTTATGGGGAAGGAAGTATTGACTGGGGACAGGAAATACAGCCGATCCGCACCTTTTTAACAGAACGCAAAGACTTCCTGGATGAGATATGGATAGAGGGGAGAGAACTGTGTACAGTGCATTTTGTTGCCGAAGAATATTTTCGGGATACCTATGTGAGCGTGATAAAGGGAGAGGCTTTGCAGAGTGTGCCCATTGGGGAGCCGGGAAGCCGAAGCGGGGAAAGGGTATTCGATGGATGGTATACAGCGGAGGGAGAACTGTTTGACAGCACAGAACCTGTCTGCAGGGATATCACTGTCTATGGCAGGAGCCATATTGCCGCGAAAGAGTAGCCCGCAGCAGGAGACACCCAAGAGTTAAGAAGTGGAAGTAAAGAAGTCCAGGTAAGAAAGTACAAGAAAGGAAGTTCAGAGTAAGAAAGTACAAGAAAGGAAGTTCGGAGTAAGAAAGTACAAGAAAGGAAGTTCAGAGTAAGAAAGTACAAGAAAGAAAGTCCAGAGTAAGAAAGTACAAGAAAGAAAGTCCAGGCAAAGAAGTTCAGAGTAAGAAAGTGAAAGTAAAGAAGCATACGGACAAAGAAATGCCCGAAAAGATTTACGCCACCTGTAAAAAATGGTATGATATATAATAATAGGAAACTGTATTGAAAAATCACTGGGAGGGTATGGAGAATCTTATGGAATTAATGTTTATTGGGGCCGATCACGAGGTTACAGGCAGTTGTCATTATCTGCGTGTGGGAGACAGAAACATTCTGGTGGATTATGGCATGGAGCAGGGAGTCAAGGTGTTTGAGAACTGTGAACTGCCGGTGGAAGCAGCTTTGATCGACTATGTGTTTCTGACACATGCGCACATAGACCATTCCGGGCTTTTGCCGCTTCTGTATGCCAGGGGGTTCAGGGGCGGGATTTACGCCACAGAGGCCACCTGCGATCTGTGCAGCATCATGCTTCGTGACTGTGCGCATATTCATATGCAGGAGGCAGAGTGGAAGAACCGTAAAGCCAAGAGAAGCGCGGAGAATGAGCTGGTGGAGCCGCTCTTTACGATGGAGGATGCTGACGGGGCCATCAAGTGTCTTGTCCCCTGTGACTATGAGAAAGATGTGGAAGTCTGTGAGGGTGTCAGGATTCGTTTTACAGATATCGGGCATCTTTTGGGTTCCTCCAGTATCGAGGTGTGGGCCACAGAGCATGATGTGACGAAGAAGATTGTGTTCTCCGGTGATATTGGTAACAGCGATCATCCATTGATCAAGGATCCAAAGAATACGGACACTGCAGATTATGTGGTGATGGAATCCACATACGGCGACAGGCTTCATGCAGAGGAGAGAGTTGATTACATAGGAGAACTGACGAAGATATTGCAGACCACTTTTGACAGGGGAGGCAATGTGGTGATTCCTTCCTTTGCAGTGGGCAGGACACAGGAACTCTTATATTTCCTAAGGCAGATTAAGGCGGGCAGACTGGTAAAGGGACACGAGGGGTTCCCTGTGTATGTGGACAGTCCGCTGGCGGTGGAGGCGACCGGGATTTTCCAGAAAAACGAGGAGGACTGCTTTGACGAGGAAGCGATGGCGTTAGTCAGACAGGGAATCAACCCCATTGCTTTTCCGGGACTTCGGCTCGCGATTACCAGCGACGAGTCCAGGGCCATAAACTTTGAAAATACGCCCAAGGTCATCATATCGGCTTCCGGTATGTGTGAGGCGGGACGAATCAGGCATCACCTGAAACATAATCTGTGGAGGCCGGAGTGTACCATTCTCTTTGTGGGATATCAGGCAGTGGGAACCCTTGGCAGAATGATTGTGGAGGGAACCAAAGAGGTGAAACTTTTCGGGGAGCAGATTGAAATCAGGGCAGAGATCAGGAAATTGGTGGGTATGAGCGGCCATGCGGATAAGAACGGTCTGCTGAACTGGATCAAAGGCTTTCGGGAAATGCCGAAGAAGGTGTTCGTGGTACATGGTGAGGACAGTGTGTCCACGCTCTTTACGGAATGCCTGAAGGTGGAGCATAAGATGGATGCTTATGCACCTTACAGCGGCACCAGATTCGATTTGGTGAGCGGTGAGTTTATTTATGAGGCACAGCCTGTGGCGGTGAAGAAGAAAGCACACGGAATTTCCAGTGTCTTTGCGAGACTGCTTGCCAGCGGCCAGCGTCTCATGGCGATCATCCATAAGAATGAGGGCGCAGCCAATAAGGATTTGGCGCGGTTTGCAGATCAGATCAATTCATTATGTGATAAGTGGGATATGTAATCATCAGGATACAGAAAGAAACGGGAGAACGGACATGAGTGTGGCAGATCAGATTTTTATTAACATGTGCAGGAACATTCTGGAGAATGGGACCAGCACGGAAGGGGAGAAGGTAAGACCTCACTGGCCGGACGGTGAAAGCGCTTATACGGTGAAAGTTTTTGGGGTTGTGAACCGTTATGATTTGTCCAAAGAGTTTCCGATCATGACGCTCAGAAAGACGGCGCTCAAGAGCGCCACCGACGAAATGCTCTGGATCTGGCAGCAGAAATCCAATAACATCCATGACCTTCACAGCCACATCTGGGATGCATGGGCAGATGAGAACGGCTCTATCGGTAAAGCGTATGGGTACCAGATGGGTGTGAAGCATCAATATAAAGAGGGGTTGATGGATCAGGTAGACAGAGTAATCTATGACTTGAAGCATAATCCTTACAGCCGGCGGATCATGACCAATATCTATGTACATCAGGATCTTCATGAGATGAATCTGTATCCTTGTGCCTACAGTATGACTTTTAATGTGACGCAGAAAAAGGGCCATGAAAAGCTGACGCTCAATGGTATTCTCAATCAGCGCTCCCAGGATGTGCTGACAGCCAATAACTGGAATGTGGTGCAATATGCGGTACTTTTGCATATGCTGGCGCAGGTCTGTGATATGGAGGCGGGTGAACTTGTGCATGTGATTGCGGACGCCCATATCTATGACAGACACATTCCCATCATCAGGGAGATGATCGAGAGACCGGTCTATGATGCGCCTGTGTTCTGGCTGAATCCGGAGATCAGGGATTTTTATCAGTTTACCAGAAACGATGTGAGGGTGGAAAATTACATGGCAGGGCCGCAGATAGAGAATATTCCGGTGGCTGTCTAATAGAGAAAGATAAGCAGGCAACAGGAGGGACTATGAACGGAATTGTGGCGGTAGACAATAACTGGGCGATTGGCTGTAAGAACAGCCTGTTAGTAAGCATCCCGGCAGATCACAAAAATTTCAGAAGGGAAACCACGGGTAAAGTGGTGGTACTTGGCAGAAAGACTCTTGAGACATTTCCGCAGGGGATGCCGTTGGCCAACAGGACCAATATCATTCTGTCCGCCAACCCGGATTACAGGGTGAAGGGTGCCATCATCGTACACAGTAAGGAGGAACTGCTGAAAGAACTGGCAAAGTATCCTCAGGAAGATATTTATATTATTGGCGGAGAGAGCGTCTATCGTATGATGCTTCCCTACTGTGATGTGATACATGTGACAAAGATTGACCACGAGTATGAGGCAGATGCCTATTTCCCGGATCTGGATAAGGATGAGGAGTGGGAGATCACAGCGGACAGTGAGGAACAGACATATTTTGACATTCCCTATCGCTTTCTGAAATATGAACGAAAAAATAAATAATATAGAACTTTAAAATGATAAATCAAACAGCGAACCATAAAAGAAAAGCGATAATAGGATAGTAAAGAGAAAAATAAGAATGAAAGATCAATAATATTTTAGAGAATAAAAGTAAAAGGTCAAAAGTTAACGGGGTATGAATTATGATTAAGGAAGGTACATCGGTATGGGGCAGGAAGCAAAGAAACCGACAGTGAAAGAACAACTGCAGCAGAAAAATGTAGAACTGGAAGCGGCTCTTGGGGCGGCGGAGAAGGCAGAAGGGGCCAGAGATATTTTCCTGGCCAATATGTCGCATGAGCTCAGGACGCCGATCAACACGATTCTTGGCTTAAACGAGCTGATCATAAGGGAGAGCCAGGAAGAAGCAATCAAAGAGTATGCACGGGATATCAGACAGGCAGGAAATATTCTGCTGACACTGGTCAGTGATATTCTGGATTTCTCGAAACTGGAAGCAGATAAGCTGCAGTTAAATGAGGGGATTTATGATGTCAGTTCCCTGTTAAATGATCTCATTAACAGTATTTCTGTGCAGCTTCGTAAAAAGAAACTGGACCTGCAGCTGAATATTGCACAGGATATACCTTATAAACTGCAGGGAGATGAGATTCATATTCGCCAGATCATCAGCAACCTCCTGTCCAATGCGGTGAAATATACGCAGAAGGGCAGGGTGACGCTGTATCTTGCATGGAAGGAAGCCGGGGAAGATGAAATAGAGCTGGATGTGATCGTAAAGGATACGGGCATCGGTATCAAGGAAGAGGATATTCCCAAGATATTCAAGGCTTTTCAGCGTATGGATTCTGCGGTCAGGAGTAAAGATGACAGAACCGGACTGGGCCTTGCAATCACGAAGCGGCTGGTGGAGATGATGGGCGGGGAACTCAGCGTACAGAGTGTCTATGGAAAAGGATCGGCTTTTTCCTTTAAAATCAGGCAGAAGGTGATGGACAGGGCACCTCTTGGGAATTTCGAGAAACAGTACCGGGAGAGCCTGCGCAGCATAGAGGACTATCATGAGAAATTTATAGCCCCCATGGGAAGGATTCTGATCGTGGATGACAATTCCATGAATCTGGCGGTAGCACAAGGGCTTCTGAAAGGAACCAGGCTGCAGATTGATGTGGCATCCAGCGGGGAGGAATGTCTGGAACTGATCAAACGAAAGACCTATCATGTCATCTGTATGGATCATATGATGCCGGTGATGGATGGGGTACAGACCCTGCATGCGATCAGGGCCCTTGAAGGGAACCCTTCAAGGGATATTCCGGTGATTGCGCTGACGGCCAATGCGGTGGCAGGAGCCAGGGAACTTTATCTCAAAGAGGGATTTCAGGATTATCTGACTAAGCCCATCGATGCGGATAAATTCGAGAATATGCTGATTGAATATCTGCCCAGTAATGTGGTGTATCTTACCCACAACAGGGAAATTAACGACGCATATGGAGTGGAAGAGGTGGCAAATGAACTGAGTATCAGGGAAAGCCAGCTGTATCTGATGGGATTTAATATCCGTAATGGTCTTAAATATATGGGCGGTGACAAGGCACTCTACGGCAAGGTGCTTCAGGACTTCCATTCCATCTTACAGGAGAAGGAAGAAGCGCTGAAAGACTTCCTGAAAAAGGGAGATATGCCGGGGTATATGATCATTGTACATTCCCTGAAGGGGAATGCCAGGAATGTGGGTGCCGATGATCTGGCCGATGAGGCGTTTGAACTGGAGAAGATGGCGAAAGCCGGACAGCTTGAGGATGTGACGGTGCGTTCTCCCATTCTTTTCAGCATGATGAGCGCTATGAGAAACAGTCTTAAAATTTATCTGGACGATGAGGAGAAGCAGGAAGTCAGGAATGAGACGCAAGAGGTGACAGAGATTGAGAAAATCACAGAGGATGATTGGAGAATGGCACTACATGAACTGGCAGATCGTCTGGATGACTTTGACGGGGAAACTGCGCTGTATAAGATACGGGAGCTGAAGCGTTATGAAAGGCCGGAGTCAGATCAGAAGATGCTGAGACTCTGTGAGAAAGCGGTCAAGGATTTCGCGTATGACATCGCCCTTGAGGTAGTCAATGCGGTACTGTGAGAAGTTCTCTCCGGAGAACAGATACCAGAATACAAAGCTTGACTTTTAAGGATAATGGTTTAATATATAGGTTAATAAAAGGGTAAAATCCTTTGAAAAATTACAAATCTGGCAAGCTCGATTGATACGTGAGAGGAGTGGGGAATTATGGAAAAAAAGAATCTGGACTGGGCAAATATCGGTTTCGGTTATCACGAGACAGATAAGAGATTTGTGTCCAATTACAGGAATGGTGCGTGGGATGATGGAGCGCTTACGTCGGAAGCGAATATTATCATGAATGAGTGCGCCGGCGTGCTGCAGTATGCGCAGACTTGCTTTGAGGGATTAAAGGCCTATACGACGGAAGATGGCCGTATTGTGACTTTCCGTCCTGATCTCAATGCACAGCGTATGGAAGATTCCTGCAGGAGACTGGAAATGCCGGTGTTTTCAAAAGAGCGTTTCGTGCAGGCTGTGAAAGATGTGGTAGCGGCCAACGAGGCATATGTGCCTCCCTACGGTTCCGGGGCAACTCTCTATATCAGACCCTATATGTTTGGCATTTCTCCGGTTATTGGCGTGAAGCCGGCGGATGAGTATCAGTTCAGGATTTTTACCACACCTGTAGGTCCGTATTTCAAAGGCGGTGCGAAACCGCTGACTATCAAAGTAAGTGATTTTGACAGAGCGGCTCCCCACGGAACAGGGCATGTCAAGGCGGGGCTCAATTATGCCATGAGTCTGCATGCGATCATAACGGCCCATGAAGAGGGATATGATGAAAATATGTATCTGGATGCCGGTACCAGGACTAAGGTGGAAGAGACCGGCGGCGCAAACTTCCTGTTTGTGACGAAGGATAATAAGGTGGTGACACCTAAGTCTGACAGCATTCTGCCTTCCATCACCAGACGTTCCCTGATGGTGGTTGCCAAAGATTATCTGGGACTTGAGGTGGAAGAGAGAGAGGTAGACTTTGCAGAGGTGAAAGACTTTGCGGAGTGTGGACTTTGCGGTACGGCAGCTGTGATTTCTCCGGTAGGTAAAGTGGTAGACCACGGTAAGGAGATTGTTTTCCCCAGCGGCATGAAGGAGATGGGGCCCATCACAAAGAAACTGTATGATACGCTGACGGGTATTCAGATGGGAAGGATTGAGGCGCCTGAGGGCTGGATTCACGTGATCAAATAAAAAGGGCTGCGGTCTTATCGGCAGACAGAAACAGTGAAAGAAAAACGAATGAGAGGGATTAGGTTGGCGCCTCAGGGCATGCAATTTAATCCCTTTTTGCCGGAAGGGAAGGCATTCGTTTATGTTAGAAGAGGGCAGACGACACATATGAATGAGAAGATTCGGGAAGAATATCCTTATCTGTATGAGACACATTTGCACACATCGCAGGCCAGCGCCTGTGCCAGAAGCACCGGGGCTGAAATGGCAAGGGCCTGTAAGGAATATGGTTATACAGGCATTTTCGTGACGGATCATAACTGGGGAGGCAATACCGTTATAGATAACCGGCTTGACTGGGAGGTCTGGGTAGAGCAGTTCTGTGCAGGGTATGAGCAGGCCAAAGCGGAGGGAGACAGAATTGGGCTTACTGTGTTCTTTGGCTATGAGGCTGGTTATGACGGCACGGAGTTTTTAATATATGGGATTGACAAAACATGGATGAAGAAGCATCCGGAGCTGCGGACAGCCACAGTGGAGGAGCAGTATACCCTGGTGCATGAGGCCGGCGGGCTTGTGATGCATGCCCATCCGTTCCGGGAAGAACCTTATATTCCGAAGATACGTCTGTTTCCGGAATGGGTGGATGGCGTGGAGGGAATCAATGCGGCGCATCATCAGTATCCGGGTGCCCTGCGTGATAAGAGCGGATTTGATAAAAGTGCAATCGCATATGCTGCAAGACATCATTTCCCCATGAGTGCAGGGTCGGATATCCATTCTGTAGCTCTGTTTGGCGGGGGCGTGGCCTTTCGCAGAAAACTGGGTTCCCCACAGGAGTATGTACAGGCAATCCTGCAAAATGAGGACCGGGTGCTGACAGACGGTAAAGTGTGGTATGATAAAGATGGTAAGGTAATAGGATAATAAGCAATAATAAAGTATCAAGTAATAGGAAGAAAAAGGAACGTATATGAGAAAGAAACTGTATCATAACATTGCGGCTTTTATACTGTCGGTGGGTCTGGCAATCACATCCTTTACAGGGTGTGGATTTGGTGACGGCATGGGGACGAAGGTGGTACTTACCACAGGATTTGATAAAAATGAGATTTTTCGCATCGAGACCAGTACTTGTACACTTCCGGAACTCATGGTGTATCTGACCACGATCCAGAATCGGTATGAGAGTGTTTATGGTACGGAGATATGGAATACCAATGCGGATGGCGTGACATTGGAAGAAAATGTGAAAAATATAGCGCTGGCGCAGATTGCGCAGATTAAAACGATGAATCTGATGGCTGAACGATATGAAGTGAGTCTGGATGAGGAGGAAAAGGCGCAGGCGGAAAATGCGGCGAAGGCCTATTATGAAACCCTGAACGACAGCGAGATTGCCTTGATGGGTGTGTCCCAAAAGCTGATTGAAAATCTTTATACAGAGCTCGCCCTGGCAGAGAAAATGTATCAGTATACCATCAAGGATATTAACCCCGAGATCAGTGATGATGAGGCCAGAACCATTACCGTGCAGCATATTCTGATTAAGACCTATGCGCTGGACGGAACGGGCAAGAAGATTGCATATACGGAAAGTGCCAGGCAGGATGCCTACGAAGAGGCAAAGGAGGCTCTGAAACTTGCCAGAGAGGAAGACGCGGATTTCGATGAGCTGATCCGCAAGTACAGCGAGGATGACAAGGCCACGTATTCCTTCGGAAAGGGAGAGATGGATCCGGTGTTTGAGGAGGCGGCTTTTAATCTGGGTACGGATGAAATCAGTGATATTGTGGAGACAGAGTACGGATATCACATCATCAAATGTATCAATACCTTTGACCGGGAAGAGACTGACGCAAACAAGATTAAGATTGTGGAGCAGCGCCGTGAGGAGGCATTTGGGAGAGAATATGACGCCTATGTGGATACTCTTACCAGAAACTTAAATGAGGAATTATGGAACACGGTAGGATTCATTCATGATGAGAATGTGACCACACAGAATTTCTTTGAGGTCTACTCGCGGTATTTTGGGGCATAGGAAGCATAGAAAGGATAGAAGGTATATAAAGGATAGAAAGGATAAGATGATCAGGGCGTTGAGACGAGAAGAAAAGACATGAAAAGCGGATTTTAGAAAAAGTTTATAATTGCGCAACCCCGCATAAAATCTGAAAAAAGGACGGATTATTAGCACTCTGTTTAAATGAGTGCTAATTTTGTCTTGACTTCTATTTTCCGGGGTATTAAACTATTTCACAGGAAGAAAAGCGAAAACGGGGCCCACGGATGCGGCCCAATGGTTACAGAAAGGAATGTGAGAAAATTATGGAAGCAAAACATGGTAATCTATCAATCAACAGTGATAATATATTCCCGATTATCAAGAAATGGCTGTACTCAGACCACGATATCTTTTTCAGGGAATTGATTTCCAATGGCTGTGATGCCATCACCAAATTAAAGAAACTGGACATGATGGGCGAATATACGCTGGCAGACGATTATAAGGCGAAGATACAGGTGATTGTGAATCCTGAGGAGAAGACTCTCAAGTTCATCGATAACGGTATTGGTATGACCGCAGAAGAAGTGGAAGAGTATATCAACCAGATTGCTTTCTCCGGTGCATCGGATTTCATAGAGAAATATAAGGACAAGGCAAATGATGACCAGATCATCGGTCATTTTGGTCTGGGCTTCTATTCCGCATTTATGGTGGCGGATGAGGTGCACATTGATACACTGTCTTACCAGGACGGGGCGAAAGCCGTGCACTGGGAATGTGACGGCGGTACAGAGTTTGATATGGAAGAGGGCAGCCGCAGTCAGGTGGGTACAGAGATTACGCTGTTCATCCATGAGGATTGCCTGGAGTTTTGCAACGAATATAAGGCAAGAGAAGTCATCAAGAAATACTGCTCCTTCATGCCAACGGAAATCTATCTCTCCAAGGCTAACAGTACGGAGACCCAGATCATCAAGGCTGATGAGAAGTTAGAGACCGATGAAGTGGTGGAGGAGATTGCCAAAGAGAAAGAGGAGGACGAGCAGAAACTTAAGATTAAGAAGCGCCCGGAACTTCTCAACGAGATTCATCCCCTGTGGGCAAAACATCCCAACGAGTGTACCAAGGAAGAGTATCTGGAATTTTACAGAAAGGTTTTCCAGGATTATAAGGAGCCCTTGTTCTGGATTCATCTGAATATGGATTATCCCTTTAACATGAAGGGCATCCTGTACTTCCCGAAGATTAATATGGAGTATGAATCCATTGAGGGAACCATCAAACTTTATAATAATCAGGTGTTTATCGCTGATAATATCAAGGAAGTGATTCCTGAGTTCTTGCTGCTGTTAAAGGGTGTGATAGACTGTCCGGACCTTCCTCTGAATGTGTCCAGAAGCGCATTGCAAAATGATGGCTTTGTCAAAAAGATCAGTGAGTATATTACCAAGAAGGTGGCGGATAAACTTTCCGGCATGTGCAAGACTGAGAAGGAAGAATATGAAAAATATTGGGATGATATCAGCCCGTTTATCAAGTTTGGCTGCCTGAAAGATGATAAATTCTGTGAGAAGATGACAGATTATATCCTTTTTAAGAATCTGGACGGTAACTATATGACGCTGCCGGAGTGTCTGGAAGTCAATAAGACGGATCCGGACGAGGCGTCCGAGAATACAGGCGATGAGAATGGAGAGACCAGTGCGGCAGATGAACACGGCGAGAAGGTGGAAGCCGAGGTCGTGGATGAAAATGACGGACAGGCAGTAGATGAGAACGGCGAAAAGGTGGAAGCCGAGGTAGTCGACGCAGACGCTGAGACAGAGGAGGATGTGGAAGAAGAAAAGAAAGAGAAAGTCATCTACTATGTGACGGATGAGAAACAGCAGAGCCAGTACATCAATATGTTCAAGGCGGCTAAGATGGATGCGGTGATTTTGACGCATAACATCGATCAGCCTTTTGTATCCCAGCTGGAGGCAAAGAACGAGGGCATTAAGTTCCAGAGAATTGACGCGGATCTGACCGATACCTTTAAGGCCAAGACGTCCAAGAAGGCCGAGAAAGAGATGGAAGAGCAGGCTGAGGCGGTAGCTAAGCTGATGAAGAAAGTTCTTAAGAAAGACGCTATCAAGGTGAAGATTGAGAAACTTAAGAATAAGAAGATTTCTTCCATGATCACTCTTTCTGAGGAGACCCGCCGGATGCAGGACATGATGAAGATGTATTCCATGAATGGTATGGGCGGTATGGATATGGGAATGTTCGGCAAGGAGGGCGAGACCCTGATCCTCAATGCCAATCATCCGCTGGTACAGTATGTAATCGAGCATCAGGACGGCGATAATGTGAAGATGATCTGTGAACAGCTCTACGATCTGGCACTCTTACAGCAGGCGCCCCTTGAGCCGGAGGCGATGACTAAGTTTGTGGCCAGGAGCAATGATATCATGATGCTTTTGACCAAGTAGGTCAGATAGATATGCAGTAGAACAGAGAGCGTTATGTAAACTAAATATACAAAGGTAAGTATGGAAATATAAAAAGGACCGGTTGTAACGCCCAAGCTGGCGGATGACCGGGTCCTTTTTGTGGTATGGGAGTCATGGAAGGGAAAAGGATTCCCCTGATGCGGGCTTTTGGATCAACCGGGTTCTGCAATACGGCTGACGCCCACATAAATTTCTGAAATCTTGTACCAGGTGGGATAATCCACAATGCCGGATTGAGGCAGGTTAAAGATTCTTTGAAAAGTACGTACAGCGTTAGCGGTGCCCGAACCGTAGATGCCATCGGCTGCAATCCGCGGAATGGCCGGGTAATTCTGGGCAATACGGTTTAACTGCTGCTGGATCTGCAGGACTTTGTCGCCGGAGGCGCCCATATTCAGGTTGTAACCGGGCCAGGAGGACGGTACACCGGAGACAGCTACGGCACTGTTAATATACATATCGCTTCCGTAATAGTAACGGATGATTTCGATGGGAGAATATCCCTCGTCTCCCAGATATTTGGAACCCCACTGGCTTAGGCCGTTGCAGGTTACATTTTTACCGTCACAGTAGGAAGTGAAGATGGGCTGGCGCACGCCGGGGCGGGAGAGGTAGTTGGCAAAGATGCTGTCCACCAGCCTGTCAATATTACGATAGATATTACGTCCGCGGATCCATTTCTGATCGTAGGCGGTGGAGGAAGTGATGGTGAAATTAAATCCCTTACTCCGATACCACTCAGTGTATACCCTGTTTAAGGTAAAGGACATAATGGCCAGCGTATTGGCGTAGATGGCGCTCTCGGGCCAGGTGGCATAAATTTCAGAGGATACCACGTTCTTAATATAATCCCGGTAACGGACATAGTAGTTGGCGGCGGTGGAGTCTGCGGGAACACCGTCATGTACGATGATGTATTCAGGGATGACCACACGGCTTAGGACAATCTCGCCGGATTCGTCCATGGGTTTGATCTCATCTTCCGGAATCTTTGGCGGATAGTCGCCGTAGAGGGTGTGATCTGGAATGGAGATGATTTCCTCTTCTTCCTGTGTCATCTCGGTGGGTGTCATTTCGATATTCTGGACAGCAGTCACATCGGGCAGGACTTCCACGCCGGATACGATGACAGGTTCATAACCAGGCGCTGTGACAGACAGCGTGTATTCGGAATAGGGCATGGGAGAATTGGGTGTGAGGCTGTATTGCAGGGGCGGTGTCTTTAAGGTTACGGTATTTGTCTGCCCGGAAGCGTCTGTGGTCAGCGTCTCCACGGTACTGTCCGGTTCTCCGGTAAAGGAAATAGAAACCGTTGCATTCTGTATGGGGATCAATCCCAGGTTGGCAGTGACATTAATCTGTAATTGGCCGGTGGTATCTTCGGCATTTTGTGCACTTTTCAGGATGTTTTCTTCCATTGGATACCTCATTATTTTCCTGTATAACAGAAAAGCTGTAAGCTGAACTGTTACTCTCTTGCTTTTAGGGTATGCAAATAAGGTTGCACATGCCACCTCATAAATGGTATACTATAATCAGTATGGCTATATCGTAGTTTGTTAAAAATCCCAACATGGGGAGTGGAAACGTGAGACAGGTAATCGAAGAAATCCTACAGGGCAAATTTAATGTTGATAACGGGTCTTTGGACTTTTCCTGCCCGCGCATTGAGTTGTCGCTCCATGCCGACGAGGTCTGCGAGGGATTTTTTTTGGTATATGGTCCTAAGGGACAGATGACGGAAGGACATGTGACTTCTTCGGATCTTCGCATGGAGTGTGTCACCGAAATTTTCAGCGGCAGTCAGGATGAGATATTGTACCGTTTTCATGCCAGAGGAATGGAAGTGGGCGAAGAGGTAAAAGGCAGTTTCTATGTGATTTCCAACCATGGAGAGTATTACCTTCCCTTTACGGTATCTATTGTGGCGGAAGCGATTACTTCCAGTCTGGGAAACATCAAGAATCTGTTTCACTTTACCAATCTGGCGAAGAGCAGCTGGGAAGAGGCGGTGAAGCTTTTTTATTCCAAGGAGTTTAAAGCCGTATTTACCGGCAATGACAGGCAGCATTATGCGGCCTATAAAGGGCTGTCTGCGGTAACCGGCAATGAACATAATATGGAAGAATTTCTCCTGGAGATTAATAAGAAAAAGGCGGTGGAGTATATCCCGGAGGAGAAGGAGATAAAGATTGAGGATCCTCTGGAGACTACCCGGTATGCGCTGGTGGTCAATCGGAACGGCTGGGGCTATACCAGACTGCGGATCGGCGTGGAGGGAGAGTTCTTAAAGCTGAAAGAGGATGTGGTATCGGACTCTGCCTTTCTTGGAAATATGTATCGGGTTTACTATTATGTGGAACATGAGAAATTGCATGCCGGCAATAATTATGGTGCGATCCTGCTGATACAGGAACATGAGACCATACGGATACCGGTCACGGTGATCAGACATCCCGCGGGCAGGAAGATGTTGGGATTACAGCGTGAGAAGAAGCAGCTCACGGTGGAAGTGATGGCTTACTATCAGGCTTTCCGGTTAAAGAAGATTGGGACCAAGACCTGGCTGACGGAGACCAATAAGCTGTTGGGGCGCATGGCGGAGATAGATGATAAGGACGTTGCAGTGAAACTCTTCACGGCCCAGATGCTGCTCACGGAGGAGCGTTATAACGAGGGCAGATGGCTGATCGAGAAGCAGAAAGAGCAGGTGGAGAGCAGGAAGGAAACAGATCCCGCTCTGTGGTGCTATTATTTATATTTGACGACTCTTTACAGCAAAGATGACCAATATGTGGATGAAGTGGCGGACGCGGTGGAGAGAGTTTATGAGCGCAATCGGGGAAACTGGCGGATTGCCTGGCTGCTTTTGTACCTTTCTGAGGAGTATGTGAAGAGTCCTACCAGGAAGTGGGTGCTTTTAGAGGAGTTGTTCGGACACCGCTGTACTTCTCCGGTAATCTACATAGAAGCATGGAACATTATTCGCGCGAATCCGGCGATGCTCATGAAGCTGGATGCCTTTGAACAACAGATATTGACTTATGCAGTCAGAAATGATCTCTTAAAAGAGGATGTGATACGGCAGGTGGTCTATCTGGCACAGCATCAGCGGGGGTATTCGGAAAGTCTCTATAAGATTCTGGCAGGATGCTATGAGAAGATGCCTGACAGTGAGATATTGCATGCGGTCTGCAGTCTGCTGATCAAGGGAAACTGCCGTGGGGAGCAATACTTTGCGTGGTACAGTGCCGGGGTGGAAGAGAACCTTCGGATCACCCGGCTTTATGAATATTATATGATGTCTATATCGTTGGAGTACGACGGGCCTCTGCCGAAGATGATACTGATGTATTTTGCTTATCAGAGTGATTTACATTATGAGATTACGGCCTATCTTTATGCGTATGTGTATCGGCACAGGGTGGAATTGTCGGATATTTATGTAAACTATACGGCAGCCATGGAACGTTTTGTATTAGAGCAGATCAAGCGGGGCAGGGTGAATAAAGATCTGGCATATCTGTACCGTCATATGATCAGTCTGCCCATGATTGATGAGGAGACTGCGCAGGCGCTGGCAACGCTCCTGTTCGTGCGGGAGATCCGGGTGGAATCTGATAAGATTCGGGAAGTGATTCTTTCTTATCCTTATCGGACGGATCAGAAGATTTATCCGGTCTCGGGCGGGCGGGCGCTGGTGCCGGTTTATGATTCCAACTGCAAGATTCTTTTGGGAGATGGAGAGGGAAACCGCTATACGGTGAGCGTGGAGTATCAGGCCGAAATCCTGCTTAGTCCGGTGAGGCTTGCCCTGATGATTTCACCTTTTGTACGAGATCACCTGGGATATGCCATTTATATGTGTTATGAATATCAGAACACTCTAACGATGCAGGATGACAATGTGGATCTTTTTGCCATGCTGGCACAGTCTGAGCGGATGGAAGAGGATACCAGACGTACAATACGCAGGATGTTAGTTGATTTCTATTATGAGAAAGACAGGATGCGGGAGCTGGACGACTATCTGTTGTCACTGCATCCGGAACAGATATTGGCCAAAGACCGTAAAGAGATTGTGCGCTGCATGGTAAACCGGGGCATGTATGAAGAAGCCTATGGGTGGGTGAGTCGCTATGGCCCTTACGGCATGGATGCTAAGACACTTCTGAAGCTGTGCAGCAGGTTGTTGGACCTGCTGGAAGTTGAGGATGACCCGTTGATGACGGGCGTACTCTTCCATGTACTGCAAAAAGGAAAATATGACGATAATATACTGCATTATCTGGTGCGTTACTTTAATGGAAGCATCAAGCAGATGCGGGATGTATGGAAGACAGCAGAGGCTTTCGGCGTGGATACCTACGGATTGTGTGAGCGGATGATCGTGCAGATGCTTTATACGGGTGCGCATGTGGGTGAAAAGATTGAAATCTTTCGTTCTTATAATAGAAGCGGCGGCAGTGAGCGTCTGCGGGCCGCGTTTCTATCCCAGTGCTGTTATGATTATGCTATAGGGGAGCAGATTACGGAGCCCTATGTATTTGAGAGTGTTTTGCAGCTGCGGCTGGAGGAAGTGCCGCTTCATATTGTATGTAAGATTGCAGTGCTTCGCTATTATGCGGAGAATCGGCAGGAGCAGACAGAGATGGTCAGGAAAGCCTGTGTGGACTTCCTGCAGGATTTAATGGCAAAGCAGATTGTACTGCCGCTCTATAGAGAGTATCAGGGATATCTTCCGCAAATGGATGCCTATCTGGACAAGACGATGGTGGAATACAGGGCCAGGCCGGGCAGCAGGGCGGTCATTCACTATGTGATTCAGAGTGAGGGCGGCGCGGAGGAAGAGTACCGCAAAGAAGAGATGCGGGATATGTTCGGCGGTATCTGTGTGAAGGAGTTTATATTGTTCTTCGGGGAGCGGCTTCAATACTATATCACAGAGGAGACAGAGGGCGGAGAACAGCTGACCAAGAGCGGTACCATCAACAAGAGTGATATTGGTCAGGAGAATTTTGAGAGCCGGTTTACAATGCTGAATGATATCATGATCGGTAAGACTTTGCAGGATTACGATACTGTGGATAGTCTGCTGCAAGAGTATTACAGATTAGATCACATGGTAGAAGAAATATTTATGGAGCTTCGGTGACTATGTTCTTAGAGCGCAAAGAGGAGAACAAACTGCATAAGGGAAGCGTGCTGGTTGGTTATGATCTGGGAGAACAGTATTCGCAGATCAGTTATTGCATTTACGGAAATGAGGATGTGGATACAGTGGCTACGGTGGTGGGTACCAAGCAGTATAATATACCAACCGTGTTATGTAAACGAAAAGGGGTCAATCAGTGGTTTTATGGCAAAGATGCGGTGAAGAGCAGTGAAGAGGAGGATATGTTTCCGGTGGAGAATCTGCTGTCTCTTGCCAGGAAAGGAGAGAAGATTGGGCTGGACGGGGAATCCTATGATCCTGTGGCCCTGGTCACCCTCTTTATGCGGCGCAGTCTGACACTGATGAACATGATCGCTTCTATTGAAAATATAGCGGCGATCATGTTCACGGTGGATGAGCTGGATGACCGGATGGTGGAGATTCTGGCACAGGCAGCAGCGAATCTGAATCTGAAGACTTCTCATATTTATTTCCAGAGTCATACGGAGAGTTTCTATTCCTTCATGCTGTATCAGCCGGCAGAATTATGGATTTATCAGGTGATTGCCTGTGAACATGACGGCAGACGCCTTAAGACTTATCGCATGGAGTGCAATAAACGTACCACGCCCATTGTGACATTGATTGAGGATCAGATTTATGAGACCCTGGTCATTCCGGAGGAAGAGGAGGACGAGCAGATCAAGAGGGATGCGTTTCGTCTGGCAGATGAAAGATTTCTCGGCATTCTGGAAAAGATGTGTGAAGGACACATCACTTCCAGTGCATATCTGCTGGGGGACGGTTTCAGGGAGGATTGGCATGAGCGGTCTTTACAGTTTTTGTGCAATAACAGGCGGGTCTTTCAGGGAAACAATCTTTTCAGCAGGGGGGCGGTTTATGGAATCCTGGAGAAGCTGGATCCTTGTGAGGCGGGGCAGAGCCATGTATTTTTGGGAAAGGACAAGCTTAAGTCCAATATAGGAATGAATGTGATGCGGCAGGGGAAGGAATCTTACTTTGCGCTGCTGGACGCCGGGGAAAACTGGTATGAGGCACACAGGGAATGTGAATTTATCCTGGGCGAGGTGAAAGAGCTTGCCTTTATCGTCACGCCGCTTACAGGAAAGAATGTGGAGACGAAAGAGATACTGCTCACGGGGGCTTCGGAGACAGGCGCTCCCTTCACCAGATATGCATTGGAGGTGGCCATGAGTTCATCGGATACGGTGCAGATTAAGGTGACAGATTTAGGCTTTGGGGAACTTTTTCCGGCAACTGGGCAGGTGTGGGAGGAGTCGTTCCAGGTATCCTGAGCGGGCAGGGAAGGACAAAGGGCAATATGAGTCATATGATTTTGGGGACTGGCAGGTATGCCAGGAAGCCCTATTATTTGGAAAGATTTTATGTAAACCTATATTCCGTGGAAGAGCTGTGCTTTCTTCTGGTGGACAAGGCGGAGATGCTGGATCAGGAGATTATGCAGCGGGACATGGTGCGCTGGCTGGATGAGGAGTGTGATGTAAGCGATCTTGCCCATGCTCTCTATGCTCTTTTAAACCAGAAGGGGTCCACGGCGGCTTATGTGGGTACCATATTAGAATATGTGAGCCTTTATCCATCGGAGGTAATCGCCAGAACAGAAGAGATTGTAAGAAACGGCGAAGGATTAAGTCCCCATGAAAGACATAAGGCGAAGGCAGATTATCTGCTGAAAGAAAAGAGATACTTTGCGGCTATGGAAGTGTATCAGGGTCTGCTTGCCATGCTGCCTGATACGGAGAGTCTCTTACAGGCAAAGATTTTGCATAATATGGGTGTGGCCTGTGCGGGCATGTTTATGTTTGAGCAGGCTGCGGAATGGTTTATGAAATCCTATGAGATAGACGGCAGGCAGGAGAGTCAGATGATGTATCTTGCATCCCGGCGGATGAACCGTTCAGATAAGGAATATATTGATTATATCGCTGAACATCCGGAGTATCATGATGCATCCTTGAAGGTGGAGCGTCTGATGGAGCGGGCGAACGGCACCTTTGAAGGGTCGGATGAGAACCGTATGCTGGTGACGCTGCAGGTGTTCAAGGAGGAAGGCAACGGGATGTTTGGCAATACGGCGCCTTACTATAATGAGATTGAGCGGCTGGCAGCAGGGCTCAAGGAGAAGTATCGCGCATACACGATTTAAGTTTTAAAGAAATGGCAGGAGACAGCAATGGGATGGATTAAGAGATTACTGGAAAGGTTTAGGGGAGATTCTTATGAGGACTTTGAAGAGGAGATTTGGGAGGAAGAGGAAGACACCAGACAGATAGATTATGACAATACGGAACAGCGCAATGATTATGTGAGAAATTGTCTGGAAAAGATGGGAGATGCGACCAAGGAGCTGGAAAATCTCACATTTGAATATAATATGGTGACTTCTTATCTGAAAGATATGGAAGAGATTGAGGCACTGCCGCCGGAGGAGAGCGAACAGCTGAAGGAATGTGCCAAGCGGGTTTCTCTTTTACAGGACAGTAAGGCAGACTTTATGGGACGTCCCCACCGGATTACGGACGAGAAGTACCGCATGATGGAGCGGATGGAAGACCAGGTGGAGGAAGGGTTTCAGAAACTCACCGAGGCGGAGGAGTACCAGGATATGATCCGGAAGGATTTAAACCGCCTTGATGGTGAGAAGCATGCCTATCTGTACCGAAAGAGTGAGGTCATGCGGCTGATAGCAGATACCAAGGGCATGGCGGTCATCTGTGTGGTAGCGCTTGGATTATGTATCCTTCTTCTCATACTTTTGCAGTATTTCCTGGATATGGACACACAGATGGGGTATTTTCTGGCGGCAGGAGCAGCAGCGTTAGCGATCACACTCATCTATGTCAAGCATGTGGACGCCAGACGGGAACTGCGCCGGGTGGAGACAGGGATTAACAAGATTATTCTCTTACAGAACAAGGTGAAGATACGTTATGTAAACAATACCAATCTGCTGGATTATCTTTGTATGAAATACGGGGTAAAAAGTGCGCAGGAATTGACACAGATGTGGGAGAATTATAAGATTGAAAAGGAAGAGCGGGAGAAGTTCAGACGGGCGGAGCTGGATCTGGATTATTGCCAGCAGGAGCTGTTGAATATCTTAAAGTGTTATCAGATTCAGGATCCGGCCATCTGGCTGCATCAGACAGAAGCGATTCTGGACCGTAAGGAAATGGTGGAAATCCGCCATAATCTGATCATCAGAAGACAGTCTTTGAGAAGGCGGATGGATTATAATAAGGAAGTGGTGGCGGGTTCTTCCCAGAAGGAGATTAAGGACCTGGTGGAGAGATATCCGCAGTATGCCAAAGAGATTATGAAGACGGTGGAGGAGTACGAGGAGAAATTTCAGGGATAGACAATACTAAGGGAATATAGGGGCGGTTATCTGTCATCTGTGGAGAGACGGCGGAAATCCAAAGATAAGGAAGGGTAAATTGGATATGGAACAAAAAGACAAGCTTTCGGAGGAGTGCGGTGTCTTTGGCATCTATGATTTCGATGGCGGCGATGTGGCTTCCACGATTTACTATGGGCTGTTCGCCTTGCAGCACAGAGGTCAGGAAAGCTGCGGTATTGCGGTCAGCGATACGGAGGGTCCCAAGGGGAAGGTGCTCAGCGTAAAGGAGATGGGCCTTCTCAATGAGAATTTTACCCCGGATACGCTGGAGAAACTGAAAGGGGATATCGGGGTGGGACATGTACGGTATTCCACCGCCGGCAGCAGCACGAGGGAAAATGCCCAGCCTCTGGTTCTCAATTATGTGAAAGGAACGCTGGGACTTGCCCATAATGGTAATCTGATCAATGCGGGGCAGCTTCGCAGGGAATTGGAATATTCCGGCGCTATTTTTCAGACCACGATTGATTCCGAAGTCATCGCCTATCATATTGCAAGAGAACGTCTTAAAAGTAAATCCGTTGAGGAGGCCGTGGGGAGGGCCATGAAGAAGATAAAGGGTGCTTATTCCCTGATTGTCATGTCTTCCCGGAAGCTGATTGGGGCAAGAGATCCCTATGGGTTTAAACCGCTCTGTATCGGCAGGCGCGACAATGCTTATATTCTGGCGTCAGAGACCTGTGCGTTGGATACCATTGGTGCAGAGTTCGTGCGGGATGTGGAGCCGGGAGAAATTGTGACCATTTCGTCGGAAAAAGGAATCGAATCGGACAGCCATATGTGTCTGGGGCCGGAATGTCAGGGAAGATGTGTCTTTGAGTATATTTATTTTGCAAGGCCGGACAGCCGGATTGACGGTGTGAGTGTCTATGAATCCCGGATTCGGGCCGGGCGGTTTTTGGCCATGGATTCCCCCGCTGAGGCAGATCTTGTGGTGGGCGTGCCGGAATCCGGCAATTGTGCGGCCCTTGGATATGCGATGGAATCCGGAATTCCATATGGTCAGGCTTTTGTCAAAAACACTTATGTGGGACGGACTTTTATCAAGCCGGGGCAAAAGAGCCGGGAGAGCGGTGTGCAGGTGAAGCTGAACGCCATCCGGGAAGCCGTGAAGGGAAAGCGGATTATAATGATCGATGATTCCATTGTGAGAGGGACCACCTCAGATCGTATCGTCAGGATGTTACGGGAGGCGGGGGCGAAGGAAGTACATATGAGAGTCAGTTCGCCGCCTTTTTTGTATCCCTGCTATTTCGGGACAGATGTGCCGGCGCAGGATCAGTTGATTGCTTATGAACGAACGACAGAAGAGGTACGGCAGATGATCGGTGCGGATACATTGGGATATTTGAGACAGGAACGGTTGAAAGAATTGTCCGGAGGCCTGCCCATCTGTACGGGCTGTTTTACCGGCAAGTATCCGATGAAACCGCCGGCTGAGAATATCCGTGGAGAGTATGATAAATGATTGTGCGCAAACATGGAAAGAGCAGAAAGGATTAGAGTATGAGTACAGACAAATACGTAAGCCCCTTATCGGAGCGTTATGCCAGTGAACAGATGCAGTATATCTTTTCGCCGGACATGAAATTCAGGACCTGGCGGCGGCTGTGGATTGCCCTGGCAGAGACAGAGATGGAGCTGGGACTGAGCCAGAACGGCCAGCCGGTAATCACGCAGGAGCAGATTGATGAATTGAAGGCCCATGCGGAGGATATCAATTATGATGTGGCCAAAGCACGGGAAAAGGAAGTACGGCATGACGTGATGAGCCATGTTTATGCTTACGGGCAGCAGTGTCCCAAAGCGGCGGGCATCATCCATCTGGGAGCTACTTCTTGTTATGTGGGAGATAACACGGATATTATCGTCATGACGGATGCGCTTAAGCTGGTCAAGCAAAAGCTGGTGAATGTGATTGCAGAGCTGGCAAAGTTTGCAGATACCTATAAGAACCTGCCAACACTGGCCTTCACGCATTTTCAGCCGGCACAGCCTACCACGGTTGGCAAGCGGGCAACACTCTGGGCGCAGGAGTTTTGTCTGGACCTGGAAGACCTTGACTATGTGCTCTCCACCATGAAGCTTCTGGGCTCAAAAGGGACCACGGGAACCCAGGCGTCTTTCCTGGAACTGTTTGACGGGGACCAGGAGACGATTGATAAGATCGACCCCATGATTGCGAAGAAGATGGGCTTTGACAAATGTTATCCGGTATCCGGACAGACCTATTCCCGCAAGGTGGACACCAGGGTCTGCAATATTCTGGCAGGCATAGCGGCTTCTGCCCATAAGATGTCCAATGACATCCGGCTCTTACAGCATTTGAAAGAGGTGGAGGAACCTTTTGAAAAGAGTCAGATCGGGTCTTCTGCCATGGCTTATAAGAGAAATCCCATGAGGAGTGAGCGTATCGCGTCCCTGTCCAGGTTTGTGATGGTGGATGCTTTAAATCCGGCGATTACCTCTGCCACGCAGTGGTTTGAGCGGACACTGGATGATTCTGCCAATAAGAGACTGTCCATTCCGGAAGCCTTCCTGGCGGTGGATGGCATCTTAGATCTGTGTCTGAACGTGGTGGATGGTCTGGTGGTGTATGATAAGGTCATTACCAGGCGCCTGATGAGCGAACTGCCCTTTATGGCCACAGAAAATATCATGATGGATGCGGTGAAGATGGGCGGCAACAGACAGGAGCTGCATGAGAAGATCAGGGAACTGTCCATGATTGCCGGCGCCAATGTGAAGCGTGAAGGCAAGGAGAATAATTTATTGGAACTGATTGCCCGGGATCCTGCGTTTAACATGAGTGCGGAGGATCTGGAAAAGACCATGGATCCGGCCAAGTATGTGGGACGTGCACCTTTGCAGGTGGAGAAGTTCTTAGAGGAGATTGTACAGCCGATTCTTGAGGAGAATCAAGAACTTTTGGGCATGAAGGCACAGATTCATGTATAAATGAAAATTTCCATATGACAGATTGGATCCCCCGCTGATGTAAGCGGGGGATATTTTGTCGGAGAATGAAAAATAAACGGTTAGTCTGGACGAACTGCCGAATTATAATAGATGAAAAATCAATAAACAGAACTTGCGAAGAGCGTGCGATTGTGATAGATTAGAAAGAAACATGACAGAAGGCAGATAATGGAATCATGATAGAGACAGAACAGGATTTTGAAAAAACTGCGATGCAGGTGTCGATGGTCAGCATTGTGGCGAACTTTGTGCTGACCGTATTTAAATTGGCGGCTGGTATAATCGCCCGCTCCGGTGCTATGATTTCTGATGCGATTCATTCCGCATCAGATGTATTCAGTACCATCGTGGTGATGATAGGAATCAGAATATCCAGGAGAGATTCGGACAAAGATCATCCCTATGGGCATGAGCGCCTTGAGTGTGTGGCCGCCATTGTACTGGCCACGATTCTTGCCGCTACCGGTCTGGGAATAGGTGCTTCGGCAGTCAGGAAGATTATGGGCGGTCACATGGAGGCATTGGCGGTGCCGGGTATTCTGGCCCTTGTGGCGGCCTTTGTATCCATTCTGGTCAAGGAAGTTATGTATCAGTATACGAGGCTCTGCGCCAGGCGGATTGATTCCAGCGCGCTGATGGCAGATGCATGGCATCACCGTTCAGATGCCCTTTCCTCCATAGGTGCCCTGATTGGTATCGCAGGAGCGCGGCTGGGCTTTCCCATTCTGGATCCTGTTGCCAGTGTGGTAATCTGCTTTTTCATCGAAAAAGCAGCATATGAGATTTTTATGGATGCAGTGGATAAGATGGTGGACAAAGCCTGTGACGAACAGACGGAGAGAGCGCTTGCAGACTGTGCGATGTCCCAGGAAGGTGTATTGGGTGTAGATCTTCTGCATACCCGTGTCTTTGGCAATAAGATTTATGTGGACATAGAAATCCGTGCGGATGGCAGTAAAACCCTGCGCTGTGCCCATGGTATTGCGGAGGGAGTTCATGATTCCATTGAGAAAAATTTCCCCAGGGTGAAGCATATCATGGTGCATGTGAATCCGGTGGATGTATCTGAGAGGAATTGATCTGCATTTGATTGATCTGAATTTTATGTTTTGTGTTTGTGTTACTTGCATTTATGTTATGTAAACTAATATATGCGATTCATACCCCAAAATGTGCGATGTATTCCAAAAGCCACATTTTGGGGTATTTTTCTATTATAATATGGGTGTGCCAGACACGGCGGGCCTCCAGTTCGAGAGTACGCTGTACTGAAACCTTGGCGGAGCAAGTCACATATACTTATGACCCTGAGATGTGATGAAGCAGCGTCTACCCCTTAAAACGACAAAAACCTATGATTCAAGTACCTATACCTATAGACCTATGGGTACAGTGTTGTATCGTCTGGGGGTCCGCCGTGTCTGGCAAAGAGATGTATGAGAACACTTGACGGCAGGTGTTCTTTTTTGATTGCGCAAAGGAACCAGGTGAGATGCTTATCGGGAGTTGGTAAATGTCTTGTGGGTGTCATTGACTGTTTTGTGCGAAAAGCTATTGACAAACAATTAAATAAGTGTTTAAATGTTCATATAATAAAAATGAATAAGAAGAATCTATGATCTATACAAGCGGTAAAGGCATATTTGCATATGCAGTCTATGTGTGGCAGGAAAGGAAGGTACTATTATGACGAAAAAACAAAAAAAGGTTCTGATCAGAATCATAATCGCAGCGATATTAGTGATCGTCTGCTATTTGATACCGATAAACAATCCATATCTGCGGCTGGCGGTTTTCATGATTCCCTATCTGATCATCGGCTATGACATCCTGCGCAAAGCGGTTCTGGGTGTCGTACATGGGGAAGTGTTTGATGAAAATTTTCTGATGGCAGCGGCCACGGTGGGGGCCATTATCTTAGGGGAATATGTGGAAGGCGTGGCAGTCATGCTGTTTTACCAGATCGGGGAGCTCTTTCAGAGTTACGCTGTGGGCAAGAGCCGACGGAATATTTCCCAGCTGATGGATATCCGGCCTGATTATGCAAACATAGAGGCTGATGGACAGATAGAGCAGGTGGATCCTGATGAGGTGGAAATCGGGACGGTCATTCTGGTACAGCCGGGTGAGAAGGTACCCATTGACGGTGTGGTCACACAGGGCAGCGCTTCTTTGAATACCAGTGCCCTGACGGGTGAGAGTCTTCCCAGGGAAGTACAGGAAGGCGACGAGGTGATCAGCGGTTGTGTCAATATGTCCGGTGTGCTTAAGATACGCACTACCAGGGAATTCGGGGAATCCACGGTCTCGAAAATATTAGAGCTGGTGGAAAATTCCAGTATGAAGAAGTCCCGTTCCGAGAACTTTATCACCCGGTTTGCCAGATATTATACGCCTGCGGTATGCTATGGTGCGCTGGCGCTGGCACTTTTACCGCCGATCGTGAATCTGCTTCTGGGTCAGGAGAGCCACTGGTCGCTTTGGGTGACAAGAGCATTGACTACATTAGTCATAAGCTGCCCCTGTGCCCTGGTGATTTCTATTCCTTTAAGCTTTTTTGGAGGGATTGGCGGGGCGTCCGCCAAAGGGATTCTGGTGAAAGGCTCCAATTATCTGGAAGCGCTTTCCCAGACCCGGTATGTGGTATGTGACAAGACAGGCACATTGACCAAGGGTGTCTTTGAAGTGACGCATCAGGAAGCCGCAGAGGGATTTACGAAAGAAGAATTGCTGGAAATGGCGGCCTGTGCGGAGTGTTATTCCAACCATCCCATCAGTAAGAGTCTGCGGGAGGCATACGGTCATGAGATAGACAGAAGCAGGGTTAAAGATGTGGAAGAAATCAGCGGCCACGGCGTGTGCGCTTATGTGGATGGCAGGATGGTTGCAGCAGGTAACAGGAAACTGATGAAGAAACTGCAGATTACGCACATAGAGCCAAATAAGAGCGGTACGGAAGTTCACGTGGCGGTGGACGGTAAATATGCCGGCCATATTCTGATTGCGGATGTGGTGAAGCCTGGCGCGAAGGAGGCTGTGACCGGTTTAAAGAATGCCGGTGTCAGGGAAGTAGTTATGTTAACCGGCGACAGCAGACCGGTGGCGGAAGCCGTGGCCGAAGAATTGGGCGTGGATGTGGTCAGAAGTGAACTTCTGCCGGCAGATAAAGTAACGGAAGTAGAGCGCCTTCTTGCGATGAAAGGCAGAAAAGAGAAGCTTGTCTTTGTGGGGGACGGCATCAATGATGCGCCGGTGCTTTCCCGGGCGGATCTTGGCATTGCCATGGGAGCTCTTGGTTCCGATGCGGCCATTGAGGCTGCAGATATCGTGCTGATGGATGACGATCCGGCCAAAATCGTACTGGCCATGCAGATATCCAGAAAGACCCTGCGCATTGTGCACCAGAATATTGTGTTTGCCCTGGCAGTCAAGTTTTCCTGCCTGTTTCTGGGCGCCGTCGGGGCTGTTGGCATGTGGTGGGCAATCTTTGCAGATGTAGGTGTCATGATCCTCGCGGTGCTTAACGCGACAAGAGCACTCACTTTCCGCAAAAAATAGTAGTGCCTTTCTTGCACATTTGTGTTAGAATATATAAAGTTACTGGAGGGGCTTTGCTATGAGCACGAATTTGCGCAAGAGAAAGATTACCTATACAGTCATGATAGTCTCTGATGCTCCTGTGGCAAATCACAGGAAGCTTCACATCCGGACGGGTGCATTTGCAGTCGTTGGCTTTGTGCTGTTTGTGGCAGTCATTTGTTATGCGGTGTACACCACAATCACGATGGTCGGCACAAGGGATCGCAGCAGCAGACAGATTGAGCAGATTGTTCAGCTGAAGGAATCGAATGAGCAGCTCCTTGCAGAGAATGAGACACTTGGAAGCAAGGTGGCTTCTCTGGAAGAGAGTTTAAGCCAGAAAGAGGCTCAGGAGTACGAACTGCTGGCAGCTCATGAGGAGAATTATCTTCCCAAGGGCTTTCCTATGAGCGGGGCAGCCCAGATTAAGGAGGAGACGGCTCAGACGGAAGACGCGGCAGGCGAGGATGCTGAGGATGCTGAAGATGCTGAGGATGAACAGGATGAGGCTGTAAAGATTGTAGCCAAAGAAGAATGGAAGGAAGTCATTTTCGTGGCGGCACAGGACACTAAGGTAGTTGCCACTGCACCGGGCACCGTGAAGGAGACCAGGGAGGCAGAAGGTGAGGTCAGTTATGTGATCATTGATCATGGTAACGGCTATGTCACAACATATCGCAACCAGGGAACTCCTATCGTGGAGGAAGGCAGCCAGGTTTTAAAGGGTGTTGCGCTTTTCCTGGTGGGAGAGGACAATACGGAGACCGGTTATAGTATCCAGAAGGATGGTAACTATATAGATCCCATGGAAATGATTGAAATCAAAGGATAGGGAGGATATTATGTTGGGCAAAAAGACAACAGATCAGATCAACGCGAAAATCAGCAGCGTCATTGGATCTGACATGGTGGTGGAAGGCGATATTAAGGCAAAAGAAGCAGTCCGTGTGGAAGGCAGTGTAACCGGGGACGTGGAGACAGAAGGAGCATTGATCATCAGCGCCACCGGTAAAGTGATAGGAAATGTAAAGGGCAGTAATATTATCATCGGCGGTTCTGTGGAAGGTGATCTTACTTCCAGCGGCAGAACTGAGGTGGCTTCCACCGGTAAGGTGATTGGTAATATTCGCACCAAGAGTCTGGTTGTGGATGAGAATGCGGTATTCCAGGGGCAGTGTACGATGAATGCGGAGGCGCTTGCGTCCCGTACACAGACAGCGTCTGAACCGGAGACAGGGAATGAAGTATCTGAACGGGACGACAGCAGAGACAGTAAGTGGAATAAAAGATAGTATAGAAGGACAGTATAGTATATAAGAAATGATAAATATCCATGGTTCTTATACATAAAGCTGTGCAAGGGAAAGAAAAGACAGAATGATATAGAAAGGCAGAGTAAAGGATATGACAAGCATCACTCTGCCCCATAATCATGGGCAAAATATAGAAAAAGTATTGGAAAAGATGCCAGATCAGGCAGCCTGCACATGTACGGCGGAAATCTTCAAACAGGTCAGTGATGGAACAAGACTGCGGATTCTGTGGCTGTTATGTCATTGTGAAGAGTGTGTCAGCAACATTGCGGCAATTATGCAGATGAGCGACCCGGCAGTATCCCATCACCTGAAACTCCTTAGAAAGAGTGGACTGATTGTAGGCAGGAAAGATGGTAAGGAGACTTATTATAAGCTGGCAGACACAGACAAGGCGCAGCTTTTACATCGTGTCTGTGAGGAAATGTTTGATATTTCCTGCCCCTTAAGATAAAGACAGGTGATATAGGAGGAAGGAAAGATTTGGATCAGATATCCTTGTTTGACAGAGAAATGCCGCAGCCGTTAGCGGCGAAACTGCGGCCACAGAGTCTGGAGGACTATGTGGGACAGACACATCTTCTGGGGAAAGGTAAAGTACTCAGACGCCTGATCGAGGGAGATCAGATTTCTTCCATGATTTTCTGGGGACCTCCAGGTGTGGGCAAGACAACACTTGCTAAAATCATTGCCAACCAGACGAAATCTTCCTTTATTGATTTCTCGGCAGTGACAAGCGGTATCAAGGAAATCCGCACGGTCATGGAACAGGCAGAGAAGAATCGGCAGTATGGTATCAGGACGCTTCTTTTTGTGGACGAGATTCATCGGTTCAATAAGGCACAGCAGGATGCCTTTTTACCTTTTGTGGAAAAGGGAAGTATTGTACTGATCGGTGCCACGACGGAAAATCCGTCTTTTGAGATCAACAGCGCTCTTTTATCCCGGTGTAAAGTGTTCGTGTTACAGGCACTGGGCACAGAGGATTTAAAGGGGTTGCTTACGCGTGCGCTCACAGATCCCCGCGGTTTTGGCAGTCAGAGAGTGGTAATTTCAGACCAGATGCTTGATATGATTGCAGAGTTTGCCAACGGGGATGCCAGGAATGCCCTCTCTACCCTGGAGATGGTGGTGTTAAACGGCGAACTGAACGAGGAAGGGGTAATCACCGTTACCCAGGAGACGTTGGAGCAGTGTACCTCGCGGAAATCCCTGTTATACGATAAAAAGGGGGAGGAGCATTACAATTTAATCTCCGCCCTGCACAAGTCCATGCGTAATTCTGACCCGGATGCGGCAGTATACTGGCTGGCACGGATGCTGGAAGCAGGGGAGGATCCTCTCTATGTGGCCAGACGTGTGGTGCGCTTTGCCAGTGAGGATGTGGGGCTGGCAGACCCCCAGGCGCTGCAGATTGCGGTGGCAGCCTATCAGGCATGTCATTTTCTGGGGATGCCGGAATGTAATGTACATTTGAGTCAGGCAGTGATTTATGTGGCTATGGCGCCGAAATCAAATGCCATGGAAGTAGCCTATAATGAAGCCAAAGCAGATGCTATAGAACATCTGGCAGAACCTGTGCCGTTAGTGATCCGCAATGGAGTCACTGGCCTGATGCGGGATCTTGCATATGGTGAGGGCTATCAATATGCTCACGACACGGAGGAAAAGATTACGAATATGCAGTGTATGCCGGATGCGCTTTTGGGCAGGGAATACTATAGACCGGCTGGCATGGGTGAAGAGGCGCAGTTAAAGGAGCGTCTGCAGGAAATCAAAGCCTGGAAAAAGAGTCACGGCGCGAAATGATATAATTTAAAGTTATAATTTGTATAATAAATATTGATTTTACTTATGATAAAAAGTATCTTATAATCATACATAGTAAACAACATCATAAATTTCTGATGTTGTTTACTATAGTAAGAAACGGGGGCTGGTTTTTTACGACTGGTCCCCTTAGATTTTCTCAGGGGATGAGGGGATTTACTTACTTAGTATTCATAGCAAGGGAGGATTTATCATATGGTAAAAGCAGTAGTAGGCGCTAATTGGGGCGATGAGGGCAAAGGCAAGATTACGGATATGCTGGCAGAGGAAGCGGATATTATCGTACGGTTTCAGGGAGGCGCAAACGCCGGACATACGATTGTCAATAATTACGGCAAATTTGCCCTGCATACCCTGCCGTCCGGTGTCTTTTATGGTCATACCACCAGTATCATCGGCAATGGCGTGGCACTGAATATCCCGATTCTGGTGCAGGAGATCAAATCTATCACTGACAAAAAGGTTCCCATGCCAAAGATTCTGGTATCAGACAGATGTCAGATGGTGATGCCTTATCATATTCTCTTTGACCAGTATGAGGAGGAGCGGCTCGGCGGGAAATCTTTTGGCTCCACAAAATCCGGGATTGCGCCTTTCTATTCAGATAAATTTGCAAAGATCGGGTTCCAGGTCAGCGAACTCTTTGAGGATGGGCTGCTGCGGGATAAAGTGGCACGTATCTGTGAGACCAAGAACGTCATTTTAGAACATTTATACCACAAACCGGTGATCAATCCAGAAGAGTTACTGGAAACCTTACGGGAGTACCGGGAAATGATAGCGCCTTACGTGTGTGACGTGTCTTCCTATCTGGACAGGGCATTGAAAGAGGGGAAGACCATCTTGCTGGAAGGCCAGCTGGGTACACTGAAAGATCCAGATCATGGAATCTATCCGATGGTCACGTCCTCTTCTACATTGGCAGCTTACGGCGCCATCGGCGCAGGTCTGCCGCCTTATGAGATAAAAGAGATTGTGACAGTCTGCAAAGCCTATTCTTCTGCAGTGGGGGCAGGCGCTTTTGTGTCAGAAATCTTCGGGGATGAGGCAGACGAGCTGAGAAGAAGGGGCGGAGACGGCGGCGAGTTCGGTGCAACCACAGGCCGGCCCCGCAGAATGGGGTGGTTCGACTGTGTGGCTTCTAAGTATGGGTGCCGCCTGCAGGGAACCACGGACGTGGCGTTCACGGTACTTGACGTGCTGGGGTATCTGGATGAGATTCCGGTATGTGTGGGTTATGAAGTGGATGGAGAAGTGACAACGGATTTCCCGGTTACCTGCAAATTGGAGAAGGCGAAACCGGTGCTTACGAAAATGCCGGGTTGGAAGTGTGATATCCGGGGTATCAGAAAATATGAAGAATTGCCGGAGAACTGTCGAAAGTACGTGGAATTTATTGAACAACAGATTGGATATCCTATTACCATGGTATCCAACGGGCCAGGAAGAGAGGATATTATTTACAGAGAGAGTCCTCTGCAGCAATAAGTTTGCGCAGGGATGGATTAGAGGATTTCGTGCCGCAGGGCGGTCAGGGAATATTAACAGGAGAATGGGAGAAATGACAGATACTGAGAATACGGACAAAGTGGAAAAGAGTGCACAGGGAAGCGGCATAAGGACAAGAAGACTGGGGGAGACGCTGCCGGTACTTTATCTGGAAACTCTGGTATTCACCATAGTCGGGCAGAATTTAGGCGGTATTCTGGTGGTAATTGCAGGCATGTGTCTGGGCAGTTTAGCGGAACAAAGATATGATGTCTGGTTCACGGCTTCCATGTATGCGGTGTTTATCGGTATCTGGATGGTAACGCTTCTGTTTATCGGCCTGAGTGCGAAAAGGAAGCCGATTTTGCAGGCTGTGGGCAGAAAGTCTGCGGGCAACAACTGGAAGAATCTTTTACTTGGGTTTGTGCTTGGTTTTGGCATGAATGGGCTGTGTATTTTAGCAGCGTATCTGCATAAAGATATTGTCATACAGTTTGCAGGTGTCAGACCGGTTTCCCTGGTGCTCATTTTTGTCATGGTGTTTGTACAGTCATCGGCAGAGGAATTGTTATGCCGGGGATTTCTGTACCAGATGCTGCTCAAGGGATCCGGCAGGCCGGTATATGCCATTGTGGGTAACTCCATGTTTTTTGCGGTGATGCACCTGTTTAACAAGGGGGTCACTTTATTGTCTGTGTTTAATATATTTCTGTTTGGTATTCTGTTTTCCTTTATGGTCTATTATATGGATAGCCTGTGGTGTGCCTTTGCGGCACATGCGGCATGGAACTTTACACAGAATATCCTGTTTGGACTGCCAAACAGCGGGATTGTTGTGCCCTATTCTGTGTTTAAACTGGATACGGCATCAGCGGTGAACAGCTTTGCCTACCATGTGGGATTTGGCATAGAGGGAACCATTCTGGCAGATGTGGTTCTTTTGGCGGTCTGCGCGGTCATGTGTTTGTGGGGAAGGAAATACGGAACAAAGACTTTGGGTGTGTGGAGACAGGCAGGGGAATGGAGTTATGTAAACAATGAATAATCTGGAATATTATAAAGTGTTTTATCATGTGGCGAAGACAGGAAGCCTTACCCTTGCTGCCGGGGAGCTGATGATCTCCCAGCCGGCGGTGAGCCAGTCCATCAAACAGCTGGAGACAGCGCTTGGGACCAAACTTTTCGTGCGGGCTTCAAGGGGGATGCGGCTCACCGGAGAGGGAGAACTACTTTACAGTTATGTAGCGAAAGGCTGTGAGCAGATTACGCTGGGAGAGCAGCGTTTAAAGCAGATGTTAAATCTGGAACTGGGAGAGATTCATATCGGCGCCAGCGACATGACACTGCAGTTTTATCTGCTTCCCTATCTGGAAATCTTTCATGAGCGATATTCGGCTATCAAAGTGATTGTCAGCAATGCACCTACGCCGGAGACTCTGGCAAATCTGAGGGAAAACAAGATAGATCTGGGTGTTGTCAGTACACCTTTTGAGAATCGGGAAGACCTGTGTGCCGTGGAGGTACGGGAGATTGAGGATGTGTTTGTGGCGGGCAGGAAATTTATACAGTATAAGAATCATATGCTGGATCTGCAGGAACTGGAAAAGATGCCTATCATCTATCTGGATGGCGCCACCAGTACCAGAAATTATATGGATTCGTTCTTGTCGCGAAACGGTGTGCATGTGCAGCCGGAGTTCCAGCTGGCGACCAGCGATATGATCGTACAGTTTGCCTTACGGAATCTTGGCGTTGGCTGTGTGATGCGGGATTTTGCCAAAGAGTATCTGGAAGACGGCAGGCTGTTTGAACTGCGGTTTAACAGAATCATCCCCAAACGTCATTTTTGTGTGGTTACCAATCCTAAGATTCCGCCGTCTGCGGCAGCAAGAAATCTGCTGAAGCTGATGGAAAAAGAGACAGGTGGGAATATTATGTAAATTGATTTGGCGCGTATAGAATTTACAGATTGACAAATGGTAGGTGCTGGGATAAAGTAAGACACAGTGCTTACCATTTATTTTTGTCCTGGGGATGACTGATGAGAATGCGATTGCAGGAGAATGAGGAGAGATCATGATTACGACGATTATATTTGACATTGGAAATGTACTGGCTGATTTTATCTGGGAGGAACATTACAGGAGTTTTGGGTATGATGATGAGATGCTTGCAAGAATTGCCAAAGCTACGGTGAAGAGTCCTGTGTGGAATGAGTATGACAGAGGAGTCATGAGTGATGAGGAGATTTTACAGGGATTCATTGCAAACGATCCGGAGCTGGAAGATATTCTGAGAAAGGTTCTGGCAAATGTAAAGACTATGGTGCGCCGCAATGACTATGCGATTCCTTGGATCAAAGAATTACAGGGGAAAGGATATCGCTGTCTGTATCTGTCCAATTTTTCCCAAAGGGCAGAGCGTGAGTGTGCGGAGGCACTGGATTTCATTCCCCATATGGACGGCGGAATCTTATCCTATCAGGATCAGGTGATCAAACCCATGCCGGAAATCTATCAGCTTTTGATTGACCGGTATGATCTGGTACCGCAGGAATGTGTCTTTTTGGATGATACCTTGTGCAATCTGGAGGCGGCAGAGAAGTTTGGCATACATACCATTCATTTCAAGAACCAGATGCAGGCCATAGAGGAACTTAGAAAGCTGGGTGTTGATGCGTGATAACAGCGTGAATCGTGATGTAGGAAAATGTCGAAAGACGTTGTTTATGCGTAAAAGTTGTAAAACTATGACATAATAGTAGAGTTATGAACTGAAATAGAGCTAACAATCTTTTAACGTGGAGGACCAGTGTGGAGGACCAGTTTGCAAGAACAAGGATTCTATTAGGAGATAAGGCTGTGGACAGACTCGCGCAGGCGAGGGTGGCAGTCTTTGGTATCGGCGGCGTGGGCGGCTATGTCTGTGAAGCATTGGCAAGAAGCGGTGTGGGCGCCCTTGATTTGATTGATTCCGATAAGGTGAGTCTGACGAATATAAACCGACAGATTATCGCTACCCATGATACTTTGGGACGCTATAAGACAGAAGTGATGCGGGAGCGGATTTTATCTGTCAATCCACAGGCAGATGTGCGGACTTATCAGTGCTTCTTCCTGCCGGAAACAGCAGAGCAGTTTTCTTTTGCACAGTATGATTATGTGGTGGATGCGGTGGATACCGTGACAGCCAAGATTGCGCTGGTCTTAAAGGCCAAGGCAGAGAAAGTTCCCATTATCAGCAGTATGGGAGCGGGGAATAAGCTGGATGCGGGAGCCTTTCAGGTGGCGGATATTTATGAGACGAAGGTATGCCCTCTGGCAAAGGTCATGCGCCGGGAACTGAGGAAGCGCCAGGTGGAGCATCTGAAAGTGGTGTATTCGCAGGAGGAACCGGCCAGGCTTGTGGGAGAGTGTGTGGACGGGCAGGAGAAGCGCAGGGCGATTCCCGGGAGCGTGGCCTTCGTGCCTTCCGTGGCAGGACTTATGATTGCCGGGGAAGTGGTGAAGGATTTGGTTTCCAGTGTGTGAAAAGGATGTTTTTTTATAAGAAGTAAAATAAAAAAAGAGCGATCAAAACTGGCATTGTTTAAAATATCAAAACTGGATATTTAACAATGCCATATTTTCTTTATAATTCTCCTCATAAGATGTTTGGGAAAGGAGATTATGATGAGTGAAGACAGATATGTATTGAACAGACAACTGGCGCAGATGTTGAAAGGCGGTGTCATTATGGATGTGACTACGCCGGAGCAGGCAAGAATCGCACAGGAAGCAGGAGCATGTGCGGTTATGGCTTTGGAGAGAATACCGGCAGATATCCGTGCAGCAGGCGGTGTGTCCAGAATGAGTGACCCCAAGATGATTAAGGGGATTCAGGACGCGGTTTCCATTCCCGTGATGGCCAAGTGCCGGATTGGCCATTTCGTGGAGGCGCAGATTCTGGAGGCCATTGAGATTGATTATATTGATGAGAGTGAGGTCTTATCTCCGGCGGATGATGTGTACCATATTGATAAAAGGCAGTTCAAGGTGCCCTTTGTGTGCGGTGCCAAGGACTTGGGTGAGGCGCTTCGACGTATTAACGAGGGAGCGTCCATGATTCGTACTAAGGGAGAGCCTGGTACTGGAGATGTGGTGCAGGCGGTTCGCCATATGCGCAGGATGCATAGTGAGATTGCGAAGATTATGTCCATGAGAAAGGATGAACTTTATGAGGAAGCAAAGCGACTGGCAGTACCCTATGAGCTGGCGGCCTATGTAAAGGAACAAGGCCGTCTGCCAGTGGTGAATTTTGCCGCAGGAGGCGTAGCCACTCCGGCGGATGCGGCATTGATGATGCAGCTGGGAGCAGAGGGCGTATTTGTGGGATCCGGTATTTTTAAATCCGGTAATCCGAAGAAGCGTGCGGCGGCAATCGTACAAGCAGTGACAAATTATCAGGATAGCAGGCTGATAGCAGAATTGTCAGAAGATTTGGGAGAAGCAATGGTTGGCATCAATGAGCAGGAGATAGAACTTCTCATGGCCAAACGGGGACAGTGATATGGGAAGAACTGAAAAAATAGCGGTCCTTGCCGTACAGGGAGCGTTTATAGAACAGGAGCAGCGAATGTGGGAACTGGGAGCGGAATGTGTTGAACTTAGACAGAAGTCTGATCTCAGGCAGGACTTTGCCGGTCTAATCCTGCCTGGAGGTGAAAGTACAGTGCAGGGTAAACTGCTTGTGGAATTGGGACTTCTGGAACCATTGCGGGACAGAATCCGGAATGGACTGCCGGTTCTTGGTACCTGTGCGGGTTTGATTCTTCTGTCAGAAGAGATTGTCAATGAGGATTATGTCTGGCTGGGCACATTGCCAGTGAAGGTACGGCGCAATGCTTACGGCAGGCAGCTTGGCAGTTTTTGTGTGAAGGAAGAGCTGAAGGGAATCGGTACGGTTCCTATGACTTTTATCCGTGCGCCTTATGTGGAGTCTGTGGAAGACACTGTAGAGATACTTGCCAGGGTAGAGGACAGGATTGTGGCTGTACGGTATGAGAATCAATTGGGGCTGGCCTTCCACCCTGAACTGGATATGGATAATCGGATTCACCAGATGTTTCTTGATATGTGCAGACAGTCTGTTTGCATATAAGAGAGTTATGACTGGTCAGGGTTGCTGTGGGTAGTGTCAGAAACAGGGGTATTTGGTTCCAGATTGGTACCGGTGTACGCATCACTGTGCATCATATCCAGAGACGCCATGTTATGTTTGTCACGATAAATCCCATAGAGCCAGATATAAATCCACAGCAGGATGGGCAGGGCAATGGTTGCAAGAAGACATCCCGCAAAGAGCCGTCCCGCATCGCCAAGATCCAGGCAGGCCACGATCAGGGTTATCACATACAGGGCGGCCAGTAAAAAGACACAGATAAGCGCCGCAATCTGTTTTGGTGTTTTCTTTTTCATAAATAACTCCCTTTTTATGTGTTGAATTTTCAAAAATTGTAACATACTTACGACAGAAAAGAAAGTGACAAAAGAATAAATATCCGTTATGATAGAAACAGTTTAGCTAAAAAAATAATTGCACAGGCAAATACATTTACGGGAGACAGGCATATGGAAAAGATGACTTTAAAGGGCGGCAGTTGGAAGATGCAGATAGTGGGAGAGAATGTTTATGGGATTGCGCAGGAGGACATTCCTGCAGTTATCCCGGGTTCTGTCTATGGCAATCTGCTGTCCCAGGGATTGATACCAGATCCTTATGACGGCATGAATGAACTGACGGCGCTTAAGCTGATGGAGAATGATTTCAGGTTTTTAACTACATTTATACTGACCAGGGAGCAGATGGAGAGTGATTTTTTGCTGCTTCGGTTTGACGGTATAGATACGTTGGCAGATATTTATCTCAATGATATTTTGATCGGGCATGCGGATAATATGCACCGGGTCTGGGAGTTTAACCTGGAAGAAGCAGCCAGGGAAGGAGAGAACGCACTGCGTGTGGAAATCGCTTCCCCCACGCGATTTATCGAGGCAGAGAACCAGAAAGTCTATACGGGCGGTTCCACAGACAGCATGAGGGGATTCCCCCATCTTCGCAAGGCACATTGTATGTTTGGCTGGGATTGGGGTCCAAGACTGCCGGATGCCGGTATCTTCCGGGAAGTTTCTGTTCTTTCAGGAAATAAGGCCAGATTGGAGCAAGTTTACATAACTCAGGACTGGAACCGTCAGAACCGAGATGCTGTTGATGCTGTGACACAGGAAAACCAGAAAGCAACAGATGCGAAACAGCAGAAAAATGGGAAGACTGACAGTGTGACAATACAGTTTGCTGTGACGGTGGAAGATTTTGTGACAGAAGAGAAAGAGCTGGAGGATTATGAGATTCGGATTGCCCTGTACGATGACCAGGGATGCCTGGTGGGGGAGAAAACTTCTGCAGGATGGACAGGTGACTGCAGGCAGAATGGTGTGGACAGCTGGGATACCATTATCGTGGAGCAGCCGAAACGTTGGTGGCCTCATGGATATGGGAAGCAGCCTCTCTATCGTGCCGAGGTGATGCTTCTTGATGCCGCAGGCGCTCTTCTGGATACATGGAGCCGCAGAATCGGACTTCGGACTATGACCATCAATCGGGATAAGGATGCGTGGGGAGAGTGTTTTGCCCATGAGGTGAACGGTGTGAAGATTTTTGCCATGGGCGCTGACTATATTCCGGAAGACAATATTTTATCCAGAGTGACCAAAGAACGCACCCGTAAACTGTTAGAGGATGCGGTGGCGGCCAATCATAATTGCATTCGTGTCTGGGGTGGCGGTTATTATCCGGAGGACTGGTTCTTTGATGCCTGCGACGAGCTGGGACTGATCGTTTGGCAGGATTTTATGTTTGCCTGTGCATCTTACGAACTGGATGAGGCATTTGCCCGCAATGTCAGCCAGGAGATTCGGGACAATGTGCGGCGGATCAGGCATCATGCCTGTCTGGGAGTCTGGTGCGGCAACAATGAGATGGAGACCCAGACGCTTGATAAGGCGTGGAATCCATCCATCAAGCAGAAATATGATTATATCAAACTCTTTGAATATATCATTCCCAATATTCTGGACAAGGAAGATCCGGCAACCTTTTACTGGCCTTCCTCTCCGTCCTCGGGCGGCAACTATGATAACCCTTGGGATGAGAATCGGGGAGATACCCATTACTGGGATGTCTGGCATGGCAATAAGCCTTTTACAGATTACAGGAAGCATTATTTTCGCTATATGTCTGAGTTTGGGTTCCAGTCTTTCCCCAGTCTGAAGACGGTGGAGAGCTTTACCAGACCGGAAGATCGTAATATTTTTTCCCGGGTGATGGAGATGCATCAGAGGAACACCGCGGCGAATGGCAAGATCATGACTTACCTGTCGGCCACCTATCTTTACCCGAAAAATTTTGAGATGCTTTTGTATGCATCTCAGCTTCTGCAGGCAGATGCCATCCGTTACGGCATTGAACATTTCAGAAGAAATCGGGGCAGATGTATGGGCACAGTGGTGTGGCAGTTAAATGATATCTGGCCCGTGGCTTCCTGGGCAGGCATTGATTACTTTGGCCGGTGGAAAGCCCTGCATTATGCGGAGAAAAGAGCCTTTGCGCCGGTGATGATTTCCTGTGAGGAAGTGGGAGAACTCAGTGAGAGACCGTTCTGCGTTGCTCAGCCGGAACCCATTGAGGTGTCGGCGGCCCTGCATGTGGCCAATGAGACCATGGAACCTGTAAGCGGCAGGATAAGATGGGAACTGCGCAGGGCTTCCGGGGAAGAGATCCGGACAGGAAGTCAGGATGTGACGGTGGAGGCGTTGTCTGGGCTGTGGCTGGAGAAGATGGACTTTTCTGATTATAATGAGTTGGAAGTTTACATAAGTTATTCTTTTGAACAGGATGGAAAGATACTATCAGAAAATACCAGTTTGTTTACGGCACCCAAGCATTTTCCATTCCGCGATCCCAAGCTTTCTTTGCGCAGAGAGGGGAATACGCTGGTGATAACTGCACAGACTTATGCTAAGAATGTTATGATCGAGGGAATCGACGGGGATGTGAAATTAACGGATAATTACTTTGATATGAACCCGGGAGAGAAACGTGTAGAGATTATGGATGGCGATGCGAAGGCATTTAAGGTGTTGTCGGTGTATGATATTGCATAAGCGACCTGCCAACATAAACATGGCATTTGCGCGTCCTCTAAAGGTGTTGGCAACAGTTTTTTGCAGATGGGATGAGGTTGGATTGCTGCTATGCCACGTAAATGAGAACTGAATATGGAACAGATATACCGGGGTGAAAAAAGTAGGAAAGAACAGCAATTCGCTGGTGGTATATCATGGAATATCCCATGTACTTGTAGCGGTGCATGGGATATTTACAAAAAAATAAATATGAAAATATTAAATAGTACATAAAAGCGATTAAAATAGTAGAAATGGTGTGTGCAAAGATGAGATATTAATAAATAGGATGCCAATGATAAAAGCAGGCTGTGAATAAATGAAAAAATGGATATAATAACAGTGAAACAGATTCAGAGTTTTTTATATTTGGAAGGGGGGGGGGAAACCCGCATGGAAGCTGCAGGTAAGAAAATTTATGCGGAAACCTTGGAACAACAGCAGATAGAAGTAAGGAAGAGTGTGATGGATAGGTTAAGGCAGGCAAGAGAAGGACAGTAAAAAATATTTAATGTTGGATGTGGTTTAACTAACATTAATAACTTTTACAATCCTCTGCCATATCTAAAACGACTTTTACAAACGATTTAATAATCCGATAAGAACTATCCCCCCTAAAAGCTAATTGGGGAATGAAAAGAGTACCAATAAAAAATGGATGTTCTTTTCATTCGAATCCTCTGAAATATCCATTTTTAGTTTCCGCTATGGCTGTAATCATATCACTGTTTTGAAATACGCTACTGTATGCTTCATTAAACCCATAATTACAACGGTATTCTCCAATTAATTCGTCTCGGCCTACTGTTCGAGCTAGAATTGAATTGGAATCAGTTATCTCCAGTTGTTCCTTTTTATTCATTAATGTGCACAACAATTTTACAATTACAGCGTCTGCACATTCTTCCTTGCATATTGAATTGCCGACAAAACATTCTTTGCATCCTTATAAGGACTTCCTGGCGAAAACCAAAACCCATCAAACAATTTTAAATGTTCTTCGGATATATCCAATGAATCACTCATAATCCACTGAACCTCTAGTTCACCTTGTATTTCTTCTGCCACTTCTCTTCAATAGAATAATCCGACAGCACCCCAAGCAGACTCTATATTTCCAAGGCTTAAAACATTTGACCTTTCCTTTTCAACATTTTTATCATTGTATCCGATTTATCGGTTTGTCGTGCTATAATAAAGTTGTAACAGCAGTGGCTAATAAGATATAATCAATTTACAAAGAAAAGAGGTACTTATTATGCCACAGAATTATTCACCAGAATTTAAATAGGAACTCGTCCGTATCCATGAGGCAGAAGGACGTACCTACAAAAGCATCATAGGAGAGTTGGCAGAGCTTCCTTTTTGGAAAAGTGTTCTCACTGCCTGTTAGCTTGAACTAATCTGTATATTCATACATTTCTCAATTTTTCGAGCAATTTGAGCAGCTGTATTCGGAATTTAATTTGAGTTATCTATCGTTTATTCTCTCATTCAGATTCTTCTCTGTATTCAAAGACAAACCACTTTTCATTCATATAAATCTCTATTGTATCGTCTGCTCCATACTGATAACCAAATCCACTTCCAAAATTAGACTGATTATCTTCTGTTGGTATTTCAGTTCCATCGACAGTTGATGTTATTTTCCCATCCATAGTGCCACAACGTGCATCCATGATGCTTTCTCTCCCTGTATCGTAGTATAATTTACCATTTATTCTTACCATAGGTATTCTATCCCACATGGCATTTGCTTCTGTCTGCTCTATCACGGTAATTTAATAAACCTCTCCTAATTGTGGAGGATATGATTCCATTATTTCTCCGTTATAACTAATTTCTACTAAATCTCCAATTTGCAATTCAAGGTTCTCTTCGTTTGATATATAAAACTTATCTGCTGAATCAAGTTCCAAAGAACCATCTACCGGCTTTACTATTATTGAATCATTATTCGTTTCAATTACCGATGCCTGAAATGTTACCGTTGGCAGTGTATTATCTGCCGAAGCAAGCATTTCAGTTATACAATTACTTAAAGCAGGTGCTGGTTTATAAATTCCCTGATATGGCTGTTCTACATATTCGGTTCCTTTATCTACGTAGTAAAAAAGAGTAGTTCCTGCCACCCCATCGCAATTTATATTGATCGTAATAAAATCTTTGTTGACTGGTACATCATTAACCGACTGCTGACTGGTTGTTTCCATATCCATTAGCATAAATAAAAATTCATCAATAAACTCTGCAGCTTCAACTTCTGTGTTAGGTGACATAGCATATTTGTTACCGTCAGAAACATCAATCGATACAATATCCTTTCGAGCTGGCAATCTAATAGGATTCCCCTGTTCTTCTTTTTCACATGCACACAACATAATTGAAATAAGGCTGCATAAACAAACAATACTGCATAATTTCTTTTTCACGGTTATAATCCTCCCCAAAATATACTTTAATTATAGATTATCCAAGTGTGTATTTCAATGCTTAGGAAATAGCCAGAACATGTTTTTATGCATTGAAGATGTATATTTATAGGCTGGTTCTCAATGGGTACACAATTCCGAAAAGGGAGAAAATTTATTATGTGGTAATTGATGCGCCATGACCTGATAGACCAATATTATGTTTTCGTCATTCCAACCATTTTAGGTTCCGGTATTCGGCTTTTTGATAATATTGAGAAAGAAATTAAGTTGAAATTGCTTAAAACGCAGACATATAACGGGATAACAGATTTAATTTATATGCGCAGATAGATTGGATATAATTGGAAATCGAATGGCTAATACAGTAAACATCTACTATAAAGCTGTAAATGAAAACGCAAAAAAATTTGCATTGGAAGAAACAGTTCTTTTGATTGATAGCTGGAAAGACCAGCGTCCAATAGATATTCACCATGCTTCACCTATGATGAGTAAAATTTCTGAACTCCGTGAGAAATATAATCTGCATATGAAGGTAGAGCGTTATATATCCGATGAGGGCGGAATTCCAACAGCGGATAAAGCGTTTATAAAGGAGTAGTTTTATATATTGCTGGTTATCAAATACATGGCAAGATTAAAATGTGAAAGCACGCTTCGGAAGCACTTTAAGATGAACGAAGAGACTGCAAGTATCCTGACGGAACGTTCCAAAGCTGAAAATATGAATGAATCAGAATATATCCGTTACCTACTCTTAAACCAGACGGAGAATCCAAGGAGCAAAGAACTGGAACTGGAAGTAATGCGGTTGCGGAATGAGATAAATAAAATCGGCGTGAATATCAATCAGATCGTAAAAAATAGTAATTCCCATATATATAGGGAAGATGATAAAATAGACTTAATTGGTTAAATGGAAAAAATATCCATTTTATTTAGTGACTTTATGCAGCATAGAAAATGAGAGTGAGAAGATTAAGTAATTAATGTGGAGGAGAATATGGGGCATATCAAGCAATTGACTATTTTGGGTTTAAGAAAATTTGAAGAAATAGAAGTAAGATTTAATGATAGTATGAACATTATTGTAGGAGAAAATGAAACGGGAAAAAGCACTATTTTGGAGGCAATCAATATAGTCCTGAACCAGCAATACAAAAATGTTGATAAGTCAATTGTTAAAGAATTGCTGAATAAGGATAATGTTGAAAAGTTTAAAAAGGAAAAAAGAGTTAGTGCTTTACCCAAAATACAAATAGAAGTCAAGTTTGAGATGACAGGAAAAGAAAGAGATGCACATGATTTTTTCGGGGAAGAAAGTTTAAGCAAAAAAGAACCAGAGTATGGGATATTATTTGAGTGTAAATTTGATGAAGAATGTGCAGATAGATTAGCAAAAGAAATTGGGGAAGGGAAAATTCCTTATGAGTATTATGTAATGAGTTGGATGACTTTTAGAGGTACGCCTTATAAAAGCATCAAAAAGCCATTTAACTCTATTTTCATTGACACTTCAGCAAAAGAAGCCAATAATTCATTTAATTATTTTAACAGAACTTTATTTTTTTCCAAATATGCGGATGCAGAAAAAATGAATGCAAAGAATTCTTTTCGTTCTAATTTGGAAGAGGCTTTTAGTAAGTTAAATTTGCCAGATATTGATGTAAATAGAAAATTTGGTATTAATGATAAAAAAGTAATATTGGAAGCAATTATATCAGTGTTTGAAGATGGCATTCCGTTGGAAAATAAAGGAAGTGGAATGGAAAGTTTGATCAAAACTCATATTGCTTTAGACAGAAGTAAAAGTAATTTGGATGTAATATTTATGGAAGAACCGGAAAATCATCTTTGCTTTTCTAATATGAACAGGATGCTTGATGAAATTGCTAATAAAAGAGATTCTGCACAGATTATATTGACTACCCATAGCAATATGATTGTGAGTAGGCTTGATCTGAGGAATGTACTTTGGATTAAGGGAAACCGCACTGTCAGTCTGGCAGATATTGATGATAGAACAGCAAAATTTTTCACAAAGGCAGATGATAACAGTTTCCTGCAACTATTACTGTCAGAAAAAATAGTTTTAGTAGAAGGAGCTACAGAATATTTGTTATTGCCGGATATGTTCCGTAGAGTAGCAGGTAAAACATTAGAGGAGGCTAAAGTTGTTATTATTTCGTGTAATGGAGTTGCTTATAAAAATTACTTGCAAATAGCAAAAAAGACAGGGAAAAGGATTGCGGTAATTACAGATAATGATAAAAATCCTGATAAGGTTAAGGAAATGATAGAGTTTAATAATGATGTGGAAAATGTGAGTCAGCACATCTTTATGGATGATGATGTAGATAACTGGACTTGGGAAAAGTGTATTTATGATTTGAATAAAAACTATTTGGATAAAAAGATAAAGGTTGAAGAGGATGCCGAATATCTGTTTCATGGAATAGATTACGGAAAGGTATTAGGTAAGATGCTGAATAACAAAGTAGCGGTTGCATATTACATTTTAGAATCAAAGTATGAGTTAACAATACCAAAATATGTGGAGGACGCAATAAAATGGATAAACGGGTAATGCTTGCTGTTGCCGGAGCCGGAAAAACATATACTTTGTGTAATTCTATAGATATTAATGAGAAGAATCTTATTCTTGCGTATACAAATGAAAATGTGCATAACATTACCAATGAATTGATAAAGGCATATGGACAGATACCAGAAAAGACAACCGTAATGACTTTTGACAAATTTATTTATAATTTTATTGTATGTCCGTATGAAGCAACAATCCGTCAGTTTTTTAAATGTGAGGAATTTAGAAGAAGGGGGCTTACTATTTCCAAACCGCCAGAATCTTCAATTAAAATAGGCGAGTTTAGGCGTAAAAATCCTGATTACCGACCAAAGGGAGAGTTAGGTCATTATCATAAGGAAGGCAGATATTATTGTAGTTTGTTATCTTCACTGATTATGGACGTAAAGAATCGGAATATAAATTTAGCAAAAAAGGCGGTTACGAATCTAAATATTTTATTTGACAAAATATTAATTGATGAGTTTCAGGATTTTAGGAATAATGATTATGAACTTATCAATGCCTTCATTAAATATAGTAATAATATTCTTTTGGTAGGTGATTATTATCAACATTCAGTTTTGGGAGAAAATAATAGTGGGAAACCATTCTCAAAAGCTAAAAAAGACGAGGAAGGTAAAAAGCAGGTTGTAAGTTATCATGAATACATAGAATTATTAAAATCCAAAGGCGTTGATGTTGATACAAGAACATTAAGTAAAACAAGGAGATGTTCGGCGAAAATCTGCCAATTTATTTCTAATAAGCTGGGGATTGAAATAGAAGCGAATAACGACCATGAAGGAGAGGTAATATTTTTGGAAGGAAATGGAATCAGCAAAGTTCTAAATGATGATTCGATTGTCAAACTTGTCCGGCAGGAAAGCCATGAGTATTCTTTTAGGGCTGTTAACTGGTCATATTCTAAGGGTGATACGTATTCAAATATATGTGTTATTTTATCCGATAATTTTAGCACTATAGATAGTGAGGAATTTTCCTTACATGGAATTTCCTTGATAACAATTAACAAAATGTATGTTGCAATGAGCAGAACCGCAGGGAATTTATATCTTGTGAAGTGGGAAGAATTTAAAAAGGTTCAAGACAGGTATAGAAAAGGTAATTAGATAATATTGTTTGGGAGATATAGCTTTGAGAGTATTTTTGTGGATAGATATAATTACGGTAATAATAGGAATAATATGTGATATTGGCGTAGAAATAACAGGAATTTATACATTTACAGCAACAGAATCTTTTGTAGATTATATTTTTTCTGCTATTGTAACTGTTTCAGTTTTGAGCATAACACTTATCTCATTGATAGCTAATTCGCTGAAAGATACATATTACGGTTTTGAACTTAAGGAAATATTGCGATTTAAAAAATCTCCAATAAACTTGAATATGTTTAGTGTGGCAACTTTGGGAAATATATTAGTTGCGGCAGGATTGCTTGCCGCTTTTGATAAGCACAATACTGTAAACACATTGCTTGCTGTTTTGATAGCAACAATAGTTATGATAATGGTAATGAGTCGGAATATTAATGAAATTATCAGTAAGGATATATTTTGCAGGGAAAAGGTAGAAGAATATATTGCAAGCATAGGGAAACAGCGTTTATACAACAAAGAAAATTTTATGCAGGACTTAAATAACCTGTTTAGAGGATGGAACGCTGCCATAGAAAAGAAAAATCCAGAAGAGCGGGCAGAGGTTGTCAATTTGATAATTGAACTGTTAAATGCATATAAGGCAAAGGAAGAAAAGCAATATCAGATCACAACTATCGTTAATAGTAAGCTAAGCAAAATTATAGAGGAAAGCAGTTTTACATTTGGATATCAGGTAGCTGTACAGGATGTGGTAAGGATATATGGATCATTTACGGATTCTCATCATGACATGTCCAATATAATTTGTAAGCCATTGGAAAAACTTATGGGATATGGAGATTCAAAAATATCGGAAATAGATTATTTGCAGGATATTACAGAGTTATATTTTGTTGATTTGTATAAAGAGAAAAGGGTTTCTGAAAGTTTGATAGCAATGATGTATTATCGCTATTTCAAAGCAATAAAAGAAAATGTAGTATGTTCTCCAAGACTTAGAAGTCAGTTGATTAAGCAATTTATTAAAAAAATGACCAGAGACTGTTCGGATGATAAGGAAAAAAAGTTGACAAATGAGCAGAAGGTTTTATTGGGGATTTTAAAGAGGGATATTATTCAAAATGAAAATCCTAATGAAAGAGAACAACTCTACAAACTGATATTACAAAATATTATTGAATATACATATTATGGACAGAAGAACTATGGATTTAATAATTATATATCAATGGTGGGGCAGATTCTATTCAATTATTGTTTGATGGAGTCGGAAGTATTAACCCAGGCATATAGGAATGAACTTAAAAAATTGGCTAAAAGCCAATTCGATTCACCCAATATTGCTAGTATCAGCATAACAAGCTGTTTACTGCTTAATATTGAGAATGTATTAATTGCATTTGCAAAAAGATTACAGGAAAGTAATGATGATGATTACAGAAGTTATGATTATTTTCCCGGCTATATCTGTGTGAAGACTGCTGTTTGGGGATTTAAAAATGATGTATTATATTTTATGTTGCTCTATGTCCTCTTTTACGATGAAATAATGCCGCTGAATGATGATTTATATTTTGAATGGGGAAAAATGGATTCCAAATTGAAGAATGAAATAACAAGGTCATTTAGCAATTTCTTTGATGTTCCGCAAAAGTGTTTTAAAGAGTATTTTGTTGAGCTGCTTTATGAATTTTCAAAAATGATGGGATATGAAGACAGGGAAAAAATTGATATGCTTATCAATAATCATCAGGAATCTGTTTTTAACAGTATTAATGAGTTGAGAAAAGATACGGTTATTAATTATTCAAAGACTGTAAAAGTGCCAAGTACGGATGAGGACATTATTAATCAGCAATTATCAGAATTTTTAGAAGAGGAGAATATCTTTGGATGGGATTCTGAATTTAAAGATGGGAAAGTATTTGAATTTACAATGACACCTGTTTATGGAAGAAGAGAAAATAGAGTTGATAGAGAAATAGCCAGAAGCATTAAAGAGGCGGCTGTATATGGAATTAATTGGTACATAGTAAATAGGACGAAGCGCTTATGCTTAAGCCATGATTTGGAAGGAGTTGAGGCTTTTTATAGATATTTGCAGAGAAATAAGTTGATGTATAGAAATTTTGACTTTTTAAATGACTATAGGATAAAAAGATTAAATATGTCTGAAAGCTACTTGGAAGATGTGTCACAAGTATGTAATCAGATAAAATTAGAGAAAACAAAAGGAATAAGATTTCCTATGTTTTTTAAAAAAGACAAGTTCAAATTTAATATTGAAGTTATTGATTATGAGCCTAAAAATCTGACAGATGAGGAAGCTGTGTGGTATATGGGTGATAAAGGAGATTATAATGGGTTGTATAATGTTGAGGGTGCTTTAATGCCAAAAGAGCAGGCGGTAGAAGTTATAAAGAAAAATATATGTGTTGAACGAACAAAAATTAAGCTGATTCTTGCTATGGAAAGAAAAGACGTTGTACATATTGAATTTAAAGATTAGCTTAGAGCGAAAAGCTAATTTAAGAAGGAGGTTTCATATCGCAATCACCAAACTATCCTGCATCCACCAGACAGGGAAGAGATACATGGCTATGCATCTTGCAAACGCCATTTCCTACATTAACAGACGAAGAGAAAACGCAGTCTGGCTCTCTGGTGGGAAGCCATAACTGCAACGCAGACACTGCCCTGCAGGAGATGCTTTCTGCCAAGCGGAAGTATGGAAAAGTAGATAAGCGACAGGGCTATCACTTTATCATATTCTTCAAGAAGCAGGAAGTAAGACCGGAGACTGCTATGGAGATCACACAGAAGTTTGTGGAGAGATATTTCGGGGATGATTTCCAGTGCCTGTATGTAGAGCGGCAAATAGCGGAAAGATGGTAAAGGAAAGCAATATTACCAGTACCTTCAAAGCTTTTTGTAATAATGCAGGAGTGGAATACAAGCCCTCTCATACCTGTAGAAGGAGTTATGTAACCAACTGTCTGGATAAGGGCATGAAGCTGGCAGTGGTTTCAAAAAATGTAGGACATAAGAATAAAAGTACAACCTTGAACACCTACTATAAGTGCAAAAACGATTACGAAGACAATCTGGCTATACAGAATGAAATATTTAAAATATATGATTTTGACTTTGG
>ERZ777305.521-NODE-521-length-63070-cov-3.671650_pt1 | contig 63070 bp, 66 predicted proteins | sample MGYA00374965_ERZ777305 | MGnify/ENA primary metagenome ERZ777305 (study PRJEB29328, sample SAMD00013331) | mouse gut metagenome | study: EMG produced TPA metagenomics assembly of the Metagenome analysis of fecal microbiota from mouse which was promoted...
GAGGGCCGCGGCGATGAGCTCCGCAGACTGGCGGTCCAGCACCGCCCCCCCCACCATATTCTCCAGCATAGCCCGGGCCGAGGCCCCATCCAGGGAGTCACCCACGCCGTTGATTATATGCATTATCATGTCCGCCTTTGAAAGCTTTAACCGGGTTATGCGGATATACCCGCCGCCGCCGCGCCTGCTCTCTACAATATATCCCTGTTCCGGGGTGAAGCGGGAGGTGAGCACATAGTTTATCTGGCTGGGCACGCACCCAAGAAAGCTTGCCAGCTCGTTGCGCTGTATCTCCGCTATGCCGCCCGCCTGGTTCAGAAGCTCCAGGATATAGTTGGCGACGCTATCGCTTATCCTCATTCCATCATCTCCGTTTTGCCTTTGACTTTCTTTGACCTTAGTTTATCTAAAAATCCGTTCAAAGTCAAGGTCAATCAAAGTCAAATTTGACCGTGAAAAGCAATGATAACTCCTAAAATCTCGTTTATACTCCCTCTTCCTCACTCAAGCTATTTTTTAAAAAAAGTTTGCCCCGCCCGGAACCCTTTTTGCCCCAGGGAATAGTATGGTAGTGTAAACGAAAGGAGGCGCGCTCAAATGTGTAACAACAGTTGCTCTTGGATCATCATCATCCTTCTCCTGCTGTGCTGCTGCGGCGGCGGCTGTGGCAACGGCTTTATGAACAGCGGCAACGACTGTGGCTGCAACGGCGGCTGCGGCAACAGCTGCTGCTGATGACCTTGGGCTTACGTCCAAGTCACCGAGTTTGACCTATGGTCAAACTCTTGGCCGGCTGCTTCTAGGGTAGAGAGAGCGGGCTGAAAAAAGAGAGGGCGCCTCTAAAAGGGCGTCCTCTCTGACTTTATTTTGACGGAACTTACTTGGCAGTCTCCAGAGCCTCCTCCAGCGCCAGCGCCAGCTGTGCGGGGCAGGAGGTCTTCTTGAAGCCGCACTTGATGTCCTTGCAGCGCTTGATATACTCCTCCACGGTCATGCCCTTGGCCAAGGCGGCCACCCCTTGGGTGTTGCCGTTACAGCCGCCGGTGAATTTTACGGACTTTATAATATCCCCGTCCAGCTCAATATCAATACCTTTGCTGCAAACCCCTTTGGGTGTATAATGAATTTCCATAGGAACCCCTCCTTTAATGATTACATATATACTTTAGCAGATTTCACGGCAGGTGTCAAGTGGGGCCAGCTCAGATTTTACTCCTCCTGCTCCCCCCGCTCCAGCAGCCTTTCCGGCACAAAGGCACGGGAGGCCGCGTTAAAGAGCACTACGTCCAGCGCCGCCAGCGCCACCGCGATTATCGCCAGAGCCAGAAGGTTCAGTCGAAAGACTCCGGTAAGCTGCATAAGGTATATTGCCGCCACCGGCAGTATCAGATAGCCCATGGTCTGCAGAGACTCCACCGTGCTGTGCACCCGGGTCACCGTCAGCGCTACAAACACCACCGAGAACAAGGACAGGGCGGGCATCTCCAGTACCAAAAGCAGCAGCCATTCCAGGGTGAAGAAGAACCGCACCCCCGCGAAGGCGTCCGCCACCCCCACCGTGACGGCGAAAGCCAAAAAGGCCGCCGCCGAGATAAACACCGACAGCACTGTGCAGCTGGTAGTCTTGGCCCCGTACACGGACTTCGGGCCCATTGAAGTGAGCAATAATGTCTCAAGGGTGCCGCTCTCCCGCTCCATCACAAAAGCGTAGCTGGCCGAGGCCGCCCCGGTGAGTATGGGCACGCATAAAAAGAGCATGGGGCAGAGAAGGTCCGTGAAGGCCACCAGCCACCCCTGCCTGTAGTCCAGGGCCTTTACATATTCAGGCAGCATCCTCTCTATGGTTTCCGGCAGCCTTGCCCCCGGCTCCACCGGCATGAGGGAGATGGTGACAAAGTATACCGCCGGTATCACCACCACCAACATCAGCGGCAGCAGTATCAGAAGCGCCCTGCGCCCACCCCGGCCGCTTATAGATTTAAGGTCCTTTTTTACCAACAGCAGCTCCGCCGAGTTGAAGAGCTTAGTTTTCCCCTGTGCCTGCTGGCGCTGATGTGCTCTCTCCCGCATATACAGCCGCCTCCCTTCTGCGCCCACCGCTGAGATAGGCCTGATATATCTCCCCAAGACCCGGCCGCAGCAGCTTTGCCTCATAAAGGCTGCTGCCCTCGGATACCGTCTGCATAATGTATTTTGGCATCTCCTCCTGAGACTGGACCTCCTTTTGCCAGGAGCCGTCCGGCTGGCGCAGGAAACCCTCGGGAGCCTTGTCGCCCTCCTTCAGCCGCAGGGAAGCCCGAAGCCGCACCCCGCCGCCGATCCTAAGGGACTCCAGGTCCCCCCGGGCCATGAGCGTCCCCTTGTGCAAAAGCCCGAAGCTCTGGGCAACGTTCTGCGCAAAACCCATATCCTGGGTGCACATCAGCACCGTGGCCCCCTCCTCTTTCCTCGCGTACTCAAGAACCTCCTGCACAAGCCCCGCGGTCTCCAGGTCCATACCGGCCCCCTGGCTGTCCATTAACAGCACCCGGGGCCTGTGCATAAGGGCCCGGGCAAGGCTGGCCCGCTTGAACATACCGGTGGGAAGCACAGCGGGGCTCTGCTCCCGCTCCTCCCAGAGGTTCAGCCTTCTCAGCAGGAAGGAGGCCCGCTCTACGGCGGCGTCCCTCCCTACACCATGGACCCCCGCGAAAAACAGAAGGTTTTCCCAAAGGCTCAGGTCAGCGTAGAGCTTTGCCGAATACAGCACCGTGCCCATCCTTCCGTGGAGCCTGGCGGTCTCATAACCCGGAGAGAGCCCCAGCACACTGCATTCCCCAGCCGTGGGCCTTATAAGCCCCGACAGGAGCTTTATAAGGGTGGTCTTCCCCGAGGATTCTGGCCCCACACAGGCCACGGCCCGGCCCTCGGGCACCTGTAGGTTAATGCTCTTAAGGGCGGCAGCCTTTCCCCCCGCCCCTTTGGAGCTGTATACTTTTGTCAGATCAAAGGCTCCGATAACCGCCTCCATAGGCCAACTCCTTTCAGTATGGTCAAGGTATATGTTTACCCCCTGTGCTCCCGAAGGTATGTAGCCTCAAGGTCCGCAAGGTGTAGCTTCACCGCCAGTGGGTATCTGTCATAGGCTTCGCTTATGGCAAAGCTGCCGCCCTTCACGGACTCGTCAAAGCCGCCCATATGCCAGCGAACGGCCACCGCCTCCTGGGGCTTCAACCGCACGAAGCGCTCGATAAGGTAGACAGACTTCTCTCCGTGTCCATAGGGGAACTTGTCCTCCACTGTATAAAAAGGCTTCTTCTCCCACTGGCCGGTGCTCTCGTTCTTCACGTTGCGGGTGGAGACCCCATAGAACTGCGCCTTGCACACGTCGTGGAGAAGCCCGCAGAGGGCGAAGCTCTCCTCGCTGTCCCCCTCGTCAAAGTACCGCTCGCGCAGGACCCTGTACACGTTCACACTGTGCTCCACAAGCCCGCCCTCACAGGCCAAGTGGAACCTAGTGGAGGCTGGAGCAGTGAAAAAGTCGGTACCCATAAGCCACTTTAAAAGCTTGTCCGCACCCTCTCTTGTGACGTGGGTATTGTATATCTCTATAAACTCGTCTTTATATGCCATTATATAACCTCCTATACCGAGCGGAAACCCTTTCCGATTATCTCGCTGGTGTTGGTGATGAACATGAAGCACTGGGGGTCCACCTGCTTGCAGCGCTGGCGAAGGTGCACCGCCTCCCCCCGGCGGCAGGCGATGAGCACCACCTTGCGGCCTTCATGGGAATAGGCCCCTATAGCGTCCACCACGGTACAGCTGCGGTTCAGATCCTTTATGATGAAGTCGCATATCTCATCGGGCTTTGCGGTCACAATAGAGAAGAACTTGCAAAGATTTATGCTCTCGATAACCGAATCCACCACAAAGGCCTTTAAAAACAGGCCCAAAAGGGAGAAGAGCCCGGTCTCCATGCCGAATAGCCAGCAGGAGCTAAGTGCGATAAGCCCGTCGCTGACAAAGAGCGCCTTTCCGATGTCGTCAAGGCCGGTGTACTTTTTCAGTATCATGGCCACGATATCCGTACCCCCTGAAGAAGCCCCGCTGTTAAATAGCAGGGCCGAACCCACCGCCGGGAGCATTATGGCAAAGCAAAGCTCCAAAAGGGGCTGGTGGGTAAAGGGGCTCTCCATGGGAAAGAACTTCTCCATAAGCCATGTCTCCGCCGAGAAGGTAAGGCTGCAATAGGCCGTCCACACACCGAAGCCCCGCCCTAGGAAGATAAAGCCTATTGCCAAAAGGGCCATATTGATAATCCACATCATGGTGGCCGGGGACAGCCAGGGCATGGGTATCAGCCGGCCCAGAATAATGGAGAGGCCGCTTACCCCGCCGGTGGTGAAGTTGTTGGGAAACTTAAAAAAGTATACCCCCAGCGACAGTAGGAAGACTCCGGCGTTGATAATAAGAAAGGTTTTCAGGTTTTCTTTCGTAAGGAGCCCCTTGGCCCCATGTTTTGATGCTTCTTCGTCCATTTCCATTCCCTCCAAATTAGCTTTTACCCATAGATTTTACCAAATCCGGCGGGATATTACAAGATATATTTTTTGAAAATTTGTGCCGCGTCCAGAAGCTGGTCAGCTCCACCCCCGGGGCATACCGCCGCTCCCGTCAGGAAGGAGGTTTATGCTCTTATATTCTATTGGATACGCCTAAAGCAAATCACCTATTGCTCTCCAAGCTCAAACACTTTGGATTGCAATAGGTGATTTTTCTATTTATTAGGCCCCGCCTTGTATCAGAATCCTGTCCACCACAAGCTTACGAAACTCAGGGGTGAGAGAGCAGAAGTAGGCGGTGAAGCCGGTGACGCGCACCACTAGGTCCGGGTATTTGTCCGGGTCCTTGTCCGCCTCCAGAATCTGCCTGCTGTCGATAATGTTGATATTCAGCAGCGTACCGCCCTTCTGGAAAAGGGTCAGGATATAGTCGGCGATCTTCTGCACCGCCTCCTCCCCCCGGCCCATTCCGGGGTCCAGCTCCAGCTGCACCGGAGCGGTGTTGCCGAAGCCGGGCTGTATGGCGCAGATGGAGTTGCTCATGGCCGTAAGGGCTCCATCCTTGCGGAAGCCCGGATGGGGATTGGCCCCGTGGTTTATGGGCTCGAAAGCGTGCCGGCCGTTGGGGGTGGCCCCCACCTGCTTGCCCAGCACGATGGTGTTGGACCAGCTGAACCAGCCGGGGATAAACTCATAGTTCGGGTAGCTCTTGCTGATGGCCCGCACCTGGCCGGAGTAGGACTCCGAAAGCCTTTTGGCCCAGCGGTCGCTGACGGTGTCTCCGCCGCCGTAGCGGGGGCTGGAGGACAGCATACGCCGGACTATCTCGCCGCCCTCCTCCTTAAAGTCGGTCTTCAGGTGCTTATAGAGCTCCTCCCAGCTCAGCCGGGATTCCTTTTCCACCCGCTGCTCCAGGGCCCCGAAGGAGTCCGCCACCGTGGCAATAGCCGTGCCGTCCATGCACATATTATAGTACATGGCCCCGCCGCAGGTCATGTCCAACCCCTTTTCCACCGGTCCGTGGCTTATAAGGTTCAGCAGGAGCTCGGGCTCGTTGTACTGCTGGTACTTGAGATGGAAGGCTATGCCCTCGGCGGTGACCTCCACCGCCCGGGCCATATGCTTTTCATAGATCTCCCACAGCCTCGCGGTGGAATAGGGTCCCCTCCCCGCCATCATCTCGTCCAGGGCCACCTCGAGGACCTTGGCGCAGTTTATCTTTACACAGTCGTTGAGGCAGTATTCCATGCCGGGCAAGCTCATCCAGTGGCAGCCCACCGCTATGCGCTTTCTCGCAAGGCTCTCCGGGTACCCCAGGCGCATGAAGCCCTCGTTCAGGGCCTCGTCCCCGGAGAAGCGGGGCCAGCCGTTGCGGTTCTTAAAGAGGTAGTCCACCGCTCGGTGCAGGAAGTCCCGGTCCATGTTCCTGTCCACCCGCACGGTGATATTGCAGGCGGAATCCAGCATATCCGCCCCCTCCAGCACCATATCGCTGAACTCGCTGAGCAGTGAATTGCCCTCCTCGTCCGTGCCGCCTATCTGGTAGTAATGGGGGTCGTTAAGCAAGAGGCAGGCGATATAGAAGACCGCCTCCTCCCGGGTTATCCGCCCGGCGGCAAGGTCCGCGTCGTAGTAACGCTTCAGCACCTGGTCCAGCTGGAAGCCCGCGCCGTCCCGGTTATAGGTCCGGCTGGCCATATTGAACCAGCAGACCCACTGGCAGGCCTCCCGCATGGTCTTCGGCGCGCCGCTGAGAATATTCCTGTTGACCTGCGCCATCTGGAGCAGGTTTTCTCTTAGGAGGGGATGCCGTTCCTTTTCGGCCAGACGCTCCGCCTCCTCTATGGCCCGGCGCATCCAGTTCTGCACGCCCTGTATCACCAGCTCCTCCGCGTCGTAGAACTCGTCGTGTCCCGGGTTCTTTTCCCTATAGGCCGCCAGCTTCTCCAGCAGCCCGCCCCAGCCCAGGGAGAGCCCCAGCTCATAGTCGCCCCCGAAGTGGGCGTCAGAGCCGATGCCGGACACTATTCCGTATTTCTCCTGCTCCGGCTTTAAGTGGTCATAGGAGTAGTCCGGGTTCCAGTTGAGCCCTTTTGCCGGGGACTTCTCGTCAAACCATATCATGCTGTACATCCACCGGCAGGAGAACGCGTCCACCGAGTCGATATACACCGGGTGCTCGCTCATGAGCTTGTGGAAGTTTTTGCTCCAGCCCTCATAGCCGTACCAGGAGCCGTTCTCGTGGTTCGGGAGGCAGTGAAACTTGTAGTCCTCCGGCGCCGGGACGCTGCCATAGTCGTCGCCGTCCTGATACACCTTCATCTTGGATTTCACTTTGGTCTCCTCAAGCTTGCGCTCCTTGAGTATCTTTATCCGGCGCCCAAAATCCATGGGCTCCTCCGGCCGGAAAATATTGAGCCTGTTTTCCATATAGCACATCCTTTCTCTATGCAGCTCTCCGTAAGGCCCTAGCCCACACGCACCGGCAGGCCCGAGCGCCTCTCGGCTGTCCGTCTCAGCCTTTCGGCGGTATCCTGGGGCGAGGGACGTGCCCCTTTAAAGCGGTTGTCCGCCTCCAGGGCCTGGTACTTGCTCTCGCCCAGCGGGTTAAAGAGCAGCAGCTCGTAATACTGCGCTCCACCAAGGCCCCCCACAAACTCCGCGATATTGCCGATCTCCTCCTCAGCGTCGTTGACGCCGGGTATAACAGGGGTCCTGACAAGGAAATCCTTTCCCGACTCCGCCAGTCTTTTGGCATTCTTCAAAATCCTGTCGTTGCCGACACCGGTCCATTTTTTGTGGGCCGCCGCGTCGAAGATTTTTATATCGAACATCACAAGGTCCACCAAGGGCAGCAGGCTCTCATATATGTGCCAGGGAGCGTGCATATTGGTCTCCAGGGCCGTGGAGATACCCTGCGCCTTTATGGCCTCCAGCAGCGCCTTTGCAAACTCCGGCTGGGTGGTAAGCTCACCGCCAGACAGGGTAACGCCGCCGCCCGAATTTTCGTAATAGGCCCGGTCCTGGAGTATCTCCCCCATGACCTGCTCCACTGACATCTCTCTGCCGGAGAGCACCAGCGCCACGGTAAAGCAGCCGCCGGCACAGGCCCCGCAGCCGGTGCAGAGGGCGCGGTCATAACGGAGCCTCCCATCTTTAATGCTCCTGGCCCCTGATTTACAGGCCCTTACGCATGCCCCGCAGCCCAGGCACTTCTCCGGGTACACCATCAGCTGGGGCCTGATTTGCAGCGTCTCCGGGTTATGGCACCACTTGCACGCCATATTGCACCCCTTTATAAACACTGTCGTGCGTATCCCCGGCCCGTCTCTTAGTGAAAATCTCTCTATTTCTGTGATCACGCCTTTCATGGCTTCTCCCCTTCTATAAAGATTCGGCGCGGCGGGAAAGTCGCCGCGCCGGGGTCAACGGTAATTACTTGCTCAGTTCCTCAAAACGCACTTCCCTTTTAAGCTCCGAGGATTTGTAGAAGGCCTCGATTATGGAGACCACGTTCATGACCTCCTCACGCTTGATGGGATACTCCTCCATGGTCATATCCCCCTCCAGCACCTTCAGGATATACTCGAGCTCGTGTATATGTCCGGTAAAATCCGACAGGGCCGAATACTCGTCCGGGAACACCCTGGGAGTCACGTCTGTCTGGAAGGCCCCCTGGGTGGTCAGCAGCCGCAGGCCGTCGTCGCCTATGGTAAGGCCGCCCTTGTCTCCACAGATACTGACGGTGTTGCAGTTGGGCTGGTTTAGAGCCCAGGATATCTTGAAGGTGACGGTCATGCCGTTATCCAGCCGGATATACCCGTTGGAGAACTCCTCCACATCAAACTCCTTCATATCGAACTTTCTGGGGGTGAAAAGTCCCGTGGGCGCGCCGCTCTCGGCGTTGGAGAAGGTCACGTTCTCCTCCTTGTTCACTATCCTTGTGACAGCGCTGCCGCTTACCGCGGTCATCTTTGGGTTGCCGGAGATGTACATCAGATAGTCGCACATATGCACGCCCAGGTCGCAGAAGGATCCTCCCACGTTCTCACTGGCCATATGGAACATACCCCAGCGGGGGACTCCCCGCCGCCGCACCAGGTTAAGGTCGGCGTAATAGATGTCCCCAAGACAGCCGTCCTTGGCAAACTCCGCGGCGGCGCTGAAATTGCCGGTAAAGCGCAGGGACTGTATCACAAACAGCTGCCGGCCGGCCGCCTCGGCGGCCTCGAACATCTCCCTCGCGTCCGCCCGGCTCATGGCCACCGGCTTTTCACAAATCACATGGCACCCGGCCTTAAAGCCCATAAGGGTGTACTTCTTGTGATAGGCGTTGGGGGTGCAGACGGAGATGATGTCCGGCTTTACCTCCTCCAGCATCTTCTGGGGGTCGGTATAGTATTTGGGAATACCGTGGCGCTGTGCGGTCTCCCGGGCGGCCTGCTCGCGGATATCCGCCACAGCGGCCAGCTCCACCCTGTCCCCCATGGCCTTATAGGCCGGGATATGGGCGGCGTTGCAGATCATGCCGTTGCCGATAATGGCAACCTTATATGTTTTCATAAATTGCTCTCCTTAAAATAATCAGCCTTAATATTCCCCGGCAAGGCAGAGCTTGAGGTGATCCAGAGCCTGCTTATTATAACGGCGGGGATTGTCGGTGAATTCCAGCTCTACGGACAAGTTGCCCTTATAGCCAACCTTCTTCAGCGCCTCTATGACCGCCGTATAGTCCGTTATGCCGCAGCCGGCGGGGATATTGCTTCTGGACACCGCGTCGCAGTCCTTGCAGTGGACGTTGAAGATATGCTCCCCGCCCAGAACATAGATGCTCCACTCCGGGTCAATATGCTGTGCCACCAGGTGGTTCGTGTCCAGCTGGATACCGAAGTCCGGGTCGTTCACGTCCTCCAGCAGCTTCAGCATGGCGTGGGGTGTGGAGATTATGGAGCCGGGGAAACACTCCACAGACATACGCAGTCCATGCTTTTTGGCGATGGCAAGGCACTTGCGGTAGCTCTCCATCAGGGTCTCCCAGTCCTTTTTGTAGCAGTAGCCGGCGGGCATACGGTAGCTCTGCTTGATGGCGGGGGCGGCGGGGTTGAAATGCCAGGCCTTGGCCCCAAAGGGCAGTGGCACAAGGGTCGAGACTATCTTGCAGCCTACATTTACTGCGGTCTCAGCAGCCTTTTCAAAGTGGGCCAGACAGTCCGCGTTCCGGGCGCTGTCCGGGTCGTTCCAGCCCGCCTCCTGAAATACGAACACGTTGGGCTCAAGGCCTATGGCGCGGGAGTGCTCCCCAAGGGCGTTTGCGGTCTCCTTTGTAAAGAACTGGTCCAGAGCCTCGGGCGTGCCCAGATAGTCCACGCCCTCAAAGCCCAGGGCACGGATCTCACTGGCGATCTTTATAAGGGAATCCCCCTCGGGCATATCCTCGGGTATTGGCGTCCAGCCCCAGGCAACGTTTGCTAGTTTCATTTATTCTCCTCCTTATAAGTTTCCTCTCAGCCGATAGTCCAACAGGCGTTTTTGACGTCCTCCATTTTCAGCGACCGGCTGGAGCGCAGGCCCGCGTCCAGCATGGCGGCGGACCAGAGGTTATTCTTAAGGTCCATGGTATAGTGTATGGGTTCGCCGGTTTCCAGGTGGTGGAAGACCTCCTTGGCCAGATCCTCCCGGCCCTCGGGCAGCGGATAGTCGCCGGAGCTGTAGACCTCGTTGGGGGTGGTGGAATACCTGTCGCGGTACACGAACACGTTGGGAAGGGCTCCATGCTCCCCGCCGTTCTCCACTATAAGCGCCCCCTTCTCCCCCCAGACGATGGGCCCGGAGGGATAGCCGCTGCTGATGGTGTTCCAGGTGCCCTCTAAAATAGAGACCGCCTCGGGATAGCGCACCATCAGGGAGGCGTAGTCCTCCGCGTCCCCGAACCTGTGGTTGAAGTTGGCCTTCAGTCCGTAGACCCCCTGGGGCTCCTGGCTCAGATACCAGTTGGAGAGTATAGTGCCGTAGCAGCAGTAGTCCAGCATACTGCCGCCGCCGGCGGCCTCCTGATGCCACCACTCCTTACCCAGCTGCCGGTCGGTCATTACCTGGCCGTAGGAGAAGGGGCCCATGGAGTCCGGGTTGCGGAACTGGAAGCGGTATACCTTGCCGATAACGCCCTCACTGACCAGTTTCTGGCCCAGGCGCACACTGGCCTGCCAGGTGGTGGGCCAGTTTATCATGCACTCTGCCCCGCCTATACGGGAGGCGCGCTCAATGGCCATGGCATGGGCCGTGGAATAGGCCAGAGGCTTCTCCACCACCACATGGATGCCGCGCATGAGTATCTCGGGTATCACAGTGCCGTGAAAGGCGTTTTCGCAGTTTACCAGCACCAGATCGGGCTTCTGGTCCAGAAGCTCCTTATAGTCCTCATAGACCTTCTCAAAGCCGCACTGCTTTTTGCACAGTTCCAGATTCCTGCTGCGGCTGGAGCTCTCGAAATACTCAGACTCCACCATGGGCTTTATGTCCGCCGCGCCTATCCACTCCACCCGCTGGGGCATGGTCAAAAAGGGCTTTATCTGGTCCAGCACGTGCATATGGGCGAAGCCCACAAGACCGATACGATATTTTTTCATAGCTAAAATATAATCCCTTTCCTTTATAGTATTGTGTAGTATTGTTTAGAACGTGGTGTGCAGCGGCACCACGCTGCGGGTTTCTATGGCCTCGGGTATGGTGCACATGATGTCCACAACGTGCCTTGCGTGCTCGGGGGGCAGGCCCACGGGGCGGTCCTCCTCGATGGCGTGTATCAGGTCCTGTACCACCATGCACTGGAAGAAGTTCTGCTCGCTGGCAGGAATATCCCACTCCATGGGCTTCATCCAGCCTCTAAGGCCCCGCTCCGGCGCGTCCAGATAGATGTCAAGGGGCATCCAGTTGCCGTTGTCCACAAAGGATATGGTGCCCTTTGTGCCGAAGATCTCCATCTGGGGGGCCCGGCTCTCCTTCTGGCAGAAGCCCGATTCCACCACGGCCATGGTGCGGTCGCCGTAGTCCAGGGTGATGATGTAGTTGTCGTAAAGCTGATCGGCCTCGATCTTCATGCCGTCAAAGCTGCCGGAGCGCACGGTGCGCAGGGGCTCCGAGATCTTCGCCATGCACCCGACGGCCTTTGCGGGACCGAGAAGGCCGGTGGTCATGGTAAGGCCGTGTACGCCCATGTCGTACAGGGCGCCGCTGCCCGGACGGTGGAACCAGGTGGGGTCTGCGGTGCGGTACTGGAAATACTCCGGTCCGCCGTGGCAGACGTTGGTGTGCACCTTCATTATCTCCCCTATGCAGCCGTCGGCAATGAGCTTTTTAGCAAAGCGGAGGTCGTCGCGCAGCATATGGATGGGAGAGGCCGTGTATTTGACCCCCGCCGCCTTGGCCGCCTCGATCTGCTCTGTGACCTCCTCCACCGTAAGGCCCACCGGCTTCTGGGAATAGAGATGCTTTCCGGCCTTTAAGGCCTTCATGTTGATCTCATGGTGAGCCGGGATGGAGGTGGTGTTCATCAGGATCTCAAAATCACACTTCTCCAGCAGCTCGTCGATGCTGGAATACCAGGCTGGCACCCCGAACTTTTCGGAGTATGCTTTAGCCCTCTCCGGGATGATGTCGCAGACCGCCACCATATCCGCCTCGGGAATGTCCTTGATCCTGGGCAGATAGGTGTTGTCCGCAATGGAGCCGCAGCCTATAAGCGCAACCTTCCATTTTTTCATTACAACTTTCCTCCTAACAGAATTAAAATTCTATATGATAAACTATACCCTTTGTATAGCCATCATCCTTTTAGTCCGGCTGTGGCGATGCCCTGCACAAAGAACTTCTGGGTGAACATGAAGAACCCAATTACCGGGAAGGAGAGGAGCACCACTCCCGCCAGTGTCAGGTTTTCCTGCTGGAAATGCTGGTTGTTCACCGTCTGCAGGCCCACCACAAGCACATATTTGTCCGCCGAGCTTATGAAGGTCGAGGGCACCAGATAGGAATTCCAGGTGCCTGTAAAATTGAATATGGCAATGGTCGCCAGCAGCACCCCGGATATGGGCAGCACTATGCGGAAATAGGTGCCGAAGCGCCCAAGGCCGTCAATGCGCGCCGCCTCCTCCAGTTCCTCGGGTATGCCGTAGAAAAACTGCCGGGACATGAAGATGAACATGGACTGGGACAGGTACGGCAGGGTTATGGCCCAGAGGGTATCCACCAGCCCGGCCTTTGCCATCATGATATATTGCGGCAGCAGCACCAACTGGCCGGGGATCATCATGGAGAGCATAAGGCAGAGGAAGATGACCTTGCGGCCCGGAAACCGCAGCCTTGCCAAGGCGTATCCCGCCAGGGGCGTAAAGAAGATGTTGCCCGCCACCACCGCCACGGTGGAAAGGGCCGTATTGCCGTACCATCTCAGTATGGGAAACTTCGAGAAGAGCTCCTTATAGTTGTCAAGGCTCCAGATATCCGGCGACACAAAGGTACCGATATAGCGCTTTGGCAGCAGCGAGTTATAGAACACGTAGAACACCGGCACCAAAAATATCAGCGCCAGGCATAGCAGGAACAGATAGGTGAACACCTTGCCAATGCGTTTTTTAGCCATCTCAGTCCGACCTCCTTCCAAGGACCTCTCTCACAGCGGACAGCGAGAAGATTATCAGGAACAGCACCACCGCCGCCGCGCTGCCATAGCCCATGTCCATATAGCTGAAGGACTGCTGGTACAGGAAGGTGACCAGCGTACTGGTGGCTCCCGAGGGGGACCCCAGGGGGGACTGCTTGGACATGGCCGCTATCTGGTCGAATATCTGGAAGGCGTTTATCATGCCGAAGGTCAGCACCAGATAGGTGGTGTTTTTTATCATGGGTACGGTTATCTTCGTCAGCCTCTGCCAGGAGTTGGCACCGTCCACCTTTGCGGCCTCATATAGCTCCGCGGGCACCTCCTGAAGGGCCCCTATGAAGATGACCATATAGAACCCCACCTGCTGCCAGACGTAGACGATGATAAGAAAGGCCATGGCGTACTTGGTGCTGGCAAACCAGCTGACGTTCTCAAGCCCCAGCATAGCAAAGAAGGAGGATGCGGGCCCGCCCTTGACGAAGAAATACATGAAGAAGATCGTCACCGCCATTGCGGATATGACATAGGGTATATAGCAGCTGGAGCGATAGAAGCCCTTGAGCCGTATGGGACCGTTGAGCAGCACCGCCACGGCAAAGGAGAGCAGGGTCTGCAGCGGAACGATTACGGCCACCATAAAGAAGCTGTGGCCCATGGCCGTAAAGAACTTTGTGTCCTGAAAGAGCCGAACGTAGTTTGCAAGGCCCACGAACATATTGGTTTCGGGCGTGGCGTAGTTGTACTGGTAAAAGCTGATAGATATGGCCTTTAGGGCAGGGTATAGGAACCATATCAGCCAGAAGAGCACGGCGGGCAGTACGAATATCCAGCCGGCAACGGCCTCCTGCCGTCTCATTTTACTGTGTTTCTTTTTCTTACCTCCTGTGTTTTCAGCCGTCATTTTATATAAGCCCCTTTCTTATATATATGTGGGTCCCCCCGCCGGACGCAGCCGGCAGGGAGACCACACCACATCTCTGAATCGTATCAGTGATTCAAATTTTATTCTCCGAACTCCTCCTGCAGCTCCTTGACTATCTGAGCGCCGGTAACAGTGGAATCAGAGTTGAAAAGGGCCTCCTCCATCTTGGAGATAAGCGCGTCGGCAAACTTCTTGCCCGCCGCGGGATAGCCAAAGCCGTTGGACTTGGGCACAGCGTCCACAAGGCTTGCAAGCTCGGGCTGCCTCTCCTTGAAGGTCTCGAAGTAGTCGGGGTCGGCGGGGATGTAGCCGATATCACAGAAATGATCGAAAAGCTTGTCGTTCATCATATAGTTGATGGCCTGTGCCGTCTCCTTCTCGTGGGAGCCACCCTTCAGTATAGCGTAGCAGGGGGCATGGAAGGTGCCGGAAACATCGTTCTTGCCTTCGGCGTGTGGGATGGTGATATACTTCACGTTCACATCGGGAGCGTTGCGCATGAAGTCGTTCACATACCATGTGCCGCCGGTGGACATTGCCGCGTCGCCGGACATTACAACGTTGCCGTCATAGCTGACGCCCAGCTCCTTGGGGGTGACAACATAACCCTGACGGTAAGCGTCGATAATGAACTGCAGAGCCGCCGCGTTCTCAGGGGTGTCGATGGTCTTGCCCAGGCCCCAGCCGCCGCCATAGGACAGGCAATACTGGGTAAAGTGGAACTCCTGGGTGTTGAAGCACAGGCCGGTCATGCCCAGCTTGTCCTTAAAGACCTTGCAGGCCTCCAGAACGTCATCCCAAGTCTCGGGCAGGTCGGCCTCGGTGAGCTCGGCCTCCTCCCAGAGGTCCATGTTGATGGCGAACACTGCAGGGGTCTGGTGCCAGGGCACACCGTATATCTGTCCGTCGATGGTCCAGATGTCCTTTACGTTCTGGCCGACCTTATCCCAGCAGGTGATGGTGCCGTCCTCAATGTACTGGTCGATGGGCACGATAAGGCCGTCCTTGATATATGGCAGGTACAGCTCGTTTGTCAGAGCGATAAAATCAGGAGCTGTCTTGGCCGCTATCTGAGCGGGCAGGTTGTCCCAGAAGGCAGAGTCGGTGGGATACTTCTGGAACTCCACCTCAACGCCGATGGCCTCTGCCATACCCTCGGTGCCGGCCTCATGCTCTGTGTTAAAGTCACCCCAGCCGCCCATGCGGATGGTGACGACCTCGCCGCTGTTCCCTTCGGAGGAAGCCTGGCTGTCCTCCTGGACCTCAGAGCTCTCCTGGCCGGAGCTCTCGCTGTTCTCCGCCTTGCTGCTGGGCGTAGAGGAATTATTCCCGCTCTGCCCGCAGGCCGCAAAGGAGGCGACCATCAATAATACCAATAATAACGCTAATACTTTTTTCATTTTCTTTACCTCAATTCTTTTATTTTGGTCTGAGCCTAAACTTTTTGCCACCTCCTTTTGCATGATATTTTCCATACCTAATGGTGATTATAGTATAATCTAACCAGGCCTATTGTTTCAATAAACCACATTGCCGCTTTTTTATGGATATTGACCAACGGCGATTATTACTTAATGCTTCAGGCCGTTGCGGTATTCCACCGGGGTGCAGTTCATTATCTTTTTAAAAACGATATTGAAGTGGGTAGAGCTGTTGAAGCCCGTCAGCTCCGCTATTTCATATATCTTCAAATGAAAATCGTTCAGATATTCCTTTGCTTTCTCGATACGTATATTGTGGATATAATGCTGCACCGAAACCCCGAGCTTTTTCTGGAAAAGGCGGCAGAGATAGGATTTGCTTATCATAAGATAGTCCGCTATCTCCCCAAGGGAGATGTCCCCCCGGCTTAGGTTCTGCCTGATATACTCCGTGGCCGCCCGGATAAGGTAGTGGTTCCGGCCCGAGCCGTCGGCCTGAACCTCCTTCTGCAGCCCGGCAAAGAACTCCTCCGTCTCCTCCAGGCTCCCGCAGCCTTGCAGCTTTCTCAAGGACTGTTCCGCCGGCCTGCCCTCCTGCACCAGTACCAGCCGGACGGTCTCCTGCAAAAACTCCTGTATCCCGTCCACCTCCAAATTTCTACCCTCGTGCCGGTGCAGCCACTGGAGAATCTTGTTAAGGCCGGCAAAAAGCTGAGGGTAGTTCTTCTGCTCCGCCGCGCCCTTTACCCCCTCCGTCAGCGGCTGGAGGACCGGGTCGTTTAGGGTATTCTCCGGGGGGCGGGTCTCCTGGATAATTCTTTCCTGCGGCCTAAAATAGTGGAGCTTCCGGGAGTATACCGCCTGCCGGAAGGCCCCCGGCAGCGCCGAAAAGCTCTGCACGGCCCCGCCGACGCCAAAGAGCACCTCAACATTCAGGTAATTTTTCAGCACGGAGGCCATCTGCTCCAGAAGGGAAAACAGCTCCTCTCTCCGCTCCATACCGCTTAAAAGCAGCACATATTGGTTCTCCTTCAACACGAATAGCTCCACCTCTGTGGTCCTCTGCCGCAGCACTTCCTTGGACAGGTTCACCACACCGTGCTCAAGGGTGAAGGGATAACCCTCATCGTACCGCTGTATCACCTGTTGATACCCTGCCACGGCAAAGGTTACACAGTACAGCTCCCTCTCCCTTATGGAAAGCCACCGGGTGTCCTGGCCGGCGTGCCCGCCCTCACTGCCGCGGCCTGTGACCAGCCGCTTCAGGCTGGCGTATCTGTTGGAGTAATTTTCCCAATTCCCCTGCGCCGCCTGTTCCCCGGCAAGATCCCTCTCCTGCAGGGACCGGCATATCTCGTCCAGAACGCACAGAAGGTTGTCGCTGTTTATCTCGCTTTTGCGCAGGTAATCATAGGCGCCGTTCTTCATGGCCTCCTTCACCAGGTGAAAATCGTCGTGGCAGCTGAGTATAACCGCTTTGGTGCGCACTCCTGTCTGCTGCATAAGCTTTAATACCTCTATTCCGTCCATCACCGGCATACTGATGTCCAGGAACACTATGTCCGGCTGTGCGCGCTGGAGCATCTCCCAGCCGGTCTGTCCATTGTCCGCCTCCCCTACCACCTCATAGCCGTGCTGTCCCCAGTCCACCGAGGAGCAGATGCCCAGGCGTATCAGACTGTCGTCGTCAATCACCGCGATCCTAATCCTATTCATTGTCTCCCTCCTTATAGGCTCTGGCGGGTATCTCTACCAGCACCCGGGTATATTCTCCCGGCTTACTATCTATTCTAACGCCGTACTGGCTTCCAAAGGTGTACTGTATCCGCTTCTGCACATTGTATAGGCCAATCTTGTTGAAGGACAAGGAACTTACCGGGTGCTCCGATTCCAGCGCCCGCTGGATCTGTTCCTGGGTCATTCCCTTTCCGTTGTCCGTCACCTCATACACTATTCGGCCGCTGTCCCGCCTTATATCAACACTGATAGCCGCGTCCTGATAGGGCTGCTTAAACTCGCTGAAGCCGTGGCAGATGGAATTCTCAACAATGGGCTGGAGCAAAAATCGCAGGGTCGCGCAGTCCTCCGTATCCGGCCCCATTTTTATATCTGCCTGTATCTTGTCGAAATACTTTAGATTTATCAGATTGAGATAGTCCTTTATAAAAAGCACCTCGTCTCTGATGGGGACCATATCCCTATCATTCTTCGAGGAGAACTGGAGCAGCTTTATCAGCGACTCCAGAGCCGTCACCATGCGCTTTGAGCCCTGCATCTCCGCCATCCATTTGATGGAGCTTATAGTGTTATACACAAAGTGCGGGTTTATCTGGAACTGCAGCGCCAGAAGCTCGGTCTTTCTAAGCCGCGTTTGGGTCTCATAGTTGCGCACGGTCAGGTTATTTATCTCCTCTATCATGCTGTTATAGCTGTTGGAAAGCCCCTTTATCCCCACCTGGTTCTCCCGAAAATCCTCCCCGCTTTTTTGGGCCTCAAAGCTGCAAAGCTTCGTGTAAAGCTCCTGCAAAGGCCGGGTGATGACCTTCGACAGGAAGTGCGCCATGACCACCGCCAAACAGATGAGGAGGAGCCCCAGAAGAATCGAGATATATGGCATGGCCGCGATCTCCCTGTTCAGCTTGCTGCGCATTATGAGCTTGACCCCCTTCCAGCCGGGGTTTGAGGATTCTGACACCATTATGTCGCAGAGCGCCCCGTCCACCCGCGCCGTGGTGACCCCGCCGCCCAGCTCCGGCATAAAAAACATACCGCCTATCTCCTCCTCTATATCGCTGTATACCACCCGCGAATGGCTGTCCAAGAGATAAAAGCGCTCCTGTGGATCCTCTTGGCGCTGGGGCCAGAGCTTTCGGAGGTCCTGTACACCGACGTTTATCAAAACAACCCCCAGCAGCCGGGAGCTGCGGGGAGAATGCAGACTTCGCCCCAGGGTGACGCAATATCTGTTTTCCCCGGTGGAATCCGGCTGTACCAACAGGTTCCTATGTACGCCGATAAGAGTAAGCGCACCCTCATTTTCCACCACTTCCTCATACCAGCTTTCCTCCTTCACGTCGTAATTTGGATTGATGGTATGCTTGGTGCAGTAATAGAACATATCGCTGTTTTCCGGAAACACCGCGATGGTGGCAATCCGATTGTCCAGGTAGTAGCCGTTGCGGTACAGCACGTCCTCTATATTCTGTTTGTCCCTATAATTCAGCACCCTAGCCGTCGGGCCGGAATAGGCGCGCTCCAGGGCCTCCGTCAGCTGCGGGTTCATAAGCAGCGAATCGGAGATCTTTTCCAGTGACTGGAAAAAGCTGTCCATCACGTAGATGGTCTGGCTGTTATGCTGCAGCTCGCTCTGCTGGATGTCCGTCAGCAGCACCTGCTTAAAGTAACCGTAGCAGAAGCTTCCCAGCAGAACTATCGGCAGCACGGCAATGCCAATCATTGTCAGCATCAGTTTCTTTTTCAGAGACATATTAGGCTCTCCTTTCCAGAAAGCATACGGCGAAAGACAATACTTGCGCCTGCCCTTAGCCCTTTAAACTGACAAGTTTCCCTGTTTCCGCAGACTGAAGCGCCGCCTCTACAGCCTTCAGTACCCGGCGAACCTGCCAGGGCTGCGCGGCCAGCGTCCCGCTTCCGTCTATAACCTCCCGCAGATTCTCATAGTATGCAGCAAGAGCGTCCCCCGTCTCCTCCGGCTCCGGCAGAGGCAGCTCCCGGCCCTCTGCGCTGGGCTCCAGAAGGAGGGTGCGCCCCTCTCCCGCAGTTCCGCCCAGGCAGGCTGCCGCCCTGTCCCCCAGGATCGTCCAGCGCGGCGACGTCTCTGGGGCGGAGCTGTCAAGTTCTATCTCCACCACGCCGCCGCTCTCCAGGTTAAAGACCAGAAGGCAGTAATTCTCCGTATGGGAAAGCCCGGTTTTGCAGGTCCTGCAAAACACGCTTATGAAATCATCGTATCCCAAAAGCCACATGAGCTGGTCTATCACATGCACCCCCCAGCTGTACAAAACGCTCTCTCCCGCAGAGAGCCCCCAGCCTGGCAGGGCTCCGCGCCCCTGCAGTCTGGCCTGCAGGGAATACACCCTTCCCAGCCGGCCGGTATTGAGCAGCTTCTTCACCACGCAGAAATCCCTGTCCCGGCGGTGGTCCTGACAGACGGCGAGCACCCTGCCGCCACGTCCTATGGCGGCAATTATCTGGTCCAGCTCCCAGACGCTGAAGGCGGCGGGCGCGGCACAGGCCACATGCTTTCCCGCCCTTGCCGCGGCCACGCACAGCTCACTGCGCCGGCCGGCGGGCGCGCAGACCAGGACGGTGTTTATTTCCCTGCACCCCAGCAGGGCCTTCAGCGAGCCGAAAGTGCGTATGCCGCCGGCCTCCGCCGCCGCCGCCCGCCGGGCTGCGTCAACGTCATAGGCCCCTATTATATTGTATCCTCCCGCCTGCGCGGCATATTTATGGTGAAGCTCCCCCATGCCTCCGTACCCTATGATTCCCAGGCCTATCTTCATACTAGTGCCTCCTTCTCTCATTTTTATATTTTCTTTAGTTATATTATATATTTTCGCCTAGGTATTTTCAATAAATATGGTTACCCATTATCATCGTATAATCAACTGAGGTGCGTTAAAAATGTCTGCGCGAATCTGTGCGAATATGAACACCCCGGAGAACTCCGGGGTGTTTTTCGTAAGCTTTTCAAAATAAGGGCTTCCATTTTGTAGAAGAATGTGGTAATATTTGTTTGTTCTGGAATTTCATAAAAGCAATTTTTTAAAAAAGGTTGAAATTAGTTAAAATCTGTGATATTATATGAATTAACAGAAAAGTTTTCTGAAAATTTTTGGAAGTCTTTAGCACGAAAAAGTTTTTTTAAAATGTGGATACTTTAGATTTTTTGATTATATGTTGTAAAATATGAGAAAATGTGATTTTTTTAAAGGAATTTTACTATTTATTTTGGTATTAACACTTGCTCAAGGATTTGCGGCCTGTGGCTCTCAACAAACAAATGGCGAAAAGCCATCTTCAGCCGAAACCCGCAATGATGAATATGCCCGTGTTGATAACAGCACCTTTGCCAGAGACGCGGTTTATTATACGGTATCGTATGATGACGGCATAGATCAGTTCGATTTTGTCCTTGGGACAATAGTTGATGAAAACAGCGGCTCCTTTTTGTCAGATGTGGAAATGGAGGTTCTCAGATACTCCAAGGATTTTGATGTCGAACTCGAATCGGACTATATGAGGAATGTTGTCGTGGAGAAAATCACCGACAAAAAACGACTTGACGAACTCAAAAATATGGAATGAAGGTCAACTGACGAACGTGACAAAAAATCCTTGCCTCCCCGGCAAGGATTTTTTTACGCTCATTTTTCCTCATACGCCCGCCGCTTCACCTTGGAGAACTGGAACCTCTGGCTGTTATAGATCCCGAAGTATCCCGACAGCACAAAGGCCACGGCTATGGCCACGGCGAAAAGCCCCAGGTCCGTGGTGCCGAACAGCTCCGCCGTCAGAAAGAGAGTGGCTATGGGGCAGTTCACCACCGAGCAGAACAGCGCCGCCATGGCCGCCGCCGCCCCAAAGCCCGGGTCCAGGCCCAGCAGCGGCCCCACCGCGCAGCCGAAGGTGGCCCCGATAAACAGGGTGGGGACTATCTCGCCGCCCCTAAAGCCCACGCCCACACATAGGGCCGTCAGGAGAAGCTTCACGGCGAAGGCCCAGGGCTCCGTCTCTCCGCCTATGGCCCGTTCTATCATATGAGCACCAGCCCCGGCATAGTCCCCAAGGCCCAGCGCTGTCACCAGAACGGCCATTATCAGACCCCCGAGGAAAATGCGCAGATATGGATTTTTAATAAGCTTTGCCCAGAACTCCGCCGACTTGTGCAGGGCTATGCAGAGCACAATGCTAAGAGCGGCCGTCAGGGCGGCAAGGAGCGCTGTTTTCAGCACGAACTCCCAGCTTGCCTCGGGTATATGAGGCAGGTCAAAGGCCATGGGCTTCGACCCCAACAGCCTGCCCAGCCAGCCGGCCGTGCAGGAGGCTATTATACAGGGCAGAAACGCCGCGTACTGAAAAGTGCCCACGCATATCACCTCCAGCACGAACACCGCCGCGCTGACGGGTGTGCCGAACATGGCCGAAAAGCAGGCCGCCATGCCGCTCATAGCCAGCACCCGCACGTCGTCCTCGTCAAACCGCATTAGCTCCCCCAGATTATGCCCTATGGTGCCGCCCAGTTGCAGGGCGGCACCCTCCCGGCCCACGGACGCGCCGAAAAGGTGGGACAGCAGCGTGCCCGCAGTTATCAGCGGGGCCAGAAGCACGGGGATATGCTCGCCGGTAACGACAGAGGTAATTATCAGATTAGTTCCCGCGTCGAAGCTCACTCGGCAGAGCCTATAGAGCAGCAGGGTCGCTACCCCAGCCAGAGGCAGCAGCCATATTACCGCCATGTGCTCCGAGCGGTACCGGGTGACCCAGTCTATCCCCCAATGGAAAGCCGTGCCCAAAAGCCCGCAGACAACTCCTATCAGAAGAGATACCGCAGCCCATTTTATTGCAGCCAATATATACTTTCCGGCATAGCGCACCTTTTCCCTGTCCATTTAAATCGCCCCCTCAGTTTCTCAGTATTATACAACATCTTTCCAAGAACCGCAACCCCTGTCAAACCGCATGAAACTTTGTGGTATGCCACTTACTTTGTGTTGACATTGACAGAGTATGCCTATATAATATACTTGTGAAAAAAACTGAGGAGGTCATTCTATGGATTTCAAGCTTTATAAGAACCCGGACGGCCCTGACATCGGCACAGCCGGGGCGAAGGTGCTCAAGGTGGACGGCCTTTGCTTCAAGGACCTTTCAGGGACCGGAGAGCTGCTGCCCTATGAGGACTGGCGGCTCTCTGACGAGGAGAGGGCAAAGGACCTGGCCGCCCGGCTGTCCCTCCCGGAGATAGCGGGGCTCATGCTCTACTCCCCCCACCAGATGGTGCCCGCAAATCCCCACGGACCCTTCCCCGGTACCTATGGCGGCAAGACCTTCCCTGATAGCGGCGCCGCCCCCTGGGACCTGACGGACCAGCAGAGGGAGTTTGTGGACAAGGACCACGTGCGCCACCTCCTTGCCATGGTCCTTGAAAACGCGGAGACCGCCGCCCGGTGGAGCAACGAACTCCAGGCCTATGCCGAGAGCCTGCCCTGGGGCATACCGGTGAACATCTCCAGCGACCCCCGCCACGGCTCAAGCGGGGCCGGGGCCGAGTACAAGTCCGGGGCCGGAGACGTGTCCAAATGGCCCGAGGGCCTGGGTATGGCCGCCACCTTCTCGCCGGAGACCTGCCGGGCCTTTGGCAACGCGGTCTCCAAGGAGTGCCGGGCCATGGGCATAACCACCGCCCTGTTCCCCCAGGTGGACCTGGCAACCGAGCCCCGCTGGATGCGCCTTGAGGACACCTTCGGCTCACACCCCCAGCTAGTCACAGATTTTAGCAAAGCCTACTGCGACAGTCTACAGACTACCGAGGGCGAGGAGGACGGCTGGGGAAAGGACAGCATCTGCGCCATGGCCAAGCACTGGCCCGGCGGGGCCCCCTGCGAGGGCGGCCGGGACGCCCACTACCCCTTCGGGCGCTACGCGGTTTACCCGGGGAATAACCTTAAAGACCACCTGAAGCCCTTTATTGAGGGCGCCTTTGACCTGCCCGGGCCTACCAGGTCCGCAGCGGCCATAATGCCCTACTACACCGTCAGCTGGGGGCTGGATGAGAAGGACGGCAAGAACGTGGGCAACTCCTACAGTCATTACCTTATCAACGACCTCTTGCGGGAGAAGTACGGCTACGAGGGCGTGGTCTGCACCGACTGGGGCATAACCGCCGACCCCCTGCCGGAGATAGACTCCTTCTCCAGCCGCTGCTACGGCGTTGAGGACCTTACCGAAGCCGAGCGGCACCTTTTGGCTATCGAGAACGGTGTGGATCAATTCGGCGGCAACTCGGCTATAGCGCCCATTTTGGAGGCCTATGAGATAGGCTGCAAGCGCCACGGCGAGAAGGCCATGCGGGAGCGCATGGAGCGCTCCGCAGTGCGGCTCTTAAAAAACCTCTTCCGCTGCGGGCTCTTTGAGAATCCCTATCTGGACCCGGAGGAGAGCGTTAAAACGGCGGGCTGCGAGGAGTTTTGCAGAGCCGGGGATGAGGCCCAGCTGAAATCCCTGGTGCTGATAAAGAACACCGGCGCGCTGCCCCAAAAGGAGCGCAAAAAGGTATATATCCCCACCCGGCATATCGGACCCATGAAGGCCTTCTTCCGTGGGGATATCCCCGCCCAGGATATTGACCCGGTGAGCGACGGGCTTGTGGGTAAATACTACGACCGGGTGGAGAGCCCGGATAATGCCGACTTTGCCCTGGTGTTCATCGAGAGCCCCCTCTCAGACGGCGGCTACTCCAAGGAGGACCGGGAGAAGGGCGGCAACGGATATGTGCCCATAACATTACAGTACCGCCCCTATAAGGCCGACGCCGCCCGGGAGCACAGCATAGCCGGCGGCGACCCAAGGGAGGACTTTACCGACCGTGGATATAAGGGAAAGACAGGCTGCGCCGCCAACGAGGACGACCTGGACCTGGTGCTGGAGGCAAAAAAGGCCATGGGCGATAAGCCGGTTATAGTGGTGCTTCGGATGCATAAGCCCACCGTGCCCGCGGAGTTCGAGGGCAGCGCCGACGCGATACTTGTGGACTTCGGCGTGCAGAGCCAGGCCATCATGGAGATAGTCAGCGGCAGGGCCGAGCCCAGCGGCCTTTTGCCGGTACAGATGCCAAAGGACATGGAGACCGTTGAAAGGCACTGTGAGGACGTGCCCATGGATATGGAGCCCTATACCGACTCTGAGGGCAATGCCTACGACTTCGGCTTCGGCATGGACTGGCGCGGGGTCATTAAGGACGAGCGTACCGAGAGGTATCAGAAATGACCCACATACAGGAGAAAATACTGGAGACCTTTGATTTAGGCAGCGGGGCTTCTGCCCAGCTGGTGCGATGGGACGAGACCCTCTGGTGCGGGAAGATACTCTTCGCAGAGAACAACACTGACGAGCCGGATATGGAGAAGCTGATGGAGGAGTTCGTGGCCCTTGGGGACGCGGAGCTCTCCCCCGTTGACCCCGAAGCCGGCTGGGACGTGTGTATGAGCTTCAACTACCTGTCGGCAGAGCGGCCCAGCGGGGTGTTCTTCGGGTTCCTGGTACAGAGCCACAAACAGCCCAGGGGCTTTGATATGCGCTGGCTGCCGGAGGGGAGGTATCTAAAGCTGGAGATAAACGAGCAGACGGCCAGGGTCCTTGAGAGCGAGCCCATGGAGGGCGGCGTGCCGCCCTACCAGTGGGTCAGCGAGGCTTTGGGTCCAAGGCTCGGCTTCAGCTGCCCGGACAGCGAGCTGCCCCTTGTGGAGTATTACCACCATAAGGAGGACGGAACCATAGACGGCTGCTGGCTGTATGTCCCGGTGCAGGAAAAAGCCCGCGCCTGACACAAATATGGGGCGTTTGGGGTAATCTTTTCCATATTTCTGCCGATATAGTAAGTAGAAGCACATGACTATAAGGAGGAATTTCCCATGGCATTAGAATTCGACCCCGCAGTTAACCGCTATCAGGCCGTGTCCGGCTATACCAAGGCCGCTGAAACCGGCAAGACCGCAGAGGCCTCTAAGACTGCCGAGAGCTTAAAGGCCGGCGAAGCCGCTGCCGAAGAGGGCAAAACCCAAGAGAAAACCGACAGCGTCGAGCTGTCCGGCGACGCCAAGAGCGTAAACAAGATGAGCGCCGAGGAGCGCGCCGCCCTGGTCAAGAGCCTGAAGGCCGATCAGGAGTACCAGATGACCCGCTTCATCAACATGATGACCCAGACCTTCCAGAAGCAGGGCATGACTGCCAAGTCCGCAAACGACGACAGCTTCTGGCGTATGTTCGCCTCGGGCAACCTACAGGTGGACCAGGAGACAAAGGCCGCCGCCCAGGAGGCCATCTCCGAGAACGGCTACTGGGGCGTGAAGCAGACCTCCGAGCGCATCTTCCAGATGGCCCAGGCACTGGCAGGGGACGACCCGGAGAAGATGAAGGCCATGCAGGCCGCAGTGAAAAAGGGCTATGAGGCCGCGGGCAAGGCCTGGGGCGGAGATCTGCCCGGCATTGCGGGCGAGACCATCAGCGCCGTTGACAAGATGTTCGAGGACTACTTCGCGGGCTACGGCAAGACCGGGGACGAGGAGTAAGCCCTACTTAAAAGGAGCATAAAAGGGTGGCACCGCCGAGTGCCGCCCTTTTACTTTTTGCGCGGATATGGCCTTGGGTCGTCGGTGAGCTCCAGAAGATAGTCCACGCTGGTGTTATAAAACTGACTGAGCTTTATGAGCACGTCGGCGGGCACGCCCCGCTTTCCTATCTCATAGTTCGAGTAGCACACCTGCGAACAGTTCAGGTACTCCGCCATATCCACCTGCTTCAGGTCGTGGTCCTCCCTCAGGTCCCTGATTCGTCTGTACACTCCTGCGCCCCCTCAAAATTAGGTACACAAAAAGTATAGACAAAACGAATTGTTATATTGACATGTAAAGCAAAACGTTGTATAATGGGAGCAAAGAAATATCGATTACAAGTTTGAAGCCGGGGGCAATTAACTCCTCCCCCACCTCCGGCTTCTTTTTTATTTTGAAAATTTCCCACACCCCATTGACCCGCGCTCCTGTATTGTGTATAATTATAATGTATGTATAGAATTAAAACCGTGAAAGGAATGTGTAATATGGTAAAGATACTTACCGACAGCTCCTGCGACCTGTCCCCGGCCCGCTGTGAGGAGCTGGGGGTGGAGATGCTGCCGATCACCGTAAATTTTGGCAGCGAAAGCTATAGGGCCAATTTGGATATCAGCACAGACGAGTTCTATGAAAAGCTGGCCGCAGCCTCTGAGCTGCCCAAGACCGCCCAGATAACTCCGGCCTTTTTTGAGGATAAGTTCAAGGAGTATAGGGAGAGCGGCGACGAGGTGGTCTGCCTGTTCATCTCCTCCATGATGAGCGGCACCCTCCAGTCCGCCCGTCTTGCAAAGAACCTTGTGGGCGCGGACAGGATATACCTGCCCGACACCCTGAACGTCACCTTCGCCCTGGGGCTGCTGGTGGAGGAGGCCGTGAAGATGCGGGACCGTGGACTTTCTGCTGCGGACATCGCAAACGAGGTGGAGAAGCTGGTCCCCCGGGTGCGGCTCTGGGCGCTGATAGACGATTTGAAGTACCTTAAAATGGGCGGGCGGCTCTCGGCCACCAGCGCGTTAGTGGCCAGCATCCTCGGCATATGCCCCATCATCACCCTGGAAAACGGCCTTGTGGAGGTGGTGGGAAAGGCCCGTGGCAGGAGGGCGGCCTTTAAGTTTATCCAAAACATGGTGGAAAAAGAGCCCATATCCAGTGATTTCGCGGTGACCGTGGGCCACGCCGCCGTGCCCGGTACACGGGACGACTTTATTGATTTCATGAGCGGAGAGCTCAAAAAGCGCGAGATTTTGAAACTGGACATCGGCAGCATCGTGGGCACCCACACGGGCCCGGGGGCCTGCGGCCTAGCCTACATCCGCAAGTGAAGCGCCGCGCTCTTATAGCCGCCGGGGTACTGCTGGCCCTCTGCCTTGGAGCGGCGGCCATACTGCTGTTGAGGCCAGAATGCCTGATACTGAAATACACCGGCCTCTACTGTGCCGGGTGCGGCACCCAGCGCATGGTGGCGGCGCTGCTGCGGGGTGATTTTAGGGGCGCCTTGGGACAAAACCTCTTTATGCTGGCGTTCCTGCCCGGGGCGGGCATATATATTGTGGTGGAGCTTCTTCGCTTTACACAGGGGAAAAGGCCGCTGTACAGGTCAAAGGCCTTTATCCCCGCCCTCTGCGCGGCGCTTGGTCTGAGCCTTATGTTCACTGTGCTGCGCAACCTTCCGGGCTTCCAGTGGCTGGCCCCCTCCTGGGCCGGACCGTAGGTATGCACAAATTGATTTTCCAAAATTTGTGCATATTGTCTATTGACTGGTTTGCCTGTTAATTCTATAATAGAAACTGCCCAGACCAGGGCCTGTGCAAAATTTTAATCAGTTGGTGCATATAGTCTGCAAAAATCTTATGGTATAAGGTAGGTGCTGACTTGTGGCAGGGATCGTGCTAAAATTGAATGAAATCATGGACAGCCTTCCGGCCTCAGAGCAAAAAATAGCGGTATATTTAATTAGCAATCTGAACGACGTGGTGGGTATCTCCGTGGAGGAGCTGGCCGGCCGCAGCGACTCCAGCCAGGCGGCGGTGGTGCGCTTCTGCAAGAAGCTGGGCTATCGCGGCTATCGGGAATTCTCCCTGAAGCTGGCCAGTGAGCTGGCCGTGGCCCGCCAGAGCCAGGACAGGGAATGCAGCGATATCAAGATAGGCGACCGAGCCGGGAACGTGATACAGAGCGTATGCCAGCACAATATGCGGGCCATCGAGGACACCAGCACACTTATCGATCCCGACCAGGTGGAGCTTGCCGCGGGCAAGCTTTTCGACGCCCGGCGGGTAGATGTGTACGCGGTGGCCGCTTCTCACCTGGCCGCCCTTGATGCACAGCAGAAGCTTGTGCGCATTGGCAAACAGGTATCGGCCTACTCCGACCCCCATCTTCAGCTGTCCTCGGCGGCTTTGCTGGGGCCGGAGGATGTGGTGCTGGCCCTGTCCTGGTCCGGCGAGGCGAGAGAGGTCCTGCGGGCCTGTGAAGCGGCCAGAAGGGCCGGAGCCTTCATAATCTCCATCTCCCGGCTGGGGCCGGTGAGTTTAAGCTCCTACTCCGACGTGCACTTCGGGCTCAGCGCCCCGGAGCCCTCTCTGAGCAGCGGGGCCATGAGCTCCAGGATAGCCCAGATGACCATGGTAGATATCCTGTTTTCATGCCTTATCAGCCGCTATTACAACGAAACCGCCCCCTACCTTGAGCGCGCCAGGCAGGTGGCCCAATATGTGCGCGCGTGACAGGTAAAAGAAGCGGTTTGTTCCCCCGGTTATAGCCGGGGGTTTATTTTTCACAAAACAGCCCTTCGGCTCATCTTGGCCTTTTTACGGAACTTCTATATGTCCCCCCGCCAATAAGGCGAACCTCCTCACTGGGTCCCTCCATCACCCGCAGCGTAACGGTACGGCTGGTTGGACTAAAAAGAGCGTACTCCACGCACTCCCTGCTCCAGGCGATATCCACAAGGACGCCGCCCCTGGCCCTAAGGCCCTTTACACTGCCCCGCCGCCTCCGGGTCCACAAGGCGGAACAGCCTGTTCATTACCTGCTGGAACCGAAGGCCGTTTTCCAGCCGCGCCCACATCAGCAGCTTCCAGGCAAGGCTCCAGCCGGTGCCCTCGTCCCCCCGGCGCTCAAGGGTGACCTCAGCCGCCCTTTGCAGCTCCGAGGTGCTTTGGGAAATGCCCCGGCCCGGGTGCAGCTCGTAGAGGTTGGACAGGTGCCTGTGATGCACGTCGCTTTCCTGGAACTCCCGGTCCCACTCCATCACCTGTCCAAATGCCCCAATCTTTATAGGGGCTATGCGGCCCAACAGCCCCTCATAGCGCTCTGCCTCCCGGAGTTCGCCCATAGTCCGGCAAGCTTCGGCGTAGTCCCTGAATAAGTTGCGTACTACCGCCAGAGTGTGCTCGGTATAGTAGGCAGTGGGCACCGGCCGGTCATCTATAAGGAACTCATTTTCCGGGGAGGTTGCCGGGCAAACCGCAAGGCCCTTCGGCGTTTCGCTGAGGGAGCTCTCGCAGAAGAGGGCGTTTTCCCGAAGGACGGGAAGGAGGTCTCTCAGATAGTCCTTGTCCTCGCTGAACAGGTAGGTCTCATAGAGGTTGCGGCACATCCAGGCGCCGCCGAAGGGCCAATAGGCCCAGCTGGTCTTTCCCCTGGCGGGGGAGGCCTTGCGCCAGAGGTCGGTGTTATGGAAGCAGGCCGAGCCCTCTCTGCCCATGGCCCTGGCGGTTATACGGCCGTTATCCAGCAGCTCCCGGTTCAGGCGCGCCAGGGGCTCTGCCAGTTCGTCCAGGTTGCAGGGGCCGGTAAGCCAGTAGTTCATCTCCGTGTTGATATTGACCGTGTAGTCACAGAACCACGGCGGGAATTTTTCCCGGTTCCAAAGCCCTTGGAGGTTTGCCGCCTGGGTCCCGGGGCGGGAACAGGATATCAGCAGGTAGCGGCCAAAGTCGAACAGCAGCGCCGCCAGGTCGGGATCCGGCTCTCCTTTTTCCGCATTCCTGATGCGCTGGTCCGTGTCCGTGCCGCTGTCAGGGCTCTCCCCAAGGTCCAGCGCGACCCGGTCGAAATAGCTCCTGTATTCGCGTATATGCCCTGCCAGCATGGCGTCAAAGTCTTTTTCAAAGGCGGCCATATCACGTTCTGCAAGGGCTGTCTCCTCCAGGCCCTGGGTGAAGGGGTGGCGGTCGAACCCGGCAAAGCTGCTTCGGATGCAGAGAAAAATGGTCACCCGAGTGGCCTCCTCTATGAGAAGGCCCTCCTCTCTGGGTACACCTTCTCCGTCCGTATCTACCTGCCCCAGGCCCACGTAGCGCATACCGCGCTCCTCCGGCTTATCCGAAAAGCTCAGCGGCCCATGTCCCTGGGTCACGGAAAAGCTGTTCCTGCCCGGGCACTCTCCCCGGGCCAGAAAGCCCTTTGAGGTGTAGTCTGTATGCCGGAGAAAACCGTCTTCAGCGGTTATCCGCAGGGAGAACGGCTCCCCGGCCTCCACCCGGTACGCCAGCACCTGGTCCGCCGCGCTGCAAAAAACAGTATGTCTGTACTGCCGGCCGTTGCAGGCATAGGTGGTCCGTATAACCGCGTCCCCCAGGTCCAGCTCCCGGCGGTAGTCCTCAATAGAACGTTCGCCCAGGAACTCCAGTATCACGTTTCCAAAGGGCGCATACATCTGTACGTCCCCGGCCCCTCTGCCTTCGGTCTCAAGCAGCTCCATGGCCTCCCTGTTCCGGCCCAGCCGGCAGAACTCCGCCGCCCGGGCGCTGGCCTCCCTGGAAAAGCCCGGCCAGGTCTCGCTGGGATAACCCGACCAGAGGGTGTCCTCGTTGACGGCCAGGATTTCCCTTTTATAATCCCCATATACCACCGCGCCCATACGGCCGTTACCTATGGGAAAGCCCTCGTGCCAGCTGGCTGCGGGCCGGTGGAACACCTCCTTGCGGCTGCTTCTCTCGCCCATGCCGCGCCTCACCCGTATATGGGCCCATAGGCCCGGCAGGCCCTATAGTCCGCGCTCTGGGCGTCCTCTGTTCCAAAAGCCGCCCAGGCATGGGGGCGGAATATCCGCCCCGGCTCCACATTGTGCATATTAACCGGTATACGCAGCATGGACGAGAGGGTGATAAGCTCGGCCCCCACATGGCCGTAGACCGTAACGCCGTGGTTCGCGCCCCAATTTGCCATGACGCTGTACACGTCGGTGAAGGCCCCGTGCCCGGTGAGCTTGGGCACAAACCAGCTTATGGCTAATTAGATGTAATAAAAGCGGAGAAAGGAAAAGCACAATCCAGACGGAAACGACGGTGTGGTCAAGAAATATTGTGGAAACGCAAGATTTCTGCTATAATGGGTGCAGAACACTTGACGATGGAAAGAGGGACGGGAAGCCTATGAACATCAGCCATTATGGAACACCTTGAAAGAACGTGGCATGAGAAAAGAGGACTTGCGGCTTGCCGCCGGTCTGACAACCAACATGATTGCCAACATGGGCAAGGGCGAGCATATCAGTATGAAAACACTGCTGCGTATCTGCGAAGCCCTAAATTGTGGCATTTTAGATGTGATTGAGTTGACGCAGGATGAAGAAAATTAAAATGTGGAATAAAACAAATTGAATCTTGGGAGGAAATGCTTATGAGTAAAGTTTTAACACATAGTACGAAATCTTATATAAAAATCTTTTTTGTTGGAATTTTGGTCGGGTGTATTTGCAGATTAGCGGATTATTTCCCCGCAGATACATTATGGAGTTTTTCGTCAATCCAAACATTACTGGGTTTTTGGATAATCACTAATACTACCATTGTTCTACTAAGCACGTCTAATATTTGTGCAGGAATTAGTTCGTTTTTGTATATGTTTGGAATGACCTTGAGTTTTTATGGATTACAGGCAATTTTAGGAATGTTTGTACCCCTATTTTCCGGTGGTTTTCGTTTTTCCCTATTCGTTCTGTTTACGCTTCTTTCAATTCCTTGTGCAATAGCAGCCTACATCTTATACTACTGGAACAGAGAATATATTTTTAATTCCATATTATATTCTCTTCCGATAGGTGCTTTAGCCGCCGAAGCAACCGCAATTTTTATTTATTTTTTGGAGCATCATACATTTCTGTTTCAACTGCTAATGGATGTTGTAGGCGTGATTGTTTTTTTCCTACTTTTTTATAAAAGAGCAAAAAGCAAGAAGATATTTATTGTGGCTTCAGTAATTAGTTCCTTAATAGTTTACTTTGTTTTTCCGTGGTAATATCGAATTGCAACTTGCATTTCTCAGAGGATGCACCTCACAACTCCAATAGCAGAAGAATAAAAAGTGAATATTATCCCCCAGATTAACAGCCGTTGTAGGAAAATCCATTCGCACAACGGCTGTTTTCATTTTCTCTTGCGTCGGAAGTTGACCGGACTGTTTTTGATAGCGGGCGATTTTGACAAAACCTTTTTGAATGTTTTCTGTTCATCAGGGGACAGCTTATAAAAATCCATGCCAAGCATATTGAAAATGACTGCCCACACTTTTCCAAGATAGTCCCCGGAAGATTGAATGGCTTTTCGGATTTCCAGACCCATCTTCTTTGCGAGGGAATAGTCCGGTGTGCTGTCAATGTCATGCTCATGGGCTGAGCCTCCAGGCTCTCGCGCACGCCGCCCCAGCGGCCGTCAATAGCGGGGCGTATGCCAATCTTTGGATAATTCATATATTTTCCTCCTGGGGTAGAAATTTTGATATTTCTTCTTATTTCTTGTGTAATACGTCGTCCTCCGGGTTATAGAGCTTATATCCCGGGTGCCGCCCGGTGACCTGGTAATAGCCGCGAAGATCAATAAGCTTCTGTATATTGTCCCGGCTGATGTCAAAGCTGCCGCCCAGTATCACCGCGTTGATGGTTATCTTCGCCCAGAGCTCCAGGCTCTCCATGCGGTAGAAGGCTGTCAGCACGTCGCTGCCCACGGCCAGAGCCCCGTGGTTTTCCAGCAGCATCACGTCGTGCTCCTCCAGGTACGGCTCAATGGCGTCGGGCACCTCACCGGTGGAGGGGGTGCCATAGGGGGTAAGGGGCATGGAACCGATAACCGCCACGTCCTCTATCATATTGTACATATCCATGGCCTTGTGGGCCACGGCAAAGCCGGTGGCCCCGGGCGGGTGGGCGTGGAGGACGCTCTGCACGTCCGGGCGCTTTTCATAGCAGCGCAGGTGCATTTTTATCTCGCTGGAGGGCCTGTACCCTTCCTTTGCCTCCAGCACGTTCCCCTCCCTATCCAGCAGCACCAGCTTTTCCGGGGTGATGAAAGCCTTGCTGATACCTGTGGGGGTGGCGATGATATTTCCGTCGGGCAGCCTGGCGCTGACGTTGCCGTCGTTGGCGGCCACCCAGCCCAGCTGCCAGGTCTTGTGGCATACGTCGCATATCTGGTCCTTTATCTCCTGGTAATTTTCCAAACAGATCCTCCCTTTCCCATTGACATATAAGCGTCGATATGCTAGATTGATAGTATTATAGTACCTTTTAACCTCCTTATCTAGGAGAAATACGCCGACAAAACAGGAGGATATTCACTTTTAGAGGGGTTTTCATGAATTACAGCAGACTGTACGAAAACAAGCGCCGCGGAACCTTTGGCTTCCCTATTGAGCTGTACAAGGTGGACAGCTCCTCCCCACGCTACCAGATGCCCCTGCACTGGCACCTGGAATATGAGCTGATTCTGGTAAAAGAGGGCGGCTTCCGTCTGAGCCTGGACGGCGGCAGCTTCCCCATGGGCCCCGGGGACTGCGCCTGGGTGGGGGACGGCGTTATACACGGCGGCACGCCCCGGGACTGTGTGTATCAGTGCGTGGTGTTCGACCTGGGCACCCTGCTGCATGACACGCCGGTGTGCGCCAAAAGCGCCGGAAAGTTCCTGGCGGAGGAGAGCGGCTATACAAGGGTGTTCCCGGCGGGCAGCGCCCAGTCTGAGCTATCCAAACAGCTTATGGGAGCCATGGAAAGAGAGACGCCGGGCTATGAGTGGACCACCCTGGGGCTCATGTGGCAGCTGATGGGCAGCCTGCTGGAAAGCGGAGAACCAGCTTTCTCCGAGAGCCGGGAAAAGACCCTGCGGCTGAAGAATGTGCTCACCTATATGCGCGACCGCTATGACAGCGCCGTTACACTGAGTGAACTGGCGGCGGTGGCGGGGATGAACCCAAAGTATTTCTGCCGGGCCTTCTCCCAGATGACAGGGAGGACCCCTATCGACTATCTCAATTACTATCGGATGGAACAGGCGGGCGAGCAGCTGGCCTTTACCGCCCGCCCGGTAACGGAAATTGCGCTGAACTGCGGCTTCAGCGATATAAGCTATTTTTCCAGGATATTTTCCCGGTACAAGGGGGTCTCTCCCAGCGCTTATCGAAGGAGACAGGCCGGGTCCGCATAATACCGAAGCCCGGCAGTTCTCCCTGCCGGGCCTCTCTTGTTTCGGGCATAACCCCTCGGGGTACGCGCATATGGATGATATAAGGTCAGTCTGCCGTAAACATACGGTACATGGCCTCCAGGCATATCTGCGCATGGAGCTTTAGCTTCTCCAGGTTTATCTGCTCGTTCACGTCGTGCTCGTGGGCGGGGATATCGTCATGGAACCCGGGCCCAAAGGCCACGCCCTTGCCAAACATCTGGCGGGCATAGGTGCCTCCGCCCATGGAGAATATATCGCAGTCCTCGCCGGTCACGTCCTTATAGGCCCCGGAGAGCAGCGTGACAAGCCGGCTCTCCTTTGGCAGGTACAGAGGTACCGCGTCGCTGAGCTGAACGAACTCAAGGCCCGCCGCTTCTACGGCCTTCCGTATGGTCCCGGATACCCACTTGCCCTCCTTGGTGGCGGGATAGCGGATATCCACCGTCAGGCAGCAGTCCTCGGGTGTCACCCTGACGATGCCAAGGTTGAAGGTCAGGGAGCCACTGGGCTCGTCGCTGATGTTGACCCCTAAGAGGCTGCCGTCGCTGGTAAGGGCTATCTTCTCATGGATAAAGGTGAAGAAACTGCCCAAGCGCTCCCCGCCGAAGACCTCATACAGCAGCTCCACCAGGTAGGAGGCCGCGTTCATGCCTGTCTGTGGCGCGGCGGCGTGGGCGGCCTTGCCCTTTGCCAAAAGCTTCGCGCCGCCCTCCGTGGGGGTGACCTCTACCGCTATGCCCAAGTGTCCGGCAGCTTCTGCCAGCTTCTCCCGCTCGGCCGCGGTGCAGACGACCTGGCACTCGGCCTTTGAGGGCACGGCGTTGGGCACCGTGCCGGCGGTGAAGCTCTTTATCAGAGTGGAGTCGTTAGCCCCCTTGACCTGGAAGTTCAGGCCGCCCTTCTCACAGTGGCAAATGCCGTAGCCCGCGTCCGGGGTGAAGCCCATATCCGGGTGCTGCTCCTTTGAGAAGTAGTAGGGCATATCGTGCATACCTATCTCCTCTGCGGAGCCGAATATAACCCGGAGCTTGCGCTTGCCCTTTACTCCCGCGTCCTTTATGGCCCGAAGGCAGTGCAGGGCCACCACAGCCGCGCCCTTGTCGTCCGCCACGCCCCGGCCAATGGCCCGGCTGTCCTCTGTCAGCACCATCGTGAAGGGGTCGCTGTCCCAGCCCTCCCCGGCGGGCACCACGTCCAGGTGGGCCATGACCACAGCGTTGCCCTCCCCCTCGCCTATCTCGGCGTGGGCGGCGTAATAGTCCACGTTCTTGGCTTTAAGGCCGTAGCTCTCCGCCAGCTCCACCGCGGTGTCCAGGGCCTTGGCGCAAGGGTCCCCGAAGGGGTGCTCCCCCTCTGTGGGCACGGCCACGGAGGGGATAGCCACCAGCTTACCCAGGTCCCTTACAATATCGTCCCAGTAGTCCAGTATCTTTTCTCCAAACATATCTCTCATCCTTTCAGAATTTGATTGACCGCTATACATTAGATTAACCTCTTTTGCGGCCAAAGTCAATACAATTTTTTCCTTGGGGGAATCGCCGTGATAAACTATATCTGGTTCGGAATGATAGCCCTAAGCGTGGTCTGCGCCGCGGTCAACGGACGGCTTTCGGAGCTGTCCTCTGCGGTGATGGACGGCGCCGGGGACGCGGTGGAGCTGTCCATCTTTCTGCTGGGCAGTATGTGCGCTTGGCTGGGCTTTTTAAAAATAGCGGAGCGCGCTGGGCTTACAAATCTACTGGCCCGAGGCTTCTCCCCCATTATCGACCGGCTTTTCCCCGATTACAGGGACGACGATGGGATAAAGGGCAAGATATGTATGAACGTCTCCGCGAACCTTCTGGGGCTGGGCAACGCCGCCACGCCCCTGGGACTGTCGGCCATGAAGGCCATGGCGGAGAAGTCCCCCGGGGAAACGCCCAGCCGGGGCATGATCCTGTTCGTGGTGATAAACACTGCCTCCCTGCAATTACTGCCGGTAAATATGGCGGCCCTGCGGGCCTCCTGCGGCAGCGCCGCGCCCTTCGGGGTGCTGCCCGAGATATGGCTGACCTCTTTGGGGGCGCTTATCACGGCGGTGACGGCGTGCAAGCTGCTTGAGCGCAGGTCAGGGGGGCTTGGGTGATGGAACAGGTAGGCGCGGCGGCGCTGCCGGTGATAATCGGCGTTATCCTGCTGTTCGGCTTCCTCCGGGGCGTGGACGTGTTCGACGCCTTTGTGTCCGGGGCCAAGGAGGGCATACATACCACCCTGGGGCTGCTGCCCACTTTAATTGGGCTGATAGTGGCCGTAAGTATGGTCAGGGCTTCAGGGCTTTTAGAGGTGCTCTGCGCCCTCTGCGAGCCCTTGGCTAAAACCGTCGGTATCTCCACCGAGGTGCTGCCTTTAGCTCTTTTGCGGCCCATCTCCGGCAGCGGCTCCTCGGCCTATACCCTCTCCCTTTTAGAGCAGTTTGGTCCGGACAGCGAGACCGGCAAAATTGCCTCTGTGCTGGCTTCCTCCACAGAGACCACCTTCTACGCCGTCACCGTCTACTTTGGGGCGGTGGGGTGCAAAAAGCTGCGGCACACCCTGCCTGCGGCGCTTCTGGGGGACTGCATGGCCGTGGCGCTCTCGGTGGCGACGGTAAAATTCTTTTCGGGGTTTTGACATTATGTTCGATTTGTGCTATACTAAGGTCAGCTTTATCACACTTACCTTGGGGGCGCATTATGGGCATACAGCTTATACGGCACAAAACCTGCTGCTTCACTGGGCACCGCTCCCTTGACGGGGCGGATTTGGAGTTCCTGGGAGAGGCGGTCTTCGACGAGGTCTCCCTGCTCTATAGGTTTGGCTTCGATACCTTTCTCGCGGGGGGCGCCCTAGGCTTTGACACCCTCGCCGCCCGGGAGATACTGCGCATGAAGCTCCTCCCTGACTTTTCCGGGCTGAAGCTGGTGCTGGTGCTGCCGTACCTGGGGCAGGAGTCCCGGTGGGACCCGGCGGACCGGGCCATGTACGACTATATCAAGCGCCGGGCCGACGAGGTCATCTATACCGGCGACGTGTACGCGGAGGGTCTGCTGCTGCGCCGGGACAGGTATATGGTGGACCACAGCGCCCACTGCATCGCCTATCTTGAACAGGGCCGAAGCCGTGGCGGCACCCTGTATACGGTGAGGTATGCCCGGAAAAATGGGGTCAGCGTGACGAATTTATGGAACGGCAAAGACTGAGGGCCCGCCGCTTACACGGCAGGCCCTGCTTTTTTATTCCTGCGCCATAACCACTACCTTTATGGACTCGCTCCCGCTCTGGGCCTCAATGGCCTCGGAGAGCTCGGAGAGGGGGTAGCGGTGGGTGATGATGGGCCCGAAATCCACCTTGCCGGAGTTGATAAGGGCCACTGCCCGGTCATGGGTGTCCGGGTTCACGAAGGAGCCCTTTATTGTCAGCTCCTTTTTATACACGTCGAAAAGGGGCAGTGGGAACTGGGCTTCGGGCTTGGGGACGCTGAAGAGCACCAGGGTGGCTCCCTTCTTGGCGAAATCAAAGGCGGCCCTCACCGCCGGGTTATTGCCCACGCACTCTATCACCACATCGGCGGTGCCCTTCACGCCCTCATAGGCCGCCGGGTCCGTGGGATCCACCGTCAGGTCAGCACCCAGGGTTTTCGCGGCCTCGCGGCGCTTTTCGTTGGGCTCGCTGAGTATGAGCCTTGCAGCGCCGGAAAGCTTCGCAAGCTGGAGCATGATAAGGCCGATGGCCCCGCCGCCGATTATGCAGACGGTCTGGCCGGGCCTTATCCCGGCAAGGTCTATGCCGTGCAGGCAGCAGGCCAGGGGCTCGGCCATAGCCCCGGCCTCGAAGCTCACACTGGGGGCCAGGCGGAAGGCCTGGGCCTCGGGCACAAGGCTGAACTGGGCGAAGCCGCCGTCCCTGGTCACGCCTACGGCTTGCATATTTTCACAGAGCTGCTTTTTGCCGTTACGGCAGTGGGCGCACTGTCCGCAATAGATGTTGGGGTCCACGGTCACATGGTCGCCGGGTTTAAGGGAGGTTACCCCCTCCCCCACCTCTATGACCTCCCCGGAATACTCGTGGCCCAGGACCACCGGGGGATTCACTTCCGCGGAGCCGGGCTCGCCGTTTTTGATGTGCACGTCCGTGCCGCACACGCCGCAGACCATGTTCTTTATGACCACCTCGCCCGGGTCGGCGTGGGGCATTTCCACTTCACGCAGCTCGAAGCTGCCGTTTCCGATAAAGTAATTTGCTTTCATATAATGCTCCTAAAATCAGGAAAGGGAGAGGCCTCGGCCTCCCCCCACCTTTGATTATAATTATTCGTACTCGACGACGTTTACCCAGCCCATAAGGAACTCCCGCTCCTCGGGCTTGCCCTTGACGGACTGGCTGGCGGCCACGATGGGCAGCCACTTCTGGACGTACTGCTTGGCGGTGTCGGACTTCTTACAGAACAGGTCCAGGTACTTCTCGGCCCCGTCCATGTCGCCGTTAAGCCAGAACAGCAGATAGGTGCGGGCCACGTCGGCGCTGGCGTTGCCCTGGGTGGCGTGGGCCCAGTCCAGGACCGCATAGCCGCCGTCGGGCTTGATAACCACGTTAGAGGGATTGAAGTCCCCGTGGCAGAGCTTGCGGTGCTTCGGAAGGCTGTCAAGACGCGCGTCCAGCTCATAGCGGGTAGTGGCGTCAAGGCCGGTCTGGGAGATCTTCCGGCGCATCTTCTCGTGGAGGAAACTGAGCATGGGAGCGGTCTTTGTGTGCAGCTCCATCTGGATGTCCACCAGGCGCTCCAGGTACTGCTGCTTCTTCTCGGGCTCCTCCTCCATCAGTCGGGCCATGGTCTTGCCCTCTATGAAGTCGGTGACGATGGCCCATTTGCCCTCCACCATCTCAACGCCCTGCACACGGGGCATGGGTATGCCGGTCTCCTCGACCCTGGCGATGTTCAGCGCCTCGTTGAGAATGTCGGCCTTGGAAAAGTCCTCGTCGAACACCTTGATGACCTTATCGTCTTCGCGGTAGATGGTCTTGGAGGTGCGTGCCGCGATAACTCTTGCATTTTCCAGATTCATAATCTAAACTCCTCCCTTAATTACTTGCCGTAATAGCACTTCTCGTAGATTGCCTTGATCTCTTTCATCAGCGGGTAACGGGGGTTGGCCCCGGTGCACTGGTCGTTAAAGGCGTTCTCCACCATCTCGTCCAGAGTGGCCTTGAAGTTCTCCTCGGTGACGCCGTAGTCCTTGATGGTCTTCTTTATGCCGATGATATCCTTGAGCTTCTCAAGCTCGTTTATCAGGCTCTCCAGCAGCTCGTCGTCGTTGTTCCCCTGGAAGCCGCAGGCGCGGGCTATCTCGGCGTAGCGGGCCTTGGCGTGGGGATACTGATACTGGGAGAAGGTGCCCATCTTGGTGGGGACCTCGGCAGCGTTGTAGCGGATAACGTCGGTGAGAATCACAGCGTTGGCCACGCCGTGGGGCAGGTGGTGATAGGCACCCAGCTTGTGGGCCATGGAGTGGTTGAGCCCCAGGAAGGCGTTTGCAAAGGCCATACCGGCGATGCAGCTGGCCTCGGCCATTTTTTCACGGGCATAGGGGTCGTTGGCGCCGTTCTCATAGGCGGAGGGCAGGTACTTAAAGACCAGCTTGATGGCTTCAAGGGCCAGACCGTCGGTGAAGGGGGAGGCCATGATGGACACATACGCCTCGATGGCGTGGGTCATGGCGTCAATGCCGGAGGCGCTGGTGAGGCCCTTGGGCTGGTTCATCATGTTGTCCACGTCCACAATAGCCATGGTGGGCAGCAGCTCGTAGTCAGCCAGGGGCCACTTTGTGCCGGTCTTCTCGTCGGTGATGATGGCGAAGGGGGTCACTTCAGAGCCGGTGCCGGAGGAGGTGGGTATGGCCACCATCATAGCCTTCTCGCCCATCTTGGGGAAGCGGTAGATACGCTTGCGGATATCCATAAAGTCCATTGACATGGACTGGAAGTCCGCGTCCGGATGCTCATAGAGCACCCACATGATCTTCGCCGCGTCCATGGGGGAGCCGCCGCCCAGAGCGATAATAACGTCGGGCTTAAAGCTGTTTATCTGCTTCACGCCCTCAAGAGCGCAGGCAAGGGTCGGGTCCGGGGCCACGTCGGCGAAGACCGCATACTGTATGCCCAACTCGTCCAGCTTGTCGGTAAGGGGCTTTGTATAGCCATTCTGATACAGGAAGGTGTCGGTGACGATAAAGGCCTTCTTGCGGTGATAGTCTGTGCGGAGCTCCTCCAGGGCCACGGGCATACAGCCCTTCTTGAAGAACACCTTCTCGGGGGTGCGGAACCAGAGCATATTCTCTCTCCTCTCGGCTACGGTCTTGATATTGATAAGATGCTTTACGCCCACGTTCTCAGAGACGGAGTTGCCGCCCCAGGAGCCGCAGCCCAGGGTCAAAGAGGGCGCCAGCTTGAAGTTGTAGAGGTCGCCAATGCCGCCGAAGGAGGAGGGGGTGTTAACCACGATACGGCAGGTCTTCATGGCTGCCTGGTGCTGGGCAAGGCGCTCCTGCTGGGCGGGGTGGATATAGAGGGAGGCGGTATGTCCGTAGCCGCCGTCCTCGATAAGGCGCTCGGCCTTGGCTATAGCGTCCTCAAAGGTCTTGGCCTTGTACATGGCCAGCACCGGGGACAGCTTCTCGTGAGCGAACTCCTCGGAGATATCCACGCTCTCCACCTCGCCGATAAGGATCTTGGTGCTCTCGGGCACGGTGACCCCGGCAAGCTGGGCGATCTTAAAGGCGGACTGGCCCACTATCTTGGCGTTCAGGGCGCCGTTGATGATGATGGTCTTGCGCACCTTATTGAGCTCTGACTTATTGAGGAGGTGGCAGCCGCGCTTTATAAACTCGGCCTTTACCGCGTCATACACGGGCTCCATAGCTATAACGGACTGCTCGGAGGCGCATATCATGCCGTTATCAAAGGTCTTACTATGGATGATGGAGTTGACGGCCATGATAACGTCGGCGCTCTCGTCGATTATAGCGGGCACGTTGCCGGCGCCAACGCCCAGGGCGGGGGTGCCGGAGGAGTAGGCGGACTTCACCATGCCGGGGCCTCCGGTGGCGAGGATGATGTCGGCCTCGGCCATAACCAGGTTAGTAAGCTCCAGAGAGGGCGCGTCTATCCAGCCGAACAGGCCCTCGGGGGCCCCGGCCTTTATGGCCGCCTCCAGCACTACCTTCGCTGCGGCGATGGTGCACTTCTTGGCCCGGGGGTGGGGGCTGATGATGATGCCGTTGCGGGTCTTCAGGGCAAGCAAAGTCTTGAATATGGCGGTGGAGGTGGGGTTGGTGGTGGGGATAACGGCGGCGATAACGCCGATGGGCTCGGCTATCTTGCGTATGCCGAAAGCCTTGTCCTCCTCGATGACCCCGCAGGTCTTGGTCTCCTTATAGGTATTGTAGATGTACTCGGCGGCGTAGTGGTTCTTGATGACCTTGTCCTCCACAACGCCCATGCCGGTCTCCTCAACGGCCATCTTCGCCAGCGGGATACGCTGGAGGTTGGCCGCCATGGCCGCGGCGCGGAAAATCTCGTCCACCTGCTGCTGGGTAAAGGTGGCGTACTTCTTCTGGGCTTCGCGCACCCGCGCCAGCATTTTTTCAAAGGTTTCCACGTTTTCCACGATCTCGTAATTTGTTTCCATGAAACTCTCCCATCCTTTGCTGTTTATTTTGTGCTGAAAACTTCTTTCAAGTGGTTGGAGAGCAGTGCCAGCGACACCGCCATGTTCTCGTTCTGCACCAGGATCCCTTCGGGCACAGAGAGGTGCGCGTTGGCAAAGTTCCAAACCGCCAGAATGCCGCTGTCTATAAGCTGGTCGCACACAGCCTGCGCGTGCTCCCCCGGCACCGTTATTATACCGATGTGCACGCCCACCCTGCGGCAGAGCCCGGGCAGCTTATCCATTGCGAGTATCTTTTTCCCGGCCACCTCCGCGCCCTCAAGGCGCGGGTCCGAGTCGAAGCCCGCCAGGATATTGAGCCCGTACTGGGGAAAGCCGCTGTAGGCCATCAGAGCCTGCCCAAGCTTGCCCGCGCCCACTAAAACCGCGTCCTGACTGTTGTCGTAGCCTAAAAACTTCTCCAACTCCCTTATGAGCTCCGAGCGCACATAGCCCACCTTGGGCCGGCCGGAGGAGCTCACAGAGGCCAGGTCCTTCCTGACGACCACGTCGTTAAGCCCCAGGGCCTCGGCGATCATCGTGGCCGAAACATGCTTTTTCAGGCCCTTTCCGGGGCCGCGCAGATAGTTTAAGTAGGCGGGAAGCCTTTGCAGGGTCTGCTTTGACACACATCGGTCCGACATCTTTATCACCTCTTTTCTTCAGAGTCTCTATGCGGGAACTTTTACTGCCTATATAATAGCACATATCTCATGAAAAGGGAAGTAAAAAAATCTATTATCGATAAAGAAATATCGATAATAGATTTTTGCTTTATTGTGCATATTTTACACCGCTTCAGCTACGGCGGCGGCGCTGTGGACCGCACCCCCGGATTTTTTCGCCCAGCTCAGGCAGAGCGCCGCGCCTATGGCAGTAGAGATAAGGTCGGAGACAGCGCCTGCGAACACCAGCCCTGTGAAGCCGCCCAGGGCCTCGCTGATGAACAGCACCGGCACAAACACCAGCCCTTTGCTGAGAAGGGAGGTAAGCGTTGCATAGCTTACCTTGCCGGTGCCCTGAAGAAAGGAGGAGCAGAGCTGGTATATGCCCCCCACCGGCGCGGCAATGAGGGTCAGCATCATGAACCGGCCGGTCTCAAGAACCTGTGGGTCGTTCAGGAAAGCGGTCATGAACGCGTCACGGCCCAGGAGGAGCCCGGACCCCAGCACAGCGCTGACAAGGGCCGAGGCCGCGCCGGTCACGAAGGTTATCCTTTTAAGCCGCCTGCGGTCGCCCATGCCGTAGGAGTAGGAGATGACCGGCTGCATACCCATGCACACGCCCATGGCCATCATGCCCACCAGCATACCGGCCTTGCCCGCCACACCGTTTGCCGCCACGGTTATATTGCCATACTTCACCAAAAGCTGGTTCGAGAACATACCCGAGACGCACCCCAGCACCACGCCCATCGCCATCGGCACGCCCAGGCCTATGACCCGGAGAGACACGTCCTTTTTGAGGGTGAAATATCTGGGGGAGATGCTGAAGCAGCCGGACTTTTTGACGTGCAGGAAAACTAAGCCGCTTGTGACAACATTGCCGATCACCGTGGCCCAGGCCGCGCCAGCTATGCCCATTCCGAAAACAGAAATGAACAGGGGGTCAAGCAAAATATTGGTGAAGGCGCCCGCCAGGGCGATGAGCATGGTCTTTGCGGAGGAGCCGTCGGCCCTGATGGCGTTGCCGAGCCCGCCGCCGAACATGACGAACGGGGACCCCAGTATCACTATGGACAGGTATGTGCGGGCAAACCCGGCCGTCTCGGCGTTGGCGCCCATGAGGCCCAGCAATGGGTCCATGAAAATGAACATTACTATCGCCAGGACCACGCCGGTTATCACCGAGCCCCAGGCGCAGAAGGAGCTGAAATATTTTGCCTTTTCCCTATCACCCTGGCCCAGGGCCATAGCGATGGCGGTGCAGGCCCCGCCTCCAAAAAGAGTGCCCACACCCTGGAAGATAGAAAAGGCCGGACCTGCAAGGGACAGCGCCGCCACCTGCATGGGGTCGCCGCTCTGACCGATAAAGAACACGTCGGCCATATGGTAGAGCACCTGGACTATCATCACCACTATGGTGGGCAGGCCCATGGTAAAGAGCAGCTTTATGGGAGAGGCTTCCTTCATCATTTTTTCGTTTTTCATGGGGGTTTCTCCTTTCAGTCACTTGAATTTCTGTTGTGACTATAGTATAATACCAACACGTGTTGTTTTCAACCGTCAATTTTACAGCATCTGTTGGATTAAAGGGGGTTTTTTATGAATACCAAAAACAATAAGCGCTCCCAGAACACTGACGAGGCCATAATCCGGGCGGCTTTCGAGGCGATGCTGCTGGGGGGCAAGCAGATAAGCCGGATAACCGTCCGGGAAATCTGTGAGAAGGCGGGCATAAACCGCTCCACCTTCTATGCCCACTATTCGGACGTTTTTGACCTGTTCGAGAAGGTGGAGCAGCAGATGGCCGAGATGTGCAAAGAGCGGCTGCTGGGCCGCGCCCATATGGGCTTTCAGGCCATGATGGAGAGCGTTTTTGAGTTCATTATGGAGTATAAGGATTTTTATCAGATATACTTCAGCGAGATAAACCAGGTGACCCACCTGATGCAGCTGATGACCGCCCCCTTCCATGACGCTATCGACGAGATTTCCTCAAAGGACATGGGCCACGGGGTGGAGAACGAGTCGGCCTATCACTTCTACTTTTTCACCGCCGGCATCAGCGCCGTTATCGCCTGCTGGCTGGGGCGCAACTGTAAGGAAAGCCCCCATGAGCTCTTTGACATAATCCAGAGGGAATACGGCGGCGGGTCCCTATTCCTGGCGTGGAGGGAGGAATAAGGCGCCGCCCTTGATTTCCTATTAACCCTGTGATATAATAGGGATAAGATTGGAGGAGGTTCATATGCTGATATCCACAAGGGGCCGCTATGCCCTGCGGGTCCTGACAGACATGGCCGAGCACGACGGCGGCGGCTATCTCCCCCTGAAAGAGGTCGCCGCCCGGCAGGGCATCTCTGAAAAATACCTAGAGAGCGTTCTGAAGGTCCTGGTGCGCAGCGGGATACTCACCGGCATGAGGGGCAAGGGCGGCGGCTATAGGCTGGCCCTGCCCCCCGGGGAATGCACCGTGGGGCAGGTGCTGCGGCTCACCGAGGAAACCCTGGCCCCGGTGGCCTGCCTGGAGCCCGAAGCGGCTCCCTGCCCGCGCAGCGCCCAGTGCCGGACCCTTGCCATGTGGCAGGGGCTTGACAAGGTCATCGGGGAGTATCTGGACGGCATCACCATAGGCGACCTTATAGACGGCAAATAAGGCAGAAGAAAAGCCTCCCCTCGGGGAAGGCTTTTCTTCTGTGCTCTCAGTTTAATTTTATGCCGCAGATATCCTTCACAACCTCCCCAGCCATTATCAAGCCCATCACCGGCGGCACAAAGGCCACGCTGCCGGGTACGGGCTTTCCGCCCTCCTCCAGCAAGGCTGGCAGTGGCGGTTCGGTGGAGTAGACCACCTTCAGCTCCTCTATCCCGCGCTTTTTCAGCTCCCGGCGCATGACCCGCGCCAGGGGGCACACAGAGGTTTCATATATGTCCGCCACCTTAAAGGCCGTGGGGTCCAGCTTGTTCCCCGCGCCCAGGGCGCTGATCACCGGCACGCCCAGTCTGTGGGCACGCTCTATAATGGCCAGCTTGCCGGTGACCATGTCTATACAGTCCATAATGTAGCCGTACCGGGTGAAGTCAAGCTGGCTCTCAGTGTCAGGGGTATAGCTGAGCAGGTGGAGCTCCAACTCTATCTCAGGGTTTATTAGCCTGAGCCGCTTTGCCGCCGCTTCAACTTTGGGCGTACCAATATTTTCCGCCGTGGCAAAAAGCTGACGGTTAAGGTTCGAGACGGAGTATACGTCGCCGTCAATAAGCGTGAGTTTCCCCACACCGCTGCGGGCCAGGGCCTCCGCCGCGCTGCCGCCCACGCCCCCCAGGCCGAATACCGCCACTCTGGCAGCTCTCAGCTTGGATAGGGACCGGGGGCCTAATAGGGGCTCCTGGCGCTCATAGGGGGTCTCCGCCCTCATCCCTTCTTGCGCACAAAGGCCTTTTTGGGCATCTTGCATATGGGACAGCTCCAGTCCACGGGCAGCTCCTCGAAGCCGAAGTTGGGGTCCTTATACTCATACCCGCACACCGAGCAGATGAAGCGCTCGCCGGTTATCCTCTCGCCGCCCTGGTTATTTGCAAGATACGTGGGCGCTTTCCTCGGGGAGACCCCGCCCAGCTTCTCCACGTAATACTGGTAGGTCATGGGCTTATAGGCCTCGAACTTTCCGGCGGTTTCTATGCCCCCGGGCAAATCACTCCCGGCGATTATCTCCGCCACAAACAGCACCTGCCCGCCCACAGGCAGCTTCGCCTTTACCTGGCACAAAAACCAGCAGCAGGTGTTCTCCTTTATCACCGGCACGCCCTCCATCAGGACCTTGTGGCGGATATTGTCGAGCTTGCCGCCGTGCCCTCCGCTTGTGAAGCCCAGGGCCCCTATTACAGTGGCCGGGGTGCTCTCAGAGAGCACGGAGATGGTGAACACGCCGCTCTCCTCAATGCACTGGCAGCTGTAGTTTTCGGTATTCATGGATAGAGCTATAAGCGGCGGCGCGCTGGGGGAGGTTTTTGTCACCTGCATTACGGTGTTCACGATGCAGGCGCTGGGGCCGTTCTGGTCCTTTACTCCTATGGCGTACATACCGTAGGTTATATTGCCTAATACTAAGGGTTTCATTGTCATCTTACCTCATTTTTTTTGAAGTATATTTACAGCCTCCGGCGGCCGAGTTCACGAAGTGAACTCAAGGGCTTCTGCCCCTCCACCCCACCACCTTTGAAAAGGTGGACGAAACTTTTTTCGTTTTTTTCTTTTACTCGTACAGGGGGTATTTTTTACAGATGTCCTCTACCATGCCCCGGAGCTTCTCTACCTTATCCTCGAAGCCCTCCTCCATAGCCAGGGCTATGCACTCGGCCACCCGGTCCATGTCGTCCTCCTTGAGCCCCCTGGTGGTCACCGCCGGGGTCCCCAGCCGCAGGCCGCTGGTGACGAAGGGGCTGCGCTGCTCCCCGGGCACAGTGTTCTTGTTGGCGGTGATGTACACCTCGTCAAGCCTGCGCTCCAGCTCCTTGCCCGTGAGCTCCAGCCCGGAGAGGTCCACCAGCATAAGGTGATTGTCCGTGCCCCCGGACACCAGCTTTACGCCACGCTTCATAAGCCCCTCGGCCAGCGCCGCCGCGTTCTTTACCACCTGCTGTCCATACTCTTTAAATTCCGGCTTTAGGGCCTCACCTAAACATACGGCCTTGGCGGCGATAATATGCTCAAGAGGACCGCCCTGGGTGCCGGGGAATATAGCCTTGTCTATGGCCTTTGCGTACTCCTCCCGGCAGAGTATCAGCCCGCCCCTGGGACCTCTTAGGGTCTTATGGGTAGTGGTGGTCACCACGTCGGCGTAGGGCACCGGGTTCTGATGGCACCCGGCGGCCACTAAGCCCGCGATATGCGCCATGTCCACCATCAGCTTCGCCCCGCAGGCGTCCGCTATCTCTCGGAACCTTGCGAAGTCTATGGCCCTGGCATAGGCGCTGGCCCCGGCCACTATGAGCTTCGGCTTCTCCTTCATGGCAAGGTCCATCACCTTGTCATAGTTTATGCGCCCGGTGTCCGGCTCCACGCCGTAGGCGACAAAATTGTAGAGGGCCCCGGACATATTCACCGGCGAGCCGTGTGACAGGTGCCCGCCCTCGGACAGGTTCATGCCCAGCACCGTGTCACCTGGCTGTAGGAACGCGAAGTACACCGCCAGGTTGGCCTGGGCCCCGGAGTGGGGCTGGACGTTGGCGTGCTGGGCCCCGAAGAGTTTACAGGCCCGCTCTCTGGCGATGTCCTCGGCAATATCCACGCACTGGCACCCGCCGTAGTACCTGTGGCCCGGGTAGCCCTCGGCGTACTTGTTGGTAAGCACCGTGCCCATGGCCGCCATCACCGCCGGGGAGACGATGTTCTCCGAGGCGATAAGCTCCAGATTCCGCCGCTGGCGTGAGAGCTCCCGCGACATGGCGTCCGCTACCTCCGGGTCGGTCTCGGCCACAAAGCCGATGGTATCCATCAGATCCTTGTACATTTTCAGTTACCTCCGTGTTTTTATATTATAATTATGTTCCCTCTGCGCTTTCTAATCCCGGGGGAAAAGCCCCTCTGCCACGTTCACGAACACGTCCCCCTGCTTTAGCTTCATGGTCTTGCCCTGCCACCAGCCGGTCTGGCTGTTGGCCGCCGCCACCTTTCGGGAGCCGTCCTTCATGTTATAGGTGATAGTGACGGCTATCGCGTCGCCCTCGCTGGCTTCTGTGAAGGGCTCATAGTTCATGCTGCCCAAAAGCCGGCAGGCGCTCTCTATCTTCTCCGGGTCGGTATACTCCACCGCCCCGCCCGGCTCCTCGCCGTACTTCACCGTGACACTCTGCACGTCTCTGGGGTTGGGCGCGCCAGAAACCGGCATACCCCAGATAAGGATATACCCGCCCGCGCTGAGCAGCGCGGCCAGCGCTATGGTGATTACAAAAATTATTATACGTTTCTTCATCTTTTACCCTCCTAAAGCTTATGCCCGCTCTCCCCTGAGTTCAGCTATCCTGTCCAGCAGCCTGTGGGCCGCTTCTTCTTTTGTCAGCAGGGGCAGCTGCGTCTCGTCCTCCCGGGTTATCAGGGTCAGGACGTTTGTGGAGACTCCGAAGCCCGCGCCCTCCTCTTTAAGGGAGTTTGCGGCGACTATATCAAGGCTCTTCCTTATGAGCTTTTTCCGGCTGTTCTCGCCCAAATTCTCCGTCTCCATGCTGAACCCGCAGAGTATCTGTCCCGGGCGCTTGTGCTCCCCGAGATACGCTAAAATATCGTCCGTGCGCCGGAGCTCAAGGGTCAGGCCCTCGCCCGCCCCCTTCTTTATCTTGCCGTCCGCGACCTGCGCCGGGCGGTAGTCGGCCACCGCCGCTGCCTTTATTATCACGTCCTGCTCCCCGGCACGGCTTGTCACGGCCCCGAACATCTCCCAGGCAGTCACCACGTCCACCGTGTCCACATAGGCGGGCTTTTTCAGCGCCGTCGGGCCGCTTACCAGGGTGACCTCCGCCCCCCGCCACGCCGCCGCTCTCGCTATGGCGTAGCCCATTTTGCCGGAGGAATGGTTCGTCAGATACCGCACCGGGTCCAACGATTCCTGTGTCGGCCCCGCCGTCACCAGAACACGCACGCCGGAAAGGTCCTTGTCATAGGCTATGGCATGGTCCACCGCTTCTAATAGATCCTCTGGTTCGGGCATCTTTCCCCTGCCCACCGCCCCGCAGGCCAGCCTGCCGCTTGCGGGCTCTATGACCTCCCAGCCGTACCTTCGCAAGGTCTCGAGGTTGTCCCGGGTCACCGGGTTATCGTACATACGGGTGTTCATGGCGGGGGCCATGAGCTTCTTGCAGTCGCAGGCTAAAATAGTGGTAGAGAGCATATCGTCCGCAATGCCATGGGCGGCTTTTGCGATTATGTTTGCAGTGGCCGGGGCCACTATCAGCAGGTCCGCCTTGTCCGCCAGGGCCACATGCTCCACATGGCTCTGAAAATTCCTGTCGAAGGTGTCCACCATGGCCCGGTTATGGGTCAGGGACTCGAAGGTATGTGGGCCGATAAACTCAGTGGCGTTTTTTGTCAGCACCACCTCCACGTCATAGCCCCGCTGGGTGAGCTTTGAGGCCAGGGCCGCGGATTTATAGCAGGCTATGCCGCCGGTCACGCCCAGCACAACGGTCTTCTTTTTCACTTAAAACCGCCTCCATTGGGAGTAATTCTGCATTTATATCCAAATTATAACAAATTCCTGGGGCAATGTAAAGCACGAACACAATATTTTGGAAGTATTGCGCATAAGGGCTTGCAAAATCCTTCCTTCACGGTTATAATATACAGACCCGGGTGAGGTTATCCGGCCCGTACCGCTTTGGGCGGGACCGGAAATATATCGCGCTCCCGGGAATAATATTCATTCGCTGCACCGCTTTTGCGGGCGGCAGGAGGTAATTTTTATGACAAACGCAAATCTTCCCACCGAACGCACAGCCGGGATACAGGAGATGGTTTTAACCGCCCTGTTCGCGGCCCTTCTGCTCCTTATGGGCTTCACGCCCCTGGGGCTCATCGACCTGCCCTTTATGCGTGCCACCACCCTGCATATCCCTGTCATCCTCGCGTCCATACTGCTGGGCCCCAAAAGGGGAGCCTTTCTGGGCGGGATGTTCGGGGCTATCAGCCTTTGGAAGGGCACCATGGCGCCGAACCTTGTAAGCTTCGCCTTCTCCCCCTTTGTCCCTCTGCCCGGGGAGAGCCATGGAAGCCCCTGGGCGCTGGTGATATGCTTTGTGCCGAGGATCCTAGTGGGGGTGGTGCCGTGGTTCGTGGTAAAGCTCCTTGAGCGGCTGCCCATAAACCGCGGCGCGGCAAAAACGGTGGGCTATGCTTTTGCCGGGGCCATAGGCTCGGCGGTGAACACCGTGCTGGTAATGGGGCTTATCGGCCTGCTTTTGGGGGACGCTTACGCCGCCGCCCAGGGGATAGCCCAAAGCGCCGTCACCGGCTTTATCCTTACCACCGTCTTCGCCAACGGCATACCCGAGGCCATAGCAGCGGCGGTCATCGCTCCGCCTGTCTGCCTGGGGCTTAACAAGGCCGTCTCCTCCATTCAGATAAAGAAGGGGTCATGATATATGATACTCACCATTGACATCGGAAACACCAACACGGTCCTGGGTTGCTGGAGGGGCGAAAAGCTTACGCTTACCCTTAGGATGCACACGGACCGGGACCGCACCGCCGACGAGTACAGCCTGCTTATCGGCGGCCTTCTCCGGGACCGGGGCGCGGACCCCGGGGAGATCTCCGGGGGCATACTCTCAAGCGTGGTGCCGGAGCTTCGCAAGGTCATAAAGGACGCTATGAAAATACTAACCGGCAGGACGTTTTTATGCGTGGGCGCGGGCCTAAAGACCGGGCTGGACATACGCATGGACAACCCTGCCCAGCTGGGGGCTGACTTAGTTGTGGACGCTGTGGCGGCGCTGGCGAAGTATAAGCCGCCCCTGGTGATATTCGACATGGGCACGGCCACCACCATGTCCGTGATAGACGAGCACGGAGCCTATAGGGGCGGCATGATAATCCCTGGGCTGCGGCTGTCGGTGGACGCGCTGTCGGCCCGGGCCGCCCAGCTGCCCTATATACACCTGGGGGAGCCCGCGCGCTTTATCGGCAGCAACACCGTGGACTGTATGCAGTCCGGGGCCGTGTACGGTAGCGCCCTGATGATAGACGGCCTTATCTCCCGCACCGCCGAGGAGCTGGGCCGGCCGGTGACCGCCGTGGCCACCGGGGGGCTTATGGCCCTTATCCACAGCTACTGCCGGGAGAACCTGCACTATGACGAGAACCTTATGCTGGAGGGGCTGTATATACTCTATAGAAAGAACACAAAGTAAAATTGCAGCAAACAGGGCGCACCCCGCAAAGTGCGCCCTGTTTGCTTTTCACTGCGCCCTGTTTTCAAGGGCGTTTTTGCAGTACCTCTCCAGGTCCTCCCTGGTGCAAAGCTGCGCGCCGCTCTCAACTATCTGGGCCTTGAGGGTCTGGGGAAGGGAGTCGAAATAGCTCCGAGCTGCGGGGTCCATGGACTTCAGATTGCTCTCGTTCATAATTTTTCTCCTTTCTTTATCGGTCTTTTCTGAGTTTTCCCATAAACTTTGCCATATATCCCGGGAACGGTTGTAGTTTTCACGAATTTGTGCTAGAATAATTAAAATGGCATTTTATGGAGTTTTGAGAGAGGAAGGTATAGGATATGACCAGAAGGGAAGCAAGGGAGCAGGCCTTTTGCCTGTTGTTCCAGGAGACCGTCTCCGGGGACCCGGTGGACGACATTTTAAGGGCCGCCCATGAAGCCCGGGACCTTGTGCCGGACTCCTTCACCGAGGGGCTCTGCTACGGCGTGGAGGAGCATAAGGAGGATATTGACCGCATGATAGAGGGGAATCTTAAGGGCTGGAATATACGCCGGGTCTCGAAGGTGGCCCTGACCCTTCTGCGTCTGGCGGTATATGAGATGTGCTATGAAAAGGACATCCCGGTAAGCGTATCCATAAACGAGGCCGTGGAGCTCTCCAAGGCCTACGGCGGCGAGGGGGACCCGGCCTATATCAACGGCGTGCTGGGCTCCATAGCCAAGAAGCACTGCGGGCCGGAGGAAAAAAAGTGACCGCCCTGGGGATAGACACCAGCAACTATACCACCTCGGCGGCAAAATATGACGGCGCAAGGGTAACGGACAACCTTAAAAAACCGCTGCCGGTGCCAAAGGGCATGAAGGGCCTTAGGCAGAGCGACGCGGTTTTCCACCACACAAGGCAGCTGCCGGAGGTCCTCTCCCCTCTGCTGCCGGACGCTGAGCTTTCGGTCATAGGCGTCTCCGTCAGCCCCACCGGAGCCGAGGGCTCCTATATGCCCTGCTTTCTCACCGGCAGGGGCATGGCCCGGGTGCTGGGGGCGGCGCTGGATGTGCCTGTGTATGGGTTCTCCCATCAGCAGGGGCATATAGCGGCGGCGCTGTACTCGGCGGGCAGGCTGGAACTGCTGGAGCAGAAATTCCTGGCCCTCCATGTGTCCGGCGGCACCACCGAGGGGCTTCTGGTCTCCCCGGGCGGGGCGGCGGGGCCCATAGCACTGCCCGCCGCCCGCAGCCTTGACCTAAAGGCCGGGCAGGCCGTGGACCGGGTGGGGGTGGCCCTGGGACTTTCCTTCCCCTGCGGGCCGGAGCTTGAGCGGCTGGCCCTGGCCTGGACGGAGAGGGTGCGGGTAAGACCCGTGCTGCGGGGGGCGGATTGCTCCCTGTCGGGTATCGAGAACCAGTGTCTGGACATGATAAGGAGGGGCCGCCCTAGAGAGGAAACAGCCCGGTACTGCCTGGAGTCCATAGCCGCCGCACTGGAGGGGATGTGCTCGGCTCTGCTTTCGGAGCACGGTGACCTGCCGGTGGTATTCTCGGGCGGGGTGTGCTCCAACAGCATATTGCGAAAAAAGCTTTCGGGGCCCTTCGGCGCTTACTTTGCCGCGCCGGAGTTTTCCGCCGACAACGCCGCCGGCGTTGCAATACTAGCATACAAAGCAAGGAGAACAGAATGAGCGCCACACTTACCGTAACCCAGGTCAACCGCTTTTTAAAGTCCCTTATCGATGGCGATGGGCGGCTGTCTGACATATACATTGCCGGGGAAATATCCAACTTCACCCAAAACGCCCGGTCCGGGCATATGTACTTCTCTTTAAAGGACGAGAGCTCCGCCATAAAGTCGGTGATGTTCGCAAGCGCCGCCGGGCGGCTTCGGTTCCGGCCAGAGGACGGCATGAGGGTGATAATCCGGGGAAGGGTCTCGGTCTATGAGCCTGCGGGCCAGTACCAGCTATACGCCGAGGAAATGCAGCCCGACGGCGTGGGGGCCCTGAGTCTGGCCTTCGAGCAGCTTAAAGCCCGGCTTGCCGCCGAGGGGCTTTTTGACCGGGGACGCAAGCGGCCCATACCCGTCTGCCCCATGAGGATAGGCCTTGTCACCTCCCCCACCGGGGCGGCCTTGCAGGATATGCTGAATATTATCGGGCGGCGCTGGCCCATCTGCGAGACGGTGCTCTGTGGGGTGCAGGTCCAGGGCGCGGGCGCGCCGGGGCAGCTTATAGCCGCCCTTAAAACCTTAAACCTTCTGGACGCCTGTGACGTGATAATTATAGGCCGGGGGGGCGGGTCCATGGAGGATCTCTGGGCCTTTAACCACGAGGGGCTGGCAAGAGCGGTGGCCGCGTCGAAAATTCCTGTCATCTCTGCCGTCGGCCACGAGACGGACTTCACCATCTGCGACTTCGCCGCCGACCTTCGGGCCCCCACCCCCTCCGCCGCAGCGGAGCTCTGCACCCCGGACCGTGAGGGACTTCTGGACAGCATAGGCTCCTATAACTCCTATTTCCACCGAAAGGCCCGGGACACCCTGGAGTATTACCGCCAGAGCCTGGATATGCTCATAGGGGACTCCCCTCTCTCCGACAGGGGCGCTTATGTAAAGCTGCGCCGGGATATGGTGGACGGACTGACAATACGGCTGGACGGCGCCGTAAGGGACAAGCTCTCCGGCTGTAAAAATGAACTAGCCCTGGCGGCGGCGAAGCTGGACGTGCTGAGCCCCCTAAAGGCCCTCTCCCGGGGATACGCGGTGGTGTACCATGAGGGTAAGGCACTGCGGGATTTGGGGGGACTGCCCGAGGGGGAGGAGGTGCTTATACAGGCGGAGAAGGGCAAGAGAGCGGCAAAGCTGCTGTGACATATAGAAAATTCATTTATATTTATAAATTCTTTAAGAAAGGAAGTAAAATATGCCCGCGAAAAAGCTGAATTTTGAGAGCGCTATGGGGCGCTTGCAGGAGATAGTGGAGCGGCTTGAGAGCGGCGAAGCGCCACTTGAAGAAGCCATGGCCCTCTTTGAGGAGGGGGCGAAGCTCTCGGCCCTGTGCTATAACACCCTGGACCGGGCCCAACTGAAGGTCACGGAGCTGGCGGTCCTGCCCGGGGAGGCGGAGAGCGATGGCTGAGACGAAACGCGAGATATACTTGAGGGCCATAGAGGAGGCCCTGGGGCTGGCCCTGCCCGCCCCAAAAGAGGGGGACCCCGCGGCCCAGGTCACCGAAGCTATGCGCTACAGCCTGCTCTGCGGGGGCAAGCGGGTGCGGCCCTCTCTGACGCTAGCCTTCTGCGAACTGTGCGGCGGGGACTGGCGAAGGGCACTGCCCTTTGCCTGCGCCGTTGAGATGCTGCACACCTATTCTCTTATCCACGACGACCTGCCCTGCATGGACGACGACGATATGCGAAGGGGGCGGCCCACCTGCCATAGGGTATATGGCGAAGCCATGGCCTTACTGGCCGGGGACGGGCTCTTAACCAAGGCCTTTGAGTGCGCTCTAAGCCTCCCGGAGCCCGCCCCTGCCGCCCGGGGGGCCCTGGAGCTTGCGAGGCTTGCCGGGCATATGGGCATGGTGGGGGGGCAGTGCATAGACCTCTCTATCGAGGGTCACCTCTCTATCGAGGGTCACCTCTCCACCCAGGGCAGGGTTGTGGATATGGAGCTTTTAGAGGTCATGGACCAGGGCAAGACCGTGGCCCTGATAGCCGCCGCCTGCAAGCTGGGCTGTATAGCCGCCGGAGCCCCGGAGGATTTGTTAGAAGCCGCCGGGAGATACGCCCAGGGGGTGGGCATGGCGTTCCAGATACGTGACGATATACTGGACGTGCTTGGGGACGCGCAGAAGCTCGGCAAGAACACCGGCATGGACAGCGCCCGTGAGAAGCGTAACTATGTGAGCCTGCTGGGTGTGGAGAAGGCCCAGGAACTGGTGGAGGAGTATACCGGCAAGGCTCTTGGGGCCTTGGAGGATTTCCCCGGCGACAGCGGATTCCTGCGCGAGTTCGCCCTGAAGCTGGCCGGACGGGAGAGTTGATGCGAAAGCTGGAATACACCGTCCCAAAGGACTGGGATGGCGCGACGGTGAAGGGTTTTGCCAGGGGGTATCTGGGGCTGTCTGCACGGGCCCTGACGGGGCAGAAGTTTGAAGGCGGCATACTGGTGAACGGAGAGGACTCCCGTGTCACAAGGGTGCTTCAAGCCGGGGACGCGCTCTGCTTTACGGTGCCGGAGGAGCCCATGGGCTACCCGCCGGCGGAACTGCCACTTGAGGTGCTCTATGAGGACGAGGACTTCCTCATTATCAACAAACCGCCGGGGAGGCCGGTGCATCCCTCTCCCGGCCACGACTGTGACAGCGTATTGAACGCCATATCCTGGTACTATAAGCACACCGGCCAGTCCCATAGAGTCAGGCCGCTTTACCGGCTGGACAAGGACACCTCCGGGGTGCTGGCCCTTGCAAAGCACAGGATAGCGGCGGGGGCCGTTACCGAGAAGGAATATCTCGCCGTATGTGAAGGGGAGCTTACCGGGGCCGGGAGCATAGCGGAGCCCATCGGACTTAAAGAGGGCAGCAGGATCGTGAGGGCCTGCGGGGCGGGACAGCCCGCCGTCACCCGCTTCTGGGCCCTGGACAGCCGAGAGGGCCACAGTCTTGTAAGGCTCCGGCTGGAGACCGGGCGCACCCATCAGATACGTGTGCATATGTCCGCCTTCGGCAATCCCCTTGCGGGGGACGACCTGTATGGCGGCAGCCGCGAATATATCAATAGGCAGGCTCTGCACTGCCAGCTTTTAAAGCTGGAGTGTAAAGCCGTGGGCATGAGAAAAACCTTCCATGCGGCCGTACCAAAGGATATACTAAAAGCCTTCCCCCAACTGCCCATAAACACTAATTAAAGGAGTTGATACTATGCCCGCGTGTTTGACCCATAACCTGTTCGCAAAGGACGTTCTTGAAAAGCTCAACGAGCCGGGGCTGGATAGCTGCGCCTACGCCTGGGGGGCCCAGGGGCCGGACTTTCTTTTCTGCCACCGCCGCTTTAAGACCATGAGGGGCAAGACCCTCAAGACCCTTCAGGAATATGGCTCGGCTCTGCACAAGACCTCCCCGTCAAGGACTCTTGGGGCCATGCGGGAATTTGTGGGTAGCCATAGCGACCCCATATACCGCTCCTATGTGCTGGGCTTTATGTGTCACTATGCCCTGGACTCCACCGCCCACCCCTATGTGAACGCCCGGGCGAAGGAGCTGGCCCTGGCCCGGGGAAACGAAACCGAGGGCACTATGCACGGGGAGATAGAGGCCTCTCTGGACGCTATCGTGCTGCGCTGGAAAACCGGCAAGCTCCCCGGGGAGGTGAACCTGAAAAACACCTTCCCCAAAAACGAGGGTGTGCAGCGTATGATCGCCCGGCTGTACCGGGAGGTGCTGTTTGCCGTCTATAACGCGGAGGTGTCCGAGGAGTCACTGTATCAGGCCGCAAAGGACGCGCATCTGCTGTTTGCCGTGTGTAACGACCCTACGGGACTGAAAAGGAGTGTTTTCAACCTGATAGAAAATGGGCGGCCCCACCATATCACCTCCCATCTGGTGCCCATCACCGAGGACCCGGAGCCGGACTTTGCCAATACGGCCCACAAGGCGTGGACATATAAGGACAAGGCCCATACCGAAGACTTCTTTGAGCTCTACCAAAAGGCCCTGGAGCTGGCCGTCACACTCTGCCGGGGTCTTGACAGTATAGATTTTGCCAAAGCCACCGGGGAGCGGCCGTTTGGTTAAAGTCCGGTAAAGCTTTTGCAGGATTCCCTCTGTTTTCCTTCAGCCCTTTACTTGACAAACCGCCCAATAGGTGGTATAGTAAGAGTGCCGACATACAACATTTGAATTTTTTCGGTAAATTAACTGCACCCCTTCAAAGATATTTGAGCGGGTGCGGTAATCTTATATGTACATATCTGCCGGGATTTTTTCAGAATGGGGAAATATAGTATGCTTAGTATAGATAAAGTCTTCCACGCCTCAGTGGTGCTGAAGAATATTGTCCGTGACACCGCCATCGTACCCACAGAGGGTATAACCGAGGACTGCCAGCTGTTTCTTAAGCCGGAAAACCTGCAAAAGACCGGCTCCTTCAAGCTGCGTGGCTCCGGGTATAAGATATCAATGCTCTCCGATGAGGAGAAGCAGCGCGGGGTCATAGCCTGCTCGGCGGGGAACCACGCCCAGGGCGTGGCCCTGGCCGCCACAAAGAGCGGCGTGAACTCCATCATCTGTCTGCCCGACAGCGCGCCCATCTCCAAGATAGAGGCCACAAAGCGGTACGGCGCCCAGGTCTGCCTGGTGGAGGGCGTATATGACGACGCGTACAACAGGGCCCTGGAGCTCAAGGAGGAACGTGGCTACACCTTCGTGCACCCCTTCGACGACGAGGACGTGATAGCCGGCCAGGGCACCATCGGCCTTGAGATAGTCCAGGAGATGAACGACGTGGACGCGGTAATAGTGCCCATCGGCGGCGGCGGGCTCATCTCCGGGGTGGCCTTCGCCATCAAGTCCATGAACCCGAACATAAAAGTTTACGGCGTCCAGGCGGCGGGGGCCCCAAGTATGTTCAACTCCGTGCACGAGGGCTCTATCGGGTGTCTGGAGAGCGTTTCCACCATCGCCGACGGCATCGCCGTAAAGCAGCCCGGGGAGCACACCTTCTCCCTGGTGCAGAAATACGTGGACGATATAGCCCTTGTGACCGAGGACGAGATTGCCGCCGCGATACTTACCCTTATCGAGAAGCAGAAGATGGTGGCCGAGGGCGCGGGGGCCGTAAGCGTGGCCGCCGCCATGTTCAATAAGTTCCCCATAGCTGGCAAGCGGGTGGTGAGCCTTATCTCCGGGGGCAACATAGACGTTACAATACTCTCAAGGGTTATAGAGCGGGGCCTGATGAAGTCCGGGCGGTCCAGTTCCCTGGTGATAGAGCTTATAGACAAGCCCGGACAGCTGCAGACAGTTTCCAGGATAATCGCAGACTGCGGCGGCAACGTGACCTCCGTACAGTACGAGCGGGCCGGGGAGATAGAGAGCATCAACGGCTGCTACCTGAAGCTGGGCATGGAGACCAGAAACTACGACCATGTGCGCATGATAGCTTCGGCGCTTACTGATAATGGGTTCAAGCTTATAGAGACTAAATAATCAAAAAAGGAGGGAGGCTGTATGGACGGACCTGTAAAACACAGCCCATACCGCCTTTGCGCCGCAGTATCTGCCCTTTTTTCTGTTTGTAAGATTTATAGAGTATTTTCTCCTTGAAACCGACAGGACAGCTATTGGGGAGCGTATGCTTCGCCGCATCCTATGGGCGGAGCTTGGGGACCACCTGCTGAACAATACCGTCGCCACAAATATGCTGCACGTAGTCTCCCAGGATAGCGCGGACGAATTGCAGATAGTCCGCATCTTTGCAGCCCAGCTTATTTATTTGCTATAGTTCTGATCCTTTACCGCCGTAAAGCCAAAGCAATCTTGACATAAAAGTAATATCCAGGAGGAAAAGACTATGAATAAACTCGCAAGACATCTCATCGCCATCACCGCTGGGGCCGTAACCGGCGCCGCCCTGTACCACCTTACAAAAAAGCGGGAGAGCGCCCCCAAGGACCCAGACGCCCTAAAAAAGAGCGGCACGAGGACCATTGAGACCGAGCGGCTGATACTGCGGCAGTTCGATATTGAGGACGCGGAGGCCATGTACAGAAACTGGGCCAGCGACCCGGAGGTCACCAGGTTCTTACAGTGGCAGCCCCATATTGACCAGGACGAGACCGAGGAGATACTGGAGAGCTGGATTGAGCGCTACGACGAGGGCGACTACTATAACTGGCTCATAGAGCTCAAGGAGCTGGGCGAGCCCATCGGCAGCATCAGCGTGGTAAGCCAGGACAACAGGGCCCGGCGCGCCCACATCGGCTACTGCCTGGGCCGGGCCTGGTGGCATAAGGGCATTATGAGCGAGGCTTTGGCGGCGGCTATCAGCTACCTGTTCAGCGAAGGCTATCTTCGCATTGAGTCACGGCACAATGTGAACAATCCCCACTCCGGGGAGGTGATGAAGAAGTGCGGCATGACCTATGAGGGCACCTTCAAGGGGTATGAGTGGGACAACTCCGGCATAGGGGATGCGGCCTTCTACTCCATTCTTAAAGAGGACTATAAGGGTTATAAAAAGGGAGGCGACTGCCAATGAGGCTTTCGGGAGCGGATATAATCGTAAGGACAATTATCGAGCAGGGCACAAAGACCGTCTTCGGCTATCCGGGCGGACAGATAATCAACGTGTACGACTCGCTGTATAAGTACCAGTCGGAACTTCGCCATGTGCTCTGCGCCCACGAACAGGGGGCCGCCCACGCCGCCGACGGCTACGCCAGGGCCACGGGCAATGTGGGCGTGGTGATAGCCACCTCTGGGCCCGGGGCCACGAACCTTGTGACCGGCATAGCCACGGCCTATCTGGACTCGGTGCCCTTAGTTGCCATCACCGGCAACGTGCCCAGCTATCAGCTTGGCACGGACAGCTTCCAGGAGATAGATATCACCGGCATAACCCTGCCCATTACAAAGCACAACTACGTGGTGGGCAACGTGGAGGAGCTGGCGGACACCATCAGGGAGGCCTACCGCCTAGCTATGTCCGACCGGCCCGGGCCGGTGCTGGTGGACGTGCCCAAGGATATACAGATAGCACAGTGTGAATACGAGCCCCTTCCCCCCTCTGCGGCGGACCCCAAAAAGCCCGCGAAGGACGTGCGTATCAAAGAGGCGGCAGAGTGTATAAGCATGGCCCACAGGCCTTATGTGTACTTCGGCGGCGGGCTTATAAACTCCGACGCCCAGGAGGAGCTTCTTGAGCTGGCTGAACGGATAGACGCGCCCATCGGCTGCTCCTTCATGGGTATATCAGGCGTACCCACCAGCCATCCCCGGTTTCTGGGGATGCAGGGTATGCACGGGCATTACGCCTCCTCCATGGCCATGCATCAGGCCGACTGCATAATAGCATTAGGGGTGCGCTTCAACGACCGGGTAACCGGCAACCGTGAGAAGTTCGCCACTAAGGCGCAGATAGTGCATATAGATATCGACGGCGCGGAGCTCTCGAAAAACGTGACCCCCGCACACGCTCTTCGGGGCGATTTGAAGCTGACGCTGCAAAAGCTCCTGCCCCTTCTGAAGCCAAAGGAGCACCCCAAGTGGCAGAGCGCCCTCGACCAGCTCAAAAACGACGAGCGCTGGTCCCTGGACCGCCGGGAGGGCATGACCCCCAGGAACGTGTTGCTGGCGCTGAACCGGCACACAGGCGGCAACCTGCCTGTGGCCACGGACGTGGGCCAGCACCAGATGTGGGCGGCCCAGACCTGCGAGTTCAGAAAGAAGCGGCGGTTCATCTCCAGCGGCGGCCTTGGCACCATGGGCTTCGGCATGGGCGCGGCCATGGGGGCACAGATAGCCACCGGGGAACGCACGGTGCTTGTGACCGGCGACGGCAGCTTCGGTATGTGCCTGAACGAAATGGCAACGGCCGTGCACGAGAAGATTCCCCTGGTGATACTGCTGATGAACAACGGCGTTCTGGGCATGGTGCGCCAGTGGCAGACGCTGTTCTTTGATAAGCATTACTCCAACACGGTGCTGGACAGGGCCACGGACTTTGTGGCGCTCTCAAGGGCCTTCGGCGCGGACGGCACGAGAGTTACAGACCTGAACCAGCTGGACGCGGCCCTTGAGACGGCCTTTAAGAGCGAGGGGCCCTATCTCATCGAATGCATTATCGACAAGGACGAGTTTGTGCTGCCCATGCTGCCCCCGGGCGGAAGTATGGACGATATCATTACAAAGGTGGGTGACTGATATGGAGAGCTTTACTTTAGCTGTACTGGTGCATAACCAGTTCGGCGTGCTGAACCGTGTGACAAGTATGTTCCGGCGCAGGAGGTTCAATATCACGAGCCTGAGCGTCAGCGTCACGGAGTCGGACAGCCGCTCCCGGATAACCATAACCGCCGACGGCGGCGGGCGGGAGAAGGACCAGCTTATCGACCAGCTCTATAAGCTGCCGGTGGTGGTTTCCATCGCGGAGATAAAGGCGGAGGACTGTGTTGTGGCAGAGCTGCTGCTCCTAAAGGTCCAGAACAAGCCCGAGCTCCGCAGCGACATACACGCCGCGGCAGAGGCCTTTGGGGCGAAGATAGTGGACTACACCCGGGACTCGGTAGTGCTCCAGATGGTGGGCACGGCCAGGAATATCGACGCGTTTATCGAGGTCATGCAGGACTACACCGTGCTGGAGATATGCCGGACCGGCGTGATATCTCTGGAGCGCGGGGCTATGACCATAGAGAAGAAGGCGGAGATATACTGATGGCCTCCCCCGTAATCCTTGAGCCGCTGACAAAGGAAAAACTGGAGGAAGCCAGAGGCATACAGAGAGAGGATATCAGCGAGGAGTTTGTGGACGGCATAGATACGCTCTGGGAGCTGACGCAGTACGGCGAGGAGCACAGCTGCATAGGGCGCACGTTCCTCATAAGGTATGAGGGGAAATGCGCGGGAGTGCTGCTCCTGGGTGAGGCCATACCCTGGGAGACGGACCCGCCCCAGATGCGGGAGAGGCCCTTCTACCGGCTCATGGGCTTTGTGCTGGACCGAAAGTTCCGCAATTTGGGTATCGGCGGGCAGGCTCTTGAGCTTGCTATAGAGAGCGTATACTGCGAGTTCGGAAAAAGGCCCATAGCTCTTGGGGTCCACAGGGACAATTCTGGGGCGGAGAGATTTTATCTTCGGCACGGCTTTCGGAAAACGGCCTATATGGAGGGGAACGACTATTATTTTCTGAGATCTATCTAGTTAAAAATACCGAAAGGTATCAATTATAAAAAAGATTTTGAAAAGAGGTTTTTCATCATGGCAAGGATTTTCTATCAGCAGGACTGCGATTTACAGAGACTCAGCGGCAAGACCGTGGCTATCATCGGCTACGGCTCCCAGGGCCACGCCCATGCCCTGAACCTGAAGGACAGCGGCGTTGACGTTATCGTTGGGCTCTACGAGGGCAGCAAAAGCTGGGCCAAGGCCGAGAGCCAGGGACTTCGGGTCATGACCTCCGCCGAGGCGGCAAAAAACGCCGACATCATCATGATACTTATCAACGACGAGAAGCAGGCGAAGCTCTATAAGGAGAGCATCGAACCCAACCTGACCGAGGGCAAGACCCTGGCCTTCGCCCACGGCTTCAACATCCACTTCGGCTGCATAAAGCCCCCCAAGAACGTGAACGTGATAATGATAGCCCCCAAGGGCCCGGGCCACACCGTCAGAAGCGAGTATCAGGCCGGCAAGGGCGTGCCCTGCCTTA